>Ga0207671_10000168_pt1 | contig 100117 bp, 99 predicted proteins | sample KBSC24metaG_FD_184352 | JGI IMG/M metagenome (GOLD analysis project Ga0207671, IMG submission 184352) | Corn rhizosphere microbial communities from Kellogg Biological Station, Michigan, USA - KBS C2-4 metaG (SPAdes) (version 2) | ecosystem: Host-associated > Plants > Roots > Rhizosphere > Soil...
GAGCGGCCCAAGCGGTCGTTACCAGATCGAGGCGGCGATTCAGTCGGCCCACACGGCGAGGCGCATCTTCGGCACGCCGAACTGGCCCGCCGTCGTTGCCCTCTACGGCCACCTCTTTGCAATAACGGGCTCGCCCGTCGTCGCACTCAACCATGCTGTCGCGTTAAGCGAAGTCAAAGGGCCAGCGGCCGCACTCGCCGAGATCGATAGGCTTGCCGCCGACAAGCGGATGGCCGATTACCAGCCTTACTGGGCCGCGCGTGGCACTCTGCTTGCCAAGGCTGGCCGGCGCACCGAAGCTTATGAAGCATTGACCGTCGCAGCCGGCCTCGCTGCCGACGACGCCGTCCGACGGTATCTGCTCAAGCAGCGGGATGAACTCGGGCCGCTGGACTAGCCGTCCGGCCCTTGCCGCCCCTGCCCCTTTCCGCTATAGGCACGCGCCATGAAGCGCCTGTCACCCCTGGAGGACGGGCGCGCGGGCTATGATTTCATAATCCGCACCAACCAGAATGGATATTTCCATGGCTGCTGCTACCGAGCTTAAAGCTCAAGCGCGGGCCGGAGTGGGCAAGGGGGCCGCTCGGGCACTGCGTCGTCAAGGTTTGGTTCCCGCCGTAATTTACGGCGACAAGAAAGCCCCCGTCGGTGTGTCGATCGCTTACAAGGATGCGATGAAGCGCATCTATGACGGCGGTTTCCTCTCCCACGTCATCACGCTCGATGTCGATGGCGAGAAGCATCGCGTTATCCCTCGCGCCTACCAGCTCGACCCCGTGAAGGATTTCGCGATCCACGTCGACTTCCTCCGCGTCGGCGCCGGCACCAAGCTCACCGTTGACGTGCACGTCACGTTCATCAACGAAGAAGCTTCGCCCGGCATCAAGCGCGGCGGCGTGCTCAACATCGTCAAGCACACGGTGGAGCTCTCCTGCCCGGCCGACGCCATTCCGGACCACATCACCGTGGACCTGACGGGCAAGGATATCGGCGACTCGATCCACATCTCATCGGTGGCGCTGCCGGCCGGCGTGACGTCAGTGATCCGAGATCGCGATTTCACCATCGCGACGATCGTTGCGCCGTCGGGCCTCAAGTCCGAAGACGCCGAAGCCGCTACGGCAACGCCTGAGGCCGCCCCGGCCGCCGGTGCTGCTGCCCCGGCCGCGGACGCCAAGAAGGAATAAGCCGTCTCGGGTGGGCACTGCCCTCCCCTTCGGCGAAGTGACTGATGCGGCGCCCCAACGGGCGCCGCAAACTTTTGGAGCCCGCCATGCAGCTCATCGTCGGCCTCGGCAATCCCGGCGACAAATACGCCCGCAACCGCCACAACATCGGCTTTATGGCGGTCGACGTGATCGCCACCCGCCATAATTTCCCGGCATTCCGGCAGAAATTCTCCGGCCTCGTCTCCGAAGGAAGCATCGACGGCGAGCGCGTGCTGCTGCTCAAGCCGCAGACTTTCATGAACGCCTCGGGCGATAGCGTCGTGGCGGCCGCCAATTTCTACAAACTGACCGCCGCCGACGTGACCGTCTTCTATGACGAAATCGACCTCGTTCCCGGCAAAGTCCGGGTCAAGCGTGGTGGCGGCTCGGGGGGCCACAACGGTATTCGCTCCATCGATCCGCAGATCGGACCGGACTATCGCCGCGTCCGGCTGGGTGTCGGCCACCCCGGCCACAAAGACGGTGTGATGCCGCATGTGCTCGGCGACTTCTCGAAGGCCGACCAAGAATGGCTGGTGCCGGTGCTCGATGGCGTGGCCGACAATGTTGGCCTACTGCTCAAGGGCGACGACAACACGTTCATGAACAAGCTGGCGATCGCAGTGGCGGGCGACGGTGCCGAACGTCCGCAGCGGCCGGAAACCGCTGATCCGACTCGCCCCAAGGCGCAAAGCCACATCCGCGGCGCGCGACCCAAGGCGCCGCAGGCAAAAGTGCCGGAAACCGGTCCGATGGCCGATATGCTGAGAAAGCTGCTGGGTAAGAAGAAAGACGAAGAGAACTAGGCGCCGACGGCTTGCCGGCGCCTGCTTCATGCAGTCTTACATTGCACCGACGACCATGCCGAGTTTGACCTGGGCAATGGCATCGTCGATGAGGCCGATCGCCTTTACACGGTGGCCACCCTTGTCATGAGCCGCTGCGGCAAGCACGGCACGCGCCGCCTGCAGATCGTGTACCGCATCGGCCATCAGCGGCTGGGCCGCCTCGGCAGTGGTTGTTGTAAGCGCGGTGGCGCCGATCGCGACAGCAGCGCCTGCTACACCGAGCGCCGCGATGTTACGCAGACTTTCACGCCGGGAAACATTGGATTCGGTCACAACGATACTCCCTGTTGTTGGTTGAGCGTCGAAAACGACAGTCCGATAGTAGGCTTGAGCCCGGCGCCGCGCGCTGTGGCCAAGCGACGCGTAAAGGCCAACTGAAAATTCAGGCTCCGTTCAGGTACGCCCGCCCGGCGCAGCCTCATCCCCGCATTGACACTCGCGCCATTCCGACCCATTTGGTGCGCTTGCACCTGCCGCCGGAAGGATTTTGGCCTATGGCATTCAAGATGGGCATTGTCGGCCTGCCCAATGTCGGAAAATCGACGCTGTTCAACGCCCTGACGCGCACCGCAAACGCGCAGGCCGCCAACTTTCCGTTCTGCACCATCGAGCCCAACACCGGCGAAGTGGCTGTGCCGGACTATCGCCTCGACAAGCTCGCGGTCATCGCCAAGTCGCAGCAGGTCATCCCGGCGCGTATGAGCTTTGTCGACATCGCAGGTCTGGTGAAGGGCGCGAGCAAGGGTGAAGGCCTCGGCAACCAGTTTTTGGCCAACATTCGCGAATGCGATGCCATCGCCTACGTGCTGCGCTGCTTTGAGGACGGCAACATCATCCACGTCGCTAACAAGGTCGACCCGATCGCCGACGCCGAAGTGGTCGAGACCGAGTTGATGCTTGCCGACCTCGAAAGCCTTGAAAAGCGTCGTAACGCCGTCGAGAAAAAAGCCAAGGGCGGCGACAAGGAGAGCAAGGTCGTCCTCGACCTGATCGACCGCTCGCTCGTGCTGCTCCGCGACGGCAAGTCGGCGCGCCTCGTCGAGCGCTCGGCCGACGAGGAAAAGCCATTCCGCGAACTGCAACTGCTGACCAGCAAGCCGGCGCTCTATGTCTGCAATGTCGATGAGGGCTCGGCGGCCACCGGCAACGCCATGACCAAGCAGGTCGAGGCCTACGCCAAGCAGCACAATGCCGCCGTCATCGTCATCTCCGCAGAGATCGAAAGCCAACTCGCCCAGCTCCCCGATACGGAGCAGAAGGAATATCTCGAAAGCCTCGGGCTAAACGAGCCGGGCCTGAATCGCCTTATCAGGGAAGCCTACCAACTGCTTGGCCTGCAGACATATTTCACCGCCGGCCCGAAAGAGGCGCGCGCCTGGACCATCCACAAGGGCGACCGCGCCCCGCAGGCCGCCGGCGTCATCCACACCGATTTCGAGCGCGGCTTCATCCGCGCACAGACAATCGGCTACGATGACTACGTCGCCCTCGGCGGCGAAGTTCCCGCCAAGGAAGCCGGCAAAGCGCGCGACGAAGGCAAGGAATACGTCGTCAAAGACGGCGACGTGATGCTGTTCAAGTTCAATACCTGAGCAGTGCTCATGGGCGATCTGGTTTCATCGTGGATCGCTGGTACGCGGGGCATAGCAGCCGAACTCTTTTGGCTGCTAACTGGAAACATCGGCCCAGCTGGCCTCATCGCCGCGGCCGGCGCAATTTGTCTCGTTGTGGGTCTGGCCCTTTCGATCGCCTGGCGCGAAAGGCAATCGTTCTGGATGCTGCCTGTAGTCCTGCTGGCCTCATTGGCGCCGGTCGCCCTTAGCTTGGCAAGCCATCTGGCGGGATCGCTGGGCGTCGTCTTTGCCATGTTCGCCGGCGCGCTGATGCTCATGCTAGCAACGGTCCTCATCGCAAATGAGGCAACTCGCCGGTCGCCGATCTGGCTCATTGGCGCGTTCAGCGCCATCTTCGCCACGGGCTGCGCCCTGTTCGGATTCGATTTCGGTACGTTTGGCTAGCCAACACGGCGGCTGCGCTTGCCCTTGCTTGCAAGGTTGACGTATACGTCAACCTGCCATGAACCCTATCACCGCCAATCGCCGCCATTTCGAGGACCTCGCGGTCGGCGAAACCATCGCACTGGGATCGGTGACCGTCACCAAGGACATGATCTTCGAGTACGCCCGCGAGTTCGATCCCCTGCCTTTCCATCTCGACGAGGCCGCGGCGAAGAAATCGCTGCTTGGCGGGCTCGCCTCCTCCGGCTGGCAGACGGGCGCACTAACGCTCCGCATGCTCGGCGACAATTTCCTGAACGGCATCGCGGCGGCCGGCGGCCTCGGCTTCTCCGATCTCAAATGGAAACGGCCGTGCATGGTCGGCGATACCATCTCCGCGACGGCGATCATCGCGGGGCTACGCCGCTCAAACCATCATCCCGATCGTGGCATCATGACCGTCGATCTCGTGGTCACCAACCAGAAGGGCGAGGAGGTGATGACCATGTCGCTCGCCAATCTCGTTGAGACGCGCGACGCAGCCCCGCCCGACCGTATGCCAACGCCCGAACAGCCCTACGACCTACCCACCGGCGAGGAACACAAGCCGTGACCCGCTGGTTCGAGGATATTGTTATCGGCGAGACATATCCGCTCGGCAGCCATACCTTTACCGAAGCCGAGATCATCCGCTTCGGCAAACTCTACGACCCGCAATATTTCCACGTCGATCCGGAAGCGGCCAAGTCGGGTCCATTCGGCGGGCTCGTCGCCTCGGGCTGGCACACCGTCGCGGTCGGCCATCGCCACATGGTCGATGCACTCGACGCAGAAGCCGAGCGCATTCGCGAGGCAGGCGGGGAACCCGGCGTCGCCGGCCCCTCTCCGGGTGTCAACAAGGCCGACTTCAGGGTTCCGGTCCGGCCAGGCGATAGCCTGACCTATGATTTTATCGTCAAGGACAAGCGCGCCTCAAATTCGCTGCCCGGCTGGGGCGTGCTGATCAGCATCATCGAAGGGGTCAACCAGCGCGGCGAGCAGGCCTATCGGGCGGAGATCGTCAGCTTCACCAAGCTACGCGATTACCGAATGGCATTGCACCTCAAGGCACTGATGGCGCTTGCCCGCGTCCCCGGTCTGCGCGCTCTACTGCCGGGCAGGTAAAGCCGCGACAACTCGTCCCGACGACCTTGGCCGCCGTGAATGGCATCGGCCCGCCTTGTGTGCAAAACTGCCGCGCAAGAGAATCAACGAAGGCCTGCGCAATGCGATTTTTGTTCCCTTTGGCCATCGTAGCGACGGCGATGCTTGCCGGCCCGGCCTTTGCGCAATCGACGCAGGGCCGGTGGGAATGCCACGGCCCGGCGCCGACCGACCCGAGCCAGCCGGCCGTTCACGGTCTCCTAGCCATCTTCGGCCAGAGCTACACCTATAGCTCCTCGCAATATCAGGACCCGAGTTCGGGCGGCGGCGGCGTCGAACAGCAGGAATCCGGCATCGCCTTCACCGACGGTCCGCTGGTCGAAGGCGCCGGCGTGCAGATCGGCCAAATCGATACCGGTACCGGCACGGTCGCCATGGATCTCTCCGGCGCCAAGGGCGTGCTCCTCACCTGCCTCGCTATGTAAGCGGCCCATTGGCACGGTGGCGCAGATAGGCTAGGTCGGACCCTCATTCTTGTTGGGGTCTTCCATGCCGAAACTAAAGGTCATTTTCGACACCGATCCGGGGATCGACGACGCGATGGCGCTGCTGCTGCTGGCGCGACATCCAGATGTCGAACTGCTCGGCATCGCCACTGTCTTTGGCAATGGCGGCATCGAGGCCGTGACGCGCAACGCGCTGTTCCTCAAGGATAGGTTCGGCATCACGGCGCCAGTCGCGAGGGGCGCTGACCGCGCCATCGACGCCGCCGCGCCGCCCCCCGCCGTGCCACACGTCCACGGCGAGAACGGGCTGGGCGACGTCGCTATTCCCGATACCATCAAGGCGACGCTCGATCCCCGCCCCGCGCACAAGCTTATCATCGACCTCATCCGCCAGCACCCGCACGAGATCACGCTGATCGCAGTTGGCCGCATGACCAATCTGGCGCTGGCGTTGCGCGAGGCACCCGAGATCACTGGCCTCGTCAAAGAGGTTGTGGTGATGGGCGGCGCCTTCGGGCGCAATGGCCACACCGGCAACGTCACGCCGGTGGCAGAGGCAAATATTTACGGCGATCCCGTCGCCGCCGATATCGCCTTCGGCGCAAGCTGGCCGGTCGTCATCATCGGCCTCGACGTCACCAAGGAAGTGCTGATGACGCACGACTATGTCGAGGAACTTGCAACAACTGGCGAAGACGGGCGCTTCGTCCGCGACATCTCCGTCCACTACGAGAAATTCTACCGGTCGCGCGAAGACATCGACGGCTTTTACGTCCACGATTCGAGCGCGGTGACCTACGCCCTCCGCCCGGAGTTTTTCTCCACCGAGCGCGGCCAGATCCGTGTCGTGTCCGATGGTATCGCTGCCGGCCAGACCATCATCAAACCAGAAGGCCAGAGTTTTACGCCCGGCCCCTGGGACGACCGGCCGATGCAGACCATCGCCATTGGCGTGCAAAGCGGCCGGGTGCTGAAACTCTACCGCGACCTTTTCCCGGCCTGACGCCCGGGCCGCTACCCCTGGAGGGTATCCACCTTCCGCAAATCCGGGAACAGCCGCGTCCAGAGCAGCACGACGAGCAGCGTACCGATGCCGCCGACGATACAGGCGGGCACTGCCCCGATCAGGCCGGCGACAGTCCCCGACTCGAACTCGCCAAGCTGGTTGGATGTGCCGATGAACAGCGAGTTGACCGCGTTGACGCGGCCGCGCATCGCGTCGGGCGTCAGGAGCTGCACCAGCGAGCTGCGGATCACGACGCTCACCGTGTCAGCCGCGCCGAGTGTGAACAGCGCTGCAATCGACAGCGCGATATTGGTCGACAGCGCAAAGACCAGCGTGCCGAGACCAAAGACGCCGACTGCGATCAGCATCTTCATGCCAACGCCGTGCTTCAGCGGCCGTCGGGCAAGCACTATCGACATCAGCACCGCGCCAACTGCCGGCGAGGCGCGCAGCAGGCCAAGGCTCTCCGGCCCGGCATGCAGGATGTCGCGCGCATAAATCGGCAGCAGCGCCGTCGCGCCGCCGAGCAGCACCGCGAACAGGTCGAGCGAGATCGTGCCCAAAATCACTGGTCGGCTGCGGATGAAAGCCACGCCCGCGAACACCGATTTGAGGCTCACCGGCTCCCGCCGCTCGACCGGCGCCGGCCGCTCGATGGCGATGACGCAGGCGCTCGCCGTAAGGAACAGCATCGTCGCAACGGCAAATGGCGCTACCGGCGCGACGCCATAAAGCAGGCCGCCGAGCGACGGTCCCAGAACCATCGCCGTCTGCATGAACGAGGTCGAGGTGGCGATTGCCTGCTGCAGTACCGGCGCCGGCACGATGCCGGGCAACAGCGCCGCCATCGTCGGCCGCTCGAATGCCTGCGCCGAGCCGATGAGGGCGACGGAGGCAAAAATCAGCGGCAGCGTCAGCCAGCCCATCAAAATGCCCGCTGCGAGGAACGCGACGGCCGCTGCCTCGATCAACTGGCAGATGAGACCAATCCGCCGCCGGTCGAACCGGTCCGCAACATGCCCGACGAGGAACGTCAGCACCACCATCGGCAGGAACTGCGCTAGCCCGATGAACCCAAGATTGTAAGCGTTGTGGGTCCGGTCATAGACCAGCCAGCCCAGCGAAATCGCCACGCCCTGAAACGCCAGCGACGACAGCGCCCGCGAGCTGACGAATTTGAGATACCCGCCATGCCGAAACAGCCGGTCAGCGGGAGCGTCTATGACGGTGGACATTGACGGAGGGTGCCTAAAGCACCCCTGGGGAGGTGCGCTTCGAGATTTATGACAGAGCGAAGCTGCTTTGTCGCCTCAATGCCCTTCGAAGTCGATGAGCTTGAACACTTTTACGTCCATCGCTCGAAGCTTCTCGGCGCCGCCCAGGTCGAAGAGATCAATAACGAAAGCGGCGTTCTCGCACGTCGCGCCGGTGCGGCGGAGCAATGAGACGGCGGCAAGCGCTGTGCCGCCGGTGGCGATAAGGTCGTCCACGAGCAGGACCTTATCACCCGCTTCGAGCACATCGGCGTGGATCTCGATGGTGTCGACGCCGTATTCGAGCACGTAGTTTTCGCCCAGCGTCTTGCCCGGCAGCTTGCCGCGCTTGCGGATCGGCACGAAACCTACGCCGAGCGCAATCGCTACCCCTGCCCCGAAGATAAAGCCCCGCGCCTCAATGCCCGCGACGTGCGTGATGCCCATGCGACGGTGCGCCTCAGCCAACTGCTCGACGCTCTCCTTGAACCCCTCGGGATGCTCGATGAGCGTGGTGATGTCGCGAAACAGGATACCGGGCTTCGGATAGTCCTGGATCGAGCGGACGAGCGATTTGAGATCGATGGTCATAGGATCAAGCGGCCAGCGCAAGGAACAAACGCCACAGCTAAACCGGCGGCCGTCTGATGTGGCAAGCCCTATTCGCCACTCGCCATTCGCTATTCGCTCATTGGATGATGCCGCGCGGCACGATCCGCCGCGCCAGTGCCCCAGCCGTATAGGCGGCATTGAGCGCTGTATCGGCAGCAGCCTCCTTCATTGCCGGCGTCATCAGGTGCGGCGCGGCTTTGATCCCGGCACGTACGAGCGGATGCCGGCTGATCGTGATCGCAATACCGACGACCGCGACGGTCAGCTCGACGGCGGCGACAGCAGTTCGGGCAACGGACATGGCGGTCTCCAGGAACGCCGAAGATTTTAGTCCGCATCCGGTCTAAATCAAGGCGGACGCCCATTCTTCCCTTCTTCCATTGCGGGAGAAGGTGGATCGGCCGAAGGCCGAGACGGATGAGGGGTGAGCAGTGAAACACCGAGCTTGCGGCCCACCCCTCATCCCCCCTCGGGCACCTTCTCCCACAAGGGGAGAAGGAAGAGCCAAACAAAAAGGGCCCCTAGGGGCCCTTTCAAACTCTGCGCGCCGATGGCCTCAATGGCCCTCGACATTGCTCCAGATGCGGCGTTTCACCAGCCACATGATCACCGCAAAGAGGACCAGGAACAGGATCACCCTGAAGCCCGATTCCTTGCGCTGATTGAGGCTCGGCTCGGCGAGCCACATCATGAAGGCCGAAACGTCGCGCGAATACTGGTCGACCGTCTCGGGCACGGTAGAGCCGTCTTCGCCCTTGGCGTACTTGACGAGCCCGTCGCTGAGCGGCGGCGGCATACCGATCGCGTGACCCGGGAAGTAGTCGTTGTAGTATTTCCCGGCCGGCAGCTTGAACGGAGTCCCGTCGGCATTCGTGACGCCCGCAGGCACCGCATCATGGTAGCCGTTCATCAAGGCATGCACGTAGTCAGGTCCACCTTCCTGGTAGCCCATGACGATATCGCGCATCCACGACAGCAGCGGCCGTTCCTCGCCGCGCGCCTTGGCAAGCACGGACCAGTCGGGCGGCAGCGCCCCACCATTGGCATCGCGCGCATCCTGTTCGGTCGCGAACGGCGACGGCCAGTAGTCTGACGGCAACGCTGTGCGTTTCCCTCCCTTGGCGGTCGGATCGCTCACCTGGTAAGTCGCGGCCAGCGCCTTTACCTGCGCAGCCGAATACTCCGGACCACCGTCCTCATCGAGGTTACGGAAGGCAAAAAGATTCGCCGAATGACAACTCGAGCAGACTTCCTTGAACACCTGGAAGCCACGGCGCAACTGGTTCTGGTCGTACTTGCCAAAGATGCCGGAGAAGCTCCACGGCTGCAGTTCGACGTCCTTCTCGCCGAGGTTCACGGCAGGCGCAGGCGAAGCAGCAGTAGTTGTCGCCGGTGCCGGGGCGTTCTGCGCCAGGGCGGGCGCTCCCGTCAGAAGCAGCGCGCCCAGGACGGCGGCCAGAATGTTCTTTTTGTGGATCATTTGGTCTCTTGTGTCCTGCGCGTCACGTACGGGCCGGCCGGAGCACGCTTTCCGAGATACTGGCCGGCAGTGGCCGGGTCACCTCGAAGCGCGGAAGCAGCGGCAGGATGATGAGGAAGTAAGCAAAGTAGTAAACCACGCCGACCTTGCCGAGAATTGGCACCCACCAGATCGTGGTCGACTGCGAGCCCAGATACATCAGCATGAGGAAGTTCGCCACGAACAGCCAATAGAACGGCTTGAACAGCGGCCGGAACGTCCCCGACCTGACCTTGGAGCGATCGAGCCATGGCACGAAGAACAGGATCAGGATCGAGCCGCCAAAGAAAATAACGCCGAGCAGCTTGGAGTCGAGGAACAGGATCGGGAAGTCGATCGAACGCAGGATCGCGTAGAAGGGCAGGAAATACCATTCCGGCACGATTTCGGGCGGCGTCACCAGGGGGTTCGCCATGATGTAGTTGCTCGAATGCCCCAGAATATCGGGCGTAAAGAACACCAGCCAGGCGTACGGGATAAGAAACACGACGATGCCGAAGAGATCCTTCATCGTGTAGTAGGGGTGGAACGGCACCGTATCGCGGCTCGACTTCACATCGACGCCGATCGGATTGTTGTTGCCCGGTACGTGCAGCGCCCAGATGTGCAGCACCACCACCGCCGCAATGACGAACGGCATCAGGTAGTGCAGCGAGAAGAAGCGGTTGAGCGTCGGGTTGCCCACCGCGAAGCCGCCGCGCAGCAGCGACAGCAGCGGATCGCCAATGACCGGGATCGCCGCAAAGATGTTGGTGATCACGGTCGCGGCCCAGAAGCTCATCTGGCCCCAGGGCAGCACATAGCCGAAGAAGGCGGTGGCCATCATCAGCAGCAGGATCAGCACGCCGAGAATCCAGAGAATTTCGCGCGGCGCCTTATAGGAACCGAAAAAGAGCCCGCGGAAGATATGGATATAGACCGCAAAGAAGAACATCGAGGCGCCGGTCGAATGCACGGCCTGAAGAATACGGCCGCCTGCAACGTCGCGCTTGATCAACTCCACCGAGTCGAAGGCCAGGCTCGCCTCGGGTGTGTAGTGCATAGCGAGCACGATGCCGGTGACGATCTGGATGGCCAGCATCGTCGCCAGAATACCGCCGAACGTCCACCAGTAGTTGAGGTTCTTGGGGGTCGGGAAATCCATCAGGTGCTCTTTGGAGAACCTGATGATCGGAAGCCGGTCGTCGACCCACTTTTCCAGCGCGTTCGACGGCGTGTAGCTGCTCGTATGTTCGGCCATGCCCTTTGCCCCTTAACCGATCGTGATCTTCGTATCGGCGGTATACTTGTACGGTGGGATCACCAGATTCTTGGGCGCCGGCCCCTTCCGGATGCGCCCGGCCGAATCGTATTGCGAACCATGGCACGGGCAAAGCCAGCCGTCGAAATCGCCCTGATCCGGCCCGTTCGGAATGCAGCCCAGATGTGTGCAGATACCGATCTGGATCAGATATTTCTCGTGGCCCGGCTTGGTGCGCTGCTCATCCGTCTCCGGATCGCGGAGTTCCGACAGCGGCACCGCCTTCGCCTCATCGATCTGCTTTTGCGTACGGTAGCTCACGAAAACCGGCTGACCGCGCCACTTGACCGTTACCGACTGCCCTTCCGTGAGCGGGGTAAGGTCGAAATCGACCGCCGCCAGCGCCAGCACCGAGGCATCTGGGTTGAGCTGGTTGATCAGCGGCCACACCGCCGCACCCACGCCCACCGCGCCGACGGCGCCCGCCGCGACATAGAGAAAATCCCGCCGCGTCGCATGGGGCGTCGGGTCTGTAGTTGTATCAGTTGCCAAGGCTGGATTCCTCGTCCGGGTCGGTCGATCAGCGCGTCCCGGCGAGGCACTGGCCCATCGAGACATGGCCTGCCGCCGCCGCCCTTCGGGGTCGCGTGATTTGAGGCTCTTTTTGCACTCTGAGCCGGACTTGTCCAGCCTAGCCGCGCGTGACTTTCGCCTTGTGCGACACTATACCCGCCGCAGTCGCACAGCCCTCATCCCAGCCGCTTTCTTTCCCGCGCCAAACATGTCCGTCGAACTCGCCCTCTATCAGCCCGATATTCCGCAGAATACCGGCACCTTGCTCCGGCTCGGCGCCTGCCTCGGGGTAACGCTGCACGTCATTCATCCGACGGGGTTTCCGTTTTCCCGCAAGACCTTGAAGCGCGGCGCGCTCGACTATCTTGAACACGCCGATTTCGTCGAGCACATCAGCTATGCGCAGTTCGACGCTTGGCGACGCGAAGCGAACAAGCGTCTCGTGCTGCTCACGACAAAGGCAAGCCAGTCGGCCTACGCCGCCCAATATGATTCAGAGGATATCTTGATGGTCGGCCGCGAAAGCGCCGGCGTGCCCGAATCCGTGGCCGCAGATGCCGGCCTCCGCGTTCGTATCCCGATGCGGGACGGCTTGCGCTCGATCAATGTCGCGCTCGCCGCAACCCTGATATTGGGGGAAGCAAAGCGCCAGACCGACCAATTCGCAGGACTGACATGACGGCAACGATGTTAACCGCCGACGACATGGAAGAGCGGAAGAGCCGCGCCGCCGCCTGGTTTCGCTCGCTCCGCGACGAGATCGTCGGTGACCTCGAAACGCTCGAAGACGAGGTCCGGGGCCCGAATGCCGAACGCCCGGCCGGGCGTTTCGTGCGCGAAAACTGGGTGCGGCCGGAAGGTGGCGGCGGCGAGATGTCGATGCTGCATGGCCGTGTGTTTGAAAAGATGGGCGTCCACATTTCAGTCGTGCATGGCCACTTCTCCGCCGATTTCGCCAAGAATATGCCGGGCACCGAGGAGAACGCCGCCTTCTGGAGCGCCGGCATCTCGATCATCGGCCATCCATGGAACCCGAATGTGCCAGCCGTGCACATGAACACGCGCATGATCGTCACGCAGGAGTGGTGGTTCGGCGGCGGCGCTGATCTGACGCCGGTGCTCGATCGCCGCCGCACCCAGACCGATCCCGATTCGATCGATTTTCATGCGGCGATGCGCGTCGCCTGCGACGCCCATCCCGGCGTCGACTACGAGCGCTACAAGAAATGGTGCGACGACTATTTCTGGCTCGCCCACCGCAAGGAGCCGCGCGGCATCGGCGGCATCTTCTACGATCACCACAATTCCGGCGACTGGGACGCCGATTTCGCCTTTACCCAAACCGTGGGTCGCGCTTTCCGCGATATCTACCCAAAACTCGTCCGCCGCAATTTCGAAACGCCATGGACCGAGGCCGACCGCCACGAGCAGCTCGTCCGCCGCGGCCGCTATGTCGAGTTCAACCTGCTCTACGACCGCGGCACGACCTTCGGCCTAAAAACCGGTGGTAACGTCAACTCGATCCTCTCCTCCATGCCCCCCGAGGTCCGCTGGCCATGAGCGTCACGGAAATCGGCATCACCGGTTTCCGCTCGATCCGCAGCATCAGGTTTCCGTTGCGGCAGCTTACCGTGCTTGTCGGCAGCAACGGGGTCGGCAAGACCAACCTCTACCGCTCGCTCGAACTGCTGCGCGCCGCCTACGAGATCGAGGTCGGTTTCCCTGTCCCGATTCAGTCTGCGGCCTTTCCACTCGAAGCCCAGATCAAGGAAGAGCGGCTCCATTTCGTTGATCGTGCCAAGCGGGTCGTCCTTATGGAGCGTAAGGGCCCCGCCGCTTGGGTGCGCGGTGCCAAAGGCGAACGTCAGCAAGCCGACGAGATGATGCTCACAAGTGAAGTCGCTCTGGCGGCGCTTGGCAGCGTGCCGGAGCTCTTGGCGGTACGCCAGGCGCTCACCACTTGGCGCTTCTTCCACAGCTTCCGCACGGATCAAAATTCGCCATTGCGGCGGCCGTGCCGCGCCATCACGTCGCCTCTACTGGCTTCCGACGGCAGCAATCTCGCCTCCGTCTTCGCAACGCTCCGACATATCCGGCAGGAAAGCGTCGATGTCGACGCCGCGATCGATTTCGCCTTCCCCGGAGCAGAGCTTGTCGTTCCCCTGCCAGAGGAATTCGCCAGCTTCGGCATGATCTTCCCCGAGACGCCGAAGCGTGTTTTCCAGGCGCACGAGCTGTCGGATGGCACGTTGCACTTTCTCGCTCTGATGGGCGCCCTGCTCTCTTACCGGCTGCCGCCCTTCATCGCGCTCAACGAGCCGGAAACCAGCCTCCATCCGGACCTGCTGCCAGCCCTGGCCAAGATCATCGCACGCGCTGCGGAGCGGACGCAGGTGTGGGTCGTCACCCATTCACGTGAACTTGCCGCCGCTTTAGCCGAAGAGACGGGTGTGCTGCCGCGAGAGGTCATTCGCAAGGATGGCGGAACCTGGCTCGAAGGTCTTACGCAACTCGCCAGCTTCGAAGACGACTAATCGGGAACCCCTGCCCTGCTTCGGCGTTTGGCCCCTGCTAACCGTCCAAGAGGAGGAGCAGATGAAGCATTATGATTGCCTGGTTCCAGGCTGCAAATGGCACGCCGACGCCGAGGATAGGGCCGAGATCGTCCGCCGCGCCGCCGAACACTTGCGCACCACCCACGATGAGCCGGTGATCCGGCCAGAAATGGTCGAGCGGATCAAGGCGCGCATCGTCGAGAGTGAACCCGCACATTAGCGGCCGGCCCCCCGGAGAAACTCGTAGTACCCTTGACCTGCATAGGTTTCGGCGGTTTGTGAACACTAGGAATTAATCAGCTGACGGCTGAGTCATGGTGCCGCCTGAGTCTTTTCCCCTTGACCACGTTTCGTCCGCCGGCCGGCACGGCAATGAGGCAAGGGCGGATGATCGGCCGCTCGTTTCGGTGGTGATGCCCGTCTACAATGGCCAGGCCTTCATTGCAGAGGCCGCCGAAAGCATTCTTGGCCAGACCGAGGCCGATCTTGAACTCATCATCGTCGACGATGGATCAATCGATCATTCGGCCGAAATCGCCGCAGAGATAGCAGCCCGCGACCAGCGCGTTCGCCTGGTGAGGCTCGGTCACGCCGGGAACGTTGCAGCAGCCAACGAAGGTATTCGCCTGGCAAGAGGGCAGTTCATTGCCAAGATGGATGCCGACGACATCAGCCTGCCCGGACGCGTGGCCGCGCAGGTACGGCATCTTCGGCAAAATCCGGATACCGTCGGGGTCGGTGGTGCCACGATCGCTCTTTTTCCGGACGATTCATGCGGCGAACCCATCCAGTGGCCGCTTCACCAGCGCTTCAGCGCTGATAGCTTGCTCCAGTGGATCGGCATGCCCGGACCTGGCGCGATGATGCGCGCCGAAACGCTCCGGACCGTTGGCGGTTTTCGCGGTGCATTCGTATTGGCACAAGATGCCGATCTCTGGCGGCGCCTGATCGAAGTCGGCGACATCGACAATCTTGCCGAACCGATATTGCTCTACCGCCGTCATCCGGCGCAGGTTTCGAGCCGCTTCGGGCCGCTTCAAAAGCTCTATGGGGATACGGCGACCGCGCTGGCGCACGCTCGGGCAGACGGAGGAGAGCCGGACTGGAAAAGCGACGAGCCACTTTCTCCCGAAGTTGTTCGCCAACTCGCTGAGAAATGCTCGCCTCGCGCGGCGACCCTCCTCCATGTCGCGCTGGCCCGATATCTCGCCAAAGAGGGCCTTTTGGCCGACGCAAAAAAGCATTGTCTGTGCGCGTTGAATGGGGATCCGTCGATCATCCGGCAACAGCCGGTTTTCAATGTTTTGTGGAGGGTCGCGGTCAAGCTGCTGCTGAACGGTCAGGCGCCTACACTCCTCGCGCTCCTCACATCCAATCCGGCCGGCCTGGTGGGCTGCATCGGTGGGCGAATTAAGCTCTGGGCCGCCTGGCCAATCAGCCCAGCGATCGTATCGCGCCTGCGAGGATACCGGGGGAAGGACGTCGTCCTGGCGTCCCAGCGCGAGGCGATGACAGACGCTAAGCCTGCCGCTTGAGCTGTTTCAACAGCGCGTCGCGATCAAGAGCGAGGCCGCTGTCGATCCAGACGCGCTCGAGCCGCGCCAGTTCCGCGCCAAGGTCGGGGCCAGAGGGAAATCCCCGCACCAACAAGTCGCCGCCGGTGATCGGGAACGGTTGCAGCGTGACCCCCGCCAGTTGGTCGATCACCGCTGACTTGCCGGCTTCCGTCCATCCCGCCAAGACCGCTGCAACTTCCACTCCATCGGCAAGCGCAGCCGGATAGCGATAGGCCGCTTCGTGAACCCTGAGCTCCTGCAGCAGCCGGGCAACCGTCAAAATCGTCTGCGCCCGTCCGATTTCCTCGTTGGAGAGGCGCCACCGAGCCTGCACGGCGTCGGCATTTTCTCCGGCAATGACGAGCGCCAGACGAGCCGACAAGTTCGGCTTCGTGACGCGCACGCCATAGGCCCTCAGTCGCTCTAGCGTCGGCTCGTCGATGGCTAGAATGCCGGCGTCGCGCATTGTCCTCAGCGTCGTCGCAACACGGGCGAGGCTCAGCAGCCGGCGCATTTCAGCGCCGACGCGTTCGGCCGACAATGCATCAAGCGTCCCCGCGGCACGTTCGGCAGCGGCCAGCCCCGCCTCGTCGAAACGCTCGCCGCCGTGGCTCGCCGAAAAGCGGAAGAAGCGATAGACCCGGAGCCGATCCTCCGCGATCCGCTCGTCCGGATCGCCGATGAAACGGATCACTGGTTCGGTCAGGTCGGCGCTGCCGCCAAGCGGGTCGAACAGCGAGCCGAACATGTCCGCGTAAAGCGCGTTGATGGTGAAATCCCGCCGCGTCGCATCGCGGGCCCAGTCTGTGCCGAACCTGACCACCGCATGCCGGCCGTCGGTCTCCACATCCTCTCGGAGCGTCGTGACCTCGGCGACCCGGTCGTTGAGCCGGAGCGTCACCGTGCCGTGCGCAATACCTGTTGGATAGGCAGCGACACCGCGCCGCTCGGCCCGCGCCATGACCTCGTCGGGCAGGAGTTCCGTCGCAAAATCGATCTCGCTGTCTTCGCGAGTTATGCCGAGCAGCGTATCGCGGACGATGCCGCCCACCGCCCGGGTTCGCTCCCCCTCGCCATCCAGCAGCGAGAAAATCGCCTGCGTATTGGGGTCCGCGAGCCATGGGGCAGCCTTGAGCCGCCGCTCCATCTGCCCGCGGCCTACCATCGTCCTTCTCCCACCAGCGCCAGGTCGTAGAAGCGGCGCGTGAGATTGGCGGTGATGCCCCAGATGCGGCGCCCGGCATGGTCGATTTGCCAGGTCGTATGCTCGACCCCCCCGCGCTTGATCCGCATGGTCTGGTAGGTCTCGGGCTTGAGCAACAAATCGAGCGGCACTTCGAAGACCGATTCGACCTCGCCCGGATTGGGCAAAAACAGCCGTGACGGCCGGACCTCTGCAACGACCGGCGTAATGAGGTAGTTGGTGCCGGTGAAATAGTTGGGCAAAAAGCCGATGATTCGCGCTTCCGCCGGCAGCATCGCGACTTCTTCAGCCGCCTCTCGCAAGGCCGCCGCGCCTGCGTCGCTATCGGTCGAATCAATCTTGCCGCCCGGGAAGGCAATCTGACCGGAATGGTTTCGGAGGGTGGCTGACCGCTCGGTATAGAGGACCGAATATCCGTCGGCGCGATCGACAAGCGCAATCAGCACGGCGGCAGGTACGGGCGGCCGATTGAAGGGCTCATCAGGCATCCAATCGGGCATGAACGAGCCTTCGTCGTCCACCGCCTCTGGATGGGGCAAGAGCCGCGCGCCGATCCGCGCAATCAGGTCGTCACCGACGGCCAGCATGAGTCCTCGGATGCATATAGAAACAAATCGGTATCACAATCGGTGCGAAAAGGCGCGCCCGCAAGGTCATTTGCGAGACGCGCCCTCATTCTTTCGGTGCGTGGCGGCCGATTTTAGCAGTCGACCGACACATTTACGGCGACGGTGTGAAGTGCCGGCGGTGTTAGCCGGCAGTCTTTTTCCGGAACGCGGCGATCGGGCCCGCAAGCGTCAACGCCAGCGTTGGGTCGGCGGAGTGGAGCAGCACGCGGGCGGGGTCGACCGGACCAGGAAACTGGATCGCGCCGAGCGTCGTCTTTGCAAAGCCGAGCGGCCCATAATAGGGCTCGTCGCCAACGAGCAGCACGAAGCTGCCGTCGCCACGCTCCAGCGCCAGCCGGCACGCTTCGCGCACCAGCAGCTTGCCGGCGCCCTGCCCGCGATATTTCGGGTCGGTGGCGAGCGGGCCAAGCAGGTAGCCGTTGCGGCCGCCGACGCTGATCGGGGTCATCCACACCGAAGACACAGCAACACCGCCGATCTCTGCGATCAGGCTCAGGCTTTTGTCGATAGGGAAACGTTCGCGCACGCGGAAGGCGGTGCGGGCAAAACGACCCGGCCCGAAGGCAAGTGCCTGCAGGTCTTCAACGAATTTGTCATCTTCGGCGGTGGCGAAACGGCTTACGGGGAAGCCCCGTTGCGGAGGCTCGAGCGGCGCTGCGCTCTGTAGAGACGGCATGGTCATGTGACGTGTCCCGGCAAGAAACGAAGGACGAACAAAAACGGCGAACTAAGTTCGTCGTGTCACCTGAAACCCATTCCCCATCTTGGGCGCCTCCACGCCTAAATCGGGCGTTTAGCACCACAGGGCAAACGCGTCCACAAAAACTGCGTATTGGGTGCCGTTTTTTCAAGGGACCGTTCACAGGAAATGAATTGGTTTTTCGGTCACAATCGCCAAATGAAACCCTACCGCTAGGCAAGGCACCTGAAAGGCTTGATTCATGGGACAGTTGGTGGACGGCAAATGGTCGAGCGCCGGGTACGATACCAAAAAAACTGGCGGCCGCTTCGTGCGCGCCCAATCCGGCTTCCGCAACTGGATTACGCCCGACGGCAGCCCCGGCCCCACCGGTGAAGGCGGCTTTCCAGCCGAAGCCGGCCGCTACCACCTCTACGTCTCCTACGCGTGCCCCTGGGCCCACCGCACGCTGATCTTCCGAGCACTAAAGAACCTCGAAAATCTGATTTCGGTCTCGATCACCGACGCCAAGATGCCCGACGAGACCGGATGGAGCTTTACCGGCACGAGCTGGTCGACGGGCGATCAGCTCAACCACAAGGATTACCTCTGGCAGATCTATGCTCTTGCCGACCCCACTTATTCGGGACGGGTAACGGTGCCGGTGCTCTGGGACAAGCAGCGGCAGACCATCGTCAACAATGAGAGCGCGGAGATCATCCGGATGCTCAACTCGGCCTTCGACGGCCTGACCGGCAACGAGGACGACTGCTATCCAGAACCGCTCCGCGAAAAGATCGACGCCATCAACACCCGCGTCTACGACACCGTCAACAACGGCGTCTACAAGGCCGGCTTCGCTACGACGCAGGAAGCCTATGAGGACGCATTCGCGGCTCTCTTTGCCTCTCTCGACTGGCTTGAGGGCATTTTAGGCGAGACCGCCTACCTCACCGGCGACCAGATCACGGAGGCCGACTGGCGGCTCTTCACCACCCTTGTCCGGTTTGACGCGGTCTATGTCGGGCACTTCAAGTGCAACCGGAAGCGCATCGCCGACTACCCCAACCTCTCGCATTATCTCAAGGCTCTCTACGAGGTGCCGGGCGTCAAGGAAACGGTCCATATCGACCACATCAAGACGCACTATTACTGGAGCCACGTCTCGATCAATCCGACGCGGATCATTCCCGCCGGGCCGGAGCTCGAGTTCCTCAAATAGTCACCAATGTGCGCTTTTCGGAGCGTCATAAAACACTTCGGCAATCCGCCGGCGGGCGGATTCGCTGGTTTCAGGCGGTAGTTCTTCGAGGCCGAACCAGCCGAATTCGGCGATCTCGAGATTGCCCCTGAACGCCCGCGCTTCCTCGAACTCGCGGCTGATGAACAGCGCCACATGATCGCGGTTGGTAACCAGGATATTGTGGAAGAGCCCGAACAGCTCTAATTTGCCGGTGACCTGATAGCCGCTCTCCTCCGACACCTCGCGCGCCGCTCCCTGCTCGGCGGTCTCACCCGGCTCGATGCCGCCGCCCGGAAAATGCCAGCCCGGCGCATAGGTGTGGCGGATCAGGTAGATTTTCTTGTCGCCGTCGATCATCAGCACGCGGGTGCCGAGCGTCATCCGCCGCTTGAGCCCAATCAGGTTGAGATAAAGGCCCATACGGCGCCGATGCCAGCGCTCACTGTCCATGGAAGGCTCCTTGCGGTAACGCGGCCGAAACCGGCATAGGACAAAGTAGGCAAAATAATGCTCTTTGCCATCTTAATGCCCGAGAGGCCCTGGCAGTACGCCCGTTGATGATCACCCTCGCGCACCTCTCCGACATCCATCTGGCGCCGCTCCCGGCCGTTCGCCCGCTCGAGCTCGCCAACAAGCGGATCACCGGCTACATCAACTGGCGCCTGCGCCGTCAATCCGGCCTCGGCGGCAGCGGTCTCTCGGCGCTTGTTTCCCACCTGCATGAGCAGGCGCCGGATTTCACCTGCATCACCGGCGATCTCGTCAACCTCGGGCTCGACGACGAAATCGCCACTGCCCTTGGCTGGCTCAAGGGAATCGGTCCCCCGGATCGGGTCTGCGTCTCTCCGGGCAATCACGATGCCTATCTCCCGGGCACGTTGACCCGCGCCTGCGCCGCCTGGCGCGATTACGTTTCAGGCGAGACTATCGACGAACACCTCTTCCCCTTCGTCCGCCGGATCGGCGAAGTTGCGATCGTTTCCTGCTCAAGCGCCATCGCCACGCCGCCATTCATCTCGGCAGGACGTTTCGACGCTGGTCAGGCTGAGCGTCTTGCCCGCATTCTCGCTCTGCTGCGCGACGGCGGCTACTTTCGCGTGGTGATGATCCATCACCCGCCAACCATTGAAGGCGACAAATTTCGCTCCGGTCTCTGGGGCGCAAAACTCTTTCGCGACGTAATCGCTGAGAACGGGGCCGAAATCATCCTCCACGGCCACACCCACCGCTCGACCGTCCAGGCGATCCGGGGGCCTAGTGGCGACGTACCGGTAATCGGCGTGGCCGCCGCAGGCACCGCTCAGGATGCAAAACCATCCGATGACCCGGCGCGCTACAACCTCTTCCGCATCGAAAAACTCGGGCCCAGCTGGACCTGCAGCATGGGCGAGTTCGGCTTCCAGCGTCTCAGCGACGAGATCACCCTGCGGCTCCAGATGCGCATCTATTGATGCGCGGGTCCGCCCGAATGGCCAATATCCGCTGCAATTTCAGGCGATATCACTTATCTCGACGGCATTCCCGCCAAGCGGGGAATCCATTATCTCATGCTTATGACCACGGAATCGTTCAGCGTGCCGACTGATCCGGATTCGATTGACGTTGCGGAGGCGGCGGTCGCCTTGAGCTTTGTCGTCGATCGCCCGTCCTTCGATGCCGCGACGGCCATGGCGCATTTCCCCTATCGCCTCGGCGATCTGCGTTTCGTGGAAAAGCTGAAGCTCCCGGCAATTTCTGACGCCGCTGCTACTCAGACGCCAGCTTTCGCCAAATTGCTCAACCTCACGGCTCTCGTCCTCGGCGTCAGCTATTTCAAGCTGCTGGCGCCATTTCGGATCGCTGCGCCTGAGATCGCCTTGACTGACGCCGAGCAGGCCTTCGTCATCGATCTCTACGAAAACGGCCTCGGTGAATTCTACGCCCGCAACGACCTGAAGCGCTTTGGCCGACTGACCCTCGACGCGCCACACGACACGAGCGGCGCGCCCGTAAGGCTCTCACTCTCCGATCGCGCTTTGCTGCCGATTGGCGGCGGCAAGGATTCGTTAGTGTCGGTAGAACTGCTCGAAGCCGCAGACGTCGAGTTCACGCCATTCGCGGTGAACCCAAAGGGCCCGATCCTCACCTCGGTCGAAAAGATCGGCAAACCGCCGGTCTACGTGACACGCACCCTCGATCCCGAAATGATCCGCCTCGGCCAGCAACCCGGCTATTACAACGGCCACGTCCCGTCCACGGCGATCAACTCCATCATCGCAGCGCTTTGCGCTTTGCTCTACGGCTACGACCGCATCGTGCTCTCGAACGAGCGCTCGGCCAGCGAGGGCAACGTTGTCTACGACGGCCGCGATGCGAACCACCAATATTCGAAGTCGCTCGATTTCGAAGGGCGCATCGCCGCGGGGCTGTCGGGGGCGACCGGAGGGGCACTCGGCTACTTCTCGCTGCTGCGCCCTTACTCCGAAGCCAAAATCGCAAAACTCTTCGCCCGCGAGACACGCTTCGACCGCGTGTTCTCGAGCTGCAACCGCAATTTCCGCCTCAATGGCCACGACGGTCCCCTGTGGTGCGGCGAATGCCCAAAATGCCACTTCGTCTTCCTGATTTTCGCACCGGTTATGGACAAAGACCGCCTCCTGGGCATCTTCGGGCAGAACCTGCTCGACAACCCGCACAACGAAGGTTCCTACCGCGAACTCACCGGCCTCGCCGGCCAAAAGCCCTGGGAGTGCGTCGGCGAAATTCTCGAGGCTGCCGCCTGCCTTTACGAATTGACCAGACGGCCCGAATGGTCGGAAACGGCCATCGTTTCAAAGCTCAAGCCGAATCTGCTGAATCAATATGGCAACGAAAAGCTCGAAGCAGCGCTCGCCGACCTGATGGCTGACAGCCCCGAGCACCACATCCCGTCTGCGCTCGCCGAAAGGATCGCCCGTGAACTTTGACGCGCCCGTCCTGCTCTACGGCGCCGGCCGCGAGGCGCATTCGACCCGCACCTTCCTCAAGGAACGTTCCCCCAAGACCAAGGTCTTCGTCACCGTCGATTCCGGCGAGATCGACATCGCCGACGTCGAGGTGATCGCCCCCGCCGATCTCGCTGATGCTGTAAAAGCCAAAAAATTCGCGACCATCGTCAAGAGCCCGGGCGTTTCGCGCTACCGCCCGATCTTTGCCGTTGCCCGCGAGGCCGGAGTCGCCGTCACGTCCAATCTCAACCTCTGGGGCGAAGTCTATCGCGAAGGCACCAAGGTCGTCGCGATCTCGGGCACGAAGGGCAAATCGACCACCGCGACACTGACCCATCTGATGCTTGTGCATTCCGGCGTTGACGCGGGCCTTGCCGGCAATGTCGGCCTCGCCCCGCTTGATATCGGCGCACTGCACAAAACCGTGGTGTTCGAGCTTTCGTCCTACCAGACGGCCGACATGGCGTTCACGCCCGATATCGCCGGCATCACCAACCTTTACCCCGAGCACGTCGACTGGCACCGCGACGTCGAGCACTACTACGCCGACAAGCTCAACCTGATCGATCGCGACACCGATTTCCCGGTGGCTCTGGGCGAAGGGGCCAAGCACAACGCGCTGGTGCTGGCCGCCGTGCGGAACGAGGCCCGCATCCTCCCCGAACCGGCACCCTTTATCGCCGACCGCATCACCTCCGTCGTCGCGAAATCGCGGCTTAAGGGCGAACACAACCTCGACAACGCCCGCCTCGCGGCAAAACTGGCGCTTGCCGCCGGCGGCAATCTCGACGGCATCGTCAAAGGCATCGCCGAGTTTCACCCACTGCCTCACCGACTCGAAGAGCACGAGATCGGCGGAAAACTCTTCATCGACGACTCGATCTCGACGACGCCCGAAGCCACCAAGGCCGCCCTCGCCGCCTACCCTGACCAGCGCATAGCGCTGATCGCCGGGGGCCATGAACGCAACCAGGACTACGCCGAGCTCGCAAGCCTCCTGGCACCACGCGGCGTGAAACTGCTGGTAACGCTGCCGGTCACCGGCGACCGCCTCGCGACGGCGACCTACGCCGCCGCGCCCGAGATCGAAGTGCTGGAAGCTCCCAATCTCGAACAGGCCATGGACGCCCTCGCCGCCCGCAAAACCCGCTTCGACACGGTGCTGCTCTCCCCCGCCGCCCCGAGCTACAACCAGTTCAAGAATTTCGAGGAACGCGGCGCAGCGTTCATCAAGCTGGCCGAAAAGCTATTTGGGTAGCCACCTCTTCCCTCTCCCGCACGGGAAGAGAGAAAATCGAGATCACACCGGCTCGAATTCCGGCTTCACTTCTTCAAGTTCGATTAGCGTGCCGTCAAAATCCTTGGGATGGAGAAATAGCACCGGCAGGCCATGGGCGCCGATCTTCGGCTTGCCATCGCCGAGCACTCGCGCACCGGCTTTGGTCAGTTCGGCTGCGGCATCGGCCAGATCGTTCACCTCAAAGCAGATGTGGTGCACGCCGCCGCCGGGGTTCTTTTCGAGGAATTTCCCGATCGGCGACTCCGCCCCAAACGGCGTCATCAGCTCGATCTTGCTGTTACTCAACGTCACGAACACGACCGTGACCCCATGCTCCGCCAGCACCTGCGGCTCTCCAACTTCGGCGCCAAGCAAGTCGCGATACTTCGCCGCCGCCGACGCGAGGTCCGGCACCGCAATCCCCACATGGTTGAGCCGGCCGATCAACGGTTGCTCAGCCTCCCCTCGATTCGATCGAGCACCGCAGACGCCGCTTCGAGCACATTGGTACCCGGCCCGAAAATCTCCGCCACACCGGCGTCGCGGAGAAAATCGTAGTCCTGCTCGGGGATCACGCCGCCGACGATCACCGTGACCTCGCCAAGTCCATGCGCCCGCAGTTCCGCAATCAGCTCCGGCACCAGTGTCTTGTGGCCCGCGGCAAGAGACGAAACACCGACCGCATCCACCTTCAGCTCGCCGACATGCGCGGCCACCTCCGGCGCGGTTTCAAACAGATCGCCCATATGCACGTCGAAGCCGAGATCGGCGAAGGCCGAGGCGATCACCTTGGCGCCGCGGTCGTGCCCGTCCTGGCCCATCTTGGCGATGAAGATTGACGGCGGCCGCCGCTCAGCTTTCTCGAACGACGCAAGCCGCTGCTGCATCGCCGCATATTGCGGATCGCCCGCATAATTCTCGGCATAAACGCCGGAGATCACCCGCGTCACGGCCGCATGCCGGCCGAATGCTTCCTCTAGGGCCGAGGAGATTTCGCCGAGTGTCGCCCTGGCGCGCGCCGCGACAATCGCCGCCGCCAACAGATTGCCGCCGCTTTGCGCCGCGTGACGCAACCCGGCGAGCGCCGCGTCAGCCGCCCCCGCATCTCGCCGCGCCTTGATCTCAGCGAGCCGCGCGACCTGCTCCTCCCGCACCTTGGCATTGTCGATCTGCCGGACGTCGATGGCGTGCGGCTCTTCGACGCGATAGCGATTGACCCCGACGATCACGTCCTCGCCGCGATCGACCCGCGCCTGCCGGATCGCTGCCGCCGTCTCGATGGCGGCCTTCGGGGTGCCGGCCGCAACCGCCGCAATCATACCGCCTTGCGCCTCAACGTCGCCGATCAGTGCCCGTGCCTTTTCGACCAACTCCGCCGTGAGTGCCTCGATGTAGTACGAGCCGCCGAGCGGGTCGACCACATCGGTCACCCGCGTCTCGTGCTGCAGGATCAACTGCGTGTTGCGCGCGATATGCGACGAAAATTCCGTTGGCAGCGCGATGGCTTCGTCAAAACTGTTCGTGTGTAGCGACTGCGTACCACCAAGCACCGCCGCCAGCGCCTCGAATGCAGTTCGGACGATATTGTTGTGCGGATCCTGCTCCGTCAGCGACACGCCCGAGGTCTGGCAATGCGTCCGCAGCATCAGCGAACGCGAGTCCTTTGCCCCGAGCTCGCCCATGATTTCGGCCCATAGCGTTCGCGCCGCCCTGAGCTTGGCGATCTCGACGAAAAAGTTCATGCCGATGCCAAAGAAGAAACTCAGCCGGCCCGCGAACGCATCGATGTCGAGCCCGCGCGCCTGCGCTGCCCGCACATACGCCATGCCGTCGGCGAGCGTATAGGCCAGCTCCTGCACTGCCGTCGCGCCGGCCTCATGCATGTGATAGCCAGAGATCGAAATCGAGTTGAATTTCGGCATGTTTTCAGCCGTGAAGGCGATGATGTCGCCCACGATCCGCATGCTCGGCTCGGGTGGATAAATATAGGTGTTGCGGACCATGAACTCCTTCAGAATGTCGTTCTGGATGGTCCCGTCGAGCTGCGCGGGCTTCACCCCCTGCTCCTCCGCCGCGACGATGAACATCGCGAGCACCGGCAGCACTGCCCCGTTCATCGTCATCGACACGCTCATCTGATCGAGCGGGATGCCATCGAACAGGATTTTCATATCCTCGATGGAATCGATCGCGACGCCCGCCTTGCCGACATCGCCAACCACACGCGGATGATCGGAATCGTAGCCGCGATGCGTCGCGAGATCGAACGCGACCGAGAGGCCCTTCTGCCCCTTCTCCAGCGCCTGCCGGAAGAAAGCATTGCTTTCCCGCGCCGTCGAAAACCCCGCATACTGCCGGATCGTCCAAGGCCGGTTCGCATACATCGTCGCGCGAATGCCACGAGTGAACGGTGCGGCGCCAGGAATGCTCTCTGCGCTGTCCGACGACACATCGCCGGCAAAATAAGCCGGCTTCACCGGAAGCCCGCCATAGTCACGGTTGAGCGCCTCGGCCGATTCCGCTTTCAACTCGCGCGCCGCAAGCTTCTCCCAATCGGCGAAGGTGGCAGGCCCGCCGCTCATACCCCTTCGAACTCCATGATCACCTCGTCGACGGCGAGCACGGCGCCGGCCTTGACCCGCACCGATTTCACCCGCGCCCGCTTCTCGGCCTTGAGCACATTCTCCATCTTCATTGCTTCGACGATAGCAAGCGGCTGGCCGTCCTCGACGATATCGCCTGCAGCGACGTCGATCCGCACCACCTGCCCCGGCATCGGGCAGAGCAGGAATTTTGAAAGGTCGGGCGGCGCCTTGACCGGCATGTATTGCATCAAGTCGGCGACCTCGGGTGCCAGCGTCTTGATGTCGAGCGCCGCGCCCCGGTAGCGCACCGCAAAACCGCTGGCCGTGCGGCGGACCTTCAGGACCCGCACTTCGCCATCGACCCGTACCCGCGCAACGGTATCGCCGGGATCCCAGTTCATCTCGACCAGAGTGCGGCCGCCGGCGTGATAGAGCCAGAACTCGGAGTCTTTTTCCGTGATGTCGAAGTGCCAGCGCGCTTTGCCGATCAGCGCCGCCCAGCGGTGGCGCTCTCGAAATTCATCCGGCCGCCGGATATCCTCAAACCCTCGCGCGGCAATCCGATAGGCCGCGCAGCAGGCGAAGGCGACGATCTCGCCGACCACCTGCTCATCAAGCTCGACGCCCGAAAATCCGGTCGGAAACTCCTCGGCGATATAGCCCGTCGTCAGCCTGCCCTCGCGGAACCGCTCCTGCTGCATCACGGCGGAAAGGAACGGCAGGTTGTTGCCGACGCCCTCGACCTCGAACTCATCAAGCGCCACGGCCATCCGGTCGATCGCCGCCGCACGCGTCGGCGCCCAGCTGCAGAGCTTTGCGATCATCGGGTCGTAGAACGTCGAAATCTCGCCGCCTTCGAACACGCCCGTGTCGTTCCGCACCGCGTAATCGGCCTCAGCCACTTCTTCGGGCGGCCGGTAGCGGACGAGCCGTCCCGTCGAGGGCAGGAAATTGCGATACGGGTCTTCGGCATAAAGCCGGCTTTCGATGGCCCAGCCGTTGAGTTTCACCTGCCTTTGCGTCAGCGGCAGCTTCTCACCCGCAGCCACTCGCAGCATCAGTTCGACAAGATCAAGGCCCGTGGTCAGCTCCGTCACCGGATGCTCCACCTGGAGCCGCGTATTCATCTCGAGGAAGTAGAAATTGCGCTTCCCATCGACGATGAATTCCACCGTGCCGGCCGAAAAATACCCCACCGCTTTCGCCAGCGCGACCGCCTGCTCGCCCATGGCCTTGCGCGTCTTCGCATCGAGGAACGGCGAGGGCGCCTCCTCGATCACCTTCTGGTTGCGCCGCTGGATCGAGCATTCGCGCTCGTTGAGATAAAGCACATTGCCGTGCTGATCGCCGATGAGCTGGATTTCGATGTGCCGCGGCTCGGTGACGAACTTTTCGATGAAAATCCGGTCGTCGCCGAATGAAGACGCCGCTTCCGACTTGCTGCGCTCGAACCCCTCGCGCGCCTCGGCGTCGGAATAGGCGATGCGCATGCCCTTGCCGCCGCCTCCCGCCGACGCCTTGATCATCACCGGATAGCCGACCTGCTTGGCGATTTTTACCGCCTCGTCCGCGTCCTTGATCAGCCCCATATGGCCCGGCACAGTCGAAACCCCGGCCTTTGCCGCGAGCTTCTTCGACGTGATCTTGTCGCCCATCGCCTTGATGGCTTTGACCGGCGGTCCGACAAAGGCGATTTTCGCCTTCTTCAGCGCCGCCGCGAACGCCGGATTCTCGGAGAGGAACCCATAGCCGGGGTGTACGGCCTCGGCCCCGCTCGCCTTGCAGGCCGCAACGATCTTCTCGATGCTCAGATACGAGTCACGCGCCGCCGACCCGCCGATATGCACGGCCTCATCGGCCATCCGCACATGCAGCGCATTCGCATCGGCATCCGAATAAACCGCAATGGTCCGGATGCCCATCCGCTTGGCCGTCTTGATGACCCGGCAAGCAATTTCACCGCGATTGGCAATGAGGAGGGAGGTGAACATTAGTGCTGTACTACGCAGACCCGAACGCCGTCCGTATTTTGGAGGTCGTTCTGGAACTCATGGATGTCGCGTAGAACGCCGAGGTCGTATACGCAGAAGACCACGTTCGCATAGGCGCTCTTATAAGCAGGAATATCGGCGCTTAGCTGCTCAACGATCAACGATGGATTCCCCTCTTCTTTTAGAAGTTTCACCTCCAAGGCGGTCTGGACAGAGTGAAAATTGAAATCTGGGATGAAGTCCTTGCCAGAATACCTTACTCGCCCAGACTCTCGATCATAGTGAACACCTTTTTGATACCCTCTGCCCACTAAGAGCGACTCCACGGCATTTTGTACGTCGATCTCGCGTTCTGGCCGTTGGAAGATTACCTTCCTCAGATTGCTTGAAAGCATATCAACAAGTTCGGATATGGAGGCAGACATGCCGACCTCATATTCTGATAGCTGAGAAAGTAAAATCAGGAGCTCGGAATATGTCTGGTCAAATATCCCCTTTTGAATTGGCCATAGGGTATCAGACCAGCCGCGGAGATTTTCCTCGGAAAAGATCATAACAGTCTCTTTGCTCAGAATATTATATTGGCGAGCAAACCTGTTGTAGGCCCGAACGAAAGAGTTGGTGGCGCTCCATTTTGCATGATCCGGCGTGGTGCCTACCACCACCTGCTCCATCGCTCGTCTAAGAGCATCTGCCTGGCGAACCAACTTCCCTAGTGAAGCAATGGTATCGCTATCCATTCGTCGTCACAGCGGAATATTCCCGTGCTTCTTCGCCGGCACCGTCTGCTTCTTCCCGCGCAGCGTTTCGAACGCGCGGATCACTCGCCGTCTTGTGCCATGCGGGAGAATGACATCGTCGATGAAGCCTCGCTCCGCCGCGACGAACGGATTGGCGAAGCGGGCTTCGTAATCGGCCGTGCGCTTGGCGATCTTGGCTTTGTCGCCGAGCTCGGAGCGATACAAGATTTCCGCCGCGCCCTTGGCGCCCATCACCGCGATTTCCGCGCTCGGCCAGGCGTAGTTCACGTCCGCCCGAATATGCTTTGAGGCCATCACGTCATAGGCCCCGCCATAGGCTTTGCGGGTGATCACCGTCACCTTCGGCACCGTCGCCTCAGCATAGGCGAACAGCAGTTTGGCGCCGTGCTTGATGATGCCGCCATATTCCTGCGCCACGCCCGGCAAAAAGCCGGGCACGTCGACCAGCGTCAGGATCGGGATATCGAACGCGTCGCAGAATCGGATGAACCGCGCCGCCTTTTTCGACGAGTTGATGTCGAGCACGCCCGCCAAGACCATCGGCTGGTTCGCCACCACGCCCACCGTCTCGCCGTTGAGCCGGACGAACCCGGTCAAAATGTTGCCGGCGTGCTCCCGCTGCAGCTCGAGAAAATCGCCCTCGTCGGCGATCTTCAGGATCACCTCGCGCATGTCATACGGCTTGTTGGCGCTGTCGGGGATAATGGTATCGAGCGAGGTATCGCCGCGATCGACCATATCGTTGGTGGCAACGCGCGGCGGCTTAGTGCCCGCGCTCAGCGGCAGGAAATCGAACAGCCGGCGGACTTCGAGCAGCGTCTCGATGTCGTTGTCGAACGCCGCATCGGCAACCGAGGAAATCTTGGTGTGCGTCGAAGCCCCGCCCAGTTCCTCATGCGTGACGATCTCGGAGGTGACGGTTTTCACCACGTCCGGCCCGGTCACGTACATAAAACTGGTGTCGCGAACCATGTAGATGAAGTCGGTCATCGCCGGCGAATAGACCGCCCCGCCCGCCGTCGGCCCCATGATCACCGAAATCTGCGGGATGGCGCCGGACGCCTGCACGTTGCGCCAGAACACTTCAGCATAGCCGCCAAGCGAAGCCACGCCCTCCTGTATGCGCGCGCCGCCGGAATCGTTGAGCCCGATGACCGGCGCACCGTTCTGCACCGCGAGGTCCAAAATCTTGCAGATCTTTTGGGCGTGGGTTTCCGACAATGAGCCGCCGAAAACGGTGAAGTCCTGGCTGAAGACGTAGGTCATGCGGCCGTTGATGGTGCCCCAGCCGGTAACCACGCCATCGCCCGGCACCACCGTCTTCTGCATGTCAAAATCCGTCGCCCTGTGGGTGACGAACATGTCGTATTCTTCAAAGCTGCCGGGATCGAGCAGCACATCGAGGCGCTCACGGGCGGTCAGCTTGCCCTTCTTGTGCTGCGCGTCGATCCGGTGCTGGCCCCCGCCGAGCCGCGCGGCGCTGCGCCGCTCCTCCAGCGCCGAAATGATCTTCTGCAAGAATGCTCCCCCGCCCGGCCCTAACTGCTTCCCGCAGCGTCACATTGTTTGATCGGGCAGTCAAAATTTATCACGCGGCGTGAAGGCCCGAAAGAGCATCGAACAATGCAGGATGACCCCGCGCCTGTTACAGCGCGGGGCCATCGTCACCGGGAGGGTGAAGCGTGTTGGCGGGGGCCTTACTGGTTGTTGTTGCCGACCACGTAGTCCTGGATCAGCTTTTCGTTCCGGGCCGCTTCGAGGCGGCTGATCGACTCCTGGGCATAGCGGTCATCCATGCGGTACTTGATCATGTTGACGATTGAGCCGGAGAGCCAGAGCACGCCCATGCCCCAATAACCCTTGGTCGAAAGATCGACGGGGGCCAACCAGAGCGAGATGCAGAGCAGCGTCACGGCGCCCGCCACGCAGGCAAAGTTGAAGGCGACGTAGATGGCGTTGGTGTCCTTGTTCATTTCAAAAATCCTTTCAGGGGTTTGATAGCGTTGGATTGAGGTTTGCAGTCACTGCGCTGGTAGTTGGTCGTCACTCGGCCTTGGGCGTCTGGCCGGCCTTGAGGCGGGCAAGCACGTCGTCTGCGGACGTCTTCTGCCGGTCGCCGAACCCGGCATTCGCCAGCCGATCGCGGACGGCGGTGCCATCGAGCCCGGCATCGATCTGGTCGAGCACGTCGCTTTGCTCGAGCGGATCGTCGAAATTCATCACGCGGTTGATGAGGGCCTCGGCCTCGCGGATGGCCGTAGTGTTGCCGATCGAGCGGTTGAGGCTCTTTTGCGCGCGCCGCTCGGCGTCGATCGCCCGGGCCGAAATCATGCCCTGACGAAGATCGATGATGCGACGGTTGGCCTTGGCGACGGCCGCCTCCGTTCGCAGCACACGCTGGGCCAATTGGTCCACCGTTTCCTGCCGCACGCTGCGTTCGTTGATGAGGTCGGCGATGGCGCCGGCCGCGTCCCGGGCGAGGTCGTCGTTGCCCGCGTTGAGGGCGAGGGTTGCCCTGCCCTCGAGGTCCTTGATCTGCGCATCGAGTCGCGAAAAGTGCCGGTCTTCGTTGCGCTTGCGGATGATGAGGCTGGCCAGCGTGTTCTTCGCGGCATTGAGGCTCGCCTCGGCGTCGCGGATCTTCTGCTCGATGAGGTCGATGGCAAACACGTCGGTCAGCGCCTCATCGGCTCGCGCGCTGGCGCCGCTAAACAGGGTCTTCAATACGTTCAACATCTTGGTCCATCCATTCTGGCTGGCGTTTATTGAACGCCGTTCACAATCTCTTTGTAGCACATTCTGAACGTTGTTCAATAGATAAATTGAACGTCGTTTAATTTTTTTACGAACGATCGGCGGCGCGGCGGTTGATGGCCTAACCCTGGGCGAATGCCTTGATGTGGATGTCGACCAGTTCGTGCACGATCGAGTGCGTATCTCGATCGAGCAGCAGCGCCAGCCGGCCGGAGTTCTGCAGCGAGGAAACGCTGTGGATGCTGGCAAAGATGAGCTTTCCGGCCTCAGCCGCCTGCGCGTTCGTCGCCGCCGGCCGGATCGTCTTGAAGCACGGCGCAATGGTTTCGGCCAGCGCCTCGATATTCCGCCGATACCACTCCGGCACCGCTATACCCTCGGCGCGCTTGAACTCGAACAGCGCTTCCCACAGGTGCGGGTTGCTCTCGATAAAGCCCACGAACGCATCGGCATAGTTGTGGAGCATTTTGCGCGGATCGCTGGAGCGCCTTGCCCCGACGAACGCTTCCGCCACCCCGGCGATTGTGCGGGCATTCACCGCCGTGACTATGTCGTCGAGATCACGAAAATGGTTGTAAAGCGTGCCGGGGGTGTAGCCGATCCGCCGCGACAGCGAGCGAGCGGAAAGGTTGGCGATCCCCTCCTCCACGATCAGCTCGCGGGCGGCGACGATGACCATTTCGGTCAGTTCTTCCTTGGTATGATCGGCACGCCGGGCCACGGCACACTCCTAACTGAACATTGTTCAGTTAAACCGGCCTCACGGCCGAAACAAGGCTGCGTCGCGTTAGTCAGGGCCGCCGCGGATCGACGATCACCCGGCCGCGCACGCCCCCCTTGAGGATGCGATCGGCCGTCTTCGGCAGGTCGGCGAGGCCGATTTCCTCGACCCAGCCGGCATAGGCCGCCGGCACGAACAGGCTCGACAGCCGGTCCCACGCCGCCATCCGCGCCTCGTAAGGCTGCATGACGCTGTCGATCCCGAACAGCGACACGCCCCGCAGAATGAACGGCAACACGCTGCCCTCGAAGCCGACGCCACCAGCGTTGCCGACAGCAGCCACGCCGCCGTCGCGGGCAATCTTCTTCAGCAGCTCGGCGAGCATCGGCCCGCCGACATTGTCGATGGCGCCGGCCCACTGCTCTTTGTCGAGCGCCTTGCCCGATTGCGTGATCACCGCGTCGCGCCCCACGACGCCCGATGCGCCGAGTTTTTCCAAGGGCTCCGCCAGAGCGGACCGCCCGCTGACCGCAACGACCTGGTGCCCGAGCCGCGACAGCAGCAGGACCGCGATCGACCCGACACCACCGCCGGCACCGGTCACCAGCACTTCGCCGCCGTCGGTGGAGAGCCCATCGCTCTTCAGCCGATTGATGGCCAGCATTGCGGTGAGCCCTGCCGTTCCGAGCACCATGGCGTCGCGCGTCGACAGGCTTTTGGGCAGCGGCACGAGCATATCGGCCTCGACGCGTGCCCGCCGCGCAAAACCGCCCCAGCGCAGCTCGCCAACACGCCAGCCGGTGAGAATGACCCCCTGCCCCGCGCGGTAGCGACTGTCGTCGCTTTCGATGACCCGCCCGGCAAAATCGATGCCGCCGACGTGCGGATAGGTCTTCACCAGCCCGCCCCGGCCGGTGAGCACGAGCGCATCCTTGTAGTTGAACCCGGCCCACTCGATCTCGACCGTTACATCCCCCGCCGGCAGTTCGTCGTCGCCCACCGCCTCGACGGCGCTCGTCACCGCGCCATCTTTGCTTTTCCGGCTGACCAGCGCGCTGAACGTCATGCGTAATTCCTCAGGAATGAAACGGCGATTCGCGGCCGACGAGCTGGCACCCGTTCATACCTTGGCGCTTCGGCGTCTAACGGCAATAGGAATCGGTCGGAGAAATAGCGCGAATTTTCGTCAATCGCGGCGGTGCGGCGTCAGTCGTCGTCTCGCGGATCAACGCCAGCCGGCAATCGCCTGCGCCTGCTCGCATCGATCCGCCGATCCACCAGTTTCAACAGCGACAGGATAATGACGGCGGCGATCGAAACGGCGAGGCCGATAAAATAGTAGCCGAGTGCCGCCGTCATCCCGACAGCACCGGCCAGCCACATACCTGCCGCTGTGGTCAGTCCGTGCGGCTCGCCCCGATGGCCGAAAATCACCCCGGCGCCGAGAAAGGCGATGCCGGCCGTCACCGCCTCGACCGAATGGATAGGGTCGGAGCGGCCGTTGGTCATCACCTCCGGCAGGTGAAAAATCTCGAGGGTCAAAATGGTATAAAGGCAGGCCGCAAGAGCGATCAGGATATGCGTCCTGAGCCCAGCCGAATGCGTTGTCGCCTCGCGCTCGAAGCCAATGATCGCCCCGAACACAACCGCCAGCGTCAGCCGGATGAAAATCACTGGCAGCGGCGTAACAGTGTCGGCCATCCCGATACTGTGAAGGAAATCCATATACACCTGTCCCCTGCAATTGCGCCCAGCATAGCGGATTTCGTCAAACCAGAACTGCTCAAAAATATCGCTTTACCTCAACTTAACTTGAGGTTGTAGACAGACTGCGTTCTGTAGCAAAGGCACCGAGACCATGACGACGACCATCCAAGAAAATAGCTGGCGCGATCTCCTGACAGAGGGCGGTCTCGCGCTTCCCGTGTTTGTCGGTGGCGTCGCCTTGCAGGCCCTCGAAACCTTCATCGGCTCGGCGATGCTTCCCACGGTGGTCAAGGATATCGGCGGTCTAGATCTCTTCGCCTGGAACACGACTGTCTTCATCGTCGCTTCGATTCTGGCGACGATCTTTGCTGCAACTCGCCCCAGCTCGATCGGCCCGCGCGGCGCTTACCTCATCGCCGCGACGGCCTTTGGCGCCGGCAGCCTCGTCTGCGGCCTGTCGCCCACCATGCTCGTGCTGCTCGGTGGTCGCGCCCTTCAAGGCTTCGGCGCGGGGCTCATCGTCGCAACTTCCTTCGCCATGCTGCGCCTGATTTTTCCGCAGCGCCTTTGGCCGCGCGCCATGGCCATGAACGCCATGGTCTGGGGCGTCGCAACCGTCTTGGGCCCTGCCATCGGCGGCGTCTTCGCACAATATGGGTTCTGGCGCTGGGCGTTCATCGTCATGGCCCCGCTCTCGGCGCTGCTCGCGCTCGGCGCGGTCCGCATCCTGCCAAAGCTCAGCCAGTCGGCTCAGGGCGCGGGGGCGCCGGTGCCGCAGATTATCCTCGTCGTCGGGGCCATTCTGGCGATCTCCATCTCCAGCCTGCTGACCGAAACGCCCCTCCTCGCCGCGCTGCTACTTGCCGGCGCCGTCGCCGCGATCCTCGCACTCTCGGCGATCGAAGCGCGCGCCAAGGTAAGACTTCTGCCAAACGGCGCACTCTCACCGTTGACGCGAATGGGCGCTCTCTTTGCCATGATGCTGGTACTCGGCGTCTCGATCACCAGCGACATCTTCGCGCCGTTGTTCCTGCAGCGCCTGCATGGCCTGCCGCCCATCGGGGCTGGCTATATTTCGGCGCTTGCCGCCGCCGGCTGGACGGTTGCCGCCATCATCAGCTCGGGCTGGCACGACGAACGCGCTGGGCGCGCCATCATCGCGGCGCCGATCATCATGCTGCTCGCAACGCTGGGCTTCCTGCCCTCGCTCGCGCAGCCATCGAGCGATGTCGTGTCGGTACTCGGCGCGGCCGTCGCGCTCTTCGCGCTTGGCGCCGGAATCGGCGTTGCGATGCAGCATCTCTCGACGCGTATCCTCGCCTCAGCCTCGAGTGCCGACAACGACCGGGTGTCGGCCGCGCTCGGTATGGTACAGCTCTTCGCTTCCGGGCTCGGAGCTGCCATCGGCGGCGTGGCGGTCAACGCCGCTGGCTTGCCGCGGGCGGCCAATGCTGATGACGTGGCCTTCGCCGCCACCTGCCTCTATTGGGTTTTTGTGGCAATCACCGCCATCGGCATTCCTCTGGCCCTGCGTGTTGCCGGCGGTATATCTCAGACCGTCTTCAGCCAGCCACCATCGACGAAATAGACCAAGCCGTCCCAATTTCATTAAGCGGCTACGTCGATACGCGCCAATGACCGACAGCCAATTTCTCAGCTTTAGAAATACAGGTCGCGTCATTTAGACAAATTTTCAGTATTCATCAGTACTCTGAAAGACGATTCAAAATACATCTAAGATTCGACTGGTGTGAAATTCAGCTCGGTCGTAAGTTGCCATTCACATTATCAGGGGAAGCAATCGTGGCTGCAGTAGATATTGGATGGTTCACAATAGCAGCAAATTCGTCGCTTACAGCGTTTTGGCACGGCTGGACGGATAGCGAAGCAGTTTACTATTGCGTCGTGCCGTTTCCAGGAGATGGCCCCGGTGTACTTTATCCTACCGGCCACGCTACTCTGACGCAGGGCGAAGCCTTGAAACACGTCGATGGCACCTGGGGCCGATGGTTCACCGTGCAAAATAACGCGCCGTTCAACACGTGCGACGCGCACGTCATCGCCATCGTCGATTCTCTTTGAGGAGATCTCAATGAAACAGCCCATCAGCGTTGTCCACGATGCCTCTGGACAGATCGTTGCCGTCGCACGTTCGGCAAACCCAGCCCGGCTGGTCGTTGTGCCCGCCAACGGCCAGTTCATTCTCGCCGCGGAGGGGGACGAAAAAAGCGCCGGCCTGCTGGCCAGCCATCGCGTGGACGTTCAAAAGCACACGCTGGTCAGAAATACGAAGTAGCGATTCCTAGACCGTCTTCAGCCAGCCGCCGTCGACGAAATAGGTTGAACCGGTCGAATAGCTCGCCTTGTTCGAGCAGAGGAACACGAAGAAACTGGCGATCTCCTCGGCCGTGGCAAAACGCTTCATGCCACCGGCCTCGTCGGCTACGCCCTGGAGATGCGCCTCGTAGCCGTCCTCGCCCGCGAGCTGCTTGGCGGTCTTCAACCAGTCAGGCGTCAGCACAAGGCCGGGGTTGACAGTATTGACCCGGATGTTGTCGCCGACGACCTCGTTGGAGAGCGTCTTCGAGAACATCATCAGCGCGGCTTTGGTGGTGTTGTAGATCGGCTCATACCAGAGCGGCTGCACCGCGCAGATCGAGGCGTTGTGGAGGACCACCCCGCCGCCCCGCGTTTTCATCGACGGCACGAGGCCGCGCGCCAGCCGCACCGCGGCCATCACGTGCAAATCCCAATAATATTGCCATCTGGCATCGTCTGCCGTCTGGATCGTCTCGTTCGAGCCGGTACCGGCATTGTTGATGAGAATATCGCAGCCGCCAAACGCCTGCAGGGCCCCCGCGACGACCGCCGAACAGCCATCCGCGGTTGCTATGTCCGCGGCGATGCCGTGAACCTTCACGTGGTACTTTTCGGCGACCCGCGCCGCCTCCGCATCCACCCGTCCGGCACCGCGGGCGACCATCACGATATTGGCGCCCTCGGCCGCCAAGCCCTCGGCTATGGCCAACCCGATACCGACGCTCCCGCCGGTGATGACGGCTACTTTGTTACGAAGTCCTAGGTCCATGAACTGCCTCTCACGTTGGAGCGCTTGGCCCCCTCACCCTAACCCTCTCCCCAAAGGGGCGAGGGGACGACGTGGCACAACCTAGCCTCCCCTCGCCCCCTTTGGGGAGAGGTGGGTCCGGTAGGACCCGGTGAGGGGTAGCCCAGCTCGCCTGCCTAAGCGTCCATCAAAATCTGCAGCTTCACGTCGCTCGGTCGCGCTTCTACCGCCCGGTCGAACGCCTTGATCGAATCCTCGAACTTGAACGTCTCGGAAATCAGCGGCTTCAGGTCGACCCGACCAGAAGCCATCAGTGCGATCGCCCGGTCATACTGGTGCGCATAGCGGAACACCGAAGCGATGGTGACTTCCTTCACCGAAAGCGAAGCGATATCGAAATTCACCGGATCGACAGGCAGGCCAACGATGACAATGGTGCCGCCCGGCCGCACCACGTCGACGATGCCCTGCCATGCACGGGGCGATCCCGAGCACTCGAACACCACATCGGCGCCCCAGTTTTCGGTCAGCCGATTGACCTCATCGAAGAGTTTTTTGTCCTTGATGTTGACCGGGATGATTCCCTGATACTTCGCCGCGATGTCGAGCTTTGGCTGCGCCAGATCGGTGATGATCACCCGCGCGCACCCGCCGGCGAGCGCCGCCAGCGCCACCATTGTGCCGATCGGCCCGGCGCCCATCACGATTGCCGTGTCGCCGGGGGTGATCTTGGCCTTGGTTGCTGCCTGCATACCGACGGCGAACGGCTCGACCATCGCGCCTTCGGCAAAGCTCACATTGTCCGGCAGTTTGAACGTGTAGTTGGCAGGATGCACCACAAACGGCGTCAAGACGCCATGGATTGGCGGCGTCGCCCAGAACGTCACGGCCGGATCGATATTATACATGCCGAGACGAGAGGCCTTCGAGTTTGGATCGGGTACGCCCGGCTCCATACACACGCGATCGCCGACCTTGAGGTGCGTGACACCCGCGCCGACCTCGACCACCGTCCCCGCCGCCTCGTGCCCGAGCACCATCGGCGCATTGACGACGAACGGCCCGATTTTGCCATGCGTGTAATAATGCACGTCCGAGCCGCAGACACCGACCGTGTGGATTTTGATCTTCACCATGCCAGGCCCAACGGCCTGCGGCAGGTCGATATCGCGCAACGAAAGCTCGTGCTGCTTCTCCAGCACCAGAGCACGCACCATAGTCATCGCCTAAACCTTTGGATTCAGTGAACTGTCTCGACCGGCGGCTGCATCGCGCCGGTCATGATCGCAACCGCGTCGGACATGGAATAGTCCTTCGGGTTGATCACTGCAATCCGCTTGCCCAGCCGATGGATATGGATGCGGTCGGCCACTTCGAAAACATGCGGCATGTTGTGCGAGATCAGCACGATCGGCAGCCCACGCCGCTTCACGTCGAGCATCAGCTCGAGCACCCGCCTGCTTTCCTTGACGCCGAGCGCCGCGGTCGGCTCGTCCATGATGACCACGCGGCTGCCGAATGCCGCGGCCCGCGCCACCGCAACGCCCTGCCGCTGGCCGCCCGAAAGCGTTTCAACCGACTGGTTGATGTTCTGGATCGTCAGCAGCCCGAGCTCCGAAAGCTTGTCGCGGGCGATTTTCTGCATCGCCGAGCGGTCGAGCGTTCGGAACCACTGGCCGATGAACCCCGGCTTCCTGATTTCGCGCCCCAGAAACATGTTGTCGGCAATTGACAGCGCCGGCGACAGTGCCAAGTTCTGGTAGACCGTCTCGATACCCGCCATGCGCGCCTCGATGGGCGATTTGAAGTGTACCGCCTGGCCATCGAGTTCGATGCTGCCGGTATCCGGAATCACCGCCCCGCAAAGCGCCTTGATCAGCGTCGACTTGCCGGCGCCGTTGTCCCCGATGACCGCCAGAATCTCGTTCGGCATCAGCTCGAAATCGGCGTTGTCGAGCGCAACGACCTTGCCGTAGCGCTTGTTGAGCCCGCGTCCGCGAAGGATCGGTTGAATATCCGCCTGTTCGCTCATGCCGAAATCTTCCTGATCCACTGGTCGATGGTGACCGCAACGATGATGAGGATGCCGACGGTGAATTCCTGCCAAAGGGAGTCGAGGCCGGCCAAAGCCAGACCGTTGCGGAAGACGCCCACGATCAGGGCGCCGAACAGCGTACCGATGATCGACCCGCGGCCACCGAATAGCGACGTGCCGCCGATCACCACGGCGGTGATGGCATCGAGATTGGCGTCCTGCCCGGCCAGCGGCGAGGCCGCCCCGATACGACCGATGGTAACCCAGCCGGCAAGCGCGCAGATGAAGCCGGCGATGGTGTAAACCGCGATCAGCGTGTTGCGGGTGTTGATACCCGCCAGTCGCGCCGCCTCCGGGTCATCGCCCGTGGCATAAACATGCCGCCCGAACGGCGTCCGATTGAGAATATACCAAAGGGCCACCGCGATGATGATCATCAGGATTGCGCCAAAGGTCAGCACCGCCCCGCCACCAATCTTGATGATGAGCCCCGTAAACTGCAGGAACGGAGCTATCGCTTCGATATCCTGCGACCGCACCGTCTCCGAATGCGAGACGAAGATGACGAGGGCCGCATAGACGCTCCACGTGCCGAGCGTCACGATGAAGGGCGGCAGCTTGACCACCGCGACCAGCAGCCCGTTGATCAGGCCGCAGATGATGCCGGTCAGCAGGCCGAGCGGAAAGGCAATGCCGATCGGCACGCCGTAAACCACGGCGAAGCGCCCCATCACGATCGAAGAGAGGATCATGATCGCGCCGACGCTGAGGTCGATACCGGCAGTGAGGATCACAATCGTCTGGGCGAGGCCCAGTGTCGCGATGATCGTGACCTGCTGCAGCACCAGCGACAGGTTGAACGGCGCGTAGAACCGGTTGCCGGCGGCAAAGGCGAAAATCACGATGCCGACCAGCAGCACCACGAGGGGTACGACCGTCGGAAATTCGTGGAGGATGCGCTGGAGCTGGCGGAGGCCCGACCCGCTTTCCTCCTCAAAGCTTGCTACTGCTGTATCCTGGCCTTTGAGCCCGGCCTCGGCTGCCGCCGAGCCGCCCGCATCATCGCTCATCGAAGATATCCCCTCCCAAGGATCGGAGGGACGGCAGGCCGCCCCTCCGTAACATTCACACTAAACCCGCGAAGGGGCGATTGGGTAGGGATCAGCCCCAGCAGATCTTGAGGCCTTCGGCCGAGGTGATCGAGTCGACGCCAGCCACCGGCTTGTCGGTGATCAGCGTTGCCCCCGTATCAATGAAGCCCGCCGCCGGAACGGTCGGCTTGGTGCCGTCCTTGGCGAAGTCGGCAATCGCCTGCATCGCCATCGCCGCCATCTTGAGCGGGTATTGCTGGCTGGTCGCGCCGATGACACCGCCGGCGACGTTCTTGACGCCCGGGCAACCGCCATCGATCGAAACGACGAGCACCGAGCCGTCATCCTTGCCGGCTGCCTTGAGCGCTTCGTAGCCGCCCGCCGCCGCCGGTTCGTTGATCGTGTACATGACATTCACGTCCGGGCACTTCTGCAGCAGCGTTTCCATCGCCGTACGTCCGCCGTCTTCGGCGCCGCCCGTCATTTCGTGGCCGCAGATGCGCTTGTCGTCTTCATCGCCGTATTTCTTCGGGTCTTTGATATCGATGCCAAAGCCCTGCATGAAACCCTGGTCGCGCAGATAGTCGACTGTGGGCTGGTTAGTAGCGAGATCGAGGAACGCGATCTTGGCGGTCGCCGCCTTGTCGCCAAGCGTCCCCTTGGCCCAGGCGCCGATGAGATTGCCGGCTTTGAAGTTATCAGTGGCGAAGGTCGCGTCGACCGCCGTGATCGGATCGGTCGGCGTATCGAGGTCGATGACGAGGAGGCCGGCGGCCCGCGCCTTGGCGATCGTCGGCACAATGGCGGAAGAGTCGCTCGGCACGATGGCAAAGCCCTTTGCGCCGGCCGAGATCAGATCCTCAATGGCCGCCACCTGGCTATCATTGTCGCCGTCGAACTTGCCGGCATAAGTCTTGAGCGTCAGGCCGAGCTTGTCGGCCTGGGCCTGCGCGCCTTCGCGCATTTTCACGAAGAACGGATTGCCTTCGGTCTTGGTAATGAGGCCGACGATCGGCCCGGCCGCGTAAGCGGATGTGCCGGCAAACAGGCCGGCGAACACAATGCCGGCAATCGCCGCTTTGGCGAAATTCAGTCTCATGAAATCCTCCCGAATTGTTGCGATGACGCTTCGAGCAAACTCTTCGCTGCTCCTCCCGCGCCAAGGTCCTACGGGGACTAAAAATCCCTCCCCGCAGCGCCCCGGCGGCATATTCAGCGGATCGGCGAACGCCTGTCAATAAATTAATCCAGTTGATTTATTAATTGACAGATCGCGACCGCTTGTCGCAGCTTTGGCATGGGAGCGTGGCCGAACCGGCAATCGATTGCATCTACCAGAGGCGCCGCATAAGAGCGTGCGGAAGGGCTTGAGACCTCTTTCGGCGCAATCGAACGAGACCGGGCAGAAGGAAAAGGAAGCGGCAAACGGCGTCAAAGCCGCTATGCGCTTCCGCGAGGAGTTTGCTTTGGTCGAGGATGGCGCTGGAGGAGCTGCGTTACGCGCGCGACCCGCCACGGCCTCAGTCAGCCGCGGCACCAACCAGATCGGCGTGCGTCTCTACAACGAGCGGCTGGTGCTCTCCCTCGTCCGCGAAAATGAGACCATGCCCAAGGCCGATATCGCCCGCCTCACCGGGCTATCGCCGCAGACCATCTCGATCATCGTCAACCAGCTCACCGACGATGGCCTCTTGCTCAAAGGCAAGCCACAACGCGGCCGGGTCGGTCAGCCCTCGGTGCCCTACTCCCTCAACCCTGAGGGCGCCTATTTCGTCGGCATGAAGATCGGGCGCCGGTCGAGCGACGTGGTGCTGCTCGATTTCCTCGGCCGCGTGCTGCGAAAATTTCATGAGCCGCATCCCTATTCGACCCCGGAGGGAACGCTGGCGCTGATCCGTCGCGGTACGACGGAACTGATCGAAACGCTGACCGACGCGCAGCGCAGCCGCATTTCCGGCTTCGGCATCGCCTCTCCTTTTGAGATGTGGAACTGGGAGCCGCAGTTCGGCGCGCCACCCGCCGTCCTCGAGGCATGGCGCAACACCGATATCCTGGCCGAGGCGAAGCGCGTCAGCCCCTGGCCGGTCTACCTCCACAATGACGGCACCTCCGCCTGCGCTGCCGAACTGGTCCTCGGCCACGCGACGACCAGTGCCGATTTCCTCTACATCTTTCTCGGTTCGTTCATCGGCGGCGGCGTGGTGCTCAACCATCACCTCTATCCCGGCCGCAGCCGCTATGCTGGCGCCGTCGGCCCCATGCCCATGCCTGTCCGCGGCAAGTCCGGCTACCAGCAATTGCTGCGCAGCGCCTCGATCTATGTCCTCGGTGAACGGCTGAAGGCGCTCGGCAAGGATCCAGCTATCCTGACGCGTGATCCCGACAACTGGGGTGAGCTTGGCGAGCCGCTCGATATCTGGCTCGCCGAAACCGCCGAGGATCTGGCTTTGACCATCATCTCCGCCGTTTCGGTCATCGATTTCGAGGCGATCGTTATCGACGGCGCCTTCCCGCAGCCCTTGCGCCGGCGCCTGGTCGAAGCAACCCGCGCCGCGCTCGTCGCCTTCGACATGCAGGGCGTTTCGCCGTTTTCAGTCGTCGAAGGCTCGATCGGCTCGGGCGCCCGTGAGATCGGCGGGGCGTGCCTCCCCCTCCTCGCCAATTTCACCAAGGACCGCGAAGTCCTGTTCAAGGAGTAGCGCGCCCCTACCCCGCCACGGCGAGCACCCGGCCAAGCCGTTGCTCGCGCTGCCTCAACCCCGCGGCCCCGCCGCTGCTTTTCTCCCAGAGCACCTGCAGCCGGCCATCGTCGAACAGCTTGAACAGGCACGGCGCGATATAGCTTTTCCGTGAAATTGCCGGTGTGTTGCGCAGAAAATCCGCGACCTGCCTGGTTACTTCCATCATCTGGCGCTTCCGCGCCGAAGGCGATGCGCCAGGATCGAGGGCCGCAAGCTCCTCACCCGCCAGCGCGCTGGCATGCAACGTGCGAAAGTCCTTGGCCGTGACGTGAGCTTTTGCGGCGTCGGCGAGATAAGCGTTGATCATCTCACCGCTGATCGGACGAACCGTTCCGGATTCATCGCGGTAGACCAGGAGGCGCTTGCCGGTCAGGGTTTTGATCCGCGCAATTGCGGCCACGAGCCGCCGGTCCGCGATCTCATATTGAGCCGCTTTCCCGCTCTTGGCGGGAAAGTCGAACGCGGCACGCCCGCGCTTGATCTGGACGTCGCGCGCATAAAGCGTCCCGGCCCCGCGCGTGCCCGAAGTCTTGAGGTAGCGCTCCCGACCCACCCGCATTGCCGTGCGGTCGATGATCCCGATGGCGACCGCCAGCGCCAGCTCGACAGAGCCCGTCGCCGCGCCGAGATCGCGCGACACGCGGCGGCGCACCGCCGGCAGCGCGGTGGTCAGCAGCGCCAACTGGTTCTGCTTCTTGGCGAGCCGCTTTTCTTCCCAATCCGGGTGATAAATATACTGCTGACGTCCAGCGGCATCCTTGCCAAGAGCCTGAATGTGCGCGCGCGGATGCACCGCAATCCGCACGTCGTCCCAGGCGGGAGGAATCCCGAGCGAGGCAAAGCGCTTCTTGAGGTCGGCGTCGCGGACAGGCGTGCCTTCCGCATCGACATAGCAAAAGCCTTTGCCCGCCCGCCGGCGGCGGATTGTCAACGCGCCAGGCCCGGCGTGAACCAGCCGTACCACTGTCGGCTAACCGCCGTTGATCGAATGGCCGCCGCCATAGGCCGCGAACCACCACCAGATCAGGGCAAAGGCGATAACGACCGCGATGGTGCCAACGATGAGCGCGACTCTGTTGGTGTTGCGCGGCTCTGCTGCGCGAACTTCGACGGTCGATTTATGCGGATCATAAGTGCGCAAGGTAATTCTCCTGGCTAATGCCGGTCTTGCGCACAACGTCAGCATCAGTTGAGAGTTCCGCGCTCGGGGCCCGCCTCGTCTTCCGTCTTGACCACATCACGGCCACAAGCGAGGGTCATTGGAACCCGGAAACAACGCGGTTCCAGATGCTTTCAGCCGAAATTCTCACCCATATGATCAGGGCCGGCGCCGGCAAAGAGCCGGCAGACCTGGTGATCCGCAACGTCCGCCTGCTCGATGTCATCACCGGCGCGATTACCGAGACCGACATCGCGATCGTGGCCGGCCGGATCGTCGGCACGCATGCCCGTTACGAGGGGCACAAGACAATCGATGGCCGCGGCCGCTTCGCCGTGCCGGGCTTCATCGACACCCATCTCCACATCGAATCCTCGCTGGTCACCCCTTTCGAGTTCGACCGCTGCGTGCTGCCGCACGGCGTCACCACGGCGATCTGCGACCCGCACGAGATGTCGAATGTCCTCGGCGCCGAGGCTATCGGCTATTTCCTCGCCTGCGCCGAGCGCACCGTAATGGATATCCGCGTCAACCTTTCGTCCTGCATTCCGGCAACCGCCTTCGAGACGTCGGGCGCCCAGCTCGAGATCGCCGACCTCCTGCCCTTCCGCGACCACCCAAAAGTCATCGGCCTCGCCGAGTTCATGAACTTCCCTGGCGTGCTCAGCGCCGACCCCGCCGTGATCGCCAAATTGCTGGCCTTTCAGGATGGCCATATCGACGGCCATGCGCCGCTTCTTTCGGGCTTCGGCCTAAACGGCTACCTCGCGGCGAAAATCCGTACCGATCACGAGGCGACCAGCGCCACCGAGGCCCGCGAAAAGCTGTCGAAGGGTATGGCGATCCTCATCCGCGAGGGGTCGGTCAGCAAGGACCTCAACGCTCTTGCCGAAATTCTGGACGAGAACACATCGAGCTTCGTCGCCCTCTGTACCGACGATCGCAACCCGCTCGACATTTCCGAGGAAGGCCACCTCGACAGCTCCATCCGGCGGTTGATCGCCAAGGGCTGCCCGCTGCACCACGTCTATCGCGCCGCCAGCCATTCGGCGGCCCGCATTTTCGGCCTGACCGATCGTGGTCTGCTGGCGCCCGGCTGGCGCGCCGATCTCGTACTTCTCGACGATCTCGAACTGTGCGTGGTGTCCGATGTCATCGCCGGCGGCGAATTGGTAACCGCCGAACGTTTAGCTTCACGGGAGATCATCCCGCCGGTCGGCCTCGACTCTATGAAGGCTCGCCCGGTGACCGCGGAAAGCTTTGTCGTCCCGCCAAAACCCGGCGAGAACTCGACGCCCGTCATCGGGGTCAAGCCAGGCCTCATCATCACCTTCCGCCACGACGCGACCCTAGAAGTCGGCGAGCAGGGCCTAAAACCCGATCTCGCGGCCGATGTCATCAAGGTCGCCGTTGTCGAGCGCCACGGCCGCAACGGCAATATCGGCCGGAGTTTTGTCACCGGCTTCGGCTTGAAGCAGGGCGCCATCGCCTCCTCGGTCGGGCATGACAGCCACAACATCACCGTCGTCGGCGCCTCCGACAAGGATATGGCGCTGGCCGTCAACCGCATCCGCGAGATCAAGGGTGGCTTCGTCGTGGCGCGGGAAGGAAAGATTACGGCCGAGCTGGCGCTGCCCATCGCCGGCCTGATGAGCGACCAGCCGTTCGAAGCGGTCGCGGCAAAACTCGATCATCTCCGCGACGCCGCCCGGGCCTTGGGTTGCGAATTGCCCGAACCATTCCTTCAGGTCGCGTTCTTGGCGCTGCCCGTCATTCCTCACCTTAAGCTTACCGATCGCGGCCTCTTCGACGTCGACAAGTTCGAGTTCGTGGCGTGATCATCCTTCTGCGGCTAATCGGACTTGCCATTGGTATCTACGTCGCTATCTCGACGGCAATCCGCTATCGCCTCGGCCCGGCCACGCATCGCGTCGAGCGGAACCTCGGCATTGAGGTGACGATGCCGGACGGTGTCGTCCTAATAACCGATCACTACGCCCCGATCGGACCGGGTCCGCATCCCACGCTGCTGATGCGCCTCCCTTACGGACGCGGCGGCTTTATCGGCGTCGCCTTCATGTACGCACGGCGCGGTTTCAACGTCGTCGTCCAGGCCTGCCGCGGCACCGAAGCGTCGGGCGGCGAATTCAATCCGCTGGCGAATGAACGCGCCGATGGGCTCGCCACCATCGAATGGCTGAAGACCCAGCCCTGGTTCGACGGCCGTCTAGGTCTGACCGGACCGAGTTATCTCGGCTACGCGCAGTGGGCCATCTCGGACGCGCCCGAGGTCAAGGCAATGGCGGTCAAGGTGTCGAGCGCCGAATTCCGCTCGGTGGTTTTTCCGGCAGGTGCTTTTCACCTCGGTCTCTGGCTGAGCTGGCTTCAGACTATCGAGGCGCTGCGCGGCAACCCGGTCTCGACATTTCTGCGCATGATGACCGGCGATTTCGAGCGGCGGACTCACGTAGCCTCGATGACACTGCCTTTGGTCGATGCCGACAAGGCCGCGGTCGGTCACGAAGTGGGATTTTGGCGCGAATGGTTCGAGACCGCCATCGAGGATGGGCCCTTCTGGCAAAGCATGGACCATCGCCAGCGCCTCGGCGCCAAAACCCCGCCGACGCTTTTGATGTCCGGCTGGTACGATTTCATGGTCGACCAGTTGCTGAGCGACTATCGCCGCCTGGTCGCCGCCGGCAATGCGCCGCATCTGACCATCAGCACCTCGACCCACATCACCGGCGGCCACGAAGCCGACAATCCGGTCGAGACACTGGCCTGGATGCGCGCCGAGCTGACGGCCAATCGTGCGGGCATTCGCGACAAGCCGGTGGCGATCGAAATTTCCGGCACCCGCAAATGGCACGAATTCGATGCCTTCCCGCCCGGACCGCCAAGCCGCTTGGACCGCCGCTATCTCATCGCCGGCAACGCACTTTCAACCGCGCCAGCCCTGCCCGGCCCGCCGTCCCGCTACCGCTACGATCCGGCCGATCCGACGCCCAATCTCGGCGGCGCCATTTTCGCCTTCACCGGCGCCGGCCCGGTTCGCCAGCGCGCGCTCGAAAAGCGCAAGGACGTGCTGGTCTTCACCTCGGCCCAGCTGATCGATCCCCTGACCATCATCGGCAATGTCGGGGCCACTATTTTCATGCGGACCAGCATCGAGCACGCCGACCTTTTCGTCCGGCTCTGCGACGTCGGACCGCGCGGAACATCGATCAACATCTGCGACGGTTTCCTGCGCACCACGCCCGAAACGCCCCGCAACGATGACGGCCTTATGGAGCTCACGGTCCGCCTGCACGCCACCGCGCACTGCTTCCGGATCGGCCACCGGTTGCGGCTGCAAATCTCGAGCGGCGCCCACCCGCGTTATGCTCGCAACACTGGAACGGGTGAACCCATCGGCGAAGCAACGACGCTGGTCGCCGCCGACATCGAAATTCTCCACGACCACAAGCACCACTCGGCCATCGTCCTGCCGGTCTACCACATCTAGCCAAAACGAAACGGCCGGGCTTGCACCCGGCCGTTCGAAGCGATCGTCTTACCAGTCGGCGAAGACTAGAAGTGGTAGTTCAGGCCGATCCGGATCTGGTTGTCGGAGAGCGAAGCCGGAATGGAAGCACCGGGGAAAGTCGCGCTCGTATAGTTCTGCGAGCCGTAGTTGCTGTAGCGGTACTCGATATCGGCAGAGAGGTTGTCGGCAAGCAGGAATTCAACACCAGCACCGACGGTGTAGCCGGTGTGCGTCGCGCCGCCTGTGCCGGTGGGACCATCGGTCACGGTCGCCGTGTTGTTCAGGAAGGCCACGCCAGCGAGAACATACGGGACGAAGCTACCAGCGTCATAGCCGACGCGGCCCGTGATAGACCCGGTCCAGTTGAACTGGCTGCTGACGCTCGCATTGCCGATCGTCGCGCTGCCCGATCCATTGTCCCAGGCGATGTCAGCCGAGACGCCGGCCACGATTGCATCGCTGAGATGGAAGTTGTAGCCGCCCTGCACGCCGAGCAGAAAACCCGAGACGCTGTAGGATGGCGTCCCCGCATTAAATGCGGTCGCGTCGACGTTCGCCGTGCCCCAGCCGTAACCGCCGAATACGCCGATATACGGCCCGTCCCAAGTCGATGCCGCCGCGGGCGCAATCGGCGCAGCAGCGGGCGGCGCGGCCAAATCGGCGGCCATGACGGAACCGGAAAGCGCCAGGATCGACGCGGCGGTCAAAAATGCAAGCTTCAACATATTGGTAGCCCCTAGGTTAACTGACCGGGGGCGTAACAGACTCGCGTTTCAAGGTCGCATTACAATCACGAGAGGAACACAGGTTTTTCACACCTGTGTTCAAAATGTTACGAGGGAGTTTACCTGGTCTACCTCCGCCCGCTCGCCTTCACCTTCTCCCGCGCGGCATGAAGGATCGGCTCGGTGTAACCGGAAGGCTGGTCGGCACCATGCACGGCGAGGTCGAGCGCTGCTTCGAAGGCGATCGACTGGAGATTTTCGGCCATCGGCTGGTAGCTGGGATCGCCGGCGTTCTGCTGATCCACGATTGCCGCCATGCGCTCGAAGATTGTCGACAGCTCGTCGCGCGTCACCATGCCGTGCCGCAGCCAGTTGGCGATCGCCTGCGACGAAATCCGGCAGGTCGCACGGTCCTCCATCAGCCCGACATTGTTGATGTCCGGCACCTTCGAGCAGCCGACGCCCTGATCGACCCAGCGCACGACGTAGCCCAGGATGCCCTGCGCGTTGTTCTCGAGCTCGCGGGTGATCTCCTCGCGCGAAAGCTCGAAGGGTTTTAGCACCGGCATCGAGAACAGCTCGCGCAGCGTCGGCATTGCCTGATTGTGCCGGCGCTTTTGCGCTTCGAACACGTCGACCTGATGGTAGTGCAGCGCATGCAGAGTGGCCGCCGTTGGCGACGGCACCCAGGCTGTGTTGGCGCCCGCGTTCGGATGGGCCGCCTTGGTCTTGAGCATCTCGGCCATGTCGTCGGGCCGCGCCCACATGCCCTTGCCGATCTGCGCCTTGCCGGCAAAGCCACAGGCAAGGCCGATCAGCACGTTGCGGTCTTCATAAGCCTGGATCCAGCGCTCGGACTTGATCTGGTCCTTGCGCAGCACTGCCCCCGCCTCCATCGACGTGTGGATTTCATCGCCGGTGCGATCGAGAAAGCCGGTGTTGATGAAGAACACTCTGGCGCGGGCGGCATGGATGACGGCCTTGAGATTGGCGGATGTCCGCCGCTCCTCATCCATGATGCCGATCTTGATGGTGTTCGGCTTGAGTCCCAGCAACTCCTCGACCGCCCCAAAGATATCGCAGGCGAACGCCACTTCGTCCGGCCCATGCATCTTGGGTTTTACGATGTAGATCGAGCCCAGCGCCGAGTTGGTCCTGTCCGGATTTTGGCGATCGTGCAGCGCGCAGAGCACTGTCACGACCGCATCCATCAGCCCCTCGCCGATCGGCCGCTCCTGCGCATCAAGGATCGCCTTGGTCGTCATCAGGTGGCCGACATTGCGCACCAGCAGCAGCGCGCGGCCCTTGAGCACCAGCGGCGAACCGTCGGGGGCAGTGTAGCTCCGATCCGGGTTGAGCGTCCGGTGGACCGTCTTGCCGCCCTTTTCAAAAGTATCGGCAAGGCTGCCGTTCATCAGCCCGAGCCAGTTCCGATAGACCCCGACTTTGTCGATTGCATCGACGGCCGCGACCGAATCCTCGCAATCCTGGATCGTCGTCAGCGCCGATTCGACGATGACATCGGCAAGACCGGCAGGATGCTGGGCCCCGATGGGCAGTGCGTCATCGTCCAAAAGTTCGATGTGCAGACCATGGTGCTTAAACACCCAGCGAACGGCATGGCCATCCTCCACCATGCCGACATACTGGTCGGGATTGCGCAGATAAACGACTCGGTCGTCCTTGAGATGAGCGGCAAATGTCTGCAGCGATCCACCATAGCCTACCGCATCGACATGGCTGGCATCCGCCAGCGGGATCGCTTCGTCGAGAAAGGCTGCGACCCGCGCAAACACCGCTTCGCCGCGCTTCGGGTTATAGCCCTTCCCAGGCGCGAGATCGCCGTCGCGCGAAATCGCGTCGGTGCCATAGAAGGCATCGTAAAGGCTGCCCCAGCGGGCATTGGCAGCGTTGAGCGCATAGCGGGCGTTGGAAACCGGCACCACGAGCTGCGGGCCGCAGATGCTGGCAATTTCCGGGTCGAGATTTTGCGTTTCGATCTCGAAAGCGCCGGGTTCCGCGACGAGGTAACCGATCTCCCTCAGAAACCGCTCATACCCCTCAGGATCGTTGCCGACCGGGCCGTGCTCGCGATGCCAGGTGTCGATCTTGCCCTGCAGCTCGTCGCGGAAAGCCAGCAGGCGCCGGTTGCGCGGCATGAAATCGGCCACCAGCCGGGCAAAACCGCGCCAGAATTTCTCCGGATCAACATTGGTGCCCGGCAGGGCTTCGGTTTCGATGAAGTTTGCAAGAACGGAATCGACCCGGAGGTCGGATTTGTCGAGATAGTCTGCCATGGGCCTCGAGCGCCAAATTCGATGCTGCCGCGAAAATGACGATGCAGCTAATCAGGCTGCGGCTGCAAGCCCGGATTTCATCGGTTTGCCTGCGATATAGACTTCCGCCACCGCGCGATCGTCGCCGCAGGTCTGCAGCAGGAACAATTCGTTGGAAAGACTGTCGACGGTTTCCATGCGGAGTGCCATCTGCGGCGTGGCGCGCGCATCGAGCACCACAAGATCCGCATCGGCCCCAGGCACGATCGAACCTATAGTCCCCTCGAGGCTGAGCGCCCGGGCGTTACCCAGCGTCATGAGGTAAAACGAGTTGAGTGGCGTCAGCCGCTGCCCCCTGAGTTGCGCGACCTTGTAGCCCTCATCGAGCGTCTGCAGCATCGAGTAACTGGTGCCGCCGCCGACATCGGTCGCGACCGCGATGCGAACCCCGCGCTCATGCAGCCGCTCGTAGTCGAACAGGCCCGAGCCGATGAAAAGGTTCGAGGTGGGGCAGAACACCGCCACCGACCTTGTATCGGCAAGCACTTCGACCTCCCGGTGCATCAGGTGGATCGAGTGCCCGAGCAGCGTCTTCGGCCCGAGCAGATGGTAACGCTCATAGATGCCCGTGTAGTCGCCGAGGTTCGGATAAAGCTCCTTGGCGAACTCGATCTCGGCGAGGTTTTCGCTGAGATGCGTCTGCACATAGCAATCGGGAAATTCGCGGACCAGCGCCTCGGCTGCTTCCATCTGCTCGGGCGACGAGGTGATGGCGAAGCGCGGCGTAATTGCGTACCGCGCCCGGCCCCTGCCATGCCACTCGCCGATCAGCGCTTTTGTCTCGTCATAGCCCTGCTGCGGCGTATCGCGCAGCGCCTCGGGCGCGTTGCGGTCCATCATCACCTTGCCGGCGATGGCCAGCACATTACGGCGCTCGGCCTCGGCGAAATAGGCATCCGCCGACGCTTTGTGGACGCTGCAATAGGTCACCGCGGTCGTTGTGCCGTGCCGGATCAGCTCATCGAAAAACCGTGAGGCGATGCGTTCCGCATGAGCCGAATCCGCAAATTTCTGCTCCTCGACAAAGGTATATTTGTTGAGCCATTCGAGCAGGGCGCCAGCGTAAGAGCCGATCACCTGCATCTGCGGATAGTGCACGTGCGTATCGATCAGCCCCGGCAGGATCAGGTTGGGGTGGTGGTCGATCACCGTCGCGTCGGCGATGTTGGCTTTGTGGTAGTCGCCGACGGCGACGACCTTGCCCTCATTGATGAAAACCGCACCGTCTTCGAAATAGCGATAGCTCGAACTATCGTCGGCGCCCTTGGGTTCATCGACAAACGTCAGCACCCGGCCGCGCAGCACCGTGCCGGTCATTGAATGACTTCCAGCGGTCCGCGGCCGGCGTTGGCCGAGCGATACCAGGCGACGATCAGCGCCCGCTCGTCAGGCGTGATCTCCGAGATGTTGCCGGGCGGCATGGCGTGGCTGAACCCAGCTTCCATCGCGATGTCCTTGGCATGCGAGGCAATGCCGACATCGTTGTCGAGCACCACGTTCTTGGGTGCCTCGGGAACGCCCGGCCAGTTCGGCGAGGTCGAGTGACACATGGAACATTTGCCTAGGATCACGTCCTTGACCGCCGCAAAATGGGCATCCTGCATATAAGGCTGCGCGATCGCCGACATTTTCGCGGTATCGCTCTCCTGCCCGATCTTCGGCGCCGTCGAGAGCCAGCAGATGCAAAGGAAGATCACCGCCGCCACCGCCCACGTCCAGTCCGGGCTCCCCTTCTTCGCGTGGCGCGTATTGAAATAGTGCCGGATCAGCACGCCCATCAGGAACACGAGATCGGCGATGATCCAGTTGTACTCGGTGGCGAACGCCAGCGGGTAGTGATTGGAGAGCATGAAGAAGATGACGGGCAGAGTCAGGTAGTTGTTGTGGAGCGAGCGCTGCTTGGCGATCTTGCCGTATTTCGCGTCCGGCACCCGACCTGCCTTGAGGTCGGCGACGACGATCTTCTGGTTGGGAATGATGATCATGGCGACGTTCGCCGCCATGATGGTCGCGGTGAACGCGCCCATATGGAGCAGCGCCGCACGTCCCGTGAAGAGGTGGACGTAGATCCAGCTCATCGCCACCAGCACGACGAACAGCGCCAGCATCAGTCCAACGGTCGACTCGCCGATTTTCGATTTGCAGAGGAAATCGTAGACCAGCCAACCGATGACGATCGTCGCGATCGAAATCAGAATGCCGGCCCAGGCCGGGACATCGAGCACATGCCGGTCGATGAGATAGAGATTGGCCCCGGCGTAGTAGACGATCGCCAGCATCACGACGCCGGTGATCCAGGTGAAATAGGCCTCCCACTTGAACCAGGTCAGGTGCTCCGGGAGGAACTCCGGCGCGACCAGATATTTGGTGACGTGATAGAAGCCGCCGCCATGCACCTGCCACTCTTCGCCGTGCGCAAGCTTGGGCAGGCTCTCGGTTTTGCGTAGGCCCAGATCGAGCGCAATGAAATAAAACGACGCGCCGATCCAGGCGATGGCCGTCACCACATGCAGCCACCGCGCCGCAAAGCTCAGCCATTCCCAAAACACGCCGAAATCGGTCATTCAGTTCGCCCCAGTTTCAGTCGTTCTAGCGGCGAAGTCCGTCGAGCGCCATAACGAGCTTCTGTACATCTGCCGCGTAGAATCCGGCGGAGTTGATGGTGTTGATCTCTACGATGCGTAGGCCGTCCGGCGTTGTGCAGACGTCGAGGCAGAAGGCTTTCTCCGGCGACCAAATGGCCGCCAATTGGTCGGCAAAAGCAATCAGGCGCGGCTCGACAACGTCGGAGTATCGGACCTCGCCGCCCACCCGATAGAGAGAAGCCGTCACCACTCGACCTTGGACAACCCAGCAGCGCACTTCCTGATGGATCTTTTTGGGCGCCGTGACCTGGATCAAGGTTTCCGGCCGCAACGAGGTGTCCGCGTCGTCGCCGAGCGCCTTTACCTGCGCCTGCCAAGCCGAGAACTCGTCCGCTGAAAACACCCGACCGGTAAAGACCTTGCTGTCGTGTACCGGCCGAACGAACATTTCGCCAACCCAGCGCGCATTGCCAAACGGTACGATCTCAGAGTCGGCGTTCAGCATCGCCGCACCCCAGTTGTCGACGGAAGTCATGCGGTTCGAGATCGAAAACGCCGGGATTCCAGCCCGTACGATGGGCGTAGTGCCGCATCGAATAGGAGCCAATGCAAATCACCTCGTCCGAACGCGGCTCGGGTTCGGGCTCGATGTCGCCGACGAACGGCACGACCCGGTGCCACGAAAACGGCAAATCGAACCGCTCGAGGGTCTCCTCAAGCGCGTCCCAACCGGCTTCATGCCCGAAGGCTTCCTGTAACACCCAATGGCTCAAAAAACTCGGTCCCCACGAGCAAAAGGGCGAGCCTCAGGGCCCGCCCCTCGCCAATTTCGATCCGCCCTTACGACGGCAGCGTGCCGTCGACGCCTTCTGCGAGCCAGTCCATACCCAGGATCGCGCCATCGTCGAGCGCCGCGCCGGCCGCAGCCTTTACGGTGCCGTCCTGCGCCTTGATCGGGCCCGCATAGACGTTGTAGCTGCCATCAAGCCACCCGGCCTTCACCTTCTCGGCGGCGGCCTTGACGTCATCTGGCACATTGACGATCGGGGCGATATCGAGCGCGCCTTCCTTGAAACCCCAATACGTGTCGTTCGGTGCCCAGCTGCCGTCGAGCACAGCCTGCGTGCGGGTGGTGTAGAACGAACCCCAAAGATCCAGCGACGAGCTCTTGCACATGGTCGGGCCGAACTTCGACTGATCGGCGCCCTGCCCGAAGGTCGGGATGCCCTTGCTCTCGCAAACCTGCACGGCGGCCGGGCTGTCGGTGTGCTGGGTGAGCACGTCTGCGCCCTGGTCGATCAGCGCACGGGCCGCGTCGGCTTCCTTGGCCGGATCGTACCAGGTGTTGATCCAGATCACCTTGGTCTTCCAGTTCGGGTTCACTTTGCGCGCCGCAATGGTGAAGCTGTTGATGCCCGATACCACTTCGGGCACCGCCTGCGTCGCGAGGTAGCCGCCAACGCCGGTCTTGCTCAGCATCGCCGCCATGGTGCCGAAGATCGACCGCGCCTGATGGAAGCGGATGTTGTAGTTGCTGAGGTTCGGGGCCTGGTTCCAGCCCGTGCACATCTCGACCTTCACGTCCGGGAAGGCCTTGGCGATCTTGAGCGCGAAATCGTTGTAGCCCACGGACGTCGCATAGATGAGCTTGCAGCCCTGGTTGACGAGGTCACGCATCACCCGCTCGCTGTCGGGGCCTTCGGCGACGTTCTCGACATAGACCGAGGTCACCTTGTCGCCGAGCGTCTTCAGCATTTGCTGCCGGCCGGCTTCGTGCGCCGTGTTCCAGCCGCCATCGTTGATCGGGCCGACATAGATGTAGCCGACCTTCAGCGGGTCCGCCGCGCTGGCCCGACCGACGAGAAGCGGCAGCGTGGCGGCAGCGCCAGCTCCCACGATAAACGTGCGGCGATTGAGACTGATCATGACGTTGCTCCTGTTGATCATGTTCTTGGTTAGGTTGGAGGGATAAACGGCCTGCCCAGCGAGGCGGGCGCGTTTCCAGTGGCCGACTTGCTGACCGAGATCGCGGCGAGGACGATCACTGTCGCGAGGTAGGGGAATGCCGCCCAGGCTTCCGAGGGCAGCACCGCAGTCCAGCCCGAGCCGGAAGCTTTCGCGTAGAGCTCGAGCGTTCCCAGCAGGCCAAAGAAATAGGCGCCGGCAAACAGCCAGCCGGGGCGCCAGCCCGAGAACACCACCAGCGCCACCGCGATCCAGCCGCGACCGCCGGTCAGGCCTTCCGACCATTGCGGCGTGAGCACCAGTGGAAAGTAGGCGCCGCCGATACCCGCCATCGCCCCGCCGAAAGCGACGGCAGCATAGCGCACCCCGATCACCGAATAGCCGATCGAGTGCGCGCTGAGCTCATTCTCGCCCACCGCGCGCAGGATCAGGCCGGCACGGGTGCGGCGCAGAAACCAGCCCACCGCGAACACCATGATGATGGCGAAGTACACCAGCGGCGAATACGAAAAGAGCGCCTTGCCGAACCGGTCCGCCGCCAATGCCGGGGGAAACAGCGTATCGAACGTCTTGATACCGTGCCCGGTGAACCCCTGCCCGATCAGCGCCGACACGCCGCCGCCGAAGATGGTGAGGGCGAGGCCCGTCGCCACCTGATTGGCGCTCAGCGACAGGGTCAGCACTGCAAAGATCATGGACACGAGCGCTCCCGACCCCGCCCCCACGAGCACGGCCAGCCAGGCATTGCCGGTCAGGTCCATCGTGACAAAACCGGCGATGGCACCGATCAGCATCATACCCTCGACGCCGAGGTTCAGAACACCGCTCTTTTCGGTGACCAGTTCCCCGAGTCCCGCGAGGAGAATGGGGGTCGAAGCGCCAACCACCGTGATGAAGATCGCGATGAGATAGTCGATGCTCATGGCGTCTCCAGCGCCGGCGTCGGCAGCACCGCCCCGGTCGGCTTCGGCGGCTGCACCACACGCACGCGGTAGCGGATCAGGATGTCGCTGGCGAGCAGGAAGAACAGCACCATCGCCTGGAAGATGCCCTTGCTGGCATTGGGCAACTGCGCCGCCGACTGCGCCAGGTCGCCGCCCACATAGGTGATGGCCATGACGATGCCGGCCAGAATCACCCCCAGCGGGTTGAGTCGCCCGAGGAACGCCACGATGATCGCGGTGAAACCGTAGTTTTGCGGAAAGCCCAGCGTCATCTGCCCGTAAGGCCCGGTGACCTCGAAGATGCCCGCAAGACCTGCAAGGGCACCCGACAGCAGGAACACCAGCCAGACTGTCGCCTTTTGGCTGAAACCGCCATGCCGCGCCGCGTTGGGCGCCGAACCGACCACCCGCACCTGGAAGCCGAACACCGAACGTTCCATCACCACCCACATGATGATGGCAATGATCAGCGTGAACAGCACGCCGTAGTGCACCACCGTACCCGGGATCAGCGTCGGCATCTGCTGATCGGGCGTCAGCGTTGGCGTCTGCGGATAGGAAAAGCCCTTGCGGTTCTTCCACGGGCCCGTCACCAGATAGTTCATCAGGTGGATGGCCACATAGGTCATCATCAGGCTCGACAACGTCTCGTTGACATTGAACCGCGTCCGCAGCAGCGCCGGTATGGCGCCCCACAACGCGCCGCCGGCCAATCCTGCCAGCACCATTAGCGGCAATATCCACGGCCCGTGTTGATTGAGCGTCAAAATGCCGACGCCAACCCCGCCCAGTGCCCCGAGGATGTACTGCCCTTCGGCGCCGATGTTCCAGATCGCGGCACGGTTGCCCACCGCGAGGCCGACGCCGATCAGGATCAGCGGCGACGCCTTAAGGGCGATATCCTGCCATTTGTAGGTCTGCGTCAGCGGCGCGATGAACACCTGGTACACCGCGTTGAGGCCGTTATAGCCAATCAACGAAAAGATGATCGCTCCAACGATCATCGTCACCAGCACCGATGCAATCGGCGTCGCATAGAGCATGAACCGGCTCGGTTCGGGGCGCTTTTCGAGCTTAAACCGCATGCGCCAGCTCCATCCGGCCAACCGCCGGTCCCGGCGCATGGTCTTCGCCGTGGACGCCACCCATCAGCAGGCCCAGTTGTTCAATCGATACGTCACCGATTTGCATCGGCTTCGACAGCCGCCCCTCGTTGATCACCGCCAGCGTGTCCGACAGCGCCAGCAGCTCGTCGAGATCCTGGGAGATGACCACTATCGCCGAACCGGCCACCGCAAGGTCGACGATCGCCTGATGGATCGCCGCCGCGGCCCCCGCATCGACGCCCCAGGTCGGCTGGCTGACCACCAGCACCTTGGGGTTCTGCAAAATCTCGCGGCCCATGATGTATTTCTGCAGGTTTCCACCGGAGAGCGATCCGGCCGTCGCCCCTGGCCCGGTCGCCTTCACCGCAAAGGTTTCAATCACCTTGCCGGTATAGGTTTTGGCAATGCCCCGCCGCAGCATGCCGGAAATCACCATGCCGAGCCGGTCACGGCCGGTGAGGATCGAGTTGTCGGAAAGCGAGAAATCCGGCACCGCGGCATGGCCATTGCGCTCCTCGGGCACGGTGCAAAGCCCGCGCAGCCGCCGCTGCTTGGCATTCTCGCGACCCACCCGCTCGCCATCGAGCGTGATCGCCTCCGCGTCGTCCCCGGCTACTTCGCCGTCAAGCGCCAGCAGCAAGGCGTTCTGTCCGTTGCCAGCAACGCCGGCGATGCCAAAGATCTCGCCCGCCCGCACGGTGAAAGTGATGTCCTTGAGCGCGACCCCGAAGTAGCCGATCCCGGCGACGGACAGCCTGTCGACCACCAGCTTTTCCACACCGAACGTCCGGCTCGCAGGCTTGACGATGTCCTTGAGGCCGGCGCCGATCATCTTCTCGGCCATCGACCGCGACGTCTCGACTTTGGGGTCGCAGGTGTCGACAACCCGCCCGCCCCTCAGGATCGTCGCGGTGTCGCACAACGCTTTGATTTCGTGCAGCTTGTGCGAAATGTAGAGGATCGCGCAGCCCTGCTTCGCTAGCAGCCGCAGCACGTCGAAGAGCTGGCTGACCTCCTGCGGCGTCAAAACCGAGGTCGGCTCGTCCATGATCAGCAGCCGTGGATTGAGCAGCAGCGCGCGGACGATCTCGATACGCTGGCGCTCGCCAACGCTCAGCGTCGAGACAATCCGGCGCGGATCGAGTTTTAGGCCGTAGGTCGCCATAACCTCGTGGATTTTGGCCTCGAGGTCGCGCTGCGGGATTTTTGCGTCCATGCCCAGCGCAATATTTTCGAGCACAGTCAGCGCTTCGAACAGCGAAAAATGCTGGAACACCATGCCGATGCCTAGCTTGCGCGCGGCCTTCGGGTTGGCGACAACGACACGCTCGCCGTCCCAGCGGATCTCCCCCTCATCCGGCTGCATGATGCCGTAGATCATCTTGACGAGGGTGGATTTGCCGGCGCCGTTCTCGCCGAGCAGCGCGTGGATCTCGCCGGGCTTTACGGAAAAGGAAACGTGGTCGTTGGCAAGGACGCCGGGAAAGCTTTTGCTGATCCCCAAAACTTCAAGTCTGAGCGGCAGACTAGCGTCCATATACAGCTTTCACCTTTCCTTCGGTGATCCGCCGCACCCCAGAATTTTCGACTTCCCGGCGGCCAATGTGAACCATTATTTCCGCTGCCGCTAGTGCCGCAATGACCTCCGGCCGCTTGTCCCCAAGCCCGGCCGCGCCAATCGGCATAACGAGGCGATTCAACGCATCAGGATCACCGCCCTCGGCCTTGAACCAACTGGCAAATCGCGCCTTCTTGGTGCGGCTGCCGATCATCCCGACATAGAGCGCATCGGGCCGCCCAAGAGCCTCGGACGCAATCAGAAAATCGAGCGCGTGATCGTGCGTCAGAATGAGGTAGGCGCTGCCCGCCGACGCCTGCCGGACCACGGCCTCCGGCATCGCCACGACCTTGGCAGTGACATTGTCCGGAAGGCCGGAAAGTTCGTCGGCCCGCGTATCGACCACGGTCACTTTTAGCGGCAGTAGCGATAGCGACCGCGCCAGCGCCTGCCCCACATGTCCCGAGCCGAAGACAAAGACATTCGGCTGTGCGGCCTCGTCCGATTTCGCCCGGCCAATCAGTTCGTTCACCTTAGGAGGATCGACGATCCGCATTTCGACCTTGACCCGGCCGCCACAGCACTGGCCGATTTCCGGCCCGAGCGGTACGTCGAGATCGTCGCCGGCAATGCCGTCGCGGATTACCTGCCGGCCCCGCTCGATCACCATATGCTCCAGCGCCCCACCGCCGATCGTTCCGATAAACTCAGCCGACCCTATCAGCATGAACGTCCCCTGCGCCCGAGGCGAAGAGCCGCGGACAACGGTGAGCTCAGCAACAATGGCCGCCGGGTTGCGAGCGAGGAAGGCGGAGATGTCGAGGGCCCGGAGCATGTGGCTCACCCCCCTCGCAGCCTCCCCCGCAAGGGGGGAGGTGGATTTGAAGCACGGCCTTGCCACACATAACACCCTCCCCCTTGCGGGGAGGGTTGGGGAGGGGGTAGCCACAAACGCCGAGCTCTCATTGAGACGCCACCTTCCGCAGCCGCTCCACCCCCCTCAGCACCCGTTCGGGCGTAATCGGCGTGTCAAGGCGCGGCGAAATCTTGTAGTCGGCGACGCTCGCGACGGCCATGCCGAGCGCTTCGACCACCGACAGCGCCAGCATCAGCGGCGGCTCGCCGACGGCCTTGGAGCGACCAATGGTCGCTTCCTTATTGACCGACCACTCCGCCAGCCGGACGTTAAAAATCGGCGGCACGTCGGATGCGAGCGGAATCTTATACGTCGAGGGCGCGTGCGTCCGCAGTTGCCCCTTCTTGTCCCAGACTAGCTCCTCGGTGGTGAGCCAACCCATCCCCTGGATGAAGCCACCCTCGACCTGTCCGATATCGATCGCCGGATTTAGCGACTTGCCGACATCATGCAAAATATCGACGCGATCGACCTGATACTCACCGGTCAGCGTATCGATCGATACCTCGGAGACCGAGGCGCCATAGGAGAAATAGTAGAACGGCGTACCCTTGCCGGTCGCCCGGTCCCAGAAAATCTTCGGCGTCTTGTAGAATCCGGCGGCCGAAAGCTGGACGCGCGCCATATAGGCCGAGGCCACCAGTTCGCCGAACTCGACGAACTTCCCAGCGGCACTGATGCCGCCCGGCACGAACTCAACCGCCGCCTCTTCGCACTGATATTCCGTCGCCGCATGGGCCTTAAGCCGCGCCTTGATCTGGTTGCAGGCGTCGAGCGCCGCCATGCCGTTGAGATCGGTCCCCGACGAGGCCGCCGTCGCCGAGGTATTCGGCACCTTGCCGGTTGTGGTCGCGTTGATCTTGACCGTTTCGAGCGACACGCCAAATGCGTCGGCCACCACCTGCGCCACCTTCTGGTGCAGCCCCTGGCCCATCTCGGTACCGCCATGGCTGAGATGGATCGAGCCGTCGCGGTAGACATGCACCAGCGCGCCCGCCTGGTTGAACCAGGTCGCGGTGAACGAGATGCCGAACTTCACCGGCACCAGCGCGATGCCCTTCTTGATGATCTTGCTGGCGCGGTTGAACGCCAGCACCTCGGCCCGGCGTTTCTGATAGTCGGCAGTCTGCTCCAGCTCATCGACGATCGGCGCCAAAATATTGTCGGTGACCGTCTGCCAGTATGGCGTGATGTTGCGATCCTCGATGCCATAGAAATTGGCGCGGCGGATTTCGAGCGGGTCCTTGCCGAGATCGTAGGCGATATCCTCGATCCAGCGCTCGCAGGCGACCATCCCCTGCGGTCCGCCGAAACCGCGGAAGGCGGTGTTCGACACCGTGTTGGTATAGAGCGGCAGCGAGTTCACCCGCACCGCCGGGTAGAAATAGGCGTTGTCCGCATGGAACAGCGCGCGGTCCGTCACCGGCCCCGAAAGGTCCGACGAGAACCCGGCGCGGGCGCCATAGGTCGCATCCACGGCCTCGATCCGGCCGTCCGAATTGTAGCCAACCTCGTAGTTGACCACGAAATCGTGCCGCTTGCCGGTAGCCACCATATCGTCGTCGCGGTCGGGCCTGATCTTCACGGCACGGCCAAATTTCTTTGCCGCGACGGAAGCCACCGCCGCAAAGAGATTGCCCTGCGTTTCCTTACCGCCGAACCCGCCCCCCATGCGGCGTACATTGACCGTCACCGCGTGCTGGTGCGTGCCGAGCACTGTGGCGACCATCAGTTGCACTTCGCTCGGGTGCTGCGTCGAGCAATAGAGGATGACATCGTCGTCCTCGCCGGGCACGGCCAGCGAAATCTGCCCTTCGAGATAAAAATGGTCCTGCCCGCCAATCGCGACGCGGCCCTTGAGGCGTTTTTCCGCCTTGGCCATACCGGCTACGACATCGCCGCGCTCGAGCTTTAGCGGCGAAGTCACAAGCTTGCCGCCCGCCGCAATCGCCGCGTCCACATCCAGTGCCGCCGGCAGGTCTTCGTATATGACTTTGACAAGTTTGCTCGCCCGGCGCGCCAGATCGCGCGTCTCGGCAATCACCGCGAACATCGGCTGGCCGTAAAACTGCACGATACCCGGCGCCAACACCGGCTCATCATGCTGATGCGACGGCGATACGTCGTTGACGCCCGGAATATCGGCCTCGGTCAGGACCCCGATGACGCCGGGCGCGTGGCGCACCGCATCGAGGTCCATATCGAGGATTTTGGCATGGGCGCACTCGGAAAGCCCGAGATAGGCATGGACGGTACCGACCGGCTCAACGATATCGTCGATATACTCGGCCTTGCCGGCGACATGCTTCGGCCCGGAATCGTGCGGCCGCGATTGGTGCAGCGGCGATTCAACGATCGGGGCGACGACATCGAGCTTGTTCACGCCACCTCCCGCTCCAGCCGCTCGGCCTGGCCGGTTGTCTCGATGTGGAAGCGCCGCAAGAGGTTTTGAGCCGTTAGCAGCCGGTACTCGGCCGAAGCGCGCATGTCGGTGATCGGCTGGAAATCCTGCGCGAAGGCCGGAATAGCCGCTTCGATCGTCGTGGCATTCCACGGCTTGCCGAGGAGAGCCGCCTCGACCGCCTTCGCCCGCTTGGGCGTCGCCGCCATACCGCCGAAGGCAATCCGGACCATGCCGACCGTGCCATGATCGTTGACGAACACGCGGAAGGCGCCGCAGAGCGCCGAAATATCCTCGTCGCGCCGCTTCGTGATCTTGTAGGCCGCGAACTGCTCGCCCTTCGGCAGCGCCGGAACCGTCACGCTCTCAACGAACTCGCCCGGCCGCCGGTCCTGTTTGCCGTAGGCGAGGAAATAGTCCTCAAGCTTCACCTCGCGGCGCTCGCTCCCCTTGCGAAGCGTGATCTTTGCCCCGAGCGCAATCAACGGCGGCGGCGTATCGCCGATCGGCGAACCATTGGCGATATTGCCGCCAACGGTCCCCATATTGCGCACCTGCTGGCCGCCAATGCGGTTCCAGAATTCGGCGAGGTAGGGATGATGGCGGACCAGTACCGGCGCCGCATCGGTATAGGAAACGCCCGCGCCAAGCGTGATATGCCCGTCCGTTTCCCCAATACCGTGCAGCTCATGGAGGCCGCCGATAAAGATCAGCGGACCGATATCGCGCATGAATTTGGTGACCCAAAGCCCGACATCGGTCGAGCCCGCAACGATCGTCGCGGTCGGCTCGGCCGCATAAATCTCGGCAAAATCGTCGACAGAGGCCGGCACGATGATGCGATTCTTGCCCGCGCCGACCTCGACCCGCGCGCCATCGCGCATGGCCTTGAGCCGGTCGATGATGCGCTGCCGCTCGGCTACCAGCCGGTCCTGGCCGACAATGCCGTAGGATGAAATCGCCTTGCCGGCCCGGATGATCGGTGCGTAGCCGGTGCAACGGCAGAGATTGCCCTGCAGCGCCACCTCGATCTCGTTCGTCGACGGGTTCGGGCTTTGCATCCAGAGGCCATAGAGCGACATCACGATGCCCGGCGTACAGAACCCGCACTGGCTGCCGTGCTCGGCGACCATCGCCTGCTGCACCGGATGCAGCGCGCCATCGGCATCGGCGAGATGTTCGACCGTCACGACGTGGCAACCGTCGAGCGAGCCGACAAAACGGATGCACGAGGTCACCGACTCATAGACGAGACCATCACCCTTGAGCCGGCCGACCAGCACGGTGCAGGCACCGCAGTCGCCCTCCGCGCAGCCTTCCTTGGAACCCCGCAGGCGTTTGTCGAGCCTCAGAAAATCAAGCAGCGTCGCCGTCGCGGCGATATCGGAAACCTCGACCTCATGGTCGTTTAGCAGGAACCGGATGCTGGTGCGGACGTCGGCCACCTCAGCTGCCCCGATAGGTCGAATAGGCGTAGGGGCTCACGAGCAGCGGCACGTGATAGTGCGTGTCTTCACTGATGATGAACCGAACCGGCACCGCGTCGAGAAACGGCGTGTCGCTCTCGACGCCCATCCGCTCGAAATATTGCCCGACATGGAAGGTCAGTTCGAACACGCCATGCCCCCAACGGCCTTCGCCCAGCAACGGCTGCTCGACGCGCCCGTCGGCATTGGTCTCTGCCGACAGGATATGATGGCTGTGGTCGCCATGCGTCATCGAAAGGTCAATGCGCATGCCAACGGCAGGCTTGCCGTGCATGGTATCGAGAACGTGGGTGGTGAGGCTCCCGGAACCCGGCATATTCTTACTTGTCCTGCCTAAATTTGGCGCGCCCGGCGCACCTGCTCACATATTGCTCTAAGCTCGACTATTGACAAAAATCTGTCGCGTTCCAAGAGGGTTTGCTGCGATTTTTTACCAACTGGTCGAAATTTCCGCCCCTTGCCGCGCCCTGCCCCGCTTTGCATAAAGGGCCGCACCACTTTCTAAGGCCCCTCTCCGATGCGTTACGCCCGCAATCTGCAAGGCTACGGCCAGAGCGTTCCTTTCGCGAACTGGCCGGGTAACGCCTATGTCGCAGTGCAGTTCGTCCTCAACTACGAGGAAGGCGGCGAGAATAACGTTCTCCATGGCGACGAAGCGTCCGAGGCCTTCCTTGTCGACGTACTCGGCACTACGCCATGGCCGGGCCAGCGCCATGCCAACGTCGAATCCATGTACGAATACGGAGCGCGCGCCGGCTTCTGGCGGTTGCATCGCCTGTTCACCGGCGCCGATATTCCCGTGACGATTTATGGCGTCGCGACCGCCTTCGCCCGCTCGCCGAGCCAGGTCGAGGCGATGCTCGCGGCCGATTGGGAGATCGCCTCCCACGGCTACAAATGGGTGCAGCACAAGGACATGCCGCCCGACGTCGAGCGGCACCAGATCCATGAAGCGATCCGCCTCCACGCCGTTGCAACAGGCCAGCGGCCGGCAGGCTGGTACACGGGGCGCTCGTCACTCAACACCGTCGACCTCGTCTCCGAGGAAGGCGGCTTCGAATACGTGTCCGACACCTACGACGATGACCTGCCCTATTGGCGCGTGCACAAGGGCCATCCGCAGCTCATCATTCCCTACACGCTCTCGGCCAACGACATGCGCTTCGTCACGGCGCCCGGTCCCGCGAACGGGGAGGAGTATTTCCAGCTCCTCAAGGACTGGTTCGATTGCCTCTATGAAGAAGGCAAGGCCGGCGCCCCAAAGATGATGTCGATCGGGCTGCACTGCCGGCTCATCGGCCAGCCGGGCCGCTTCATGGGCCTCAAGCGATTCGTCGACTACATCAGGGGTTTTGATCACGTCTGGACGCCGACGCGTATCGAGATCGCCCGGCACTGGGCGAAGGAACACCCTTATGTGAAGCCCGCGCTTGTGCCGTCCGAGATGGGCAAGGCTGAATTCGTCGCAAAATTCGGCTCGATCTACGAGCACTCTCCCTGGATCGCCGAGCGAGCCTTCGATGGCGAACTCGGGCCGGCCAATGACACCGCCACCGGCCTCAATTTCGCGCTCCGTTCGCAATTCCGCATGGCGACCGAAGCCGAGCAGCTCGCTGTGCTCCGGGCGCACCCAGACCTCGCCGGGAAACTCGCGGCCGCCAAAAGGCTGACCGACGCTTCGACAGCCGAGCAGGCGTCCGCCGGGCTCGACGTGCTTTCCGACGACGAGCGCGAAAAGTTCACCCACCTCAACGCTGCCTATGTGCAAAAGTTCGGCTTTCCCTTCATCATTGCTGTGCGCGACCACAGCAAGGCCGAGATCATGGCAGCCTTCGAGCAACGACTTGGAAATTCGCGCGAGACGGAGATCGAAACGGCCGCAAAGCAGGTCGAGCGCATAGCCCAGCTACGGCTGAAGGCGCTGCTGACGGATTAGCGGCGAGGCCGCGCCGCAATATCCCCTCTCCCGCCCGCGGGAGAGGGTGCCGGCAGGCGGGTGAGGGCCTGCGGCAAACGCTAGGGGAATAGAATGGGCGAGAACGACACCTACGAACTCTATATCGGCAACAAGAACTATTCGTCCTGGTCGCTGAGGCCCTGGGTGCTGATGAAGGAGCTCGATATCCCCTTCAAGGAAACGCTGATCCCCTTCACGCTTGATCGGCACGAGCAATACCTGAAGTTCTCGCCCTCCGGCAAAGTGCCGACGCTCGACGATCACGGCACGGTCGTCTGGGATTCCCTTGCCATTACCGAATACCTGGCCGAGCGCTACGGCCGGGTCTGGCCGCTCGACCCCGAGGCGCGTGCCTTCGCGCGCTGCGCGGCCGCCGAAATGCATTCGGGCTTTTCCGCCCTGCGCAATGCCTGCACGATGAGCTGTGGCGTCCGCGTCGAGCTGGCCGAAAAATCGCCCGCCCTCCTCGCCGACATCGCCCGCATCACGGCGCTCTGGCAAGACGGCATCCGCCGTTTCGGCGGCCCGTTCCTCGCCGGCAAGCGCTTCACCGCCGCCGACGCCTTCTACTGCCCCGTCGCCTTCCGCGCCCAGACCTATGGCATCCTCAATGAGGACATGGCCGGCGAATACGTGAAAACCTTGCTGTCGCTGCCCGCCATGCAAGACTGGTACAAGGCCGCCCTCGCCGAAACCTGGCGCTGGCCCTCAAGCGACGACGACGCGAGAAACGCCGGCAAAATCAGCGGAGATTTCCGGGCGGCGGCGTAGGCGAGCCCTCAAGCCTGTCCCCAACCCCGGCGAAGGCGGGGTCCATCCCGATGATGCGCCACGACGCCAGCGGTAACGGATAAGCATCAGGATGGATACCGGCCTTCGCCGGTATGACGCCGCGATTGGGGAGAGCGTCGTGCCCTTGGCAAAGCCGCCGCCATCCCGCTAAGCTCTCGGTTGGGAAGTCAGTGGCAGAGAGTTTTTAGCGCGCATGTCGATCAAGGCGGCCGTCTACCACCTCACGCACTACAAATATGACCGCCCGGTCATCCTCCAGCCCCAGATCATTCGCCTGCAGCCGGCGCCGCATTCCAAGACGAAAGTTCTGAGCCACTCGCTGCGCGTCTCGCCGTCAAAGCACTTCGTCAATCTGCAGCAGGATCCCTACGGCAACTACCTCGCCCGCTTCGTCTTCCCCGAACCGGTGATGGAACTGAAGATCGAAGTCGATCTCGTCGCCGACATGACGATCTACAACCCGTTCGACTTCTTTGTCGAAGAGGCGGCGACCACGACGCCGTTCGCCTACCCAGAAGATCTGCGCGACGATCTTTCGATCTACAGCAAGCCGGAGCCTACCGGTCCGCTCCTGACAAAGTTCCTTGCGACCATCGACCGCTCGCCGACGAATACAGTCGACTTCCTCGTCGCGCTCAATTCGAAAATCCAGCAGACCATCCGCTACATCGTCCGCCTCGAAACCGGCGTCTATGGGCCCGAGGAAACACTCGGCAAGGGCGAAGGCTCGTGCCGCGATTCAAGCTGGCTGCTGGTCCAGACGCTCCGCAACCTGGGCTTCGCTGCACGCTTCGTCTCGGGCTACCTGATTCAGCTCAAACCCGATCTCGTATCGCTCGATGGGCCTGCCGGCACCGACCACGATTTCACCGATCTCCACGCCTGGTGTGAGGTCTACCTGCCCGGCGCCGGCTGGGTCGGCTTTGATCCCACCTCAGGTCTCCTGACCGGCGAAAGCCACGTCCCCCTCGCCGCGACGCCGCACTACAAGAACGCCGCGCCGATCTCCGGCTTCGCCAGCTTCGCCAATGTCGATTTCGCCTTCGACATGAAAGTGACGCGGGTCGCCGAACATCCGCGCATTACAAAACCGTTCTCGGACGAAAGCTGGAACCGCCTCGATGCGCTCGGCCGCAAGGTCGATGCCGAGCTTGCGACCCACGATGTCCGCCTCACCATGGGCGGCGAGCCGACGTTCGTGTCGATCGACGATTTCGAAGCCGGCGAGTGGAACGCCGATGCCGTCGGCCCCACCAAGCGTGGCCTCGCCGACAAGCTGATCCGAAGGCTGCGCGACCGCTTCGCCCCGGCAGGGCTGCTGCACTACGGCCAGGGCAAATGGTATCCTGGCGAAACCCTGCCCCGCTGGACCTTCTCGCTCTATTGGCGCGCCGACGGCAAGCCGATCTGGGGCAACCAGAGCCTCATCGCCGAAGAGGCACAGAAGACGGCCGCCAAGCCGGAGGATGCGCAAAAGCTATTGGTCGAGATGGCGGCCAGTCTGGGCGTTGGCACGGCAACCATCGACGCGGCCTATGAAGACCCGGCAGAATGGGTGGTGAAGGAGGCAAAGCTTCCCGACAACGTCGACCCCGCCAATTCCGAACTGGCCGATCCCGAAGCCCGCGCCCGCATGGCAAAGGTATTCGAGCGCGGACTGAACACGGCGACGAGCTATGTGCTGCCGGTGCAGCGCTGGAACGCCCGCGCCGCCGGTTCGCATTGGGTCACCGAAAAATGGCGCACCCGGCGCGGCAAGCTCTTCCTCGCCCCCGGCGATTCCGCCGCCGGCTATCGCTTGCCCCTGTCCTCGCTGCGACACATTGCGCCGACCTCCTATCCGCATGTCGTCCCGCTCGATCCGCTGGCGCCCCGCGGCAACCTCCCCGATCCGGCGGAAATGCTGGCGAAAAAGCCCGAGCCGCGGCCCGAACACACTCAGCCGACCGCTTCCTTCACCGTCGATCCGACGGAGCAACAGCAGCGTGCCGAGCAGGAAATCTCGGAGATCGAGGGCGAGGTCCGTACCGCCATCACGGTGGAAGTCCGCGACGGCCACCTCTGCGTCTTCCTGCCGCCGGTCGAAACGCTCGAGGATTATCTCGAACTGATCGCCGCCGCAGAGACGGCGGCCGAGGCGATCAATCTGCCCGTGCAGTTGGAAGGCTATCCACCGCCGCACGATCCCCGGCTCAACGTCATCCGCGTCGCCCCCGATCCCGGTGTTATCGAGGTCAATATCCACCCGGCGGCGAGCTGGCAGGACTGCGTCGCGACCACCAGCGCCATCTATGAAGAGGCGCGCCAGAGCCGCCTCGGCGCCGACAAATTCATGATCGATGGCCGCCACACCGGCACTGGCGGTGGCAACCATGTGGTCGTCGGTGGCTCGACACCGGCGGATAGCCCGTTCCTCCGCCGACCCGACCTGCTGAAATCGCTGGTGCTGCATTGGCAGCGGCACCCCTCGATGAGCTACCTGTTCTCGGGCCTGTTCATCGGTCCGACGTCGCAAGCGCCGCGCTTCGACGAGGCCCGCCACGACAGCCTCTACGAGCTCGAAATCGCCATTGCGCAGGTGCCAAAACCCGGGCACGGAGAAACCCCGTTGCCCTGGCTCACCGACCGCCTGTTCCGCAACCTCCTCGTCGACGTCACCGGCAACACGCACCGCAGCGAAATCTGCATCGACAAACTCTATTCGCCCGATGGCCCGACAGGTCGGCTCGGCCTGGTCGAGTTCCGCGGCTTCGAAATGCCGCCCAACGCCCGCATGAGCCTCGCCCAGCAACTGCTCGTCCGTGCCCTCATCGCCCGCTACTGGAAATCGCCGCTCGACGGCAAATTCGTCCGCTGGGGGACGACCCTGCATGACCGCTTCATGCTGCCCCACTACGTCTGGGCCGACTTCATAGACGTGCTGGCCGACCTCAAGCAGCATGGCTTCAACCTCGAGCCCGAATGGTTCGCCGCACAGCTCGAATTCCGCTTCCCGTTTTGCGGCGAGGTCACCTATGGCGACCTGACGCTGACGCTCAACCAGGCGCTCGAACCGTGGCTGGTGATGGGCGAGCAAGGCGCCATCGGCGGCACCGTTCGCTTCGTCGACTCGTCGGTCGAGCGGCTGCAGGTCAAGCTCGAAGGCCCCAATCCCGATCGCTTCACCGTCGCCTGCAACGGTCGCGCCGTGCCGCTGACTGCAACCGGCGAAGCCGGCGTTTCGTTGGCAGGCGTTCGCTATAAGGCCTGGCAGCCAGCCTCGGGCATGCACCCGAAACTGCCGGTCAACGCGCCGCTGGTGTTCGACATCTATGATCGCTGGACCGGCCGGGCCGTCGGCGGCTGCACCTATCATGTCGCCCACCCGGGCGGCCGCAACTACGACACCTTCCCCGTCAACGGCAACGAGGCGGAAGCCCGCCGCCTCGCCCGTTTCGTGCCGCACAACCACACGCCGGCGGACTATCGGCTGCCGGCTGAACCGCTGAACCTCGAGTTTCCGCTGACCCTCGACCTGCGGCGACCGCTCTAGGGAAAGGTCACCCCGGTCAGCCTTTCGCTCAGCGCCCAGAGCCGTTCGGCTGCGACCGGATCCATCGCCCATGGCCGCACCCCGAGCAATTCGGCTGAGTCTGCAGGCAGGGCCAATGAGATGTCGCAGTTCTCGCAATAAACCCCGCCCATGCCGTCCAGTTGCGGACTCGTGGCGCACCAGACGGCCGTCGCCGCTCCCTGCGCCGGCGACTTCATGTTGCGCTCCGGATCGATGATCGGCTTGCCCTCAGCGTCGAAATGGCCGGAATTGGCCAGATCCTCCTTCGACATGAACTTGGTGAGTTCGGTGATAATACCGCCCGGATGGACCGAGAACGCGCGCACGCCCGAGTCGTGACCGGCTCGGTCGAGCTCGAGGGCGAACAGGGCGTTGGCGGTCTTCGATTGCGCATAGGCAACGCGCGGATCGTAGCTCCGGCGCTCGAAATTCCAGTCATCAAAGTCGATGCCCGCCCGCTGATGTCCCCTCGACGACAGCGATACGACCCGCGCCCCACCTGCAGCCTTGAGCGCCGGCCACAGACGACCGGTCAGGTGAAAATGCCCGAGATGGTTGGTGGAAAACTGCGATTCGTAGCCGCGGGCATCCCGCGCCAGCGGGTTGGCCATGATCCCGGCATTGTTGATGAGGAAGTGCACCTTGGGATGCGTCGCGACGACCTCGCTCGCAAAGCGATCGATCGAGGGGGCGTCCATCAGTTCCATCGGGTGGAGCTCAATTCTGTCGATACCGGCGACCGCGGCCTCGGCCTTGGCTAGATCGCGAGCTGGAATGACAACAGTCGCACCCGCCCTCGAAAATGCCTTGGTGACCTCGAGCCCGAGACCATTCGAGCCCCCCGTCACGACGGCGACCTTCCCCGAAAGGTCGAGCCCCTTGATAACCTCAGCAGCAGTACTTGCCGCGCCGAAGCCAGAATGGATGGGTACCTGTTGCGTTGTCATTTTCGTCTCCTGCAAAAATTGCTGGCGGAGACGTAGGGGCCCGCAGGCGGATTCTGAATGCTTGAAAATCCGCCCTATCTGCGCAATCGTACGGAATGCCGACCGCCGACCCCTTGTCCGATATCCTTGACCTGCTGAACGCCCGGTGCCTGCTGTCCGGCGGGCTATCGGCTGGCGGCCCTTGGATACGCCGCTTCGCCCAGCCCAACGCCATCAAGGTGATGGCCATGCTGGAGGGCAGTTGCTGGCTGCTGATGGATGGCCTGGCGGCACCGGTGCGGCTCGAAACCGGCGACGTCATGCTCGTCAACGGCAAGCATGCCATGACGCTGATGAGCGATCTCGACCTCATTACCCAGCCCGAAAACACACCAACGCTGCTTGTCGTGCACGATGTGAGCCAGGTTGGAACGACCAGGGACACCTTCATCCTTGGTGGCCACGTGGCGATCGACACCGATCGCCAAGACCTGCTGCTCGATGTCCTGCCGCCACTGATCCATATCGGCGCCGCCGCTGACGAGGCTGGCGTCATCCGCTGGCTGCTCGACCAACTGGCCAGGGAGGTCGTCGCCGATCGTCCGGGCGCGACCACCGCCACGGCTCATCTTGCTCAACTGATGTTCGTTCAAGCGATCCGTGCCCATCTGCAGCAAGGCGGGGCGACGGCCCAGGGCTGGTTGCAGGGCCTTGGCGACGAACGCATCGCGCCGGCGCTGCGGCTGCTCCACGGCGAGCCTTCGAAATCCTGGAGTCTCGGCGAACTTGCCCGGGCGGTCGGCATGTCACGCACGACCTTCGCCGAGCGGTTCAGGGCCGTCATGGGGACGACGCCCCTCGCCTACCTAACCGATTGGCGCATGTATCTCGCCGAACGGGATCTGCGTCGCACAGAATTGCCGGTCGCGAGCGTCGCCTACAGCCTCGGCTACACCTCAGAGAGCGCCTTCAGCAATGCGTTCAAGCGGGTGACGGGCGTCGCGCCACGGCGTTACCGCACGACAAGCCGGAGCGCACCAATCCCCGTCGACGATGAAGCGGCCGACGCATTTTGACCCGCTCTGTCTTGATTCACGTCATTCGGAGGGGCAGATGGCCGATATTGACCATTCGGGGCAAAAAGCCCTTGCGATTCCGCGATGACCCGCTAGCGCTATGATTTGATGGAAAAGCGAAACCAGCGGTCGAGTCCTCCCGGCCCCAGCCTCATTGCCAACTACCAGCTCTTGCCGGGAATTCCCGACGAGATGATCGACCCTGCCGGCAATGTGCGCCCCGGATGGTCGACGCTGATGACCGCCTTCGACCAGCTTGGCCCAACCGAACTCGCCGCCCGTTTCGAGCGTGCCGACCAGTATCTGCGCGATGCAGGCGTATTTTACCGCAAATATGACGGCGCCGAGGGGAAAGAGCGCGCCTGGCCGCTGGCCCATGTTCCACTCATCATCGATGAGAGCGAGTGGTCGCTTATTACCTACGGCCTGACGCAGCGCGCCGAGTTGCTCGAGAAAATCGTCGCCGACATTTATGCGGACAACAAGCTGGTCAGCCAGGGCTTGCTCCCGCCCGAACTGATTGCCCGCAATGCCGAATTCCTCAGGCCGATGGTCGGAGTAAAACCGCGCAGCGGCCATTTCCTGCACTTCTGCGCCTTCGAGCTCGGCCGTGGGCCTGATGGCGGATGGTGGGTGCTCGGCGACCGCACGCAGGCCCCTTCTGGCGCAGGCTTTGCGCTCGAAAACCGCGTCGCGACGACCCGCGCCCTTTCCGATATCTATTCGCAGCTGAATGTGCACCGGTTGGCGGGCTTCTTCCGCGACTTCCGCGATACGCTGTTCGCCGATGCCGGCAAGGCCGACGGGCGGGTGGCCATCCTCACGCCTGGCCAGCTCAACGACACCTATTTCGAACACGCCTATATCGCCCGCTATCTCGGTTTCATGCTCCTCGAAGGAGAAGACCTCGTCATCGAGGGCAGCCAGGTAATGGTCCGCACCGTCGGCGGCCTGCAGCCGGTGAGTGTCCTCTGGCGCCGCATGGATGCCTCGTTCACCGATCCGCTGGAGCTGCGCTACGACAGCCATATCGGCGCACCCGGCCTCGTCGACGCACTGCGCCACGGCTCGATTTCGATGATCAACGCCGCTGGGTCCGGCATTCTCGAGACCCGCGCCTTCGCCGCCTTCATGCCGAAACTCAGCAAGGCGATCCTCGGCGAGCCGCTCGAACTTCCCGGCGTCGCAACCTGGTGGTGCGGCCAGGACGCCGAGCGCCAGCACGTCATCGACAATTTCGACCAGCTCATGGTTGGCCCCGCCTTCTCGACCACGCTCGCCATCGACGATAATCCGGCGACCTCGCTCGGCGCAGGATTGTCGCCCGAAGCGAAGGTGGGAACACTGGCAAAGCTCGCCAGTCGCGGCACCGATTTCGTCGGCCAGGAGCCGGTACGGCTATCGACCGCGCCGGTGCATGTGGCCGGCCACCTCGAGCCCCGGCCGATCACGCTACGCGTTTATGCGGCTCGCACCGCCAAGGGCTGGACCATTATGCCCGGCGGCTTTGCCCGGGTCGGCTATACGCTCGATACCACCGCCATCGCCATGCAGCGCGGCGGCCAGGCGGCGGACGTCTGGGTTGTGAGCAACAAGCCGGTCGAGATCGTCTCGCTGCTCCCCCGAGCCGGCGAGAAGTTGACCCGCAATCCGCCAGGCAGCCTTCCCTCCCGCGCCGCCGATAATCTCATCTGGCTCGGCCGCTATGCAGAACGCTGCGAGGCAACGGTTCGGATCCTCCGTGCCTACAATGCCCGGCTCGCCGAGGTCTCCAATCCGAAACTGCCGATCCTGGTCGATACCCGGACCTATCTCGACCATCTCGGCGTCGATGCACGGCAGGCGCTGCCCTCCGGACTGATGAACGCTATCGACAGCGCAGTGCGCAGCGCGAGCCAGATCCGCGATCGCTTCTCGCCCGATGGCTGGCTGGCGCTCAACGATCTTGCCAAGACCACCCGTCGCTTTACGACGACGCTCAAACCTGGCGATGATGCCACGCGCGCCATGACGGTGCTGCTGCGGAAGCTCGCCGGCTTCTCTGGTCTCGTCCATGAAAACATGTACCGGTTCGCCGGCTGGCGCTTCCTCGAAATCGGCCGCCGCCTCGAGCGCAGTATCCAGATCGCGGGCATCGCCGGCTGGCTGACGCGGCCTGAGGCGCCTGATGGCGCGCTCGAAATGCTGCTTGAAATCGGCGACAGCGTCATCGCCCACCGGCGCCGCTATTCGGTTTCAGCAGGCACGCAGAGCGCCATCGACCTCCTTGTCCTCGATCCGTTGAACCCGCGCTCGGTGCTGTTCCAGGTCGCCGAGCTCAAAAAGCAGCTCGAAGAGCTACCGGGCGGCGTCGATGAAGGTCAATTGTCGCCCGCGGTAAGGGCAGCGCTGCGCATTCAGACCGATCTGCAGATCGCCGAACCCGAAGATATGACGCAGGAAAGGCTGGACGAACTGGCGCTCGCCATCGGCGACCTCGCGGGCCTCATCGCAACCGAGTATTTCGTATGAGGCCGGCCGATGCTCTATGACATCCGCCTCGACCTCCACTACGACTACGATGCGCAGGTCCGCAACGATCGCCACCTCATCCGGGTGATGCCGATATCGATCTCAGGGGTGCAGCGGGTAATCGCCGCCTCACTGACCTTCGATCCGAGGCCGGCCCGGGAGACTACCTTCTCGGATTTTTTTGCCAACACCGTCACCACCATTGCCTACAACGGCTCGCACGATCATCTCGACGTGCGGCTGTCGGCCCGCGTCAATGTCGAGGAGACAGGGAAGCCGGCCGACCTCTCGCCGACCGTCGATCTGCTGAAACAGGAAATCGCGAAAGTCTGGTCGCTGGCGCCCGCCTCGCCGCACCACTTCCTTGGGCCCTCGCCGCGGATTGCCCTCGATGACGCAATAACCGCCTATGCGGCGGCAAGCGTTGCCCGCACCCCTTCGGTCATGGCGGCAGCGATGGACCTCTGCCTCGCCATTCATCGCGACTTCGCCTACGACCGCAAGGCGACAGAGGTGACAACCACCCCCAATGAGGCGTTCAAGCTCAAGAAGGGCGTCTGCCAGGATTTTTCGCAGGTGATGATTGCGGGCCTCCGCGGCGCCGGCATTCCCGCCGGCTATGTCTCCGGCTTCCTGAGGACTATTCCCCCCAAGGGCAAGCCGCGGCTCGAAGGCGCGGATGCCATGCACGCCTGGGTCCGCGTCTGGTGTGGCCAGCATGCCGGCTGGATCGAGTTCGACCCAACCAACGCCATGCTCGCCGGTCCCGATCACATAACCATCGGCTATGGCCGGGACTACGCCGATATTTCCCCGATCGTGGGAGTGCTGCGGACCAGCGGCAAGCACAGCACTGAGCAATCGGTAGACGTCGTCCGCGTCGAATAACCGCCCCTCGGAATCTTCGTTTCCGCCGGAACCAATCAAAGCCGCTGCCGTTGTTTGAGCAAGCGCAAGTAGTGCGCCAAGCAGTCAAACTAACGGGGCGCACGATGACTCGTTCGCAAATCTCTACGAATGAATACGCGGCCCGCTACCGCGTAGTGCTTATGGCAACCTTGCCCGCCGCAGCAATCTTGCTCGCGGCAGCGACCATGCTGACACGGCTGCTCATCGCCTGACCCGCCTGCTCGCCAACAAGGAATAAGAAAATGCTGAGCACCGTTCTTATCGTCATCCTGATCCTTTTGCTGATCGGCGCCTTTCCGTCGTGGGGTTATTCCCGCGGTTGGGGACCTTTCCCCTCTGGAATTCTCGGCGTCGTGCTCGTGATCGTCATCATCCTCGCACTGATGGGACGATTGTGAGCTTTGCCCGCGGACCAGTGGTCGCCCCCCACTGGTCCGCCCCTCTTTCCTTCTAAATCGCGCTTGTCGACGTCGCGCCGGAACTGCCGGACGCTCGAAGCGTTTAGTGCTCACATCATGAAATCACGGGAGAACTATTATGGCTGACACCACCGAAGCCCCCGCCCCGGCGCGTCGTGCCAATCACTCGAGGCGTTCTGAGGAGACCCTGGAAGATCAGGTCGCCAAGCTCCAGGACGACATCAGAGCGATTGGCGTCTCGCTAGCAAAGCTGAGCGACGACAAGGTCTCAGAGGCCCGCTCGGCTGCCAAGACGCAGTATAAGAGCCTGGTCAAATCGGGCCGCCACGTCGTCGACGATCTAGGCGACCAGATGAACGCCTACGAGGGACAGATCACCGAGGCCATCCGCGAACGGCCGCTGACGGCCATTGCCGGTGCCATCGGCGTCGGCTTCCTGATCGCCCTGTTGTCGCGGCGCTGAACCATGGGCTTGCTTGGTCCGCTGGCGAGCCTGCTCGGCATCGAGACCGGAGCCTTGCTGCAAAGACTGAAGGAGAGTGCCGTCGCGGTCACCGCGATCGGCCTCTTCGTTTTGATCGGCCTGACCTTCCTGCTGGTCGCCGCCTATACGGCGTTAAACTGGTGGGTCGGGCCGCTCTGGTCGCCGCTGATCATCGCGGCCGCGGCTTTCGTCATTGCCCTGATCCTCTACGTCGCGTTGCGCATCCAGATGGCCGCGCAGAAGCGTCGGCGCGAGGAGCTGGCGCGAGAAACCGAAACAACCGCACTCGTCGCTGGTGCGGCTCTCAACATTTTGCCCGAGCTGTTCCACAGCTCGCTGGTCCGCAATGTCGGGCTGCCGGTCGCGCTCTACGCCGCCTTCCTGCTCTTCACCGGCAGCGGCAAACCCAAGACCTCCCCCGAAGAAACCGCCGAACCGCGAAAGCGCCAAGCCAGGAAACGCTAGTTGCTCAGTCGAGCGGTAGCGTAATCTTCGCTTCGGCGCCCTCGGGCGGAAAAGTCAGTGCCACATCGCTCCCCAGCACCTTGTCGAGACTACGCTCGATCAGTCGTGTGCCAAAGCCAGCCTCGGCGGGCGAGTCGACAGCTGGTCCGCCACTTTCCTTCCACAATAGTTCGAGTTGCGGGGCAATGTCGTCAGTAATGGTCCAGCTGACGGTCACGTTGCCGGCGGCCGACGACAGCGCGCCGAACTTGACTGCGTTCGAGGTCAGCTCATGCAGGACCAGCCCGAGCCCAAGGGCATGGTCGGGCGGCAGCCTTACATCATCGCCGCTCATGACGAGCTGATCCGGCGAATGGATCAGATATGGCCCGACCTGGGACTGCACCAGCTCGACAAGACCGATCCCCGACCAATCCCGATCGGCAAGCAGCCCATGAGCTTCCGACAACGTCCTGAGCCGCCCTGAGAATGCGTCGATGAAGGCTTGTGGTTCGGGCTTTTGGCGCAGCGTCTGACGTGCCAAAGACTGGATCATCGCCAGCGTATTCTTGACCCGGTGATTGAGTTCGCGCAGCAACAGACGCGTATGATCGGCCGCCTCGCGCGCTTCGGTCACATCGATATTGACGCCCATCATGACGAGCGGCTTACCGGCGCCGTCGCGCTGATAGACCCGGCCGCGCCCGATCAGCCAGCGCCCTGTCGAGGCAACGCGGAACTCGACGGCATAGTCACCCCCTTCTTCGAAGGTCGTCTCGAGCGCCTTGTTCACTCCTGGGATATCCGCCGGCGCCACCGTCGCCATGAGGTCGTTGATGTGCAGCATCTTGACCGTCGGCAGGCCAACCATCTGCCGAAAGATGTCGTTGGCGACGATCTCGCCGGAGCGCAAATCCCAGACCCAGCTGCCGACCTTGCCGGCCTCGAGCGTCAGGGCGTGCCGCCATTCCTCCCGCATGAGATCCGCCGATACTCGCGCCCTCACCTCGGCTTCGCCCTTAAGCTCGAACAGCGAACCGGCGAGCCCCGCCAGATCGGCCAACTCTGCAAGGCGGTCTTGCCCGATCGTGCGGCGTGGGTCGGCCGACAGGACGCAAAGTGCCCCGATGCGCTGGTTGCGAACCACAATCGGCACACTGGCATAGAACCGCGCATGCGGAGCCCTGGCAACCAAGGGATCGTCGGCGAAGCGAGCATCAGCGGCGACATCTGCAGCGGCGATGTGTGGCAGGTCCGGCGACCGCACGATCGCCTCGACAAGCGTTCCCTTGGCCGCCAGGTTGCTTAGGGTTAGCCCGTGTTCAACGAAGGGCCAGAGCTTGTCGCCATCCAGCAGCGCCACAAAACCCATCGGGGCATCGAACAGGTTTCTCGCCAGCCGTACCAGACGATCGAAATCGCCGTCCTTGCCAGCGTCCAGGGATTTAAGGGCTGCGACGGTGTCGCGACGCATCCGGTTCGCCACATTCTGTCTGGTGTCGGTTGATGATTCCGGCGTTATGGCCACGAGACATCCTGAATAAAAATCAAGCCACTAGACGCGCACTTGGGAAGAAACACATCCCGCCTGTTCGAACGCCATGACGGGATAATAGTTCCGGGCCACGACACGCGCCGCAAAGCGCTCGGACATGAGATAATCAACGATGTTCTGATTCAGATGAGAGGACGCGTCCCGTCGTGCGTCTCTTCCCAGTGCGCCACCTCGGCGAGGCCTTCCGGGTCGATAACCTCGCAAACGCGATCGCCCCAGCGAATGAGCTCCATGCGGGCCAATTGCTTGAGCGTCTTGTTGGTATGGACGATGGAGAGGCCAAGCGTATCGGCAACGTGCTGCTGGCTGATCGGGATCATCAGCCGGCTGCCACCTACCAGCCCTACCGACGCCGCGCGCTGATAAATGAAGGCGATCAAATATGCTGCCCGCTCGAGCGCGCTGCGGCGGCCGACGCTCAGAAGGTTCTCGTCGAGCATACGCTCCTCGCGCGAAGCGAGCCACGTGATGTCGAAGCCGAGGCTCGGGTGCTGCCTGAACAAGTCCGGCAGATCGTCACGCTGAAACACGCAGAGCACAGCCGGTGACAGCGCCTCGACCGAGTGCTGCATCTCGCCCATCACCGACCCCTGCAGCCCGACGAGGTCACCCGGCAAGACGTAATTGAGAATCTGCCGGCGCCCATCCTCCAGCGTCTTGTACCTGAACGCCCAGCCGGAAAGCATGGTGAAGAGCTGCGCGCTGTGCGCGCCTTCGGCAAGAATCAAGGTTCCGGCCTCCGCCACCAGCTCGCCGCGCTTGAAGTGCGAGACGAATTTGAGCTCCGGGGGAGAGAACGCGGCAAACTTGGGCATCGCCCGTAGTGGACACTGCTCGCAGGGCACACGGCGAACGGCAGACGGCATGGCAATGCTCACAGAACTGACCCCTCCATTATCCACCACTGCAATCAGCGACGCCACCGCTGCGTTGCGGTTGCTTTCGCCGATGTCATGTCTTTGTTTAATGACAGCCACGTCGAACGCCGCCCATCATGCCGGCAGCGTCAAGATTGTTGGTAGCCATGCTCAGGAACAGACGAGTCCTCGTCGTCGAACCCGAATTCCTCATCGCGCTCGAAATTCAGCGTCTGTTGGAACAGGTCCGCGCGGACGAAATCGTCTTCGCGCGCGGCATCGAGGAAGCAGCGGACCTGGCACCTCATTTTGCCCAATTCGATCTGGCGGTGGTAGCGTTGGGCGAGGCTGGGGCGGCGGCAATGGCGCTTGCTAATGCGCTTTTGAAGGCAGGCACCGGCGTGGTCGGTATGACAGCCGGTCTCGCGGCCGTGCTCGGCTTGTCCGCGGACCTCGCCATTCCGCTTGTCGAAAAACCCTTCACCGACGAGAAATTTCTGACCGCCTGCGCGATCGCATTGGCATCGGCGCGAAACAACGATCAGGTCAACGAAGTCAGTTGACGTGACCGCCAGTGACCTGCGTCGAGATCGCGTCTGGCCCGTAGTCGCCCTCGCCGCTGACGTCGAGAAGTTCCTGCAGTCGCGTCCGGGCACGGCTGACCCGGCTCTTCATGGTCCCGACAGCGCAGTCGCAAATGTCGGCGGCTTCCTCATAAGAGAAGCCCGAAGCGCCGATCAGGATCACGGCCTCACGCTGGTCATCCGGCAACTGGTCCAGCGCCTTCTTGAAATCGGCAAGATCCATGTGTCCGAACTGCGCGGGATGCACAGACATCCGCTCGGTGAAGAGCCCGTCGCTATCCTGAATCTCACGGCCACGCTTGCGCATCTGGCTATAAAACTCGTTGCGGAGGATGGTGAAGAGCCAGGCCTTTATGTTGGTGCCAAGCTCGAAGCTTTCCTGCTTCGCCCACGCTTTCATGATCGTGTCCTGCACGAGGTCGTCAGCCTTGTCGTGCCGGCCCGACAGCGAAAAGGCAAACGCCCTCAGGCTCGGAAGCGTCGCCAACATTTCCCGCTTGAACGAAGGAGTTTCCGCCGCTTGCGCGGCGCCAACATTATTCTTGCCGGACATCGGGCTTGCTTTGCTGTTCCACCTGATCGAGCTTCTCGAGCAGTTCGAGGAACTTGTCGGGGATGGTCTCGTCCTGCACAGCGCCATACAATGCCCTGAGCTTCATACCGATGTCCGAGTTAGGCCCCAGTCCATCGTCGCCCCGTCTCGTGCGCGCTCCAGCCGCGTGTTGCATTTGTGTCTTATCTTTCATTACCGTGCCTTCGCTGACGCCGCGCAGCACAACCTTATCTGGACAAAATAATGCACGCGACACCGAAAAGTTCCGGATTTCCGGAACTTTTTCAGCAACCGCCCGTTAAACACAACTAACGTCTGATTGCGTCACAGGGAGTAGACCAGATGACTTTATCCATGCGGATCGCCCCGCATCTTCCGTATCTGCGTCGGTTCTCGCGGGCCGTGAGCGGCTCGCAAACCTCGGGCGACGCGTATGTAGCGGCCGTTCTTGAGGCGCTGATCGCCGACACCACGATCTTCCCTGAAGCATCGAGCGATCGGATCGCCCTCTACAAACTCTTTTCCCGCCTCTTCAGTTCATCGAGCGTCGAAATTCCCCGACCAACCTCTTCGTTCGCCTGGGAGCAGCGTGCGGCCAGCAATCTGGCCAACCTCTCCGAAAAACCGCGGCAGGCGTTCCTTTTGGTCTCGGTCGAAGGCTTCAACGATGCGCAGGCTGCCGAAATCCTCGATGTCACGCCCGATGAGTTCAAGGCGCTGCTGAATGAGGCATCCGCGGAGATTTCGCGCCAGGTGGCGACCGAAATCCTCATCATCGAGGATGAGCCGCTTATTGCCATGGACATCGAACAACTGGTCGAAAGCCTTGGCCATAAGGTGACTGGCAGTGCCGGCACCCATCGCGAAGCAATTGCCATGTTCGGCAAGACGCAGCCGCGGATGATCCTCGCGGACATCCAGTTGGCGGACGGGAGCTCCGGCATCGACGCCGTCAACGACATCCTGACCACTCAGTCGGTCCCGGTGATCTTCATCACCGCGTTCCCGGAACGGCTGCTGACCGGCGAACGGCCCGAGCCAACCTTCCTCGTCACCAAGCCGTTCAATCCGGACATGGTGAAGGCACTAATAAGCCAGGCGCTGTTCTTCGACGAAGGCTCGCGCGCCGCCGCCTGATTCACGTTTGCTTAGCCGTAATGCGCAAGCCGGGAGCAAATGCCTCCCGGCTTTTTTCATGCGCGGAACTTCCCGGCTATTATGTGCGTTATTTCGGGCAGATGGCTGTTTATCCAGCGGTTTTCGACAAGGAGACTATCATGCTGTACTGGGCCGCAGTGTTTTTCGTCATCGCCTTGGTCGCCGGCGTTTTGGGCTTCGGCGGCATTGCCGGCGCAACCGCCGGTATCGCGCAGATCCTGTTCTTTCTGTTCCTGGTATTTCTCGTCCTGTCGCTTATCGCGGGCCTCGTGCGGCGCGTATAGCTGACCGGGACAGATTGACAGCTTGAGGCGGCCCTTTCGGGCCGCTTTTCTTTTTTGCCCGCTACTGCAGGCCGTACTGGCTGTGCTCGAGCGCCCTCGTCACACCGCGCAGTTCGGCCAGCCCCTTGAGCCGCCCGATCGTCGGATAGCCCGGCTGAGAACGCCGGCCGAGATCATCGAGAATATCCTGCCCATGATCGGGTCGCATCGGAATCTGGTGGTCAGCGCGACCTGCGGCTTTGCGCTTCCGCTCCTCGGCAACAATCGCTGCGATCAGCGCGACCATGTCGGTGTCACCAGCGAGGTGTTCCGCCTCATAAAACGAGCCGACCAGCGCCGTGCCGTCGCGCTTGACGTTCCTCAGGTGCAGGAAATGTACCTTATCGCCAAGTCGCCGCATGATGCCCGGCAGGTCGTTGTCCGGCCGCGCGCCGAGCGACCCCGAGCAGAGCGTCATACCGTTCGCCGGACTGTCGACGGCCTTGAGGATCGCCGCAAAATCGCTCTCCGTCGACATAATCCGCGGCAGGCCGAGCAGCGAGAACGGCGGATCGTCTGGGTGACAGCCGAACCTGAGGCCAAGCTTTTCGGCGAGCGGGATAATCTCGCCAAGGAAGTCGACAAAATGCGTCCGAAGCTGATCGGGTGAAATGTTGCCGTACTCGGCAAGATGCTCGCGCACCCGGTCCATCGTCATCGTCTCGGTCGAACCGGGCAACGCCGTCGTGACGTTACGGGCCAGCGTCTGCTTGGCGTCGTCACTCATGCCGGAGAAACGCCGCGCCGCCTCGTCGGTGATCTCGTTCGTATAGTCGCCTTCGGCCCCCGGCCGCTCGAGCAGGTGAATATCGAAGACGGCAAAGTCGTTGATGTCGAACCGCATGCAGGTGCCACCGCTCGGCACCTCGTAGCGGAGGTTCGTGCGAGTCCAGTCGAGCACCGGCATGAAATTGTAGCAGATGACCTCGAGCCCGGCTGCCGCTACGTTCTCCATGCTCGTCTTGTAGTTGGCGATGTGTTCGCGCCACGGGCCCTTCTGCTTCTTGATGTCCTCCGACACCGGCAGGCTCTCGATAACATCCCAGGCGATACCCGACGGCTTGCCATCCTTGCGGGTGGCGATTTCCTGCTGACGCTTGCGGATTTCCTCGGGCGTCCAGACAACGCCGTTCGGCACGTGATGCAGCGCCGAAACGATGCCTTCCGCCCCCGCCTGCACAACGTCGTCGATGCTCGCAATGTCCTTGGGGCCGAACCAGCGCCAGGTTTGTCTCACGTCAAAACTCCGAAAATCTAAGGATTCGCCAGCTCGATAAGAAACTCGGCATGGCATGGTTCTCCCGGCTTGCACCAGCAGGAAAGATTGTGGCCGCCGAGCTCGGCGATCATTTCCGCACGAGGCGGCGGCGGGTGACCGGGATCAAGGCTCGGATCGAGCTTGCCCTTGAGCCACTGCCCGCAGAGTTCGACGGCCCTGGCCTGCGCCGCCGGATCATCGAGCTTAAAACGCTTGGCGACGTCCTTGATCACGAACGGATTGCCCCATTTTCCGGGCCGCGTCACCATCTTGGCCGGCAGCCCGTTCAGCGCCCGCGACGTGGCCTGCAGGTCGAATCCCTTGACGCGATGGAAGGTAATCCGCTGCGGCCTTGGCGCCATCACCAGCCCTCCTTGTCGAAGACGAATTTCGGCATACCCCATTTGAATACGATGGCGGCAATCCGGAGTGGAAAGCCAACAATGAAGGCGGCGATCACCATCGCGTCCCGCGGCAGCCCAAAATCGAGCCCGCCAAGATAGATCGCACCAGTGACGATGGAAACGGTGGCGTAGAGCTCCGATGAGAACAGCAACGGTACCTCGTTGCAAAGCACATCGCGTAACACGCCGCCCACGCATCCGGTTACCATCCCCGCGACGATGACGATGATCGGCGGCTCACCAAGCGCGATGCCTATATCGCACCCGATGATGGTAAAAACGATAAGGCCGAGGGCATCGAGTACGAGGAACGTCCAGCGCAGCCGCGCGATGATCCTGACAAGTGGAATGGTCAGCAGTGCCGCACAGCAGACGAGGAGCAGCAGGTAAGGGTTGGCGACCCAGATCAACGGGTAGTGGTTGAGCAGCACATCGCGCGCCGTGCCGCCACCGAGTGCCGTGACGCAGGCGATCATGCAGACCCCGAACCAATCCATGCTGCGCCGGCCGGCAGCGAGGGCAGCGGTCATCGCTTCTGCCGCGATCGCGACATAAAAGATCGCCTCGAACAGCATCCCCGGCCCTTCCGCCGCGGTCGCAAGTATTGTCGCCGTGTCGCTAATTCGAGGATAGCCCGTGCTGGATGGTCACGACCTTGGGCACGAAACTTTTGCACTTGCGGTCGAGGCAGATGCCGTTGATCCAGACCTCGCCATTGCCGAACATCACGCCCTGATAGTTGACGAAGAGGTCCTCGTATTTCTGGCCTTTGACGGCCGCGACGATGTCGGGCGTCATGATCGAGCCATATGCTTTGACGAAGGCGGCGGCCGAGGTAATCGTGCGTTTCCGGCCCGCGATCGTCACCACGATCGGATAGCGCACGAAGGCGGCCACATCCTGCTTGTTGCCATCGACGACCGCTTGCTGGAAGGCTTTGATGGTCGTCTCGTAGCGCGCGTGATCGCCAAGACTGTTGTCGATAGCCGCGTTGACGTCGGCCTCGCTCGCGGCCGATGCCGGAAGCGCCACACCTCCGGCAACCACTATCGCGAACAGGGCCGCAACTACCTTCCTCAACATCGCAAAATCCCCTCTTTGCAAAAAAATCATAGCGCCACCGCCCGGGGTTGGCTACGCCGCAACGAAAAGCTCCAGTTAACTGAGCATTTTAGCTTTAGTTGACTTGCCGCCTGCCCCACTCTACCGAACCCCAAAATCGGAGATCCGCCATGCCGCAGCACAGTTTCGTGCTGACCCTGTCCTGCGAAGACCGGCCGGGCATCGTTGCCGCCATCACCACCGAGCTCTTCGCGGTCGGCGCCAATATCGCCGAGAGCAACCAGTTCTGGGACCGCCAGACCGGACGCTTCTTCATGCGTCTCGCCTTCACCGCGCCTGAGGACGTGTCGCGTGACGATGTCGAGCGCGTGCTGAAACCGGCCTTCGAGCGTTTTGGCATGAAGACCGCGCTGACCGATCAGGCGCGCCGCCCAAAGCTGCTGATCCTCGTGTCGAAGTTCGACCACGCCCTGCTGCATCTCATCTACCAGAATCGCGTCGGCTGGCTCGATGCTGAGATAGTCGCCATCGTCTCCAATCATGAGGACAGCCGGCGGACCGCCGAGAATGAAGGCATCCCCTTCCACTACTGGCCAGTAACGGCAGACACCAAGGCCGAGCAGGAAGAGAAAATTCTCCAGCTCGCGACCCGTTCCGGCGCGGATCTCGTGGTGCTCGCCCGTTACATGCAGGTGCTGTCCACCAATCTCGCGACCCGGCTCTACGGCAAGGCGATCAATATCCACCACTCCTTCCTGCCAAGCTTCAAAGGCGCAAAACCTTACCATCAGGCGCACGAGCGGGGCGTAAAACTGATCGGGGCGACGGCCCATTACGTCACCCCCGACCTGGACGAGGGCCCGATCATCGAGCAGGAGACTGCCCGGGTGAACCACGCCATGAGCCCCGACGACCTGATCGCGGCCGGTCGCGATATCGAATCGCGCGTGCTGGCGCGGGCGGTAAAACTCCACATCGAGAGCCGCATCATGCTCAACGGCCGCAAAACCGTGGTATTTGGCTGAACTGCTGCTTCATGATTGAATTGTACCGTTGGCGGGCAGTCTCGCGGCAATGGCTCTGAGGGGAATATGGCGGATTTGATCGTTCCGGTGATCCTGGCGGGTGGTCAGGGAACGCGGCTCTGGCCGCTGTCGCGCTCGGCCCGGCCCAAGCAGTTTCTCGACCTGACCGGCGATCGGAGCCTGTTCGAGCAGACGCTGAAGCGCGTCTCGGACGCCGACCGCTACACGGCGCCCGTTGTCATCACCAACGCCGACTACCGCTTTCTCGTCGCCGAACAGGCGCTGGAGATCGGCGTTCCCCTCTCTGGCGTGTTGCTTGAACCCGTCGCACGCAATACCGCCGCCGCCATCGCCGCAGCGGCAGTTTTCGCATCAGAGAAATTTGGCGGCGAAGCAGTGCTCCACATCCTCGCCTCGGATCACGCCATCGACGCCGACGAGTCCTACTGGGATGCCGTCGACACCGCTGCCGACGCAGCGCGGGCCGGCCGCCTCGTGACTTTCGGCATCGTCCCCAACTATCCCGAGACCGGTTACGGCTATATCGAAGCCGGTACGCCGCTCGCGAACGGCGTCCTTGAAGTCGCCCGTTTCGTTGAAAAGCCCGACCTGAAGCGGGCTGAAGAGATGGTCGCTTCCGGCAAGTTCTCCTGGAATTCCGGCATGTTCATGCTGAGTGTTGAGACCTTGATCGAGGAGCTCAAGGCGCTCGCCCCCGAAACGCTCGCTGCCGCCAAGGAATCCGTCGAGAACGCCAGGACCGATCTCGATTTCATCCGTCTCGACCCCGAGGCCTTCGCCAAGGCCCCGAGCATCTCGATCGACTACGCGGTCTTCGAGAAGACCAAACTCGCCGCCGTGCTCCCCGTCACCTTCTCTTGGTCTGATCTCGGGAGTTGGGATGCCGTCTGGAAGATGGCGCCCAAGGATGACAACGAGAACGCCACACGGGGCGACGTGACGCTCAACAATACCAGCCGGTCGCTGGTCGTCTCCGAAGCCGCCCATGTCGCCATCGATGGGCTCGACGATATCGCAGTGATCGCCAGCGAAGACGCCATCTTCGTGGGCAAGCTGTCCGAGGCTCAGAAGGTCGGCGCCATCGTCAAGACGCTGAAGCTGAACAAGGACACGGCCGTCCTGACCGAGACGCACCGGACATCGTACCGGCCATGGGGTGGCTATTCCAACGTGCTGGTCGGCGACCGCTTTCAGGTCAAGCGGCTGTTCGTCAAGCCGGGCAAGCGGCTCTCGCTGCAAAAGCATCATCACCGCTCCGAGCATTGGGTGGTCGTTCGCGGCACTGCTGAAGTGACGCTCGACGGCAAAGTCTCGATGCTCACCGAGAACGAGTCGATCTATCTGCCGCTCGGCTGCACGCACCGGCTCGCCAATCCGGGCAAGATCCTGCTCGAGCTGATCGAGGTGCAGACGGGCTCCTATCTCGGCGAGGACGACATCATTCGTATCGAGGATGAGTTCGGGCGCGCCTGAATTTCTGGCGCACGGGGGACGGACGATGGCAAGGCGCCCGGTGATCGGCTCGGCCGGTGAACTGCTGGTCGAGTTTGTCGCCGCCGATCAGGGCGGCCGCCACCGCCGTCCGACCAGTTATCGCGGCCCCTTCCCGAGCGGCGCGCCCGCCATCTTCATCGACCAGGCGGCCAAGGCCGGCGCCAGCGCATTGTTCGCCGGCGCTGTCGGCGGCGATGCATTTGGCGAAGTGATCCTCGACCGCTTCCGTGACGACGGCGTAGCAACCGATCTCGTCAGGCGCTTCACCGGCGTCCCGACTGGTTCGGCCTTTGTCAGCTACAACAAAGACGGCAGCCGCGACTTCGTCTTCAACATCGCCCATTCCGCCGCATCCCACGTCGATAGCTCTGATGCGATCGCTGCCGCGATGCTGGCTGCCGGCATCGAGATCTTCCACATCTCCGGCTCTTCGCTTGGCGACCCTCAGATGGCCGCGGCGCTGCTGGCTCTCGCCGAAGCGTTGCATAAATCCGGTGTACGACTTTCTCTCGACCCGAACATTCGCAAGGAGTTGCTGGGTGATGCTGGCTACCGGCGAACGGTCGATCAACTGATCTCCTTGAGCGCCTTTATCCTCCCGAGCGAAGAGGACGCCGCCGTTCTGTTTCCCGGCGAGCCGTTCGAGGCATTCGCACCACGGCTCATCGCCCAGGGCGCCGAGTTCGTTGTCCTGAAACGCGGCGAGCACGGCGCTCAGGGCCTCGACCGTACTGGCGAAACCGCCGATCTTCCCGCCTTTGCGGTGCAGGTCGCCGACCCGACTGGCGCAGGCGACTGCTTTTGCGGCACGCTGGTCACCCTTCTCGCGGCTGGCGATCTGCCTTTCGCGGATGCCTTGCGCATGGCAAACGCGGCGGGCGCGCTGGCGGTCCAGAAAGTCGGGCCGATGGAGGGCAATTCCACCCTCGCCGAAATCGAAACCTTCCTCGCGGAGCACCGGACATGACCACTCTCGGCGAGATCGCCGCAGCCAACCGCGCCGGGACACTGACCGGCATTCCGTCCTATTGCACGGCGCACGCTGAAACGCTGCGTGCCATCCTCGCGACTTATGCCCACGACGACCAGCCGATCCTGATCGAGGCCACATGCAATCAGGTCAACCAGTTCGGCGGCTATACGGGCATGACGCCGGCCGGCTTCAAAAACTTCATCGATATTCTGGCCGCTGGCGAAGGCGTCGATCCGGCGCAGATTATCCTCGGCGGCGATCACCTCGGCCCCAATCCCTGGAAAGGCGAGGCGGCAAGCGTCGCGATGGCCAAGGCCAAAGCCATGGTTGCTGCCTATGTCGAGGCCGGCTTCAGCAAAATCCACCTCGACGCGTCGATGGCCTGCGCCGACGACAAGGCGCTGACCGACGAGACACGCGCCCGCCGCGCCGCGGAACTCTGCGCCGTCGCCGAGGCCGCAAGCGGCGGCCGCCAGCTCTCCTACGTCATTGGAACCGAAGTCCCCGTCCCGGGCGGCGAGACCTCCGGCTTTGGCGGCATCGCGGTCACCAAACCCGAAGCCGCCCAAGCGACATTCGAACTGCACGAAGCGGCGTTTTCGGCGATCGGTCTCCGCCCGGCGCTGGATCGGGTGATCGGCATCGTGGTGCAGCCCGGCGTCGATTTCGGCAACGCCAACGTCATGGCCTTCGATCCCCCGGCCGCGAGCGAGCTATCCGAGACGATTTTCGACATCCCAAATGCCGTCTTCGAGGCCCATTCGACCGACTACCAGACGGAGGCTGCGCTGGCCGCGTTGGTCAGAAGCCACTTCGGCATCCTCAAGGTTGGCCCCGAGCTGACCTTTGCTTTCCGCGAGGCGGTCGTGGCCATGGCGCATATCGAGAACCATCTCGACGTCACGCCCTCCAATGTCCTGAACATCATTGAGGACGAGATGCAGGCCGATCCGTCCGCCTGGAAAAGCTATATTCCCGACGACGACCGCACCGCCGAGATGCGCATTTTCGGTCTCAGCGACCGTATCCGCTATTATTGGCCGAACCCACGCATCGCCTCGGCCGTGCAACGGCTCTTCGCCAACATCGACACCAGCCACCCGGAACCCGGTATCATTTCTCAGTACGCCCCAGTCCCTGACGCTGAGGCGGGCACCGGATCGCTTTCAAGCCGCATCATCGCGGCACGGGTCGGCGCCGTCGTTGGCAAATACCGCCGCGCCACCGCCACGGCCTGATCTCCTGACGCCGGGCCGCGACGCGCGGGGATAAGTTCCCCCCGCGTCACCGCCCGGTGATCGACTGCCGGCGGATGCGCCGTTCGATGATCGTCTGCAGCACCACCGAGACCACAATCACGAGCCCGAACGCCAGCTGCGTGTAGAAGGCGTTGATGCCGGCCGAGACGATCCCCGCATTGATCGCGCCGATGATATAGGACGCAACGAACGTCCCAACGATCGAGCCCGTCCCGCCGAACACCGAGGTACCGCCAAGGAACACCGAGGCGATCGAGGTCAAAAGGTATCCGTCGCCCGTCGTGGGCCAGAAGTAATAGCCATAGATCGATGTCATCAGCCCGGCGAGAACCGCCAGCAGTCCGACCAGCACGAACGCCCGCGTCTTGACGCTGACGGCGTTGATACCCATCAGCCTTGCGCTGGTCGGATTATCGCCGACGAGGAAGACGTGCGCGCCGAACCGCGTGCGGTTGAGCAGCAGCCACATGATAACGCCGAGCACCACCATCCAGACCGTCTGGATCGGCAGCACGCCGAACAGCGGTTCGCGGAACATCGCGTGGAGGGCCGGGTAGGCATCTTCGGTCAGCGGCACGCCGGTGCCGTTCATCAGCACCAGTTCGAGGCCGCGGAACAGGAACTGCGTGCCGATCGTGATGACCAGCGAGGGGATATTGAGCCGCGCCACCAGCGCCCCGTTGATCCAGCCGCAGACGGCGCCAGTCACCAGGGCAGCGACGAGCGCCGCGTACCACGGCAACCCCCATTGCGTAACGCCAAGGCAAAAGATTGCCGTGCCGAGCGCCATGATCGAGGGGAAGCTCAGGTCGATTTCGCCCGTGATGACGACGAAGGTCAGCGCCAGCGCGATGATGCCGAACACCGGGGTCGTCTGCGCGAAGGCGACGTAGATGTCGACATTGGTGAAGACGCTCGGCGCCGCAATGACGAAAGCAATCCACATCACCAGTCCGACGCCGATGATCCCGAGCTGGCTGCCCCAGCGGCGGATAATATTGGGCGGCGCGACACGGTTGTCGGCCGGCTTGGCGGACACGGGCTTGGACGGTGCGATTTCGGTGGCCATGCCGCGCTACTCCAGCGAACCCGACCGGGCGACGCGGTAGAGCCGGTCGATCAGGTCATCCATCGAGATATCGGATTTGTCGTAGACGCCCGCGACCTTGCCGCGGTCGAGAACATAGAGTCTGTCTACAACGGGATAGACGTGGAAGATGTTGTGATCGATGAAGATCGCCGACTTCCCCGCCTTCTTGATGTTGTTGACGAACTCCAGTGTCTTTTTGGTCTCGGTCAGGCTGAGACCCATGGTCGGCTCGTCGAGAATGACGAGCTGCGCATCGAAATATAGCGCCCGCGTAATCGCCACACCCTGCTTCTCGCCGCCCGACATCGTGGTGACGACATTATCGGGATGGACGGCGGCTGAGGTAAACCCCATGTGCTCGCTCATCAGGCGGGCCGACTCTTCCTTCATCCGCTTGACGTCGAGCAGGCCCCATTTGGTCCGCGGCTCACGGCCCATGAACATGTTGCGCCAGATCGGCTGCTTCTCGCAGAGCGCACGTTCCTGATAGACCGTCTCGATGCCGAGGGCCCGGGCCCTTGCCACCGACCAGTCGTCGATCCGCTTGCCCTGGAAATAGATCTCGCCATCGGCGTCGGGCTTGTGGAAGCCCATCACGGTCTTGACCAGCGTCGATTTGCCGGCGCCGTTGTCGCCGAGCAGCCCGACGATCTCGCCCGGCAGAACCTTGAAGTTCACATCCGACAACGATCGCACTTCGCCGAACGTCTTTGAGACGTTGCGCAGTTCGATGACGGGGACGTCGTCGGGTTGTGTCGCGAGCGCGGCCAGAGCCATTTCCTGCCTCCATATGCAACCGGCGGGCTCGACGGCCCGCCGGTCTATTATATCCCTGCCGGAAACGGCGGTTAGCGGATTTCCTTGGCCGCGAGCGGGGCGACGGCATCGACATTGGTCGAGTCGACGAAGGCGCCGGCGGTGTTGATGTCGAGACCCGAGAAGCCGAACTTCTTGGTCAGGCAGATGTTGAGGATCGGTAGGTACCCCTGCAGGTAGGGCTGCTGGTCGATCACGAGGTTCTGGTAGCCGTCCTTCACCGCCTGGGCAGTATTGGGCGACATATCGAAGCCGGCGAAATACACCTGCCCCGGCTTCAGCGACGCCGCCTTGGCGTAGACACCGACGTTCGAGGTCAGCCCGCCGTGGTCGGTGACGACGATCTTGATGCCGGGATTGGCCTTCATCACGCCGACGAAGGTTGCGGTGCCGGCGTTCGGGTCGGCGTTGGTCGCCGAGTCGATCTCCTGGTAAATCACCTTGGCGCCGGCCTTGGTGAGAGCATCGATCACCCCGACGGTGCGCTGGCCGCGATCGCCGCCCTGGCCCTTGAGGCCCCAGACGAAGACGCTGTCGCCGGACGCCAGCTTGGCGCGCTTGGCGGCTTCCGTGCCGAGGGCGAAGCCCGCGTCATAGTTCGGCGCGCCGACATAGCCAAAGCCCTGCGGGCCGTGGGCCGCCTGAGCCTTGGGCAGCGAGGTGTTGAGGCTGGTGAAGATCGTGCCCTGCTTCAAGGCCTGCTCGACCAGCGGATCGGTCGCATCGTCACCGCCAAAACCGTAGGTCGCGATACCGTCAACCTTGGTCGCGATCGCCTGCTGGATTTGCTGCAGCATGGTGTTCGGATCCCAGTTCGAGAAGTAGTAGGTGACCTTGGGACCGAGATCGAGTTCCGCCTGGCGGAAGCCGTTGTAGACGTTGTTGGCGAAGACGCCGCCCTGCGGACCGCCGGGGAACGCCGCGATCTTGACGCCGTCGCACCATTTGGCGACGGGATCGAGCGCCAGCGCCGACGACGCGGCAACCATCGAGATAGCCAAAGCAGCCGCGCCGATGAGCGCGTGCTGCACAAACTTCATGTTCATGCTGTTCCTCCCTTTGCCTGCGCCCTCCAGCGCATATCAGATAAGGCTAGGGGAATCAGATACCCGTGTAAAGAGTGCTGCGTTGGCTGTTTGGTCGCAGGTGGGCAGAATCGCTGCGAACATCGGCTAGACGGGCCAAGACTCCCATATTTGCTGGTCGATTGCGCCGGCTGCGGCATTCGCGCTAGTCTGCAGTCGATGATAGGACGCCGCCAGAGAGCGGATTGAAGCACCAGCAACCTATCAGATAAGTTGGAGGGGATTTGGCGAAAGACGGCAATGAGGAGAGCCGCGACGAGCCGCCGGTGACGGCGGCGTCGAGCGTTGCCGACGAACTGCTGGCGCTGATCATGGGCGAGCTTGCGCCGGGCGCCAGCCTGCCGAGCGAAGGCGATCTCGCCGAGCGCTACGACGTCAGCCGCCTGACAGTGCGCGAGGCAGTTAAAATGCTGGCCGGCCGGGGCCTGCTCGAGCTTGCCCGTGGGCGCCGTGCCGTGGTGAAGGAGCCGGACGGTTCGGCCTTCGGCGACTTCCTCGCCCAGATCATCCAGTACGATCCGAAGGGCCTGTTCGATCTCATCGAAGTGCGCACGGCGCTCGAAATCCAATCCGTGAGCCTCGCCGCGAAGAAAGCCAGCCGCGCCGGTCTCGCCGCCATCGAAAGCACCATCGAGACGATGCGCCTGGCGGCCATCGACATGAAGGCTGGCGCCGATCCCGAGGCTGCCGAGCGCCGCTACCACGACGCCGATGTCGGTTTTCACGAGGCCCTGGCGCTAGCCAGCGGCAACCGCATCCTGACCTACCTGTTCGAGGCGATGGCCTCGCCGCTGCAGGAGAGCTTTTATCTCACGCGCCGCGGCCACCAACTGCGCGGCCACACGCCTGAGCACACCATCGCTGCGCATCAGACGATCTTGAAGTTCGTCCGCCAGGGTGACGGCCGTGGCGCCGCCGAAGCCATGCGCAGCCACCTCGAAGACGCCGAACGCGACATCCGCATCGCACTGGGATCGCGGACGGGGCCGAGGGGATAGACGTACCAAATCCTCAGGCGCGACCCGGAACTTCCGGGGCGCTGCCTCGCCTCGTCCTCTCCCGCGAAGCGGGGGAGGGGAACCGCCGGTAGGCGGTGGAGGGGGCGGCGGCACACTCGGCCTCGCCATCGCTCACCAGGTCATTCCCGCGAAAGCGGGAATCTCCGTTGCCTCGCGAATGCAGGTTGCGATCAACAGAGATTCCCGCTTTCGCGGGAATGACGCCGTGGTTGGAATACGAAGGCCGGTATCTCTGGCCGTCCCCTCCACCAGCCTTCGGCCGGTCCCCCTCCCCCGCTAACGTGGGAGAGGAATCTCCTGCGGCACGGCGTCACCACCTCGCGAACTCAGCCCTCACCTTCTCGATGAACGCTTTGAGCTCGGGCTCACGATTGTTGTTCATGTCGTAGAGCGCGAGATATTTCGGCGGCAGTTTGGTCCGGTACGTCGCCCAGGCCCAGCGCCGCGCCAGACGGCGGGGCGGGTCGCCCATCAGGATGGTGCGCCAGCGATCGCCGCCGTAGGTGGTGACGTACGCGACCCTCTTGATGTTGGTAAGGTTCGGCGCGACCCCGCCATTCTCCAGCCGGAACGACACGCCCGGCAGATAGATTCGGTCGAAGAACCCTTTGAGAATAGCTGGATAGCCGTAATTCCAAACCGGATGCACGAAGACGATCGCTTCGGTGGCGAGCAACCGATCCACGTACGGTTTCACCGCCAGCGTCAGATTGCCCGGCACATCCTCGTAGTTGATGCGCTCGTCGCGGCTGAGCACCGCGTCGAACCCTTCTTCATAAAGGCTGCATGCGTCGACCTCGTGGCCGCCGACGGTCAGCGTCTCGACCACCGTCTTGAACAGCGACCGGTTGAAGCTCGTTTCGACCGGGTGGGCGTGGACGACGAAAACCCGCATCAGGCGACCTTAGCCGGCTGCAGCCCTTCGAACAGCCAGACGCGGCCGGAGTTGAGATCAAAGTCCGGATTTTCCCAGCCGATCATCTTGCCCGGATTGAGCAGCCCCGTGGGGTCGGCCTCCTTCTTGAAGGCGAGCTGCCCCTTATCCGTCCGCTTCATGCCGCCCTCCTCGAGCGTATAGCGGTGCGGGTTGAAGACGAGGCAGCCATTGTCTTCGTGCAGCTTGATGATCTCGTTGAGCCGCGCCTCGCTCGTATAGCGGATCAGCGGCAAGCCCGAAAACACCACGCGACCGTCGAACTTGGTCATCTCGATATGCATCGGCATCTCGTCGCCGAGGAGCCCGATCATCTTCTTGACGTGGTCGAGGTCGGGATACTGCGTCTGGAGGTAGGTGATGGTCGGATCGACTTTCAGCGCCCGCAGCGTCGTGTGGTTCCACGCCAGCTCATATTGCGGCGGCACTTTTCGCCGCGTTTCCTCGTCAACGAGGTCGCCGCGATAGAGCGCCTCGCCTTTCCACAGATCGACGAAAATCTGCAGCGCTTCGACCGCGAACGGCGCCACCATCATGCACACTACCGATTGGTCGCGATGGCGGATGTACGGCTTGTGCCGGTTGAAAAAATCATACGGGACCGGGGCCGCGACCGGCGCGATTTCCTTGAGCAGCATGCCGTCCTGCAGGGCCACAGCTTCGGCGAAGGCACAGGCGTCGATGATCGAGTCGAACCCCGCCATGAAGTCGACCCACTCATAGGCGGCGGTCAGCGGCATCTCGGCTTCGACGATGATGCCGTTGGTGCCGTAGGCGTGCGCGACCTTGAGGATATCGGTGCCCGTAAATTCGAGCTCGCGCGGCTCTGCCTCGCAGGTGATCACCTTGAGGCCGAGGATGTTGCCGAAATTCCTGAGGCCGCCCCAGCGGATCGAGCCGACGCCGCCCGAGCCGCCGGCGATGAAGCCGCCGAGCGTCGCCATGCGATAGGTCGAGGGGTGGAAGCGCAGTTCGCCATGCACCGCCTCTTTGGTCGCATCGTCGAGCTTTTCGAGGATGATGCCGGCTTCGGCCCGCACCCGGTCGTGCTTGATCGAGACGATTTCCTTGAGATTGATCAAGTCGAGAATGATGCCGCCGGAGAGCGGCATGGCCTGCCCGTAGTTGCCCGTGCCTGCCCCACGCGGCGTGACGGCGACCTTATGCTTGAAGGCGGCGCGAAGGATGGTTTTGACCTCCTCCTGCGTGCGCGGGCTGACCACGAGCTCCGCTGTCACATGATCGAGCTTTTCCTTGAGGATCGGCGAGTACCAGTAGTGATCGCGGCTCTTCTGCTGGACGAGGCGCGGATGATCCTGAGAGGGAACGTCGCCGATCTCGGCGCGGAAAGCGGCAATATCCATCATCTCACCTCATTAGATCGTCGAGTTCGCGGTAGTCGGGCAGCGTCGTGTCGATTGTGCGCCCGCCCCTCAGCACTACGCGGTCGGATTGCGGGCGCGAATTGAGTTCCGTCCAAGTCCGCGCATCGACCAGCACGAGGTCGGCTGGCAGGCCAACCCCAATCTGCGCCTTGTGGGTAAAGCCGGCAATCGCCGCGGCACCGGACGTGATACCGCCGAGCCAGCCCCAGGCGCCAGTCTGCGGATGATCGAAATGGGCGATCCGGGCGCCCTCGCGAAACACTTCGAGCGCGTCGAGATCGCCATAGGCGTAGAACGGATCGCGGGTGTTGTCCGAGGCCAGCGCCACTTTCACGCCGGCCGCCTTGAGTTCGTTGACCAGCGTAACCCCGCGATAGCGCGGCGTTTGGGCCACCGCATCGTTGCGGCGGTGCTGCAGATACATGTTGCACATCGGCAGCGACACCACGGCAATGCCGGCCTCGGCAACGCGCTCGACGGTGCCCATTGCGGTCTTTTCGTCCTGCACCGAGAGCACGCAGCAATGGCCGGCGAGGACCCTGCCCTCATAGCCGGTCGCAATCACTGCATCGGCAAGATAACGCAGCGTGCTCGACTCGACCTCAAGCGTCTCGTCAGTATGGAGGTCGAGGTCCATGCCGAATTCGCCAGCGAGTTCGACGGCATTGCGAATGGCACGATCGGCGCTCGGCCAGACGGCAATGGCGCCACCGAGTCGACCGCCCGAAGTTTTGGCGCGTCTTGCGACAGCGCGATAGGCGGGAAGGTCCAGCATGATATCCGGACCGACCAGCGCGGTCGCCTGCAGCTCAATGCGCCCCGCCCAGCGCTCACGCATCTTGTCGAAGACGTCCCACGAAATCTCATGCTGCGGCGGCGCGGAATCGAGGTGCGTGCGGATGGCTGCGGTGCCATGCGCGTAGGCGGAGCGCAGCGCGAAATCCATGCGCCGCTCGACATCGTCCGCGGCCCAGTTCGCCTCACGATCTGCCGCTACAGCCCCTAGCGCACCCATAAACGAGCCGTCGGGATTTTCGCGCCGCGGCCAGATATGGCCCTTGTCGAGATGAGTGTGGATGTCGGCAAAGGCCGGCAGCACCAGTCCGTCACGGCAGTCCCAGACGGCGGCGTTGTCCGGCAACGACAATGTTCCGGGCGCAGCAATGGCTTTCACCAAGCCATCAGCGATCAGAACGTCGGCGAGGACGAGCTGCCCTTCGCCAGCGAGTGACGCACCTGCCAATACCGCACGCGGTAACGTGGCGTTGCGGAGCAGCACAGTGGCCGCGTCGGGGAACGACATCGCCACCGAGCTAGTTTTCCCGCCGCACGGCGCTTTCGTGCCAGCGATGCAGGAAGAACCACGAAATGAACGAGGTGATGCCAAAGATCGCAACGCCTGTCAGCGACAGCAGCAGCAGCGCCGCGAACAGGCGCGGAATGTTGAGTCGGTACTGCGCCTCGAGCAGGCGGAAGGCGAGACCCGAGCCGGCACCCGACGAACCCGCCGCGAACTCGGCCACCACCGCCGCGATCAACGCCAGTCCGCCGCCGATGCGGAGGCCGACCATGAAATACGGCAGCGCCGCCGGCAGCTTCAGGTAGATGAGCTGCTGCCAGCGCGACGCACCGTAAAGGTCGAAGAGGTTGAGCAGGTTATGATCGACGCTTTTCAGCCCCTGAATCATGTTCGACAGGATCGGGAAAAAGGCGACGAGGAAGGCGCAGATCAGCAGCGCCACCTGCGTGTTCGGCGCGTAGATCAGCAGCAGCGGTGCGATGGCGACGATCGGCGTCACCTGAAGGATTACCGTCAGCGGATAGACCGCGAGCTCGATCCAGCGCGACTGCACCAGGATCACCGCAATCGCTACGCCGCCGATCAACGCGATGATCAGCGCCGAAAAGGTAATCTGCAGGGTTACCCAGAGGGCGGGGAGCAGCACGGGCCAGTCCGGGTCACGGTGGGGAGATTCCGAACCGAAGAAGAAGGAAGTCAACACATCGCCCGGCGCCGGCAGGATGTATTTGGGGATGTGGTTGATCGAAACGATCGCCTGCCAGATGACGACCACCGCCACCACAACGAGGATCGGAATGACCACGCGCAGCACTTTTTCGCTGGTCGAGGTGCGCGGCACCAGAACCGCGACTTGGGCGTCGGTGCCGCTGTCGTCGCGTGTGCCAGTGGTTTGGGAAACAACGCTCATCAGTGCGCCCCTCCCCCAACGTGGATGGCATCCTGCAGCGCCTTCGACACATCGAAGCACGCGGCGCGGTATTCCTCGGAGGCGCGGTAAAGTTCGTCGCGCTCGCCCGAAGTGTGGATCGGCATATCGCTAAAAACCTGCCCAGGCCGCGCCCGCATCACCACGATGCGATTGGAGAGATAGACGGATTCGAACACCGAATGGGTGACGAAGATCACCGTAACGCCGGATTGCTTCCAGAGCCGCCTTACGTCGTCGTTGAGCTTTTGCCGGGTGATTTCGTCGAGCGCCGCAAACGGCTCATCCATCAACAGCAGTTTTGGTTTCGTGACCAGCGCTCGGGCGATCGAAACGCGCATTTTCATGCCGCCCGACAGCTCACGCGGATAGGCCTTGGCAAAATCGGCGAGGCCGACTTCGCTGAGCACATCCATCACCTGTTGCGTCCCAGCCGCCTTACCGACGCCTCTGAGCCGCAGCGGCAGGAAAACATTGCCGAACACCGTCTGCCACGGCATCAGCGTCGGCTCCTGAAAGACGAAGCCGATGTCGCCCTCGGGCAGCCCGCGCGAATTGATTTTTGACGACGGCCAGTCGATCGTGCCGGATGACGCGGCGCCGAGGCCCGCGATGATCCTCAGGGCCGTTGATTTGCCGCAGCCCGAAGGGCCGAGCAGGCTGATGAATTCGCCACGGCGCACCGTCAGCGACATATCGGATAGCGCCAGTGTGCCGTTGGAGAAGACCTTCGACACATGGCTCATCGTAACCACCGGCTTCGCGGCAGAAGCATCTTGCCCCGCGGAAGTCGCTGGCGGTTCGGCTATAGAAAGATCGGTCAATATCAAGAACCCGGATTAGGGTTAGAACGGCGCGGGCGGTATTGCCCGCGCCGATTGTTGGATAATGAGCCTCAGCGCTAGATCAGCTCTTGGGTGCCAGGTCCATGCCGACGCCCTTGCAGACGAACTTGGTCGTGTAGGCCTTCTTATAGTCGAGGTCGGCCGGCTCAAGCTTAATCTTGGTCACGAGGTCGAAGAACGCCTTGTAGCGGTCGTCGGTCATGCAGCCGATACCCTTCGTCAGCGCGTCGCCCGATACCAGGATGCCCTGATCCTTCATCGCCTTGATCGAATAGGCGATCTGATCATCCGTCATGTCCGGATTGTCCTTCTTGATCAGATCGTTGGCGGCCTTGTTGTCACCGTAGAGGTAGTTGTACCAGCCGATGATCGAGGCATCGATGAACTTCTGGACAACGTCCGGCTTGCTGTCGACCAGCGACTGCTGCGTCTCGATCGTGGTCGAATAGTCGCTGTAGCCGGCGTCCGCATAGAGGAACACTTTCGGGTCCCAACCGGCCGCCTGCTTCACCGCGTAAGGCTCGGAGGTGACATAGCCCTGCTGCACCGATTTCGGATCGGCAATGAACGGCGCGGGGTTGAAGTTATACGGCTTGAACTGGGAATCGTTGAAGCCAGGGAATGCCGCCTTCATCCAGTTGAATTGGACCGCGTAGACATCCTTGCTCATGAAGATCGTCTGGGCCGTCGCAAGGTCGGCGAAGGTCTTGTAGGGCGCGTCGGGGTGCGTCATCCACACCTGCGGGTCCTTCTGGAACATCGCGGCGACGTCGATCACCGGGATGCCTTCCTTGACGCGGTCGAAGGCGCCGAGCGTGCCGCCCATGTAGAAGTCGATCTTGCCGGCGATCAGCAATTGCTGATTGGCTGCCTGCGGCCCGCCCTGCACGATCGTGACGTCGAGCCCATACTTCTTGTAGGTGCCGTCGGCGACCGCCTGG
>Ga0207671_10000169_pt1 | contig 99759 bp, 90 predicted proteins | sample KBSC24metaG_FD_184352 | JGI IMG/M metagenome (GOLD analysis project Ga0207671, IMG submission 184352) | Corn rhizosphere microbial communities from Kellogg Biological Station, Michigan, USA - KBS C2-4 metaG (SPAdes) (version 2) | ecosystem: Host-associated > Plants > Roots > Rhizosphere > Soil...
CGACCGCCAGACTCGCACCGACTGCCGGACTCGCGCCGACCGCCGAAGTCGCACCGACTGCCGGACTCGCGCCGACCGCCGAAGTCGCGCCGACCGCTGGACTCGCACCGACCGCCGGACTCGCACTGACTGCCGAAGTCGCACCGACCGCTGGACTTGCGCCGACTGCGGTACTCGCACCGACCGCCACCCCCGAGCCATCATGCACCGCCACCTGGGCCGAATCCCGCGCCTCCTCGAAGAACTCCGCGAGCGTCGCCAGCCGAACTCGCACCCCGCCCGGGCGCCCCGAGGCTCCCGCGACCAGGTCCGCGAGCCCGTCCACCGGTGCCGAGTGGTCCGTGCCGTACATTCCCAGCAGCGGTCCCTCCGGCTGCCAGCGTCGCAGGGCCCGTGCGTGCTCCTGCGCGCGCTGGTGGACCACCGCCGGGTCCGCGGCGCCGAAGACGCCCGCCGCGCCGCCGTAGCCGCCCTCCGGCAGGTAGCGGGTGCGGATCGCGGTGCCGTCCGGGGCCTGCCACCAGAACTCCGTCGTGCGCACCGCCTCCGGGACGCCGCGCCAGACGCACGCGTGCTCGATCCCCGCCAGTCGCAGGATCTGCGGCAGCTGCGCCGCGTGGCCGAACTGGTCCGGCAGGTACCCGACGCGCATCGCGCCGCCGAGCTCGTCCGCGCGGCGCAGGCCCATCTCCAGGTTGCGCACCAGATTCTCGCCCGAGCACAGGAACGAGTCCGCCAGTACCCGCCACGGTCCCAGCGCCAGCTGTCCGCGCGCCACCAGCGAGCGGACCAGCGCCTCCTGTTCCGGACGGATCTCGAGGTAGTCGTCGATCGCGGCGGTCTGACCGTCGAGCGTGAAGCGGGCCCGCGGGTCGGCGGCGAGTTGGGCCAGCACCCGGTCCAGCACCGTCACCAGGCGGAGCCGGAAGCGCTGGAAGGGCTGATACCACTCGCGGTCCCAATGCGTGTGGGGGACGACGACCAGCTCGTTCATGCGGTCTTGCCCAGCACGCGCAGCACGTTCAGCGCCGTGCGAATGTCCGCCGCGCCCTCCACGGCGCCGCTCAGCACCGGAGTGTTAGCGGTCACCATGGCGTGGAACGCCAACAGCTCGCGCTCGAAGCCCGAGTCGTCGCCGAAGAAGTAGGGATTGGTGAAGGACAGGTCGTGGGTGCCGGCTTCGGTGTGCACGCGGACGCGTTCCTCGTATTCGGGATAGTCGGGCAGGTAATGCCACCGCACGCTGTATCGGCCATGGGGAAGCGGCCCCGAGAACTCCAGCGATCCCGCCTCGCCGTCGCGCGATCCCCAAGACGACGCCGTATCGACGCCGAGCTCCCCGACACCCGCCAGCAGCCGGACCAAGGCCACGTCATGGCACGCACTGTCCAGCACCGCGCGGTACTCCCAATGCGCACGGTCCCCGGTGTGCGCGACAGTGGGCGCGGAGGCGGGAGTCCAGTCAGTAGCCGGGAATCGCTCCGGCGGATGCAGCACGCTGACATCGATGTGCCGAACCGTTGCCGGGTCGAGAGAAGAGACCAGCTGCGACACCGCCGGGTCGTACTGCTTCATATAACCGAGCATCAACCGATCCCCGGCGCTCGCCACCAGCGCGGCTTCGTCGGTGCTGTGCGCGAGCGGCTTCTCACAGAAGACCGGATACCCGCGCTTCAGCGTCTCAACGGCCAGCGACGCGTGCGAGCCGGACGTCAGCAACAGCACCGCGTCGAACTCGCCGCAGCCGAACATGCTGCGCGTGTCCGAGAAGACCCCCGAGCCGGGGACGTGGAGCCGGCGCGCGATGTCGGCGGCGTAGCCGGGCTGGGCATCGCAGACCGCTGTCACCCGGAAGTGCCGCGAGAGCTTGGCCAGCAGCGGCAGATGGACATGCCGCGCCACATGCCCGAGGCCCACCACGGCGACCCGGACGACCGGTCCGGCACTCACGCCGCCACCAGCTCCAGCTCCGGCTCCAGCACCGACATCAGCTCGGCCACCAGCACCGGCACCGGCTCCGGCTCCGGCTCCAGCACCGGCTCCGGCACGAGCACCGGCTCCAGCACCAGCTCCGGCACCAGCTCCGGCACCAGCACCAGCTCCGGCACCAGCTCCGGCACCAGCACCAGCACCAGCTCCGGCACCAGCACCAGCTCCAGCACCGGCTCCGGCACCAGCACCGGCTCCGGCAACGGCTCCAGTTCGGCCACCGGCTCCAGCTCGGCCACCAGATCCGGCTCCACCACCACCCGCACGGCCGACCGCCATCACACCCCCAGCCCGGCCAGCACAGCACGGTTGTGCCGCATGTCCCCGATGATCCGCCCCAGATCCTGCCCGCCGTCGGGCACATCCTGCTCGACCACGATCCACCCCTCGTACTCCAGCGCCCGCAACGCGTCCAGGAACGCCGCCAGGTCCAGCAGCCCGTCGCCCAGCCGGCAGAAGGTCCCGTCCGCCAGCGCGTCCTTCACATGCACCTGCCGTACCCGATGCCCCCACCGGGCCAGCGTCTCCAGCGGGTCGCCCCCGGCCGCCAGCAGGTGCCCGGTGTCCAGGCACAGCTCCAGCTCCGTGAGCTCCAGCAGCCGGTCGATGTCGTCCGGTGTCTCGACGCTGGTGTCCAGATGGTGGTGGAACGCCGGCTCCAGCCCGTGCTCGCGGCACCGCGACGCGGCCCGGTGCGCCTGCCGCACCAGCAGCCCCCACCCGGCCGCGTCCAGCGGCTCCGACGGCGGGCACGCCAGCGTCGGCTTCGGCGCGAAGCAGCTCATGTCCGGGAACCGGTTGCGGGTGCGCAGCAGCCGAGCGGTGTCGTCGAGGGCTGACAAGTCGTCGGCGAAGCCCTCCTGCTGCCCGAACCGCAGATCGTGCCAGCCGCCGGCCAGCGCCGGGCTGTGGTCGGCGTCGGCCAGCACCTCGTCCAGGTACCCGTGCGGCCCCAGATCAGTGCCCTCATATCCGCAGTCCGCGGCGATCCGCGCGTACTCCGACGCGCTGATGAAGGGATCGTCGGCCGAGTAGATCCCGAAGTTCACCGGCGCCGTCGCGACCTTCACCGGCCAGGCGGCATCCCGCGCCGCCCCCGAACCCGCTCCCGCCTCCGTCACGCGCACAATGCCACCACCTCGTTGCGCCACGTCTCCAACCGGTACATGCCCGATTGCCGCGCCGGGAACGACTGCCGCCCCGCTCCGTCCGGACGCACCACGACCCGTGTCTCGTCGGGCCGCACCAGGATCAGGCCGTCGGCGTCCACCGTGACGATCTCGTCCCCGCAGCGCAGCACCAGCGGGCCGGTCCGGTCGGCGGAGACCGCGGTGCGGCCCGCCGCGATGCCGGCGAGGATCGCAGAGGTCGTGCACTCCTCGGCCAGCACCCAGGTGATCGGCGCGCCGAGGGAGGCCGGCAGGCCGTCCGGCTCGTGGAAGTCGCTGCCGCCGACCGGGATGATCGCCGCCGGGTGCCGCTTCATCCAGGCCAGCGGCCAGCCCCAGGTCCGGTCGAACCAGGACCAGTGCCAGATCTCCGCGATCGAGGGCTGCGTGGTCAGCTGGTGCCGCCACGCGCAGTCCCCGGCCAGCGGATGGTTCACCGAGAACAGGGCGCCGGCCTTCTCAGCCTGCTTCATCCACTGCGACGCGGGCCGCCGGAAGTCGATCCACTCCTTGGAGCCCCACACGTTCGCGTGGCCGAGATCGGTCGTGACCTCCTGCCCCGGGATCAGCGTGACGCCGGAGGCCGCCGACTCCCTCTCCAGAAAGGGATAGTGGCTGATCGTGTTGTGGTCCGTGACGGCCAGGAACTCCAGGCCGGTCTCGGCGGCGAGCCGGGCCAGGGCCCCGACGCTCAGCGTGCCGTCGCTGTGCTCGGTGTGCGCGTGCAGGTCGCCGGGGTACCAGCGCAGGCCGTCCACGGCCGGGAGTTCGCGGGCCGGCGGCCGTTCCACCGCCTTGCCGCCGCGGTACTCCAGCGTGCGGGCCACCTTCTTGTCCGAGAACGTGATCTCCAGCGAGTACCGGACGCCCTCCGGCGGGACCCGGTGCAGGCCCAGCCAGACGTGCCACACCCCGGGCAGGATCTCCCCGGCCAGGTAGCCGGGCGTCGACCACTGCGCCCCCACCGCGAACTCCTGCCGCGCCCCGCCGGACCAGCCGCGGAAGCCCTCCGGCCCGGCGCAGCCGAGGTCCAGGACGGCGCCGGCGGACCGGTCGTAGTCCAGCCGGACCTCGATCCGCGAGACGCCGGCCGGCACCTCGAACGGGACCGGCCGCAGCTGCTGCCGCAGCCGGTCCTCCAGCCACCACACGCCGTCGAGCCGCATCAGCCCACCAACTCCCCATCCGCGTAAAGCAGGGTCCGGTCTTTGCGGGGCAACGCCCACAAGGTGGCGCCGGGTTCCGGCTCGTCCTCCTCCGCCACCACCACCTGCACCGCGGTCCCGGACACGTCCAGGGTGAGCAGCAGGGAGCTGCCGAGGTTCTCGGCGACCTCTACCGTGCCTTGAAACGCCCCGTCGAGCGGATCTTGCGATACGCGGAAGTACTCCGGGCGCGCCCCAAGGACCACCGGGGTGCGTTCGGCCACGCGCTCCCCGGCCCCGTCAGGCATCGCGATCGCGGAATCTGCGACCAGAACGCGTCCGTCACGGACAACCCCCTCCAGCAGGTTCATCGGCGTGGAGCCGATGAAAGAAGCCACAAACGTGTTCGCCGGCCGGCGGTACACCTCACGAGGGGTCCCCAGCTGGCGGATACGGCCGGACTGCATGACCGCGATGCGGTCCGCGAGCGCCAGCGCCTCGGCCTGGTCGTGCGTGACGAAGACCGTGGTGGTCGCGAGCTCGCGTTGCAGCCGCTTGAGGAACGTCCGCGCCTCCAGCCTGAGACGAGCATCAAGGTTGGAAAGGGGTTCGTCAAAGAGAAAAACGGACGGCTCAGCCGCGGTGGCGCGGGCCAAAGCCACTCGTTGCTGCTGTCCGCCGGACAAAGCACCCGGCCGCCGGTCCAGCAGACCCGCGGTGGCCTCGGATCCTGTCAGGCCGAGCTCGGAGGCCGCGGCCAGGACCGCTTCGCGTTGCCGGGCCTTGGAAACTCCGCGTACCCGCAATGGATACGCGATGTTCTCCGTGACGGTCATGTGCGGGAAGAGCGCGTAATCCTGGAACACCATCGCCACGCCGCGCTTGCCCGGAGGCGTGCGCGTGACGTCCGCCTCGCCGATGTGCACCGCGCCGCTGCTCGGCGTCTCCAGGCCGGCGAGCGTCCGCAGCAGCGTGGTCTTGCCGCAGCCGGAGGGTCCCAGCAGCGCGAAGAACTCCCCGTCCTCGATCGTCAGGTCCAGCGCGTCGAGCGCCGTGACTCCGCCGCCGGTGTCGGCGAAGGTCTTCGTCAGTTCGACGGTGCGAATCTGTGCCATATGGAGCGCTCCTCTACCGCTTGATCCCGCCGTGGAACCGGAAACCGTAGCGATGGCTGACGAACAGGTACAAAAGAATCACCGGGATCGAGTAAAGCAAGGAGAAGGCCGAGATCAGGGCGAGGTTCGGCTGCCCGCCCTCGGTGTAGAAGGTGTAGAGCACCACCGACGCCGGGTACTTGTCCGGGCTCCGGACCAGGATGTACGGGATCAGGAAGCTGCTCCAGACGTTCACCACGGCCCAGACCGTCACCGTGGCCAGTCCCGGGCGGATCATCGGCAGCACGATGTGCCGCATGATCTGGAAGGGCGAGGCCCCGAACACCCGCGCCGACTCCTCGTACGACTTCGGCGTGTTGTCGGTGAAGTCCTTCAGGATGAAGATCGCCGCCGGGATCAGGCCGCCGGTGAAGACCAGGATCACCCCGAGCCGGGAGTCGATCAGGTGCAGCTTGAACGCCAGCTGGAACAGCGGCACCATCGCCGCCGTGCCGGTCACGATGGAGGACAGCAGGAGCAGCGTGTAGAGAATGCCGTCGCGGCCGGGGACGCGCACCCGGCTCAGCGCGTACGCCGCCGTCGCTGCGAACCCTACTGTCAGCAGAGCCGTACCCCCTGCCAGCAGTAGAGAGTTCCACAGCGACGGCAGCGCATAGGGATCCTTCAGCAGGACAGAGAAGTTGTGAAGAGTAAACGAGCTTATGCTCACGTCCAGGGTGGGGTGCGCGTTGAACGGCGCCGAGGCCAGCCACAGCATCGGCAGCGCGAAGAAGCCCAGCAGCACCGACAGGAACGTGTAGCGGCCGATCTTCGCGACGACCGCACCGACCTCGCTCCGCGGGGAATCCTTCATGCCGCCACCCGCTCCAGACGCCGCTCCCGCAGCAGCCGCAGGTACACCAGCGCCACGACGAGGTTGATGACCAGCATCAGCAGGGAGATCGCGGCCCCCAGGCCCATCTGCCCGTCGAACAGCGCGGTCTGGTAGATGTACACCGGCAGGATCTCGGACTTGTCGTTCGGGCCGCCGGCGGTGATCTGGTACGGCGTGAAGTCGTTGAACGTCCACAGCGAGATCAGCAGCAGGTTGGTCAGGATGTGCCCGCGGATGTGCGGGAAGACCACGTCGCGCAGCTGCTGCCAGGAGTTCGCTCCGAACATGCGGGCCGTCGCCAGCTGCGAGGGCGGCACGCCGGTGAGCGCCGCGCTGTACAGCAGCATCGAGAACGCGGTGCCGCGCCAGATGTTGAAGACGATGATGACGGCCATCGGATGCTCGATCGCCCACGCCGTGCCCGGCGTGTGCAGCAGGGCGTTCAGCGTGCCGGAGTCGCGGTCCAGCATCGCCACCCACAAGAACGCCACGACCGAGCTCGGCAGGATCCAGGCCAGCAGTACCAGCGCCTCGATGAGCCGCTTGAGCCAGCCTGTGGCGTCGCGCAGCATCCAGGCGATGGCGAAGCCCAACACCGCCTGGCCGACGACCGCCGACAGGACGACGTACTCGAACGTCAGCCACAGCGAGTGGTGGAAGCCGGGGTCCTGGACGACGTTCGTGTAGTTCTGCAAGCCCACGCTGCGCGGATGCCGCGCGGCGAAGCCGGTGAGCCGGTAGTTGGTCGTTCCCAGATACAGGGTCCACAGGGCGGGGAAGACGAGGAACGCGGCGACGACGAGCAGGGCTGGCGCGGCGATCGCCGCCGCGCCGGCCCTGCCGAGCCCCGCCGGGTCCTCAGCTCCCGGCCGCGACGCTGCTCGCGCCAACGAGGCCCTCCAACGCCTTCTCGTACGCCGCGGCGGCGTCCGCCGGGCTCTTGCCGCCGACCACGTCCGCGACGGCCTTCTGGACCAGGCTCGACACGTCGTTGTACGCCGCCTGCGAGGGCCGGAAGCTGGTGACCGGCAGGACCTTGTCGTTGACGAACTTCAGCATCGGATCGGCGGCCAGGACATCGGTGTTGACGTCCGAGCGCGCGGTGATCTTCGCCGCGCCGCCGATCCGGGACTCGGTCTCGGTCTTGGAGTTCAGGAACGCCAGGAAGTCCCATGCGGCCTGCGGGTACTTGGTCTTGGGGTTGATCGACCAGTCGGAGCCGCCTGAGTAGGACACGAAGCTCTGGCCCTTAACGCCCGAGCCCGCGGTCTCCGCGGGGATCAGCGCATAGCCGACGTCGGTGTTGCGGCCGGCCATCGGCGCGGTGCCGCCGGCCGGGTTCACCACCGAGCGCCACATGTAGTCGGACTCGGCGTAGATGCCGATCTTGTTCGCCGCGAACTCCGCGAACGACTTGTCGCGGCCCTTGGCGTCCTCCTGAAGCACCGGATCGCCGAATCCGCCGCCATAGATCTTCTGGTAGAAACCGAGCGCGTCGGTGAAGGCCTTGCCCGGCTTGATCCACTTGCCGTTGTCCCACAGCGTGCCGCCGGCGCCGGCCAGCAGCGGCAGGAAGCCCTGGATGGTGGTGGCCTCGCCCATCGGCACGCCGCCGTCCCACTGCACCGGAGTGACCCCCGGCAGAGCCTTGAGTTTCGCGGCCGCGTCGTAGACGTCCTGCCAGCTCGCGGGCTGCCAGTCGGCGGGCAGGCCGGCCTGGGCGAACAGCTTCTTGTTGTAGAAGATGACGCGGCCGTCGGTGCCGTTCGGGACGCCGAAACGCTTGCCCTGGTACTGCCCCAGGGCCTGGACCGACTGCGTGATCTGCGACCAGCCGTCCCAGCTGTCCACCTGGGCGCCGGCCACGTCGGCCAGCGGCTTGAGGTATCCGGCGTCGGCGAACTCGCCGACCCAGATGCCGTCCAGGGCGAAGACGTCGTCGCCGGTGCCGGACTGCAGGTCCAGGGCGAGCTTGGACTTGTAGGCGCTGTCGTCGACGCCGTTGGGGCGGAAGGTGACGTTCGCCGTGATCCCCTTGGCCGCCTCGGCCTTCACGAAGTCCGGGATCAGGGTCTTGGAGATCCAGTTCGCCTCGTCGCTGTTCTTGCCGCCGGCGATGTCGTTGGCCGTGATGACGAGGGTGGGATTCTTCGGCTGGTCGGAGGAGTTGACGTTCGCCGGTTTGGAACCGGAGGAGGAGCCGGAGCAGCCGGCCGCGAAGGCCAGGGCCGCGCCGACGGCGATCAGGGCTCGGAGTTGTCTGGAGTGTGCGGATCGTGCTCCCATCGGTGCCTCCGCGAGTGTCGTGCCTTCAGCGCTTTCAGTGCTCGGTGACGGTGACTTCCAGGCTGTACCGGGACGCGCGGTAGATGTGGCTGCCGAACTCCACCGCCCGCCCGCTGTCGTCATAGGCGGTCCGCTCCATGGTCAGCAGGGCCGCGCCGCGCCGTTCCTCCAACAGGGCCGCCTGATCGGCGTCCGCGGTGCACGCGCCGATCCGCTGCCGGGCCACGCATATCCGGATACCCGCCTTGCGCAGCACTTCATACAGGCCCCGGGCCTCCAGGGTCTCCACGGTCAGCTGCGGCACCGGCTCGGGCAGCCAGTTGCGCATCACCGCCAGCGGCTCGCCCTGCGAGCGGCGCAGCCGCACCACCTTGGTCACCGGCGTCCCGGTCGGCAGCCCGAGCGCCTCGGCCGCCTCCGGCTCGGCCGGGACCCGGGCCAGCAGCAGGACGTCGGTCGCCGGGGTGCGGCCGCTGCGGGCCAGGTCGTCGTGCAGGCTGGTGAGCTCCATCTCGCGGCGCACCGGCATCGGCAGGATCTGCGTGCCCACGCCGCGCCGCCGCACGATCATGCCGCGGTCCACCAGATGCCCTATGGCCTGCCGCACCGTGGGCCGGGACAGCCCCAGCGACTCGGCGATCTGCACCTCGGAGTCCAGCTGGTCGCCCGGAGCCAGCTCGCCGGTGCGGATCGCCTCGGCGATCTGTTCGGCGACCTGGAAGTAGAGCGGGATCGGGGAGGAGCGGTCCACCTCGATCCGCGGTCGGATCCCCATAAGCGTCAGTATGCTGCGGTCACTTTGTCCGGACAACAGGTTGACCGGGGAACAACGTCCTGCTATGCAGCAAACGGGAGGCGGTATGACACAGGTCGACATCACGCCCGAATCGGCAGGCTGGCGCTATGCGGGACTGAAGACCGCGGAGTTCGCCGGTTCATATCAGTTCTTTACCGCGGAGGACGAGTCGTTAGTCCTGCCTTTGTCCGGTTCGTGCACCGTCCGGTGCGGGAGCGAGGAGTTCCTGCTGCGGGGGCGCAAGGACGTCTTCGCAGGTCCCAGCGACTTCGCCTACATCCCGCGCACCAGCATGGTGCGCCTGACCGCCGTCGAGGGAACGTGCCGGGTGGCGATCCCGACCGCGCGGGCCGAGGCCGACCTGCCGTTCCGCTACGGCCCGCGCGAGGCGGTGCCGGTGGAGCAGCGCGGTGCCGGATCGGCCGCGCGCACCCTGAACAACTTCTGCGCCCCGGAGTCCTTCGAGACCGACCGGCTGCTGGCGGTGGAGGTGATCACCCCGGGCGGGAACTGGTCGTCCTGGCCGCCGCACAAGCACGACGAGGACGTCGAGGGCGGCGAGCGGGCCAAGGAGGAGATCTACTACTACGAGGGCGGGCCGGGCTACCAGAGGGTCTACTCCTCGGCGGCCGGCGAGATCGACGTGCTGCGCGAGGTCCGCGCCGGGGACGTGGTGCTGATCCCGTACGGCTACCACGGGCCGTCCATGGCGATGCCCGGCTACGACCTGTACTACCTGAACGTGCTGGCCGGGCGGGACCGCGGGGCGCACCGGTCGATGGCGTTCAGCGACGACCCGGCGCACGCGTGGGTGCGAAAGACCTGGAGCGCCTGAGGGGACGGCGCGTCCAGGTCCCAGCTGATGAAGCTCAAATGATGCGGATCTCGTCGTTCGAGTGGTCGTGCCCGCAGTTGTCGCCTTCGTAGTGGTAGTCGCGCCGGCCGAGCTGCACGACCCGGAACGACTTGCGCTCGACCACCTTCTGCAGGTGCCGCACGCCGCTGGCCCCGGCGGCCACCACCGCGAGGACGGCGGCCACGACCGTGACGCCGATGACCGCGAAACCGCCGGTCACGTGCCCGAACACGATCATGAACAGCGCGACCAGGATCGATATCGGCACGGCCACGAGGAGCAGCACCGCGATCGTGGTGAGCAGGATCAACGGCTTGGCCGACGGTGCGCGGTCACCGTCGTGGCGGATCGTCGTTCTCATGGCCATGGCTCATCCCTCTCGGCTGCGGCCCAAAGACGCGTTGTATCGCGTTTAAAGTGTATCAACGAGGAGGGCGCCTCCGCTTGTTCCTTTTCTCGGCACCGATTAGGTCACACTGACTACATGATCTCGGACGTGGTCGACTGGTTGTCCTGCCCGCATTGTGCCACCGCCTTGATCGTCGAGCCTTCTTCGGGCATGCGGTTGTCCTGTGAGGAGGGGCACGCTTTCGACGTCGCACGGCAGGGCTACATCTCCCTGCTGGCCGGATCCGGAGCGGCCGGAACCGCGGACACCGCCGCGATGGTCGCCGAGCGGGCCGCCTTTCTCGGAGCCGGGCACTATGACGGGATCGCGGATCTGGTGGCCGAGGTGGCTGCTGGGGTCGAGGTGCCGGAGGAGGCCTGTGTTCTGGATCTCGGCGCGGGGACCGGCTACTACCTCTCCCGGGTCCTGGACGCCGTCGATCGACCGGGCATCGCGCTCGACATCTCCAAGCACGCCGCGCGTCTCGCCGCCAAGGCCCACCCGCGCATCGGCGCGGTGGTCGCCGACGCGTGGGCCGGGCTGCCCGTGCGCGGCCGGGCCGCCTCGGTGCTCCTCAACGTCTTCGCACCGCGCAATCCGCGGGAGATGCGGCGGGTGCTGCGTCCGGAGGGGCGGGCGGTCGTCGTGGTGCCAGAGCCGGAACATCTCAGGGAGCTGATCGAGGAGTACGGCCTGATGGCCGTCGACGACCGCAAGCCGGAGCGGCTGCGCGAGCAGTTCGCGGACCGGTTCGCGGTCGAGTCGGAGCATCCGTACACCACGACGCTGGCCCTGTCGGCCGCCGAGGTCTCGCACGTCATCGGCATGGGCCCGAACGCCTGGCACGAGCGGGCCGAGGAGGTCCGATCGGGCGGCACGGCGACCGCGGCGGTTCGTGCCTACGTTCTGGCGCCGATGTGAGCGTGCGACCATGTGCGGCATGCAGATCGCGATGACTGATGCCATTCAGGCCGGGACCGTCCACTACCCCGCGGCGGACGGCGCCGATATCGAGGCCTACCTGGCGGTACCCCAGCACGACGCGCCGCGCGGCGGCATCGTGCTGATCCACCACCTGCCGGGCTACGACGAGGCGACGCGCGAGTTCGCGCGCACCTTCGCCGTGCACGGCTACAACGCGGTCGTCCCCAACCTCTACAGCCGCGAGGGCGGCCCCGGGATCTCGCACGAGGACGCCGCGGCGGCGGTGCGCGCCGACGGCGGCGTGCCGGACGAGCGGCTGATCGCCGACGTCGGCACCGCCGCGGAGTACCTGCGCGCGCTGGACACCGCCAACGGCAAGATCGGTGTGATCGGCTACTGTTCCGGCGGGCGCCAGGCGCTGCTCGCGGCGTGCCGGCTGGACCTGCAGGCGGCGGTCGACAACTACGGCGCGTTCGTGATGGCGGACAGCCCGGCCTCGACCGGCCTGCGCGCCACCTCGCTGGAGGAGAAGCTGCCGGGACTGTCGTGCCCGCTGCTCGGCAACTTCGGCGGCGACGACTCCTACCCCTCGCCGGAGGAGACCGAGCGGCTCGCGGCGGCGTTGGACAAGCTGGGCAAGGCCTACGACTTCAAGACCTACGAGGGCGCCGGGCACGCGTTCTTCAACGTGAACCGGGTGTCCTATCGCGCGGAGGCGGCGATGGACGCCTGGGACCGGATCTTCGCTTTCTACGGGGAGCACCTGGGCTGAGGGCGACCGCCCACGGCCGGCTTTCCATCAGGGCTCTGATCAGGCCGGGGTCGGAGCCCCGATCGCAGCCCGATCGCAGCCCCGGTCAGAGCCCCTCGAACAGCGCGCTCACCGATTCCCCGTTGTGGATGCGGCGCATCGCCTCGGCCAGCGCCGGGGCTATGGACAGCACGGTGAGCTTGCCGCTGTCGATCTGCTCGGCCGGGGGGATCGGCACCGTGTTGGTGCACACGATCTCCTCGACCTCGGGCTGGTCGGCCAGGCGCTTGAGCGCGCCGGCGGCGAACAGCCCGTGCGTGCACGCCACGCGGACGCTGCGGGCGCCGTGGTCGCGCAGCCGCTCCAGCAGCTCCATGACGGTGCTGCCCTTGGCGATCTCGTCGTCGAGCACGATCACGTCGCGCCCCGCCACGTCGCCGATGACCGAGCTGATCGCCACCTTGTCGCCGGCGAAGCGCTGCTTGGCGCCGGCCGCGACCGGGACGCCGAGCAGGCGCGCGAAGGCCGCGGCTTCTTTGGCGTTGCCCAGGTCGGGGGAGACCACGGTGGTGTTCGACAGGTCGTAGTCGCGGAAGTGCTTGGCCAGCTCGCGCAAGGCGTTGAGGTGATCCACCGGGACCGAGAAGAATCCGTGGACCTGCGGGGAGTGCAGCGTCATCGCCAGGACCCGGTCGGCGCCGGCGGCCACCATCAGATCGGCGACCAGGCGGCCGCCTATCGAGATGCGCGGCGCGTCCTTCTTGTCGCTGCGCGCGTAGGAGTAGTGCGGCACCACGACGGTGATCCTGGCCGCTGACGCGCCGCGGGCCGCATCGCACATGAGCAGGAGCTCGACCAGGTGCTCCTGGACCGGCGCGACGAGCGGCTGGACCAGGAACACGTCGCGCTCGCGGCAGTTGGCCTGGAGCTGGACCTCCAGGCAGTCGTTGGCGAAGCGGCTGACGCGCACCTGGCTCAGTGGTGTCTCCAGGTGCGCGCATATCTCCGCCGCCAGGCTCGGGTGGGCGCTTCCGCTGAACACTGCGATGTCGCGCATGTCTGCATGGTAGCGATCTCCCACCCGGATCGATCAACCACCCTGCGGGCGTTCTTCGGAGGCGCCACCGGCGCGGGCGGTTCTGGCCCTGCGGCCGACGCGGCCTTAAGCAGAGCGGCGGACGCCGCCGGCCAAGCGGTCGAGGCCGCAGGTCACGGCCACCGCCCGGCCGTCGCGCTACCCCTTGCGGGCCGCGCGCTCGGCGTCCTTGAGCAGCTCGGCGGCCTTCTCGCCGATCACGATCGACGGCGCGTTCGTGTGCCCCCGGATGATCGTCGGCATCACCGAAGCGTCGGCCACCCGCAGTCCTTCGATCCCGCGCACCCGCAGCAGCGGGTCCACCACCGAGTCCGGGTCGCTGCCCATGCGGCAGGTGCCGACGGGGTGGTACAGCGTCTGGGCGTACCGGCGGATCGACGCCTCGTAGAGCTCCTCGCCGGACAGGCCCGGCAGCAGCATGTAGCCGTCGCTGAACGGGGCGAGCTCCGTGGAGGCCGCGATCCTCTCGCACAGCGCCACGCCGCGCGTCAGGGCCGCGTAGTCCAGGCCCTCGGGATCGCTCAGGTACGCCGGGTCGATGGTGGGCGCGGCCGTGGGGTCCAGCGTGGACAGCGTGATCGAGCCGTGCGAGCGGGGCTTCTGCAACACCGCGCTGACCGTGTAGCCGTGCTCCTTCGGCCGGGTCAGGCCCTCGTCGAGGAAGGCCACCGGGGCGAAGATCACCTCGATGTCCGGCTGGTCGAGCCCGTCCTCGCTGGTGGTGAACAGGTACGCCTCGCCGACGTTCGACGACAGCGGCCCCTGGCGCTTGGCCAGGTAGCGCGCGAAGCCGGCTGGCGTGCGGCCGCTGATCAGCGTCTTGGCGTTCTTGGCCTTCACCACGATGCCGGCGGCCAGGTGGTCGCGCAGATTGCGGCCGACCTCCGGGGCGTCGGCCACGATCTTGACCCCGCGCCGCTTCAGGTGCTCGGCCGGGCCGACGCCGGAGAGCATCAAGAGCTGCGGGGTGTTGACCGTGCCGCCGCACAGGACGACCTCGCGGCGGGCCGCCACCGAGCCGACGCGGCGGCCGTCCAGGTAGCGCACGCCGGTGGCGCGGCGGTCGTGGAACAGGATCCGGGTGGCCAGTGCGCCGGTGTGCACGACCAGGTTGGGCCGGGGCCGCGCGGGCTTGAGATACGCGTCGGCGGTCGACCAGCGGCGGCCCTCGTGCTGGGTGACGGCGGTCTGGGTGCCCGGCATGCCCAGGGCCGCGCACGCTTCCAGGAACCGCGCGGTCAGCGGATGCGGCGAGCGCAGGTCCTCGACGTGCAGCGGACCGGTCGCGCCGTGCTCGGCACCGTCCGGGGCGGCCGTGTAGGCCTCGATCCGGCGCAGCGCCGCCTCGATCTCCTTCGGGCCCCACTCCGGGCCGGCCGCCGCGGCCCACTCCTCGTAGTCGGCCGGGTGGCCGGGCACCCACATCATGGCGTTGATCGAGGAGGAGCCGCCGAGCATCCGGCCGCGCGGCCAGTAGATGCGTCGCCCGCCGAGCTTGGGCTGGTTCACCGTGCGGTAGTTCCAGTCCAGCTTCGTCTCGAACAGCTCGGAGAAGGCGGCCGGGATGTGGATCAGGGGGTTGCGGTCGGCGGGTCCGGCTTCCAGCAGGGCCACGCGGCAGCCGGGGTCCTCCGACAGGCGTGCCGCCACCGCGGCGCCGGCTGAGCCGGCTCCGACGACGACGTAGTCGTAGACACTCCCGGTATCGGTCCGTTCGTCGTCGATCACCATGCCTATAGACGTTAGACCTGGGATGTGCCGATGAGTAGCCCTGGCGGGAGCATGCCTTCGGGCACGCTCTCCAAAGCCGTGAGAATCGCTTGCGCCAAGTCGTACGCCGCTTGAGCAGTGAGTTCGACCGCGATGCGGGCCGAGGGGCCGCGCTCGGGATTGCGCAGGTCGATGTTCAGCGTGTGCTCGTCGGTGGCGTGCACCGGATGGTCGTAGTACACGCTCGCCTCGGTGACCCGGATCCAGTTCGCGGTGCCCTTCGCACTGCCCGCCACGGCCAGCTTGAACGTCTGGTAGGTGCACATGGGGACCGAATCCTCGCAATCGGTAGTACGAACACCAGTTGTAGGCATACGATGACGCTCTGCATTCGACCGCGAGCATAGGGGATGCCCGTGTTCCGTCCTGCGATACGCCAGAAGCGCCCCGCCGAACGATTATCCAGCCTATCCAGCCCGCCCGGCTCGGCTGGCCCGGCCGGCCCGGCCGGTCTCCCTGACCTCGCCGACCCCGCTGACCTCTCCGACGAAGCCGACCGCTTCCTGCACCAGTGCTACACCGAACTGGGCCGCACCGCCGAACTCCCGGCCCGCCGCCGTGCTGTGGCCGCCGCGATCCGCGCCGACGGCACCTATGATCACACTTTCGCCGAACTCGAATACGGCGCCCGCGTCGCTTGGCGCAACTCCTCCCGCTGCATCGGACGCCTTTACTGGCAGTCCTTGAAACTGCGCGACCACCGCGATGCCGACCGGCCGGTGCGGATCGCCGCCGAGTGCGTCAGGCATCTGCGAGAAGCCACGAACGGCGGCCGGATCCGCCCCACCGTCACGGTTTTCGCCCCGGACCGCCCCGGCCGTCCCGCCCCGCGCATCCGGAACGAACAGCTCATCCGCTACGCCGGCTACCGCGTCGAGGACAGCGGGGTGGTGGGGGATCCGCGCAACATCGAGCTGACCGACACCGTGCGGACGCTCGGCTGGTACGGCCACGGCACCGCGTTCGACGTCCTGCCGGTGGTGATCGAGGCACCGGGGTACCGGCCGTATGTCCATGTGCTGCCTCAGGACTGTGTTCTGGAGGTCCCGCTGTCGCATCCGCGGCATCCGTGGTTCGCCGAGCTCGGGATCCGGTGGCACGCGGTTCCGGCGATCAGCGACATGTGCCTGGAGATCGGCGGGCTGCACTATCCCTGCGCGCCGTTCAACGGCTGGTACATGGGTACGGAGATCGGGTCGCGGAACCTCGCCGACGCCGACCGCTACGATCTGCTGCCGACCGTCGCGGCGAACCTCGGCCTGGACACCACGACGGACCGGACGCTGTGGCGCGACCGCGCGCTGGTCGAGTTGAACGTCGCCGTGCTGCACTCGTACGAGGCGGCGGGGGTGACGATCGCCGACCACCACACCGAGGCGCACCGCTTCTTGAAGCACGTGGCGAAGGAGGAGCGCGCCGGGCGGGTGTGTCCCGCGGAGTGGTCGTGGATCGTACCGCCGTTGTCGGGGAGCGCGACGGCTGTGTTCCACCGGTATTACGACGAGGCGGATGCGCGGCCCAATTTCGTGCGGCATGAGGTGTGAGAACCTCGGGCAACCTCATCGGCGCCCCGCCGCGTTAGCAGGGGTGGCACCCGTCCGGGTGCCGCCTCGGCCGAGGAAGTGACGGGGGAGAACGTGCGAGAACCGGACGGCTTCCGGGAGTTCCTGGCCGCGCGCCAGGCACATCTCTTGCGCGCGGCATGGATCCTGACCGGCGACGCGCATCTGGCAGAGGACCTGCTGCAGACGGCGCTGGTCAAGGTGCTGCCGCGGTGGGAGCGGCTGGAACGGGACGGTTCGCTGGAGCCGTATCTGCGCAAGACGATGATCAACACCGCGACGTCGTGGTGGCGGCGGAAGTGGCACGGGGAGGTGCCCTCGGGGCAGGTGCCCGGCCTCACGGCGCGGCGTGCCGCCGGATGGGAGCCGGTCGGCGGGGGAGCGGCGTTCGACGCCGTCGACGACCGGTCGGTGCTGGGTGCGGCGCTGCGGGCGCTGCCGGCGCGGCAGCGTGCCGTGGTGCTGCTGCGCTACTACCTCGACATGTCCGAGGCCGAGACCGCCGCGATGCTGGGATGCAGTCAGGGAACCGTGAAGAGCCAGAGTTCGAAGGCGCTCGCCGCGTTGCGTGGCCGGCTCGCCGTCGTCCAGCCAGTCCGGGAGGTCTCGGTATGACGTACGAGAACGGATTCGAGGAGCGCGAAGAAGAACTGCGCCGAGACTCCCTGAGCGGCGACGCACCCCGCGCAAGCGAACCGCATGAAGACACCGCTCACGACGAAGAGCTCCTCCGCGTCCTCCTCACCGAGGCGGCGCCCGAGTTCCCCGTCACCACCTCGCTCGGCGACCGTGCCCTCGCCGGCGCCGTCCGGCGTCGGGCCCGGACTCGGACGTTCGGCGGCGCCGGCGTGCTGGCGGCGCTGGCCGTCGGCTCACTCGCCGTCGCGCCCCTGGCCGGCTGGGGCGGGCAAGGGTCCGGCACGGCCGGCGCCAGGCCCGTTCCCGGAGTGCTCGTCGCGTCTTCCTCCGCTTCGGCGCCGCCCACGACGCCTTCCCCGTCATCGCCGGCACCGTCGGGTTCCGCCTTGGGGCCCGTCTCGCCGCCGAGCGCCGCCTTCACGGTGACGATCCCCCCGCCGTCCAACGTCCCGTCGTGGAACTCGCCGAAGATGAAGGCCCTGGACCGGGTGGCGGCCGCCCTGCAGTCCGGGCACGACAACTCCTACATGGGAGTCGGCCTGACCGGTCAGAACTTCACCACCGGTTCCTACGCGGCCGGAGCCGGGACCGACGACAGCCCGCTCATCGTCTTCCGCAAGCCGGTCTCCGATCCGACGCTGGAGCACGCCGCGATCAAGGCCGCCGCGCCGTACAGCGTGGTGTTCCAGGACACCGTCCTGAACGCCTCCGAGCAGTGGTACCTGGGCCACCGGCTCCAGCAGGACACCGCCTACTGGAAGGCCCAGGGCGTGGAGTTCGGCACCGCGCTGCAGCTGAACGGCACGATCACCGTCTTCACGTCCGACCCGGCCAGGGTCGTGCCGCTGCTGGAACAGCACTACGGCTACGACGGCCGGGTCTTCGTGGGACGGCAGTGGCCGCCGACGGGATCGTAGAACCCGCCGGCGCCGCCTACAGATACAACCCGGTCCCCGAATCGTCCCCCGCCGAAGCCACCGGCTCGTTCCCGTCGCGGGCCGCGATGAGCTCCGCCAGCGTCACCCCGCCGATGGTGCCGCCGGCCGCGCCGCCGCGACCCAGCTTCGCGGCGGCCAGGCGTGCGGGGTCGGCGCCTTCGCGGTCCAGCCAGGCCAGCGCCTCGGCGCGGGGCAGGGGGCCGACCTCGATCTGGGCCAGGCAGCGGCCCGGCCTTATCACCGCCGGGTGCAGGCTGGCGAGGTTCTCGTTGGTGGTGATCGCGACCAGGACGTCCCGGCCCTGGCCGAGGAGGCCGTCGGTGAGGTTCAGCAGGCGGGACAGGGCCTGGCCGCTGGTGGCCTTGGCCTCGCCGCGGATCAGCTCGTCGCAGTCCTCGAGCAGGAGCAGGCGCCAGCGGCGGCGGTTCTCCTCGTCGTCGCCGTGCCCGTGGTACTCCACGCCCATCGCGACCTCCATGAGGTAGCCGGGGGAGGAGAACAGGGCGTCGGGGTCCAGGACGTAGTCCACCTGGCACCAGTCGCGCCATTCGCGGGCCAGGGTGCGCAGGGCTGTCGTCTTGCCGGTGCCGGGGGCGCCGTGGAGCAGGATCATGCGGCCCGCGGCCTCGGTGCGCCGGACCGCCATCAGCTTGTCCATCGCCGTCGCGGCCGAGGCCGAGTAGTTCTTGCGGACGGCTTCCCAGGGCTCCGCGGTGATCGTGCGGACGGTGCGGTACGGGCCGCGCTGCGGGGCCGCGTACCAGAAGCCGACGGAGACCTTCTCCTCCTCCGGCTCCTCCTCGGCCGCGACGCCGTCGGTGGCCTGGTCGAGGATCTTGGTGGCCAGCTCCGGGGTCTCGGCGACCACCGTGACCTCGCCGCCGCCGCTGGACCAGCGGACCGAGCGCGCCGTCCAGCCCGGGCCCGCGGTCAGGCACGACTCCCGCTTGTCCTCCACCACCGAGCGCAGGACCTCGCCCTCGGCCGGGACCAGCGTGGCGTCCTCGCGCAGCGCGTCCAGCCGGGCGTGGCGGGCGTGCGGCTGCACGCCGGTGGTGAACGGCGTCAGCAGCAGCGCGTCCACCACGTCGTAGGGGGTGTCCGAATCGTCGACCGTCACCCGGAACGGCAGCCGGTCTCCCGGGTCGCTCGCGGTGCGTCCGTCCGGGGCGGGCGCGGTGTGCCCCCCGGGGTCGGGCGCCGGTCGCGTGGCAGGCCCCTGAGGGCGCTGGCGGGGCAGCGTCATGTCCTCGATGATCCCGCTCTTCGACGCCCGACCACAACACGTTTGTCGAGGTTCATGCGTACTCGGCGCGCCGCGGGGGTGGTTTTACCCCCGCTTTGCCGAGCCGGGGACCGGCCCCGCGAGGGGCGAAGATACGATGACCGACCATGAGCTCGCCCGATGACCAGACACCCTGGGGGACGCCCCAGACACCTTCCGGCGCGGCCGGTGGCGCGCAGCCGCCGTATGGACAGGCACCGTCCGGGCAGGCGCCGTTCGAGCAGCCGCAGACCGGCCCGTCCGGCAACCCGGCCCCGCCGCCGATGATGTCCCCCTACGGCATGCCGTTGAACGGCGGCCCGGGAGGCTCAGGCGGCTACGGCCCCGACGGCCACGGCCCGGGCAGCGGAGGGCCCGGGGACGGAGGCCGCCGCCGCAAGACCCTCATCGCCTCGGCCTTGGCCGTGGTGGCTGTGGTCGGCATCGGCGGCGCGGTGGCGTACTCCACGAGCGATCACTCCAAGAAGCCCGACACGACATCCCTGGCCGGCGCGGGGGCCTCGGAGTCCGGCGCCTCCGACGGCAACGGCAACGGCCTGGCGGTGTCCACCACCGGTGGCAAGCCCGACGGCGACAGCATGGTCGGCGCCTCGACCAACGGTGCGCAGGGGGCCGACGTCCCGAACTCCTCGGCCGCTCCCACCAGCTCCTCCAGCCGGACCACCGCCCCCGGCGGCAGCTCGGCCCCGGCCACGTCGAAGAACCCGGCCACCTCGGCCCCCGGCGCCCCGGCGCCGTCGACCTCGGCGCCCAAGCCGAGCACCCCGGCCGGCACCACGAAGCCGGCGGTGAAGCCGCCGTCGACCGACTGCACCTACCTGGACCTCCCGGCCTCGCAGATGCCGCAGATCAAGGAGGGCTCGACCAACGTCAACGCGGTCAAGGAAGTCCAGTGCCTGCTCAAGAAGAGCGAGCTGGGCATCAAGCCGCTGGCGATCGACGGCCAGTGGGGCCCGGACACCCAGTCGGCGATGACCGCGTTCCAGAGCTGCAACAACTCCCCGACCGTGCACAGCCCCGGCGGCACCCCGCCGTACCCGAAGCTCGCGGTGGACGGCGTCGCCGGCCCGCAGACGTGGGCCGACCTGTACTTCTGGGACAACCAGTACTTCAACGGCACGTCCTATTACTGCAACGGCACGCGCTGACCGCTGTCCCTCAGTGTTCTGCCTACCGTCAGGCGGCGCGGGTGACGTCATCCGCGCCGCGGTGGTAAGCATGGGGCCGTGGGCGTCCCTCTGGTGATCTTCATAGGGTTCTTGCTGGTCCTCATGGCCGCCGGAATCGTCGCGAACGTCCGGCGCAAGCGCGCGCTGGTCGCGATGGCCGCCGTCAAGCAGTGGGAACTGGTCAAGAACGACCGGCGGCTGCCGGACACCTTCGGCGGCCGGCCGTTCGCCGCCGGCCACGGCCGCGTCGCGCGCATCGTGTTGCGCGGCCGGCACAACGGCCGCTCGATCCTCGTCATCGACTACGAATACAAGACCCCGGGCAGCGACGGCGACGACACCCACCGCCACTGGGCTGCCTGCGTCGACGACCTCCCGGCCGCGCTGCCGGCTCTCGAAGTCGTGCCGCGCACCGGGCTCCGGCGTCTGGCCTCCGGCTCAAGCATCCTGCGCGGAGCGCCTGAGTTCCGCACCGGCGATCCCGGCTTCGACCAGCGCTACGTCGTCACCACCGCGAGCCATCAGCTCGCCGCCGACCTCCTGGACGCCAAGGTGCTCCGGCTGATCGCCTCCTGGCCCGACTTCGCCTGGCGCATCGAGGGAAACAGGCTGCTGACCTGGGGTAAGGGAACGGTCAAGCCGGTGTGGGTGGAGACCAGCCTCAACATGCTCGTGGCGCTCGCCGAGACCTTCCCGGACTCGGTCTGGCGCGGGGTGCTGGGCTGATTCGTCCCCCGACCACGCCGTTCGACCCATCTGTCATGGGATGATCAGGTGTCATGACGGCTCAACACCTCCTGTTCCTGCTGGGCGTCCCGTTCTTCTCCGTCGTGGTCTCCGCGCTCGCACGACGGTTCGAGCTCAACGGGCCGCTCGTGCTGGTGGTGATCGGGCTGCTGGTGTCGGTCACGCCGTTCATCCCCGACTACGACCTCGAGCCCGAGTTCGTGCTGATGGTCTTGCTGCCGCCGCTGCTGTACCAGGCGGCCGTGGAGACCTCCGTGCCGTCGCTGCGCGAGAACTGGTCCGCGGTGCTGATCCTGTCCGTCGGCATGGTGCTGGTCACCACTTTGCTCACCGGTTTCGCGATGCACTGGCTGATCCCGGGCATGCCGCTGCCGGTGGCCTTCGTGCTCGGTGCGGTCCTCGGCCCGCCGGACACGGTCGCGGCGATCTCCATCGCCAGACGCTTGGGACTGCCGCGCCGGACCGTCGACGTGCTGGTCGGCGAGGGGCTGTTCAACGACGCCACCGCGCTGACCGCCTTCCGGATCGCGCTGGCCGCGGCGGTGGGGGAGACGGTCACGGTCTTCGACGCCGTCGGGCGCTTCGTGCTCTCGGCAGCCGGCGGTATCGCGATCGGCGCCGTGGTGGCGATGGTCTGGGATCCGATCCGGTTCCGGATGCGCGATCCGCGCGCCGAGAGCGCCATCTCGCTGATACTGCCGTTCGTCGTCTACATCACCGCCGAAGCGGTGCACGTCTCCGGCGTGATGGGCGTCGTCATCCTCGGCCTCTACCTCGGCCACCGGCGTGTGCGAGCCGGCTATGCCACCCGCATGCTGGACACCGCGCTGTGGGACGTGATCGTCGAGATCCTGGAGGCCACGGTCTTCGCGCTGATCGGTCTGCAGCTGATCCCGATCCTGCGGGATGTGGACGCCTGGGGCGCCTGGCAGCTGATCGGCTACGGCTCGGCCGCGTTCGCGATCGTCGTGCTGGCACGGTTCGGCGGGGTCTACACGTTCGGCTACATCGGCCGCTTCCTGCTGCACCACATGCGCCGGGGCGGAGCGCTGGAGCCGCCGCCGGCCCAGACCCAGCGGCCGCGGATCCTGTTCGTGGTCAGCTGGGCCGGCATGCGCGGCGTGGTCTCCCTGGCCGCGGCGGCGGCGATCCCGTTGACGGACAACGCCGGCGACCCGCTGCCGGACCGTGAACTGGTCCAGTTCCTGACCCTGTTCGTGGTGCTGGCCACCCTCATCGTCCAGGGCCTGACCCTGCCGCCGCTGATCCGCCGGCTCGGCGTCGAGGCGAAGGACGAGGAGAAGGAGGACGCGTTCGCCTATTGCAGTGCGATGGGGACCGCCGCCAACGCCGGCCTTGCGCGCCTGGACGAACTGGAGGTCACGCTTCCGGACCCCGCCGTGGACCGCATGCGCGACCAGGCCCGCTGGCGCGGCGACCGCGCGAAGAAGTACGCGATGCAGGTCGCCGCCGGCGGCCCGAGCGCCAGCGCGGCGGCGGTCGAGGACGCGCGCCGCTCGATGCTCGACGCCGAGCGCGCGGCGATCGAGCACCTGCGCGACATGCGGGAGATCAACGACGACGTGTATCGCAGGGTGCTGCACCAGCTCGACCTCGAAGAGGCCTTCATGGAGCGGCGTTAGGCGGGCACCCCGCGACACGGCGAAGGGCCGGGCGATCGCTTCGCCCGGCCCTTCGCCGTGTCGGACTTCTCAGTGCCCGAGCATCATCGAGACCAGCTTGACCGCGACCAGCACCGTGGCCACCGCCAGGTACGTCCGCAGCACCGCCAGCCCGATCCGCGTCCCGGCCGAGAACCGCACCTGGCCGAGCTGGTGCAGCGGCGGCGTCCGCCAGTCCTCGCGCGCGGTGCGGTCGATGCTCTCGGCCGCGTAGCCCGGCGCCTGCCGCGCCCGCAGAGCCCTGACACCCAACCCGCCGCCGATCACCAGGGCGACCGCCACACAGCCGCCGAGGATCGCCTCGATCTGGCCGGCGGTGATGCTCTGGTCCAGCACCGAGCCGGTCAGCACCAGGGACAGCGCGACCAGGACCGCGATCACGCCGCTGGTGAACACGGTGGTCTTGCGGCTGTTGACCCAGGGCCCGAGCACTTCCTTGTCCACGCACAGCAGCAGCAGGTACACCGAGGCCGAGGGCAGCAGCACGCCGGCCAGGGCCTGCACGCCGACCGTCAGCACGCCCTGCACGTGGTCGCTGGCCACCAGCACGACGGTCGCGGCGAAGGCGATGATCCCGGCGTAGACCGCGTAGAAGCCCTTGGCCTGCTTCACCCCGCGGTGCAGCGAGTGGTTGATCTTCAGGCAGTCGCCCATCGCGTACGCCGTGGACAGCGACACCGCGAACGCGCCGATGATCGAGGCGTCCAGCAGCGCCACCGCGAACATGTCGCCGAGCACCCGGCCGCCGTAGACGGTCAGGCCGCGCGCCACGTCGGCGGTGTCGGTGAACTGCCCGGCCAGGTGCGCCGCGGCCACCGCGCCGAGGCCGATGGTCGCCGCCGCGCCGACCACGACCACGACGATGCCGATGCCGAGGTCCGCCTTCTCGTACTTCATGAAGCGCGGGGTGATGCGCTTGTCGATGACGTAGCTCTGCTGGAAGAACAGCTGCCAGGGGGCGACCGTGGTGCCGACGATGCCGATCACGACCAGCATCACCGCGGCCATCCGGCCCGAGCCGCCGGGCAGGACCGGCGTGACGAAGCCGTGCGCCATGGTGCCGGCGGCCGGGTGCGCCATGATCGAGATCGGGATGAGCAGCAGCGAGCCCACGCACAGCGTCAGCGCGATCCGCTCGAAGCGCTGGAAGGAGCCGCTCATCGCCGCCGCCACGATGATCAGCGCGGCCATGACCACCGAGGGCACCTTGGGCAGCCCGAGGTAGCCGGTCGCCAGCGTGATCCCGATGAACTCGGTGACCAGTGTCAGGGCATTGAGAACGAAGAGGTCGATGACGCTGAACGCGCCCCAGAACCTCCCGAAGCGCTCGAAGATCAGCCGCGCGTGCCCGACGCCGGTGACCGCGCCGAGGCGCAGCACCATCTCCTGGTTCACGTACAGCACCGGGACCAGCAGCAGCAGCGTCCACAGCAGCTTGGTGCCGTAGTCGTGGCCGGCCTGGCCGTAGGTGGCGAACGCGCCGGCGTCGTTGTCGCCGACCATCACGATCAGCCCGGGGCCGACGATCGCCAGCAGGGTCTTGAGCTTGGCCGACAGTCCGCGGCGCACGCCGTCGTCGTCGAGCTTGATGGTGCCGAAAGCGCCTTTGATGTCGCCGACGTGAGCTTCATCAAGGACAGCGCACTGAATTGCGCCGTGGTGCGTCGTCTCGCGGACTTCGCTGTTCAGCGTGGCCGTGGTCATGGGAACACCCCCTGCTGCCGAATAGGAGCGGCTGGTCGGGTGGCACGCGTCCGCCCCGCCGGACGCGGTGGGGCCGGGCGGGGCCCCGGTGCGACCGGGTGGTGGCAGAGCTCTGATGCGGTTAACGCGCGCCGGGAGAACGGTGGGCGGGGTCGTGCGCGATGAAGGGCCGACTGTGGCCCGACCTACTACCGGATTTCATCGCTACCACCTCCTTGCCCGCCGTGGCGCCGCGGCGCCTGTGTCTCGCGCGGATCCGCCCTCGCGGCGGACCGGTCCTGCTCGACACCTCGGGGAGGCGTACCCGGGAGGGTCTTGCGCCGCCCGCCGTCGCGTCATCGCGCGGCAAGGCCAAGACGGGTCCCGGCCACCTCTCTCGTCAGAGCTTCGGCACTTCACGGCGTAGCGTCAGCTGCGCAGCCACTTGGGATCACCCCTTAAGCCGAGGAGATCTGTCCTGATCCGGAGGGTCTCTCGACCGATGGGATCAGTGGCCTTTGTCCGTGAAGACGCCTCACCGAACGAGGTGTCCTAACGGACACAAAGGATCCTCTCGGGACGCGGGGCGTGTCAACTCACCTCGTCACAGGTGGGTAACGATGTGGCAACGGCGGCAACCGGAATGGAGTAGCCGGGCGTTCCTGGGTATCGGGGTCATGCCTGGTGTGGGCCGGTGCGGCGAAGGGCTGCCGCCGGCGCCCCGGGATTATTACAAACGGCGGGACGGCCGCCGGACGGGTGTCATCGAATGCCCCGCATAGCATGCAAGGGTGTTTAGAGAGTCGACGACCACGGCACGTCTGGTGCTGAGACCTTTGACGGAGTCCGACGCCGAGGACATGGTCGGGGTCCTGGCCTCCCCGGAGCTCTATACGTTCATCGGAGGAGAGCCACCGACCCTGGAAGCGCTGCGGGAACGCTATGCGCGGCTCGCCGTGGGGCACTCTCCCGACGGTTTGCAAGAATGGGTGAACTGGATCGCCAGGCGCGCGCAGGACGGCGTCGCGGTCGGCACTGTGCAGGCGACGGTGTGCGACGGCGACGGCGACCGCGACGGCGACGGACGCGCTGAGGTGGCGTGGGTCGTCGGCGCGGAGTTCCAGGGCCGCGGGTACGCGGTCGAGGCGGCGTCTGCGCTGGTGGCGTGGCTGCGGGAGCGGGGCGTGGCGGACATCCGCGCGCACATCCACCCCGGGCACGCGGCCTCGGCCCGGGTGGCCGAGCGGATCGGCCTGGCGCCGACCGGCGAACTCGACGACGAGGGCGAGCGGATCTGGCGCGCGCACGGTGCGCCGGAGCACGTGGTGGACGTGGTGGACGTGGTGGACGTGGACGAGGATTCCGAACGGACGGAGAAGACCCGGTGATCGAGCTGAAGACGCCGCAGGAGATCGACAAGATGGCGGTCACCGGGAGGTTCGTGGGCGAGACCCTGGCCGAGCTCGCCGAGCTGGCGCGCCCCGGGGTGAACCTGATGGACCTGGAGCAGCGTGCGCGCCGCCGCATCAAGGAGCGCGGCGCGGTCTCCTGCTACTGGGACTACGCGCCGTCCTTCGGCCGCGGCCCGTTCCGCAACGTCATCTGCCTGTCGGTGAACGACGCCGTCCTGCACGGCCTCCCGCACAAGTACACGCTGCGCGACGGCGACGTCCTGACCCTGGACTTCGCGGTCTCGATCGACGGCTGGGTCGCGGACTCGGCCCGGACCGTCATCGTCGGCACCGCGCGGCCCGAGGACGCCCGCCTGGTCGAGTCCACCGGCGTCGCCCTGGAGGCCGGCATCGCCGCCGCGCTCCCCGGCAACAAGCTCGGCGACATCAGCGCGGCCATCCAGGCCGTCGCCACGCAGTACGGCTACCCGGTCAACATGCAGTTCGGCGGCCACGGCCTCGGCCACACGATGCACGAGGACCCGCACGTGGCCAACGCCGGCCGCGCCGGCCGCGGTCTGGTCCTGCGCCCGGGCCTGACGCTGGCACTGGAGCCCTGGTGGTCCGCCACCTCGAACGAGATCTTCACCGACCCGGACGGCTGGACGCTCCGCTTCCAGGACGGCTCGCGCGGCTCGCACTCGGAGCACACCATCGCGATCACCGAGGACGGCGCGCGGGTGCTGACGCGGGTGGATTGAGCTCCTTATAGGAAATCCCGAGCCTGCTGGCGGCCCTGGCGACGCACCGTTCGCCCGGGCCGCCATCTGTTTGCGCGGCCACTTGCGCGGCCACGTGGTCGTGGCCGGCCGCTGCGCAGGCCTGACGGTCGACGAACGGAGCATGCCCGCTGTTGACACCGCGCCCACCCCGGCGGGACCATAGAACCGAACGTTCGGTCGGTTGAGAGGTGGGTGCCGTGACGGCCGAGGCCAGGACGCAAGACGTGCCCGAGCTCCAGGAGCGCTTCGACGGGCTGATCGCCGCCGACGAGCGGATCGAGCCGCGTGACTGGATGCCGGAGGCGTACCGCAAGACGCTGGTGCGGCAGATCGCGCAGCACGCGCATTCGGAGATCATCGGGATGCAGCCTGAGGGCAACTGGATCACCCGGGCGCCCTCGCTGCGGCGTAAGGCGATCCTGCTCGCCAAGGTGCAGGACGAGGCCGGGCACGGGCTCTACCTCTACGCGGCCGCCGAGACCCTCGGCGTGGACCGCGCCGACCTGCTCGACGCGCTGCACAACGGGCGTCAGAAGTACTCCTCGATCTTCAACTACCCGACGCTGACCTGGGCCGACATCGGCGCCGTCGGCTGGCTGGTGGACGGGGCCGCGATCATCAACCAGATCCCGCTCCAGCGCTGCTCCTACGGCCCCTACGCGCGGGCGATGGTGCGCATCTGCAAGGAGGAGTCCTTTCACCAGCGGCAGGGCTTCGAGCTGCTCCACGACCTGTCGCACGGCACGCCCGAGCAGCACGCGATGGCGCAGGACGCGCTGGACCGCTGGTGGTGGCCGTCGCTGATGATGTTCGGGCCGCCGGACGCCGAGTCCTCGCACTCCGCGCAGTCGATGGCGTGGCGGATCAAGCGGCACTCCAACGACGAGCTGCGGCAGCGCTTCGTCGACATCAGCGTGCCGCAGGCCGAGGCGCTGGGGCTGACCATCCCGGACCCGGACCTGCGATGGAACGAGGAGCGCGGGCACTACGACTTCGGCGTGATCGACTGGACGGAGTTCCAGGAGATCCTCGCCGGCAACGGTCCGTGCAACCGGCAGCGCGTCGCGACGCGCGTGCAGGCGCACGAGGACGGCGAGTGGGTCCGGCAGGCGGCGTTGGCATACGCCGCCAAGCACAGCGACGGCGAGAGGGATGTGGCGGCGGCATGAGTAGCGGTCTGCCTCTGTGGGAGGTCTTCATCCGCGGACGGCGTGGGCTGTCGCACCAGCACGTCGGGAGCGTGCACGCCTCGGATGCGGAGATGGCGCTGCGTAATGCGCGGGATCTCTATACGCGGCGCGGCGAGGGAGTCTCCATTTGGGTTGTACCGGCCGCTTCGGTGTCCGCGTCTTCGCCGGATGAGAAGGAGCCGTTCTTCGACCCGGCCGGCGACAAGGTGTACCGGCACCCGACCTTCTACCGGATTCCGGAGGGGGTGAAGAACCTGTGAGCGCCGTAGTGGACTCTGCGCTGGTCGGACAGTACGCGCTCCAGCTGGGCGACGACGCGCTGATCCTGTCCCACCGGCTGTCGGAGTGGTGCGCGCATTCTCCGGAGCTGGAGGAGGACGTCGCCCTGGCGAACCTCGCGCTGGACCTGCTGGGCCAGGCGCGGACGCTGCTGACGTACGCCGGTTCGCTGGAGGGCGCGGGGCGCTCGGAGGACGACTTGGCGTTCCTGCGCACGGAGCGGGACTTCCGCAATGTGCTGCTGGTGGAGCAGCCGAACGGCGACTTCGCGGTGACGATCGCGCGGCAGCTGTACTTCGCGACGTACCAGAGCGAGCTGTACGCGGCGCTGTGCGACTCGGCGGACCCGGAGCTGGCGGCGCTCGCCGCGAAGGCGGTGAAGGAGGTCGCGTACCACCGCGACCACGCCGTGCAGTGGACGCTGCGCCTCGGCGACGGGACCGAGGAGAGCCACCGCCGGATGCAGGCGGGGCTGGATCGGCTGTGGCCGTACACGGCGGAGCTGTTCACGCCGGACCCGGTGACCGCCGAGCTGGTGGAGTCCGACGTCGCGGTGGACCCGCGGACGCTGCGCCCCGCGTGGGAGGCGTCGGTGGCCGGCGTGATCGAGGCCGCGACGCTGACGATGCCGGCCGACGGCTGGCAGCCGCGCGGCGGGCGCGAGGGGCGGCACAGCGAGGGGTTCGGGCTGCTGCTGGGGGAGATGCAGGCGCTGCACCGGCAGTATCCCGGGGCGAAGTGGTAGGGACATGAGCGGCGCGGAGGTGGTGACGATGCTCGATCTGGCGGCGTTGGAGGCCGCCGCGTCGGCGGTGCCGGATCCTGAGCTGCCGGTGGTGACGCTGGGGGATCTGGGCATCGTGCGCGGCGTCTCGGTAGCCGACGACGGCGCGATCGAGGTGCGCATCACGCCCACGTTCGTGGGCTGCCCGGCGACGGAGGCCATCGCGGCGGATGTGCGCAGGGCGGTCGCGGCTCGCGCGCCGCATGCCGAAGTGCGCACGCGCATGGTCATGTCGCCCGCCTGGTCCACCGACTGGATCAGTGGCGATGGCCGGCGCAAGCTCGCCGAGCACGGCATCGCTCCGCCGCATGCGGGCGCGCGGCAGGGCGGCGGGCCGGTCGCCGTGGCGATCGGGCGGCGGCCTGCCTCTCCTTCCCCCTCCCCCCACCCGCCCACCCAGATCCGCGCAGCCGGCATCGCCGCACGGCAAGCCTGCCCCCGCTGCGGCAGCTACGACACGCGCGAGCTCAGCGCGTTCGGCAGCACACCGTGCCAGTCCCTGCGCGCCTGCCGGGCGTGCGGGGAGCCGTTCGGGGCCATCAAGTCCCTGTAGACCGCATCCCTTGTGAGAACTCTGTGACCTTCCTTCCTGTCGTCGGCCTGGACCGGCTCACTGATGACGCCGTGCGCGTCGTGTTCGAGGTGCCCTCGGAGGAGCGGGACGGTTTCCGCTTCGTGCCGGGGCAGCACGTCACCGTGCGGGTGGCGCTCGACGGGGTCGAGGCTCGGCGGGCTTATTCGCTGTGCGCCGCGCCGTGCGGTGAGGACGTCGCGGCGCGGCTGAGTATCGCGGTCAAGGAGCTCGGCCCGGGCGGTTTCGGGGAGATCGCGGCGAGCAGGCTCGGGGTCGGGGACCTCGTGGAGGTGCTGCCGCCGGCGGGGCGTTTCGTCTTGCAGGAGGGGCCCGAGCACGTCGGTATCGTCGCCGGGAGCGGGGTGACGCCGGTCCTGTCCATGGCCGAGGTCGCGCTGGCTCGCGGAGATCGCTTCACTCTGATTTACGGCAACCGTACTACCGCCTCTGTCATGTTCCTGGAGGAGCTCGCCGACCTCAAGGACCGCTACGCCGAACGGCTGATGGTGCTGCACGTCCTGTCCCGCGAGCCGCGCGAGGCGCCGCTGCTGACCGGCCGCATCGACGCCGAGCGGCTGCCGGAGCTGCTCGCCGCCGCGTCGCCGGGCCCTGACGCGCACTACTACCTCTGCGGGCCGATGGCCCTGGTCGACACCGCGAAGCAGGTGCTGGCCGAGCGCGGCGTCGCGCGCGGGCACGTCCACTTCGAGCTCTTCCACGCCGAGGACGCCCCGCCCCCGCCCGCCTACGCCGAGACCGCCAAGGTGCTGGCCGACGGCGACGTCGACGTGACCGTCACCCTCGGCGGCCGCCGCACGCAGCTGGCCATGTCGAAGGACGACGACTCCGTCCTCGCGGCCGTCCTCAAGGCCCGCCCCGACACGCCCTACTCCTGCACCGGCGGCGTCTGCGGCACGTGCCGCGCGAAGATCGTTCAGGGCGAGGTCGCGATGGCCCACGACTACGCCCTGGAGCCGGAGGAGAAGGCGCAGGGCTTCGTCCTGGCCTGCCAGTCCCGCCCGCTCACCCCGGCCGTCGAGCTCGATTTCGACGCATAAGACAGATCGGGACGGAGGGCTGGTCAGGCAGACGGAGGGCTGGTTAAGCAGTCTGCGAAACCAGCCACTCGTCGATCGTCTCAGCCGTCCGCACGTGCCCGGCCACCCCGGCCCGCCAGCCGTTGTCCCGCCGCCAGGCGCTCTGCGAGGACGCCCACGAACCCACCGTGGAGGCGCTGCCGCCGTTGGCGTGCCCGATGGGCTCCAACCCGTCCTGAACACCCGTCCCGGGCCGCACAGGAGCCGGCGGAGGCGTCGGCACGCCCTGCCCCGTCCCGGGCTGCCACAGCCCGTCCATCCCGCCGTACGCGTCGAACCGAATGCTCGCCAGCGGAATGTTCAGCTCCTGCAGGCGGGCGATGGTCGCCCGCACCATCGGCACCGAACCCGACACGTACACGTCGTGCCCGGCCCAGTGCTCGAAGAACTCGCCGTGCCGCGCCACGACGTCCGGCAGCATGCCGCGCTCCCCGGGGAACCGCGGATCGTGCGACACAGCGGAGACCAGTGACAGCCACCGCCGCCGATACGCTAAGTGCTCCAAGTCCGCCAGATCGTAGAGCTCGTCGTCATGACGCGCCCCATAGAACAGCCGCACCTGCCGCGTGGTGTTCCACGTGGCCATGTCCTCGACCATCGCCTTGATCGGCGCCAGTCCGGTGCCGCCGGCGATGCATAAGACGTCCCGCATCGAGGTCGTGTTGCACAGCATCGTTCCCGACGGCGGCCCCAACCGTACGGTGTCCCCGACCTTGGTGTGGTTCACCAGCGCCGACGACACCCACCCAGCGGGAACCGCGCGCACATGCAGCGTCAGCGTGTTGTCGCGTCGCGGTGCGTTCGCGATCGAGAAGTGCCGCCACACTCTGGGCCAGCGCTGCGTTTCCAGCGTTAAGTACTGCCCAGCGCGGAACCTATAAGGGGCGTCCGGCTCCAGCGTCAGGACAGCGATGTCCGGAGTACGCCGTTCATGCCGGACCACGCGCGCGGTCCACCATGCCGGCGCCATCCGCGCGTCCTCTTCGGCCGCCTCGATCATCGTCCCGGCGATGAGCTGGTACGCCGCCAGCCAGGCGGCGTCCATGTCGGCGGTCCACCCGGGACCCGCATAGCGCTTCAAGGCGGATATCAGGCACCGCCAGACCACGTCGTAGTGTTCCGGCCGCGCGCCGTACTTGCGGTGGTCGCGGCCCAGCCCCCTGAGATAGTCGGCCAGGCCTTCGGGATGGTCGGCCTGGCCCACTATGCGCACGAGGGCCTGGAAGAGCCGGTCGCGCTGGGCGTCCATCATCGGCGGGAACATGTCCCGCAGCGCCGGGCATTCGGTGAAGACCAGCGCGTAGAAGTGGGAGACGATCCTGTCCGGATCGCCGTCGACCAGCGCGAAGCTCTCGCGGATCAGCGCCGGGACCCTGGCCGGGTCCAGGGCGGTGCTGCTCGCCGCTGCCTGCCGCACCATCTCTGCCGCCCCCAAAGCCTTCCGCCGGGCTCCGTGACCCGTACGTCACGGAGTGCATACCCAGCGCAAGCGATTACATTAGGCTTCGGCGGCGTCGCGGAACGTTGAAGTCCGGTGGAAGTCCGGTCTGGTAAGGGAGGGAATGTCCGCTATGGCGCGGGGAAAAGTCCTGGAAGTCCGCCAGGAGTCCGGGGCCCTGCGGCGGGGCCGCGGCGCTATCGAGAGGGTTCCTGGCGCATCAGGGTCACGCGGCGGCTCAGAATGGCCTCCGCGGTGGCGCGTCCGTCCGGCCAGCGGCGGACGGCGATCCAGTCGTCGGTGAGGGGTCGTCGGAGGGGGTCTGCCGCCATCGACAGGAGCAGATTGGGGCCGTAGGTGGCTCTGAGCGCACCGATGCCGGATTCGACGTTACATCCGCCGTCGCCGGCCTCCGTGACCAGCGCCGGTATGAGATCGGCGCCGGCGGCTTCCTGCAGGATCGCGAAGGCCTTCTGGTGGCCCTCCGTCCAGCCCAGCGCCCGGAGCCGCTGCGAGCCCATCGGAGCTGCGGTTGACACGTATGCTGTCCCAGCTTTCACTGTTCTGTCCGGTTCCTATCGACCGGGTTCCAGGTCCATCGCCTGTCCCGGTATCTACCGAAATCCCGGAAGATCGCTTCATGGTACGTACGCCTCCAGCGCGTTGTCGCTGGAGTTTTCGGCCCGCCCGTCTCCCACCGCCACCCGTCGGGGAGAGGCTTCGCGCCGCGATCGGAATTGCAGCTCAGTCCTCCGTGGGGAACCCCTCCGGAAGCGGGGTGGTGGCCTCCCGCTGAGCCGCGACCCGCTGGCGCAGTGCCAGCCTCGCAAGCCACAACCGCCGCGAGGGCCACACTTGTTCCACCGCCGCGTTCAGCGCCGCTCCGATGAGCACCGACAGCGCCGTGACGTACAGCCAGACCAGGATCGCCACGGCCGCGGCGAGTCCCCCGTACAGCGAGTTGGTGGAGTTCGTGTCGTTGAAGGTGCTGGAGACGTAGTCCCGGAGCAGCGCCGATCCGCCGACGAGCAGCAGCAGCGCCAGCACCGTGCCGGGCAGGTCCTGCGACCACGGCGTGCGGACCGGCACGGCGAGGTGGTAGAGCGTGTTCAGGAACGCCGTCAGGACCGTGAGCATCACCGGCCAGTAGACGGCGTGGATCAGGTCGGTGGTCGGGGGGAACGCGCTGACCAGCAGGTCCGGCCCGATCACCAGCAGCGGGAGCGCCACCGAGCCCAGGAGCAGGCCCAGCATGTACATCCCGAAGGCCAGCAGGCGGGTCCGCACTATCCCGCGGCGGCCCGACAGGCCATAGGCGATCGTGATGGTGTCGACGTACACGTTCATGGCGCGCGAGCCCGCCCACAGTGCCAGCAGGAACCCTATGGAGATCAGTTCCGGATGGCCGTTGGCGAGCAGGTTGGTCAGCAGCCCGTCCAGCTTCTGCACGCCGACCCCGGAGAGCATGGTGCCGGCCGCGCTGAGGATGTTGTGCTTGATCTGGGCGATCCGCGCCGCGCCGATCCAGCCGTTCAAATAGCCCAGCGTGCCGGCCAGCCCGATCGCCAGCGGCGGCAGCGAGAGCAGCGCGAAGAACGCCGCCTCGGCCGCCAGCCCGGTGACCCGGTAGCGCATGCAGATCTTGAAGGTGATCCTGGTGACGGTCCACCAGTTGCGTGCCTGCGTGCGGAATCGTTCGCGCAACGCCAGGTGGCGGCGCTGCTCGGCGGGCTCCGGCTGCTCGTGGACGGCGGTCTCGGCGTCGGAGCCGGAGCCGGCGGGCAGGTCGAGCACAGGGCGCATGCGCGGGTCCTCGGGTCCGACGGTGAAGTTCACGGGCGGCTATCGGGTCGTTGTTACTTACTGGTAGCGAACAGAAGGATCGGGTACTACGTTAACGGCAGCACGACGCAGTACCAGCATCACGCGGAAACGGAGATGACCGGCTCATGCCAGAAGGCACCCTCGTCGGACCGGCCGACGAGCCCCTGAACCAGGTTCCGCCGCTGGCCGGGTACAACGCCTACACCGCGGACCCGTCGCTGGTCGCGGCCGTGTCGCGGCTGTTCGGCGCGGGCTCGGCCACGGACGTGGAGCTCACCGGTCTGGGAGCCCTGGCCGGGTCGTTCGAGGCCCGGGAATGGGGCCGGCTCGCCGAGGGGAACCACCCCGTCCTGCGCACCCACGACCGCTACGGCCGGCGCGTCGACGAGGTCGAGTTCCACCCGGCCTGGCACGAGCTGATGACCGTCGCGGTCTCCCACGGCATCGCCGCCGCGCCCTGGCTGGAGGACGCGGGCACCATGCGGCACACCGCCCGCGCGGCCAAGATGCTGGTCTGGGGCCAGACCGAGGGCGGCCACCTGTGCCCGGTCTCGATGACCTACGCGGCGGTCCCGGCGCTGGCCGCCGACCCGATGCTGGCCGCGGAGTGGACGCCGCGCCTGGCGTCGAAGAGCTATGACTTCGGCCTGCGCGATCCGGCCACCAAGGCCGGCTGCCTGGCCGGCATGGGCATGACCGAGAAGCAGGGCGGCTCCGACGTCCGCGCGAACACCACGAAGGCCACGCCGGTGGGCACCTCCGGCCGCGAGTACTCGCTGATCGGCCACAAGTGGTTCACCTCGGCGCCGATGTGCGACGTGTTCCTGGTGCTGGCCCAGGCCCCCGGCGGCCTGACGTGCTTCGTGATCCCGCGCGTGCTGCCCGACGGCACCCGCAACTCCTTCCGCCTGCAGCGCCTGAAGGACAAGCTGGGCAACCGCGCGAACGCCTCCTCAGAGGTCGAATTCCACAACACCCGGGCCTGGCGCCTCGGCGACGAGGGCCGCGGGGTGGCCACCATCATCGAGATGGTCGCCATGACCCGGCTGGACTGCGTCACCGGCTCCGCCTCGCTGATGCGCGCGGCGCTCGCCGAGGCCGTGCACCACACGCGGCACCGCATGGCGTTCGGCAAGCTGCTCGCCGACCAGCCGCTGATGCGCAACGTGCTGGCCGACCTCGCGCTGGAGTCCGAGGCCGCCACACTCACCTCGCTGCACCTCGCCGCCGCCACGGACGCCGGCTCCGACGAGGCCGCCCGCAAGTTCCGCCGGATCGGTCTGGCCGTGGCGAAGTTCTGGGTCACCAAGCGCTGCGCGCCTTTCGCGGCCGAGGCGTTGGAATGCCTTGGCGGCAACGGCTATGTCGAGGAATCCGGGATGCCGCGGCTGTACCGGGAAGCGCCGCTGAACTCCATCTGGGAGGGATCCGGGAACGTCAACGCACTGGACGTGCTGCGCGCGCTCAGCCGGGAAGCCGGCGTGTGGGACACGTTCTGCGCGGAGGTCGGTACGGCGCGGGGCGCGGATGCGCGGTTCGACGCGGCGTTCAAGGAACTGAAGGACGAGGTCGGCTCGGTCGACGAGGTCGGCGCGCGGCGGTTCGTGGAGCGGATGGCGTTGCTGCTTCAGGGCTCCCTGATGCTCCGGTACGCGCCGGCCGAGAACGCTGACGCCTTTGTGGCGTCGCGGCTCGCCGGCGACTGGGGCCGGAGCTTCGGGACGCTGCCGCGCGGGCTGGAGATCGAGAAGATCGTCGGGCGCGCGCTGGCGGCGTGAACCGGGCTATTTGCTGACAACCAGATCCGCGTACTCAGGGTTCCTGTCTATGTACGCGGCGATGAACCAACACTGCGGTACCACCTTCAGGCCGTGCTCCCGCGCGTCGTCCAAGGCCTTCTCGGCCATCAACCCGCCGAGCCCGCGGCCTTCGAACTGCGGCTCCACGACGGTGTGCGGCATGACGACCACCCCGTCGTGCACCGAGTACGCCAGGATGCCCGCGACCGCGCCGCCGACACGCACCTCGTAGCGCTGGCGCTCCTTGTTGTCGACCACCGTGACCTCGCCGCTCACAACCCGCCTCCGGTTCCCTCTACGATCTTCAGTAGTGTTCGCATCAGCGTAATCCGGACGGGTTCTTATGCCCGTCCCTCATGCCCGTCGGGTGCAGGAGGCAGAAGTGACAGTGGACGGCGAGGGGCTCCGGATCCACCCCGAGGTGATCGAGGCGCTGGAGTCGGACACCCCGGTCGTGGCGCTGGAGTCGACGATCATCAGCCACGGGCTGCCGCGGCCGGACAACCTGCGGGTGGCGCGCGAGATCGAGCAGACCGTGCGCGACCACGGCGGGGTGCCGGCGACCATCGCGGTCGTCGCGGGCAAGCCGTGCGTCGGACTGTACGAGGAGGAGCTGCGGCTCATCGCCGAGTCCGACGACGTGGTCAAGCTCGGCGTGCGCGATCTGGGCGTCGCCGCGGCCAAGGGCCTGCACGGCGCGACGACCGTGGCGGCCACCGCTTCGCTGGCCGCGCAGGCCGATATCGACGTCTTCGCCACCGGCGGGCTCGGCGGCGTGCACCGGCAGGCGCGCGACAGCTGGGACGAGTCCGCGGACCTGACCGCGCTGTCCCGCATTCCGATGGCGGTGGTGTGCGCGGGCGTGAAGTCGATCCTGGACGTGCCGGCGACGCTGGAGCGGCTGGAGACGCTGAACGTCCCGGTCTTCGGCTATCGCACGACCCAGTTCCCCGGCTTCTACCTCGCCGACTCGGGCCACCCGCTGGAGTGGAGCTTCGACTTCGCCGAGGAGGTCGCCGACGCGGTGCTGCAGCACTGGCAGCTGGCGTGGCCGGCGGTGTCCAGCGGCGTGCTGATCGCGAACCCGATCCCGGTCGAGGACCAGCTCGACCCGGCGCTGCACGACCGGATCCTGAACGACGCCCTGGCCGCGGCGGAGAAGGGCGGGGTCGCCGGCAAGGACGTCACGCCGTTCCTGCTGGAGTACTTCCACCGCGAAACCGGCGGCGAGTCGCTGCGCGCGAACGTGCTGCTGGTGAAGCGCAACGCCGAGCTCGCCACCCGGATCGCGGCGGAGATCATCAACGCCGCGCCGAACCAATAGCGCCACCGCCGATGCCCATGGCCATGCCCCCGGCCGGCGCGGCGGCGCCGATCCTGGTCGTCGGGGACCTGATGGTGGACGTGGTGGCGCGCCTGGAGGGGCCGCTGGTCGCCGCCTCCGACAGTCCGGGCCGCATTTCGATGCGCGGCGGCGGCTCGGCGGCCAACACGGCCAGCTGGCTGGCGGTCACCGGTTCAGAGGCGCTTTTCGTGGGCTGCGTCGGGGACGACCTGCCCGGTCGCGAGGCGGCTGAAGCGCTGCACGCGTGCGGGGTCCGCACGGCGCTGAAGGTGGACCCGTCCCGGCCGACCGGCACCGTGGTGGTCCTGGTGGACCCGGCCGGCGAGCGCACGATGGTCCCGGACCCGGGTGCGAACTGTGCGCTGACGCCGATGGACCTGCCGAAGGACGAGTTCGTCCCGGGCCGGCACCTGCACCTGTCGGGCTACACGATCCTGAACCCGGCCACCCGCGCCGCCGGGGTGGCGGCGCTGGACCTGGCGCGCCGCCGGCGGATGACGACCTCGGTGGACGTGGCCTCGGCCGGGCCGCTCGCGGCGGTCGGCCCGGACTGCTTCCTGGACTGGATCGGCGACCCCTTCATGCTGATCGCCAACCGCGACGAGGCCGCGGTCCTGACCGGCATAGACGACGACCCCGTCGCAGCCACCAGAGCCCTGACGGAACTGTGCGACCAGGTGGTGGTCAAACTCGGCGCCGACGGCGTGGTCCGCCACGACGCGCTGTTCGACCGCACGATCCGCGTCCCGGCGGAGAAGCTCGCGCCGGGGGAGCTGGTCGACACGACCGGGGCGGGCGACGCGTTCGCGGCGGGGTACCTGGCGGCGTGGATGCGGGACGAGGATCCGGAGGAGGCGCTGGCGGCCGGGTGCCGGTTGGCGGCGCGCGTTATTCGGAAGGTCGGGGCACGGCCGCAGGGGTAGTCAGGCCGGGTGGGGACTCGGGGGAGTGCGCCGAAAACGCGGAACGGCAGGCGGTGGCGCGCGGGAGCCGAGCCCGGGTCGCCGGCCCTCAGTCCGATTCGCTGATGTGGAATTCCTTCCGCGCAGCCACATACGTCGACACCGTCCAGCACACCGCCGTCGCCGCGACCACCAGCACCGCGGGCAGCAGCGGCAGGTGTGCGCCCTGGTCGCTGGGGGTGATGCCGCGGATGGCCGCGTTGACCGGGGAGCCGGCGGCGACCAGGACCGTGATGGCCAGGATGCCGGCGATGGGGATGGCCCAGGCGGCGCGGACCAGGATCGGCGGGTTGCAGAGGGCTCCGACCGCGCTGCCGGCCAGGACGCAGAGTGCCATCGTGAGCAGGCCCGCCGTCAGCGCTCCGAGCGGGTGGACGGTGCCGACCGCCGCCAGCATGGCCGCCGCGCCGCAGGCCGCGAGGACGAAGCCGCCGATCGCCGCCGCCGCCAGAGCCGCGATGTGCGGCCGGCGCGGGCCCACGGCCCCGGCCACGCAGTGCCGCGCCGCCTCGGGCTCGGAGGTCAGGGCGGCGCGCGTCAGCCACGCCACGGCCGGGACCAGGATCGCGCCCGCGTAGCCGAGAGCCTCGCCGACCTTCGTCGAGCCCTGCGTCCCGATGCTGACGATCGCGGCGTAGAAGAGCGTCGCGGGGAGCCAGCGGCCGGAGCGCAGGAGCAGGGCGACGTAGTAGCGGATCAGCGCGGGCATCAGGACTCCCCGCGGATCCGGGCGGAAAGCTGGGACACGGCGACGATGTGGATCTCCGGTCCGAGCGCGAGCAGCCGCCTGAGCACCTCGTCCGAGAGCGCCGCGTCGACCACGATCCGCTTGCCGTCGAGGCTGACTTCGGCCTCCGGCAGCATCGTCGCCAGCGAGACCGTGTTCGCGACGCCGGTCACGTCGACGGCTGTGCGGGCACCGGGAGCCGAAGCCGCCACCAACCCCGCGTCCCGCACCGCCCACCGCTCGTCCGTGGCATCGGCCAAGCGCGCCGCGTCGTGATCCACGAACACCACGCAAGCCCCGCCCCGGGCCCGCTCCCGCACCACCGCCGCCAGCTCGTCGCGCGCCGCGACGTCCAGCCCCGTCCACGCCTCGTCCAGCACCAGCAGCTCCGGGTCGCCGAGCAGCGCCTGCGTCACCGCGATCTTCTGCGACGTCCCCTTCGACAGCTCCTTCATCGCGGTCCCGGCGAACTGCGCGGCCCCGAACCGCTCCAGCCACTCAGTGCCTTGCGACGCCGGCACACCCCGCATCCGCGCGTGGTGCCGCAGGTACTGTCCCGCCGTGAAGGGCAACGCTGAGGGAAACCGCTCCGGCACGTATCCCGTCGACGGACGTCCGCTCACCCGGCCCCTGGACGGCTCCGCGATCCCCGCCATCACCCGCAGCAGCGTCGACTTCCCGCTCCCGTTGTGGCCCTGGATCCGCACGACCCGCCCCGGCCGCAACTCCAGCCGCACGTCGCGCAGCACCCACGGCCCGCCGATCCGATACCGCTTGCCGATCCCGTCAAGAAGCACGGACCCAGTGTGCCGTCGGCGCGCAGGACACTGCCTCCCTCGTAAGAGGGAGGCATCCGGCCCAAGCGCAGTCGAGAGCCCGCACTGACCGCAGGCTCTCACCGACCGCAGACTCTCACCGACCGCAGACTCTCACTGACCGCAGGCCCTCACTGACCGCAGGCCCTCACCGACCGCAGACCCTCACTGACCGCAGACCCTCACTGACCGCAGGCCTCTTACACCACCAGCCGAAGATGCCGTGCCGCGGCCCGGATCCGCACCGTCTGCCCCCACCCGAGCAGCAGCCGGTCGGCCTCGATCCCGTCCCCGAACACCACCAGCGACTCGCCCTCGATGCGGATCGTCAGCTCCTCCCCGCTCGGCAGCAGCCCCTCCGTCAGCGAGGCCCCCGTCGTCGGCGAGGGCCACGCCTCCCGCACGAACCACCCGAGCTCCGGATCCGTCGGTCCCGGCAGCGGGATCTGGTGCGCCCGCTGCCGCGCGATCGACAGCAGCCACCCGGTCGCCCCGGTCCCCGACCCCACCAGCAGCCCCGACGAGGAGTGGTGCTCCTCCTCGCCCTCGGGAGTGCTCAGCAGGTAGCGCGCCGACTGGTGCCCGGAGTGCCCGAGGTAGACCTCGTTCAGCGCCAGCAGCGACTCCCCGTCGTCGGTGGCCGCCGAGACCATCGTGCGGGCCTCGAAGCGGGCCCGGCCGGCGCTGATCTGCGCGAGCAAGGACTCGAAGTCCGCGGGCGAGTGCCGCACCAGCACCCCCACGTTCCGGCCCGGGTCGGGGTCGATCCCGATCACCGGCTGGCCGTCCAGGTACTTCGCGGTGTTGGCGACCAGGCCGTCCTGGCCGACCACCACCACGACGTCCTCCGGCTCGAACAGGAACCGCGGGAGGTCGGAGCGCTCGACCGTCCCGCGGCGCCACTCCTTCGGGATCGTCGCCGAGACCGCCTGGACGGCGCCGCTGAGCATCTCGTGCCGCTTCTTCACCGACGACAGCGAGACCCCGCGGCGCTTCTGGACGAACTCCGCCTGCCCCCACGTGCCCTGCTCGGCGACGATCTCGTCCCGTTCGCTGTGCCGGTGCACGACGACCACCCGCGGTGCCACGGACACGGCTCAGGACTCCGCGCCGTCGGCGCCGGCCGCCGCACCCGAACCGGTCGATCCGTTGGCCAGCCTGGACAGCAGGCCGGTCACCACGTCCGGCGTCAGGTTCACCGTCCCGATCTCCGGCAGCTGCCCCGCGAACTCGCGCAGCGCCAGCGTGAACAGCACCGAGCGGTCCAGCCCCGCGTACGCCGCCAGCTTCGCCGCCTCGTTCTCGTTCTCGGCCGCGCCGACCGCGCGCAGGTCCTCGACGTTCGCCGAGGAGCGGGTCCGCAGCGCGTCCGCGTCCGCCTCGGCGACGATCCGGGCCCGCTCGGCGTTCGCCGCCGTCGCGATCCGTGCGCGCTCCGCCTCGCCCTCGGCCGCGATCCGCGCCCGGTCGGCGTCGCCCTCGGCGGAGATCCGCGCCGCGGCCGCCTGCTCGGTGGCCCGCCGGCGCGCGTTGGTGCCCTCCTGGGCGACCAGCTGCTCCTCGCGCACCGCCAGCTCGATCTTGCTCTGCAGCTCGTTCTCGGTGATGGCGCGCTCGCGCTCGACCGCCAGCGCGCGGCGCTCGAAGCCGGCGCGGTCCGCCTCCTGCTGGATCAGCTCCCTGGTCGGGGTGCGCAGGGCGCGCTCGACGTCGGCCTCCGGCTTCACGGCGACCACGCGGACGCCGATCACGCCGATGCCGGTCTCGGCCAGGCGCTCGTCGGCGGCCAGGCCGGTGGTGACGCGCTCCTGGACCGAGGCCGTGCCCGAGGCGAGCGTCTCGGCCAGCTCCAGGGTGGCGATCAGGGTCAGCGCGTGCTGCTGGGCCAGTTCCGTGAGCAGCATCGAGACCTGCTCCAGCGGGGTGGCGCGCCACTGGCCGGTGGCCGGATCGACGGCGAAGTCCAGGCGGCGGGTGGCCAGGGTGGGGTCGACGAAGCGGTAGGTCATGGAGGCCTGGACGGTGACGTCCTGGAAGTCCTTGGTGCGCGCGTGGAACAGCATCGGCAGCTCGCGGTCGTCGACCGGGACCTCGGCCAGCACCGCGGTCAGCGGCCGGAACCAGAAGGCCTGGCCGGTGCCCTCGTGCGCGACCTCGCCGCGGCGCAGGTGCACCACGTGGTTGGTCGGGCTGCCGCGGAAGTGGCTGATGAACAGCCGCTTGGTGATGTCCGCCATGTTCTTCTCCCCCAAGAAAGCTCCGAGCCTTTCAAGACGCTGCGACGGTAGCCGGTCCGAGCTCTTATCGTCAAGTTGACGAAATCTGCTCGCGGAGTCTCCGGGAGACTCAACATCCGCATATCCGACGCCCTGGCCCGTGCGGTATCGGGGAAAGATCCCGGTTCGGCGCCGGACCGCGACGCCCGGACCTGCGGGTGATCATTCCGACGGGTGACATCGGCCCGACTATCGGCTAAAAACCCTCAAGTCCGTACGCGGTGCCGCCGACGACAACAACATGAGCATTCCTACACACATGACCGGGACCGCCGCGCCCGTCGACACTCTTCCCTCCGCTCCCTCGCCCGTGGCCAACACCCTGGCCGCGGCCGCCGGCGGCGCCATGGCCGACTCCTACCTGTCCCTGCGCGCCGGCACCCAGGCCCGCGGGCTGCACGGCCAGCTGGTCCAGCAGCTCGGCCGGATGATCGTGGCCGGCGAGCTCGGCGCGGACCGCCCGCTGGTGCCCGAGGAGATCGGCCGCCGCTTCGAGGTCTCGCGCACGGTGGTCCGCGAGTCGCTGCGGGTGCTGGAGGCCAAGGGCATGGTGACCGCGCGCCCCAACGTCGGCACCCGGATCCGCCCGGTGCCGGAGTGGAACCTGCTGGACCCGGACGTCATCGAGTGGCGTGCCGCCGGCGTGGCGGGCCTGGACCAGTGCCGCGAGCTGGCCGAGCTGCGCTGCGCCTTCGAGCCGCTGGCCGCGCAGCTGGCCGCCGGCCGGCTCTCGGAGTCCGGCGCGGCCCGCCTGTCGGAGCTGGCCGTGCTGCTCAAGCAGGCCGCCGCCAACGGGGACCAGCTCGGCTACGCCAAGATCGACGGCGAGTTCCACGCCCTGCTGGTCGCCGAGTGCCCGAACCGCATGGTGGAGCATCTGGCGCGGGTGGTGACCGGGGCCGCGGAGAGCGCGGGCCTGCGCCGCCGGGCCTGCGGGCCGATGGGCGACGCCGGCGCGGCCGCGCACCAGCGGCTGGCCGACGAGGTCGCGGCCGGCGACGGCGCGGCGGCGGCCAGTGTGATGCGCACCATGCTTTCGGCCCAGCTGGAGGACCAGCCCCCGGCTTACGGGTTTCCCGGCCAGCGCGGGCAGTGAACCGCCGGTGACCGAGCAGGTCCGTTAGCGTCACGGTACGAGCGATTCGTCCCGTTTCGGACAGAAAAGTGGTGCGGGGCACCGCCGTGCCGCCGCCGGCGCCGAGCGGCGCGTCTGAGGCGGTGCCCGCCGATTTACCGGGTAACCGGTGCCGGGGGAATACATCGGCGTGCCACAATGCTATGTCGCGTGCAATGCGGAACGACCGGGTGCGACCGGCCGGGTCTGCAGCGCGATCGGAATCTTCCACACGAACCCGACACAGAGCAAGACGCCTCCGCAAGGCCTTGTGGAGCGTATCCCGGCTCACGTCGGAAGCGGGTGGTTGCCATCCAGTAGCGAGAGGGTTTTCGTGTCGGCCAGCACTTCCCGTCCACTGCCCGCCGAGATCGCCGAGTCCGCCCACCTCGTGGCGCTCATCGAGCGGGGCAGGGCGCAGGGACACATTGCCGCAGACGAGGTACGGCAAGCCTTTGAAGAGGCGGACATCCCGATGGCCAAGGCCAAGAGCGTCATGCGGGCCCTGACCACCGTGCTGCACGAGGAGGGCGTGGACCTGACGGTCAACGCCACGCAGAGCGCCGGGGTCGCGCGCAAGCGCGTCGCCGCGGCGAGCAAGACCGCGGCGAAGAAGACGACCACGGCCACCGCGGCCAAGGCGACGACGGCCAAGAAGGCCGCCGCCAAGACCGCCGCCCCGGCTGTCGCGGCCGCCAACGGCGCCTCCGGCGATGCAGAGGCCGAGGCCGACAAGGCCTCGGCGAAGAAGAATGCCGCGGCCGCGGTGAAGAAGACCGCGGCGAAGAAGACGACCGCCGCCAAGGCCGAGGCCGCCGACGGCGAGTCGGGCAACGGCCCGGCCAAGAAGGCCGCGGCGAAGAAGGCCGCGCCGGCCAAGAAGGCGGCGGGCAAGAAGGACGACGACGAGGACGGCGAGGACGTCGAACTCGAGGAAGACGTCGACCTGGAGATCGAACTCGACGACGAGGACGGCCCCGACCTGGCGGCCGCCGGCGGCGACGAGGAAGGCGAGGAGACCTCCGAGACCGACGGGGCCACCCCCGGCGAGGACAAGGAGGAGGGTTTCGTCCTGTCCGACGACGAGGACGACGCCCCGGCCCAGCAGGTCGCCTCCGCCGGTGCCACCGCGGACCCGGTGAAGGACTACCTGAAGCAGATCGGCAAGGTCCCGCTGCTCAACGCCGAGCAGGAGGTCGAGCTCGCCAAGCGCATCGAGGCCGGCCTGTTCGCCGAGGAGAAGCTGAACGACGGCGACCCGCTGACTCCGGAGTTCCGGCGCGAGCTGGACATCATCGCCGAGGACGGCCGCCGGGCCAAGAACCACCTGCTGGAGGCGAACCTCCGTCTGGTGGTCTCCCTGGCCAAGCGGTACACCGGCCGCGGCATGCTGTTCCTGGACCTGATCCAGGAGGGCAACCTCGGTCTGATCCGCGCGGTGGAGAAGTTCGACTACACCAAGGGCTACAAGTTCTCGACCTACGCGACGTGGTGGATCCGTCAGGCCATCACCCGCGCCATGGCCGACCAGGCGCGGACCATCCGCATCCCGGTCCACATGGTCGAGGTCATCAACAAGCTGGCCCGCGTGCAGCGCCAGATGCTCCAGGACCTGGGCCGCGAGCCCACCCCGGAGGAGCTGGCCAAGGAGCTGGACATGACGCCCGAGAAGGTCGTCGAGGTCCAGAAGTACGGCCGCGAGCCGATCTCCCTGCACACCCCGCTCGGCGAGGACGGCGACAGCGAGTTCGGCGACCTCATCGAGGACTCCGAGGCGGTCGTGCCGGCCGACGCGGTGTCGTTCACCCTGCTGCAGGAACAGCTGCACTCGGTCCTCGACACGCTCAGCGAGCGGGAGGCCGGCGTGGTGTCCATGCGCTTCGGCCTGACCGACGGCCAGCCGAAGACCCTGGACGAGATCGGCAAGGTCTACGGGGTCACGCGCGAGCGGATCCGGCAGATCGAGTCCAAGACGATGTCGAAGCTGCGGCACCCGTCGCGCTCGCAGGTTCTGCGGGACTACCTCGACTAGGAGTCCGGCAGCCTGAAGCGAGAGCTCGAAAAAGTGCGGCCGTCCCGAAAGGGACGGCCGCACTTCGCTGTACCGAGGATGCCCGAGCAGGCCAAGGGTGTTCGGTTCGTCGCACTCTGTGAGATGAAGAACACTCTGCGCCATCAGGTATGACTCAGCTCATAGCGAAGGCCCCGACTCCTTCCGCAGGAGTCGGGGCCTTTCGCATCAAGCACAAGCAGTAGCCGTTATCGGATCGTCCGTCACAGGTCTACGCAATAGGGCCGGGTCGTACTGCGCTTCAGGTCAGCGCTCTTCCTCGGCGGCGGTCTTCTTGGTCTCGGTCAGCTGGTCGGAGAAGTCGTGTATCTCGATGGCGACCTTGGCCAGGCTGTCGTTGTACTTCTTGCCATGGTGGGCGCAGAAGAGAAGCTCGCCGCCGCCCAGGACGACGCGCACGTAAGCAGCGGCACCGCAGCGGTCGCAACGGTCGGAAGCCTTGAGCGGCTCGGTCGGGGTCAGTACTGCAGCGGTCACGGTCGCACCTGCTTTCTGTGTGGTACCCGGAACAACATCAAAGCAGGCGTTTGGTGTTCCCGCGCTAGTGATTCGGCGTCGAAAGCGTCACGTTCGCTCAGAGCGTACGCGGAAACGGGGCGAACCAAGAGGAAACTCAACGTTCGGTGTCGGTGGGGACACGTAGCGTGAGACTCCTCGCATCAGAGTGTTGCGCCGGTCACATGGACTCGCCGGGGGGACGCTCCCGGTACGCTGGCCCTGCCGTCGCTACCATTGATGCGAAACTGTGTTCGAGTGACGAGAGCCGATCTTCAGATCGGCTGCAGGCTGGTTCAGGGAGAGGAAGGTCCGCAAGTGAGTGCGCAAGGCAGGCCCGCGCCGTCCGCCGACAGGGACGGCTCCTACACCGCGCGGCACCTCCTTGTCCTCGAGGGACTCGACGCGGTCCGCAAGCGGCCGGGCATGTACATCGGCTCCAACGACGGCCGTGGTCTCATGCACTGTCTGTGGGAGATCATCGACAACTCGGTCGACGAGGCGCTGGCCGGATTCGGGGACATGATCGAGATCGTCCTGCACAAGGACGGTTCGGCCGAGGTCCGGGACCAGGGCCGGGGCATCCCGGTGGACGTGGAGCCCAAGACCGGCCTGTCCGGCGTCGAGGTCGTGATGACCAAGCTGCACGCCGGCGGCAAGTTCGGCGGCGGCTCCTACGCCGCCTCCGGCGGTCTGCACGGTGTCGGCGCCTCGGTGGTGAACGCCCTCAGCTCCCGCGTCGACATGGAGGTCGACCGGGCCGGCACGGTCCACGCGATCTCCTTCCAGCGCGGCATCCCGGGGGTGTTCGACGGCGACGGGCCGGACGGCAAGTTCAAGCCCGAGTCCGGGCTGCGCAAGGTCGGCAAGGTCTCGCGCGCCAAGGGCGCCGCGCCCACCGGCACCCGCACCCGCTTCTGGCCGGACCGGCAGATCTTCCTGAAGGACGCCGAGTTCGTCCTGGACGAGCTGCACGCCCGCGCGCGGCAGACCGCGTTCCTGGTGCCCGGCCTGACCATCAAGGTCGTCGACGAGCGCGAGGGCGGCCACGACGTGGAGGTCTTCTCCTACGCCGGCGGCATCTCGGAGTTCGTGGAGTTCCTGGCGCCGGACCGCCCGATCACCGACACGCTGCGCTTCACCGGCTCGGGCAAGTTCACCGAGACCGTCCCGATGCTGGACGAGCAGGGCCACATGACCCCGGCGGACATCGAGCGCGAGCTGTTCGTGGACGTGGCGCTGCGCTGGGGCACCGAGTACGACTCCGCGATCCGCTCGTTCGTGAACATCATCGCCACCCCCAAGGGCGGCACCCACCTGGTCGGCTTCGGCAAGGGCTTGCTGAAGGCGGCCAACGAGCAGCTGCGCGCGACCAAGCTGCTGAAGGTCAACGACGACGACGTGATCCGCGAGGACGTCTTCGAGGGCCTGACCGCGGTGGTCACCGTCCGGCTGGCCGAGCCGCAGTTCGAGGGCCAGACCAAGGAGGTCCTGGGCACGCCGGCGGCGAACCGGATCGTGGCGCGGGTCGTGGAGAACTCCTTCAAGGAGTTCCTGACCTCGGCCAAGCGCAACGACAAGCCGATGGCGCGCGGCGTGCTGGAGAAGATCGCCAACGCGGCCCGCACGCGCATCACCGCGCGCCAGCACAAGGAGGCGCAGCGCCGCAAGAACGCGCTGGAGACCTCGGCGCTGCCGGCCAAGCTGGCCGACTGCCGCTCCGACGACGTCGACCGCTCGGAGATGTTCATCATCGAGGGTGACTCGGCGATGGGCTCGGCCAAGGCCGCGCGCAACTCGGAGTTCCAGGCGCTGCTGCCGATCCGCGGCAAGATCCTGAACGTCCAGAAGTCCTCGATCGCCGACATGCTGAAGAACGCCGAGTGCGCGGCCATCATCCAGGTCGTCGGCGCGGGCTCGGGCCGGTCGTTCGACATCGACCAGGCGCGCTACGGCAAGGTGATCCTGATGGCCGACGCCGACGTCGACGGCTCGCACATCCGCTGCCTGCTGCTCACGCTGTTCCACCGCTACATGCGGCCGATGCTGGAGGCCGGGCGCGTCTACGCCGCCGTCCCGCCGCTGCACCGCATCGAGGTGATCGGCGCGGGGCGCGCGAAGAACGAGTACATCTACACGTACTCGGACAACGAGATGCGCCGCACGGTCGCCGAGCTGCTGAAGAAGGGCAAGCGGATCAAGGAGCCGATCCAGCGGTACAAGGGCCTCGGCGAGATGGACGCCGACCAGCTGGCGGAGACCACGATGGACCCCCGGCACCGCACCCTGCGGCGCATCACGGTGGCCGACGCCGAATCCGCCGACAAGGCCTTCGACCTGCTGATGGGCAACGACGTGGCGCCGCGCCGCGAGTTCATCATCAACTCGGCCGCGGTCCTGGACCGATCCCGGATCGACGCCTAAGCGATGGCGGCGGGCGGGGGGCCGGCGGCGCCGAGCACGGTGCTGCCCGCCGGGCGGGGCGGCGTCTGCCGCGCGGTGGTGGGCTGGCTGACCGAGCCGCGCGCGGAGGTCGACGCCGCCCGGGCACCGCGGCTGCTGCTGGTGACCGGGCCGCGCGGCGCGGGCAAGACGTTCACGCTGGCCTGGGCGGCCTCGGAGCTGGCGGTGCTGGCCGAGGCCGCCGACGACGAGCGCTTCGCGTGGGTCTCGGCGCGCGGGCTGACGCCGCGGGTTCTGGCCTGGCAGCTGGCGGGGCAGCTGGGGGTCACGGTTCGGGACGCGGCCGGGCTCGCCGGTGCCGTGGCCGGGCGGCTGCGAGGGAGCGGTTCGGGGGAGAACTCCGGGAAGGCGACCTCGGGCGGCGGCGCCGGTGGGCTCGGCGGCTCGGGCTCGGGGTTCGGGCCGGGCGTTGCCGACGGGGTCGCGGCTGACGGCCTGAGCGGCGGCGGTTCGGCCGGCCGGGAAACCGAGGCCGGAGCAGAGAATTCGGCAGCCGGCGGTCACCCGGCGGCGCGCGTGCCGGCCAGCCGGTCGGCGACGTGGGATCTGGCGGCGAGCGCCGCGGACACGCTGCACGAGGCCGGCCGGTGGACGCGCGTCACGATCCTGATCTCCGAACTCGATCTCGCCGGCCACCTGCGCGACGGCTCGGCCCGCCAGAAGACGGTCACGGACCTGCTGGCGCCGTTGCTGGCGGTGCCGGGCGTGCGGCTGATCGTGGAGTCGGCGCAGACGGACCTGGTGGACGTCGCCGCCGCCGCGGACAGCTCGGCGACCGTCATAGACCTCGGCGAGGCGCGCTGGACCGACCGGGCCGAGTTCGCGGCGTGGCTGGACGACCTGGTGCCCTCCGGCGGCGCCGCGGCCCCGCAGGCGTACCCGAACCCGACCAAGGCGCGCGAGATCCTGAGCCTGGCCTCCAAGCGCCACGCGGGCCTGCAGGCCGCGAGCGACGAGCGGCCGTGGAAGCTGGCGGCGGTCCCGTTCGACGTGGCGTTCCGCGAGGGCATCGCGGACCAGATCGTGCTGGAGCCGGCGAACCTGGTCCTGGTCCAGCAGCCGGCGCTGTCGACCGCGATCGACGCCCTCGGCAGCGCGGTCTCGCCGGGGACGCGGGCCGCCTGGCGGGTGGCGGGACAGGCGCTGACCAACTCGACCACCGTGCCGGAGCGCGCGGCGATCCTGCACGGCGCGGCCCTGGCCGTCGGCGATCACGCGCTGGCCGAGGCGGTCGCCCCCTACACGCGTGGAACCCGGCCCTCCGACGGGGCGCCGGTCGGCGACCCGATCCCCTGGATGACCCGCTGGGCCGGATGGCGCCCGCTGCCGCCGGACACGCCGCGCCCGACGCCGTGGCCGGGTCCGGTGGCGGCGCTGGCGGTATCGGCCGTGGGGCTGATGCCCGAGGCGGTCGTGGCTGGAGCGGCTGGAGCGGCCGGCGCTGACGGGTCTCAGGCCACGACCAAGCCGATCGCCAATCCGGATGCCGAGGTGTTGGCCGCGGCCCAGGCTGCCGGTGCCGGTGCCGCGAACCCGGCCGCTGCCGGATCTCAGGCCCCGCCGATCCCCGCTCCGGCCGCTGCTTCGGCCGTTGGATCGCCGGCTGGTACCGGCGCTGCTGGTGGTCAGGCTGCGGCCGCTTCGGCGGCCGCTTCGGCGGCCGCCTCGCCTTCCTCATCCGCCGCCTCCGCTGCGACCTCCAGCACCGCCGAGCCCGAGCCCGAGCCGACCCTCCCCGTCCCGATCACCGCCAACCTGGCTGCCGAGCTGGCCGCCGCGGCCGCCGATCTGGCCGAGGCCGTCCTCGAATCCGCCTCGCAGTCCCTCTCCGCGCACGCCGGCCCCGGCATACTCCTCACCCCCGTCGCGGCCTCCTCCGCCGGGGCCTGGCTGCCCGATCCGGAGCCGACCCCGCCCGAGGTGCTCGTCGCCATCGACGACCTCGCTCGCGCCTATCGCCTCGACCCCAAGAGCGGCCGGATCGTGGGGCGTCCCGCGTCGCCGGTGATGGTCAAGGCGCGGGCCGCCGCGGTCGTCGACGCCTCGCCGAGCCTGGTGCTCACCGACTCCAGCCGGCGGCTGGCCGCGTTGGGGCCGACCGCGCCGCGCGGGGCCGTGGCGGCGGTGCGCGATGTGCTGCCCGACACCGTCGTGACCGCCGTCGCGGTGGCGCGAGACGCGCTGGTGTTCGGCGCCGGCGACGGCCGCGTGCACGTCTGGGACGTCGACACCGAGGAGCTCGTCGCCGACCCCGAGGACCAGCACTCGGGCGTGGTGACCGCGGTCGCCGCGATCTGGATGCCGGACATGGACCTGCTGTTCGCCCTCTCCGGCGGCCAGGACGGCACCTTCCGGCTCTGGGCCGTCCCCGCCGACGCCAGCCTGCTGCCGGTCGAGGACCGCGGCGTGCCGGTCACCGCCATCACGGCCGCGCTCACGGAGATGGGCCCGGTCGCCGCCGTGGCCTGGTCCGACGGCTGCGTCACCGTCTGGGACCTGACCGAGGCGCGTACCGGCCGCCCGATCCCGCTCGGCTGGGCCCCGAAAGCCCTCGCGCTCGCTCCCGACGGCTTGCTCATCGCCGCCGGCGACGACGGCCTGATCGCGATCGATCTGCACCTCGGCGACTTCTTCGAGGACTGAGCAGCAGAACCCTTACCCGTCGCCCAGCAACCCCGTCCGCAATGCCGCCAACTCCTCGGCGCTCACCCCGTGCGCCAGCAGGTAGGCTTCGGCGCTCCCGAACCGCGCCCGCACATGCGCCAGCGAACCCGTGATCAGCTCCTCGGTGATCACATGCTGATAGACCACGTCCCCCGAATCCGCCGACAGCCGCTCGTGCGAGAGCAGGTAGTCCGCGACGATCGCCTTCTCCCCGACCCCCAGCACGTCCAGCACCAGCGCCGTCAGCACCCCGGTCCGGTCCTTGCCCGCCGTGCAGTGCACCAGTGCCGGCAGCGCACCGGGACGGGCCAGCGCGTGAACCGCGTCCGCGAACGCCGCGCCGCTGTGGTCGAGCCACGAAAGGTAGAGCTCGAAGAACGTCCCCACCCCCTCGTTGTCCAGCGACGGCGCCACGAACACCCGCTCCACCGCCAGCTCGCCCAGCGCGTCCGGCCAGGCCGCGATCTCGAACGGCTGCCGCAGGTCCACCACCGTCCGCAGCCCGATCGACGCCAGCCACGCCCGATCGGCGTCGGTCGCGTTGTTCAGCCGTGCGGAGCGCAGCAGCCGCAGCGGCCGCACCACCGCCCCCGAATCCGTCTGTATTCCCCCGATGTCGCGCGCGTTCTTGATCCCGGCCAGCGGCAAGTCGCTCATATCAGCGGATCTTATCGACGCCGTCCGCCCGCAGCTCCAGCGGTGTGCCGTCGGCCTTCCCGCAGCTTTCCGGCCGCGGAACGGCCGCTGAAGAACCGGTGACCGACACCTCGAAGGCCCGGCCGTCCGCGTGCTCGACCACCGCGGTCCATGCGGGCTCCGGATCCGGCGCGGTCTGCGTCACCGCCACGACCTCCAGCGCGTCCTCCGCCGTCTCGTCCAGCGCCGAGCGCACCGCCAACTCCGCGACCTGCCCGGCCCGCGACCACGTCGACCGCCCCCGGCACCCCTCCACCGCCATCCGCCCGCGGCGCGCGTCGGCCAGCACTCGGGTGGCCGAAGCCGCGTCCAGCCGGCCGTAGGAGTACCCGGACGGCAGCACCACTGCGGTCGGCGCGAAGCGGTGCCCGCCGAGGTGGGTGATCTCCCAGACCGCGGGGAAACGCCCGTCAGCACCGGCACCGGCACCAGAGGCCGTGTCCAGCGCCTCGACCGCGACGGCCACCGGGCGGCCCACGGTCGCACAGCAGACGTCCCGCTTGCCGTTGGTGCAGACCCCGAGCAGCGGCGTGCCGGGGAACACGGCGTCCAGGGCCGCGACGGCGCTTCGGTCGCCCGCGGCCAGCGCGGCGAAGTCGATGGTGAGCAGGTCGGCCGGGTCCTCGACCACGCCGGTCGCCAGCCAGGTCCGCTTCGGGTGGGTCGAGGCGGCGAACCAGCGCCGGTGATGCGGGGCGGCGTCGTGATGCTCCTCCACCCGCCGGATCAGCGCCGGCCGGACGCCGGTTTCGGCCGCGCGGCGTTCCAGCTCGGCGCCGAGCTCCGGATCCAGCCGGCTCTCGGTGACGGCCGCCCGCCCCCACGGGCCCGGCTGCTCCACCAGCAGCCAAGCCCCGGCCACCGCACCCGTCCCGGCCAGCGGTTCGTGCAGCTCCCGCGAGAGCACCGAGCACGCGTGGGGCTGGGGTGCCGGAAGTTGATCGTCGCGCATGCCTCCGACCCTAACGCCCCTCGCGCATCCCCCACACCGCTCGCTTTTGCGCGCAGCCGGGTTCACGATGGTGATGGCGACAGAGTCCGGGGGGTGCTCCGAAGAGTGAGGTGCGCACCGATGACCGAGAGCCTCGAGCCCGCAGTGGCACAGAACTCAGCAAAGGCACAGAACTCAGCAGCGGCACAGAACGACGACGCCTTCCAGCCCACCGGCCCCGAGGCCCGCCGCTACGGCTTCCCCGCCGTCTGCGGCCACGAAGTGGTCGCTCTGCGGACCGTCACGCGCGAGGACTGGGAGTCCTCCGAACCGGGGCGGATGCAGCTGCTCCGGTGGCGCAAGGGCTCCGGCGCGCTGGTCCGCGACCTGCCGCTGAACCGGTTGTACGTCTGGGCCCGCGCGGGCCGGATCAGCTTCGGCGACGCCCAAGGCCGGACCGTGGACGTGGTCCTGCTCGGCGAGCCGGAGACCGAGGGCCTGAAGCTCGGCGCGCTGTGGCCGCCGAAGCACCACAGCGCCAGCACCGCGTCCAATCTGGCGCACGGCGTGGTCACCGATCTGAAGAACACGGTCACCTTCCCGGCCGCCTTCCCGCGCATGATGCGGATCAGCGGCGAGCGCAACGCCGTGCTGGACTCGATCGTCGCCTGGTGCCAGCGGGAGGTGCCGGACATCCACATCATGCGCGGCTGGTGGCGCAGCTCCGAAGGGCCCTCGCGGACCCAGGTCAAGGGCGTGCTCCACAAGGGTCTGCTCGGCGAGCCCGGCTGGCTGCCGGACACCGTCGGCGCGCGTCCGGCCGGATGGTCACCGTTCCATAACGACCGCAACGGGTAGCGCGGGACGGCTCGTCGTAACGCGCATGAGCACCCTTCAGGAGCTTGAGCTCGCGGCGGCGCGGCCGAAAGAGGTCTACGGCGAGGACGCCAAGATCGTCTGTGACAACCTGGTCCGGATCTACAAGACCGACGGCATCGAGGTCCAGGCCCTGCAGGGCCTGGACCTGCTCGTGCGCGCCGGGGAGCTGGTCGCGATCGTCGGCGCCTCGGGCAGCGGCAAGTCCACGCTGCTGAACATCCTGTCCGGGCTCGACACCCCCACCGCCGGCGTCGCCAGGGTCGGCGGATACGACCTGCTCACCATGAAGGGCCGCGACCGGCTGCGCTACCGGCGCGAGACGGTCGGCTTCATCTGGCAGCAGACGGCGCGCAACCTGCTGCCGTACCTCAACGCCGTCGACAACGTCGCGCTGCCGATGGGGTTCGCCGGCAAGAACCGCAAGTTCGCGCGGCGCCGCTCCGGCGAGCTGCTGGGCATGCTGGGCGTCGGCCACTGCGCCGACCGGCGCCCCGGGCAGATGTCCGGCGGCGAGCAGCAGCGGGTGTCGATCGCGGTGGCGCTGGCCAACGACCCCGAGGTGGTGTTCGCCGACGAGCCGACCGGCGAGCTGGACTCGGCGACCAGCCAGCAGGTGTTCGACGCGCTGCGCACCGCGAACGAGCAGCTGGGCGTCAGCATCGTGGTGGTGACGCACGACCACGAGGTGACCGACCAGGTGCAGCGCACCGTGGAGATCCGCGACGGCCGCACCTCGACCGAGGTCCTGCGGCGCGGCGACGGCGGCGCGCAGGCCGAGCAGTTCGCGGTGCTGGACCGCGCCGGGCGGGTGCAGCTGCCGAGGGAGTACGTGGACGCCCTGCGGATGAAGGACCGGGTCCGGCTGGCGAAGAACCCTGATCACATCGGGGTGTGGCCGGACCGGACGCGGGGTTCGGTCGGTTCGGTCGAACAGGAGGCGTGACCCGGTGGGGGACATGATCGAGGTCGAAGGGCTGCGCCGGACGTTCGGCTCGGGGGAGACCGCCGTGCACGCGGTCGAGGACGTGTCGTTCACCGTGCCGAAGGGGCAGCTGTGCGCCGTCGTCGGCCGCTCCGGCTCGGGCAAGACGACGCTGCTGAACCTGATCGGCGGCCTGGACAAGCCCGACGCCGGCCGCATCGCGGTGGACGGCAAGCAGCTCGCCGGACCCGGCCGCAACCTGGGGGAGAAGGAGCTGGCGGCGCTGCGGCGGGACCTGTTCGGGTTCGTCTTCCAGTCCTTCGCGCTGATCCCGATCCTGTCGGCGGCGGAGAACGTGGGCATCCCGCTGCGTCTGCGCAGGACGCCGGTGGCCCAGCGCGAGGAGCGCGTGGAGCTGCTGCTGAACATGGTCGGCCTCGGCGAGCACACCAAGCAGCGCCCCGGGGAGATGTCCGGCGGCCAGCAGCAGCGCGTGGCGCTGGCCCGGGCGCTGGCCAACTCGCCGCGGGTGCTGATCGCCGACGAGCCGACCGGCCAGCTGGACTCCGAGACCGGCCGCGCGATGATGCGGCTGCTGCGCGCGGTGGTCGCCGCCGAGAACGTGACCGCGCTGGTGGCCACGCACGACCCGCTGATGATGGAGCTCGCCGACCGGGTCATCACGGTCGGCGACGGGAGGCTGCTCGCGGACTCCGACGCCGAGAGCGCGGGCGTCGGGGGCGCGGGTGGCGGGGGTTTCGGGGCGGCGGGGGTGCGGGCTTAGCGCAGGTCGTCAGCGACCTGGCTGAAGGCCCGCACCCGAGCCGTCTCGCGGTCCCGGTGCCACATCAGGCACCACTCCACCGGTGCCGCGTCGCTGATCGGGACGTAGACCACGTCGGGCCTCGGGTAGTACCGCCGGGTCTGCGCACCGACTTCGGCGACTCCGCGTCCGGCTCCCACCAGCGTCAGCGCCTCCTGAAGCGTCGCCTGCGGTTCGATGGGCGTCGTCCGGGCGAGGTCTGCGAGCCAGACCGTTTCGCGGCGCGCGTACGGGTGCCCGAGGGCCACAGCCAGCATCCGCTTCTCGCTCACCAACGTAGGACCCTGAGCCAGACCCGGTCCCGGTCCCGGTTCGCGGATGCTCAGGACCACGTCGACCTCGTCGTTCGTCAGCCACGGCTCGACATCGCCGAACTGTGCCTCGCGGAGCACCACCTCGCACTCAGGGTGGCGTGTGCCGAACGCCTCGGCCGCCCCGGCCAGCAGCTGTCCGGCCGCGGCTCCGACGAACGCGGCCCGTAGCGTGCCGCTGGTGCCGCGTCCGGCCTCGATCGCCCGCGTGACCGCTTCGGCGATGGCCGTCCAGGCCGGACGCAGGTCGGTGTACAGGGCTTCGCCCGCAGCGGTCAGCTCCACCCGGCGGCTCGTCCGCCGGAACAGCGGCACGCCGATCCGCCGCTCCAGCTTCGCGATCGTCTGGCTGACCCGCGCGGGGGAGACGTGCAGCAGCTCGGCGGTGCGGCCGAAGTGCAGCTCCTCGGCCAGGGTCAGGAAGGCGTCCAGCTCGTGGCGTTCCAGCATGGGCGTTCCAGCAGGGCTCGGCGGTCCGATCGTTAAGCGTGACTTACCGATCATGACACATACGGCCATTGGCCGGCCCTTCCGGCGGGGCGACCATGAAGCCATGAAAGCCACGGACACCGCGCTCGCCGAGCTCCACGACCGCCTCGAAATCGCCGACGCCCTCTACCGCTTCGGCCTCGGCCAGGACACGCAGGACGCGGACCTGTTCGCCTCCGCCTGGACCGAGGACGCCGAGCTCGACTTCCGTCCGGCGGCGGCCAAGTGGGGCGGCAGCCCGCCGGTGATGGCCGGCCGGGACACGATCGTCGCCACGATCCTCACCGGCTTCGCGGGCCGGGTGGACACCACGCATCAGGTCACGAACGTGCGCGCGGTCGTCGACGGCGACACCGCGCACGCGACGGCGCTCGTCGAGGCCCAGCACCTGCTGACCGCCGACCACGGCACACACGCGCTGTTGAAGAACCCGTACACCGTCGAGCTGGTCCGCGACGGAAGCCGCTGGCTGATCCGCCGGATGCGGATCGAGAACACGTGGTTCACCGGCGATCCGGCCGCGATCTTCGCCGGCTGACGCCAGCGGCGCTGAAAAGCCGGTGGCCGCCACGGAACGTGGCGGCCACCGCTCAGAACCTATCCCGCGCCTACCCGGCGACCGCCGGGCTCGTCACGAACCCGATCGGCGCCTCCACCGGCCCCCCGGACCCGTCCCGCCGGTCGTCCACCGGCGGCAGCGCCGTCGGCGTCCCGTTCTCCGTGCAGGCGTACGCCGGCGCGTTCACCACCCACGCGGCCACCAGCCGGTGCTCGCCCTTCAGGAAGCGCTGGCAGCGCACGCCGCCGGTGGCGCGGCCCTTCGTCGGGTACAGCGCGTACGGCGTCGCCTTGATCGTGGTCGCGGCGTCGACGAGGGCGTCGTCGGAGCCGGCCATCGACACCACCAGGCCGTCGCGGCCGGGGTCGACCGCGCCGAAGAAGATCACCGAGGCGTCGTCGCCGAGGGCGATGCCGGCCATGCCGCCGGCCGGGCAGCCCTGCGGGCGGACCAGCGAAGCCGAGTACTTCAGCAGCTGGGCGTCGTCGGTGATGAAGACCAGTTCTTCCTCGCCGGTGCGCAGCTCGATGGCGCCGGCCAGGCTGTCGCCGTCCTTGAGGGTGATCACCTCGAAGGTGTCGCGGTTCTTCGGGTAGTCCGGGACCACGCGCTTGACCACGCCCTGGACCGTGCCGAGGGCCAGGCCCGGGGACTCGGGGTTCAGCGAGCACAGGCACAGGACGCGCTCGTCCTCGTCCAGGCGGACGAACTCCGACACCGGGGCTCCGCCGGCCAGGCTCGGTGCCGCCTTCGCGGCCGACTCCGGGAGGACCGGGAGGTCGATCACCGGGAAGCGGATCAGGCGGCCCGCGGTGGTCACCGCGCCGACCTCGCCTCTTATCGTCGAGGTCACGAGGGAGGCGATCGCGTCATTCTTGCCGCGCTCGCCGCCGGAGCCGATCTTCGTGGCGCCGGAGGCGGTGCGGGCCAGCAGGCCGGTGGCCGAGAGCAGGACCACCACCGGGTCGTCGCTGATCTCCAGCGGGCGGGCCTCGAACACCGGCAGCGCGCCCTCGACCAGGACGCTGCGGCGGGGGGTGGCGAACTGCTTGGAGATGGCGGCGAGTTCGTCGGAGACCACCTTGCGCAGCAGGGTGTCGGACTCCAGGATCGCCGTCAGGTCCCTGATCTCCTTGGTCAGCTTGTCGCGCTCGGACTCCAGCTCCAGGGAGTCGAAGCGGGTCAGGCGGCGCAGCGGCGTGTCCAGGATGTACGTGGCCTGCTTGTCCGACAGCGCGAACGCCGCCATCAGGTTCTCCTTGGCCGCCGCGGCGTCGTCGGACTCGCGGATGATGCGGATCACCCGGTCGATGTCGATCAGCGCGATCAGCAGGCCCTCGACCAGGTGCAGGCGGTCGGAGCGCTTGGTGCGGCGGAACTCGGTGCGGCGGCGGACCACCTCGAAGCGGTGGTCGAGGTAGACCTCGAGCAGCTCCTTCAGGCCCAGGGTGAGCGGCTGGCCGTCGACCAGGGCCACGTTGTTGATGCCGAAGGACTCCTCCAGCGGCGTCAGCTTGTACAGCTGCTCCAGGACCGCCTCGGGGTTGAAGCCGGCCTTGATCTCGATGACCAGCTTCAGGCCGTTGAACCGGTCCGAGAGGTCCTTCAGGTCGGTGATGCCCTGCAGTTTCTTGGCCTGCACCAGCTCCTTGACCTTGGAGATGACCTTCTCCGGGCCGGTGTTGAAGGGCAACTCGGTGACCACGATGCCCTCTCGGCGCGCCGTGACCTTCTCGATCTTGGCCGTGGCGCGCATCTTGAACACGCCGCGGCCGGTCTCGTAGGCGTCCCGGATGCCCTGCTCGCCGATGATCTGGCCGCCGGTGGGCAGGTCCGGGCCCGGGACGAACCGCATCAGGTCGTCCAGGGTCGCGTTCGGGTGCTTGATCAGGTGCCGGGCGGCGGCCACCACCTCGCCCAGGTTGTGCGGCGCCATGTTGGTGGCCATGCCGACCGCGATCCCGGCCGCGCCGTTGACCAGCAGGTTCGGGAACGCCGAGGGCAGGACCTGCGGCTCCTGCTCCTGGCCGTCGTAGTTCGGCCCGAACTCGACCGTGTCCTCGTCGATGGAGTCGGTCATTATCATCGCCGCGGGCGACAGCCGGGCCTCGGTGTACCGCATGGCGGCCGGCGGGTCGTCCCCGCCCAGGGAGCCGAAGTTGCCGTGCCCGTCGACCAGCGGGATGCGCATCGCCCAGGACTGCGCCATGCGCACCAGCGAGTCGTAGATCGCGGTGTCCGAGTGCGGGTGCAGCTTGCCCATCACGTCGCCGACGACGCGCGCGCTCTTGACGTAGCCGCGGTCCGGGCGCAGGCCCATGTCGTTCATCTGGAACAGGATCCGGCGGTGGACCGGCTTGAGTCCGTCCCGTGCGTCCGGAAGGGCGCGCGAGTAGATGACCGAGTACGCGTACTCCCGGTAGGAGTCGGAGAGCTCGTCGGCGACGTCGATGTCGATGATCCGCTCTTCGAAGTCCTCGTCGGGCTCGGGGGTGGTGCTGCGGCGTGCCATCTTCGGTGCGGCTCCTGCTTCTCGCGCGGCGATGCGGGTGACGCCCTATTGTTGCGCGTCGTTCCGACACCTCGGTGCAGGAGGGCGCGAGAAGGCGCGGCAAGAGGGGCGCTCAGCTGTGTCCGCCCACAGCGATCGGGCCCAGCAATCGGGAGATAACACCCCTGCCCGTCACGCTTCCGTGGTGCACGGTACCCGCAGGCGGCCCGACAAGTGCCAGGATGGACTCATGCCCAACTCGCAGCCCTTCTCCTCGTCCCTGCTCGCCGCCATCGAGCGCAGCGGCTACTACCCCGCCCTGGTGGCCGAGGCTGTCGAGGACGCGGTCGGCTCCGAGGCGGTGCTGGGCCACCTGGTGCACCAGGAGACCACCTTCGACGCCGACGAGGTGCGAAGGCACGTCACCGTGCTGGCCGTGACCCCGACGCGGCTGATCGCCGGGCACACCGACGAGTACGGCTCCGACGACCCGATGGCGCCGGTCCCGCCCGGCTCCCCGGAGTCCGCGGCCGGGGCGAAGGCCTATGCCACCACCTCCACCGAGACCGTGCCGCTGCACCGGATCTCCTCGGTCGTGGTCAGCCGGGTCGTGGAGGACCCGGCGAACCACAAGCCCGGCACGCCGCCGCGCGAGGTGGTCCTCACCATCGGCTGGGGCGTGGTCAGCCGGCTGGACCTGGAGCCGGCCAACTGCGGCGACCCGCACTGCGACGCCGACCACGGCTACACCGGCACCGCGACCGCCGACGACGTGATGATCCGGGTGTCCGCCGAGGCCGACGGCGCCGACGCGGTCGCCGAGACGCTGTCCTTCGCCCGCGCGCTGACGGACGTGGTCACCGAGGCCGGCTCCCGGCCGAAGCGATAGGGACCGGCGAACCGCGTGAGCCTGCCCGGAGCGTCCCGCCCCGCCCGAACCGACCTCGTCCTGCCCGCCTACGGCCGCGGCGCCCTGTCCGACCTGCTCCCGGCGGTCCTGGCCGCGCTCGGCGTCCCGGACCTGCCGAATCCGCTGGGCCTGGCCCCGACCCGCCGCGCCTGCGTCTTCCTGGTGGACGGCATGGGAGCCCGGCTCATCGAGCGCAACGCCGGGATCGCGCCGTTCCTGGCCGAGGCGCTGCGCGCCGGCCGCGGCCTGACCGCCGGCTTCCCGTCCACCACCGCGGCCAGCATCGGCTCGCTGGGCACCGGCCTGCCCTCCGGGGCCAGCGGCATGCTCGGCTACCGGGTCCTGGTTCCCGGCACCTCGCAGATGATCAACCTGCTGCGCTGGGACGCCCCGGTCGACCCGGTCGAGTGGCAGCCGCACGAGACCCTGTTCGAACGCGCCGACCGCGAGGGCATCGAGGTCACCCAGGTCACCGCGGCCCGCTTCCAGGACTCCGGCCTGACCCGCTCGGTGCTGCGCGGCGGCGCCTTCACCGGCGCGGAGTCGCTGCCCAACCGCGTCGCCGGCGCGCTGCACACGCTGCGGGACGCCGCCGACCGCGACGCCCGCGCGCTGGTCTACCTCTACTACGCCGACCTCGACGCGGCCGGCCACCTCAACGGCGTGGACTCCGAGAGCTGGCGCCAGCAGCTGGCGGTCGTCGACGCGACCGTCCACGAGCTCGTCAACCGCCTCCCGGCCGGTACCGCGCTGTACGTCACCGCCGACCACGGCATGGTCGACATCCCCGCCGACCGCCGCGTCGACGTGGACGAGGACCCCGAGCTGCAGGTCGGCGTCCGGCTGCTCGGCGGCGAGGGCCGCGCCCGGCACGTCTACGCCAAGCCCGGCGCGGCGCGCGACGTGCTGCAGATCTGGCGCGAGGCGCTGGAGGACATCGCCGTCGTGCGCTCGCGGGACGAGGCCATCTACGAGGGCTGGTTCGGCCCGCCGGAGTCGGTGGACGACCGGCTCGCGCCGCGCATCGGCGACGTCGTGGCGGCGCTGCTGGAGGACTGGGCCGTGGTCGCGACGCGCCGGGAGAAGCTGGAGTCGCGGCTGCTGGGCATGCACGGCTCGCTGTCGGCGGCCGAGCAGGAGATCCCGCTGCTGGTGTTCGCTCCGGAGGCGGTGCCGGCGTTGTAGATCCGAGAACGGATCGATGCCAGGATGGCGCCCATGCGCCAACCCGGACCCTCCCCGCTCAGCCCGGCCTCGCCGCTGACCGGAGTGCACCAGCTGCTGGCCGATCTGGTCTGCGGCACCGCCCCGATCCTGCTCGACATCCGGTGGAAGCTCGGCGAGCCGAGCACCTACGGGTACGGCGTCTACGCGGCGGGGCACATCCCGGGCGCGCGCTATATCAGCCTCGACGAGGACCTGGCAGAACACCCCGGCTCACCGGTCGACTCCCGCGGACGCCACCCGCTGCCGGACCGCGAGCGCTTCGCCGCCGCGATGCGGCAGGCCGGGGTGCGGGCCGATCTGCCGGTCGTCGTGTACGACGACGGCGACGGGACGCAGGCCGCCCGCGCGTGGTGGCTGCTGCGCCACTACGGGCACCCCGACGTCCGGGTGCTCGACGGCGGTTTCGCCGCCTGGCGCGAAGCCGGATGCACGATCGAGGAGGGCGAGCCGCCGACGCAGGCGGCCGAGGGCGACTTCAAGCCGGTCGGCGACGGCGTGTTCACCGTCGTGGACCACGACGGCGCCGCGGAGATCGCCGCGGACGGGACACTGCTCGACGCCCGCGCCGGCGCGCGCTATCGCGGCGAGACCGAGCCGGTGGACCCGGCGGCCGGGCACGTGCCCGGTGCGGTGTCGGCGCCGACGACCGAGAACGTGGAGCCGGACGGCCGGTTCCTGCCGGCCGCGGCGCTGGCCGAGCGGTTCGCCGGGCTGGGCGTCGAGGCCGGGCACGCGGGCCGGGTCGCGGTGTACTGCGGGTCGGGCGTCACGGCGACGCACGAGATCCTGGCGATGGCCGTGGCGGGGATCGATCCCGAGAGCGTGGCGCTGTATGAGGGTTCGTGGAGCGGATGGTCGTCCGACTCGTCACGGCCGGTGGCGACAGGGGAGCCCGCTGAGACGAGCTGAGGCCTGATTTCCAGGGGGAACGCCAGATTTCCCCCTATGAGACACAGCTCACCAGTTCGTCGGGCCAGTGGTGTTGACCCGCCCCGGCGTTCCGCTGCTAACTTAGGCATGCCTTACTTTCCTAAGGTGTGCCTAAGTTGTCAACGGACCAGAAGGGGCGGGACGCGGTGTTGTCGGACGCCTTTCCGAGTTTCTTGATCGGACTCCGAGAAGGGTTGGAAGCCGGGCTGGTCGTTTCCATCCTGCTCGCCTCCCTGGCCAAGGCCGGCCGCAAGGACCGGGCCGGCTCGGTGTGGCTGGGCGTGGCCGCGGCCGCCGCGCTGAGCCTGTCGTTCGCCGCGGTGCTCACCTTCACCTCCGCCCACCTGCCGCCCAAGGCGCAGGATGTGTTCGGCGGGGCGATGGCGCTCCTGGCGGTCGCGTTCGTGACCACGATGGTGTTCTGGATGCGCCGGGCCAGCGCCTCGATGTCCGGGGACCTGAAGGCCAAACTGGCCGCCGCGCTCGGCGCCAGCGCCGGGATGCTGGTCTTCACGGCGTTCGCCGCGGTGGCGCGCGAGGGCCTGGAGACCGCGCTGTTCCTGTGGACCACGGCCCAGACCGCGCACGACAAGAGCGGTCCGGCGGTCGGCGCGGTCAGCGGCATCGCGGTCGCGGCGCTGCTGTGCTGGGGGCTGTACCACCGGGCCCTGAAGCTGAACCTCGCACGGTTCTTCAAGGTCACCGGCTTCGTGCTGGTGGTCATCGCGGCCGGGGTGCTCGCCTACGGGCTGACCGACCTGCAGGAGAGCGGCGCGGTCGGCGGGTTCACGTCGTACGCCTGGGACCTGACCGCGCATCTCGACCCGAACGCCTGGTACGCGCAGCTGGTCGCCGGGACGCTGAACCTGACGCCGAAGATGACGTGGCTGGCGGTGGTCGGATACGTCGCGTATCTGGCGCCGGTGATGTTCTTCTACCTGCGGCCGGCTGCCGCGGTGGTCAAGCCGAAGCCGGCCGCCCAGCGTGCTCCGGCCGCCCAGGTCGCCCAGTCCGCCCCGGCGGCCCCGGCCGTGCCGGGCCCGTCCCGCAAGCCGGCTCCGCGCTGGGCGCTCGGCACCGCGGTGGTCACGGTCCCGGCTGTGGCCGCCGTCGCGGTGATCGTGGCCGTCGGTCCGGGCTCGGGCACCAAGGGCGGGCAGACCATCGAGGTCTCGGCGGCGTCCTGCGGCAAGGGCTTCGGCGACCTGACCACCGGCGAGCACACGTTCCAGATGAGGAACACCGGCGACGTGGCCGCCGAGGTCTACCTGCTGGACCCCTCGACCAGCGCGGTCTACGGCGAGATCGAGGGCCTGGCCCCGGGGACCACCCGGCCGATGACCGCGACGATCGGGACCGGCACGTACGCCTGGCGCTGCGTGCCGAACGGCAAGGACGCGGTCACCTCCGGCGCCAAGCGGGCCACCGGCTCGGGCAGCTCGAGCACCGCGGTCGTCCCGATCACCGAGAAGGACCTGGACACCCCCCTGGAGCAGTACAGGGCCTACGTCACGGACCACCTGAACGAGCTGGCCGGCTACACGGACACGCTGAAGCAGGACGTGGACACCGGCGACCTGGCCAAGGCCAAGCAGGACTGGCTCACGGCGCACCTGGCGTACAACCGCCTGGGCGCGGCGTACGGCACCTTCCAGGACTGGGACGGCAAGATCGACGGCCGCGCCGACGGCCTCGCCGGCAAGGTCCAGGACAAGGACTTCACCGGCTTCCACCGCCTGGAGTACGGCCTGTGGCACGGCGAGGCGGCCGCGACGCTCGCCCCGGTCGCCGACCAGCTGGACGGCGACGTCCACGGCCTGGTCGGCGACTGGCCGAAGCAGGACTTCGACCCCGCCGACCTCCCGCTGCGCGCGCACGAGATCCTCGAGAACACCCTGCAGTTCCAGCTCACCGGCGACGCCGACTACGGCAGCGGCACCACCCTGGCCACCGCCGACGCGAACCTGGCGGGCACCCGCGAGGTGCTGAGCGTGATCAGGCCGCTGATCCAGGCCCGCGACCCGCGGGGGCTGAAGCAGATCGACGCCTGGCTCGACCGCTTCGGCACGGCGGTGGACGGCGCGAAGAAGCCGGACGGCACCTGGACGCCGGTGGACCAGCTGGACACGGCGACGCGCCAGAAGCTGAACGGGACCCTCGGGGAGCTGCTGGAGCAGCTGTCGGTGGTGCCGGACCTGCTGGAGATCCGGAAGGCGACGTGAGCGGAGCCTGATTCCCGCCGCCCGCCGCCCGCCGCCGACCTTCCGTGGATGAGAGTGCTTTGAGATGACCGAGCAGAACCAGACCCCTGACGCCGCTGCGCTGGGGGACGAGAACGCCGCCGCGCCGCAGCCCGCCGCCGCAGCCGGATCCGCTGAAACGCAGGCAGGAGCCGGATCCGCTGAAACGCAGGCAGGAGCCGGATTCGCTGAAACGCAGGCAGGAGCCGGATTCGCTGAAACGCAGGCAGGAGCCGGATTCGCTGAAACGCAGGCAGGAGCCGGATTCGCTGAAACGCAGGCAGCGGCCGGATCCGCCGAAACGCAAGCAGCAGCCGGATCCGCCGAAACGCAGGCCGCTGCTGGTGTGCCGACCGCCCCGCCCCAGCCTGCCCCCGCCGCAGCCACCGCCCAGCCCGCCACCTGCCCCTTCGACCACACCGCCTTCGCCCGCCGCGCCATGCTCAAGGGTGCGGCGGCGGGCGTGGCCGGCGCCGCGGTCGTCGGCGCCACCGGCTTCGCCATGAACAAGGCCGCCGCCGACACCACCCCCGCGACCTCCGCCGGCGCCGGCTCCGGGCGCGTGCTCCCCTTCCACGGCGTGCACCAGCAGGGCGTCACCACTCCCGCGCAGAAGCACATGACCGTCGCCGTCTTCGACGTCGTCGCCGCCGACAAGGCCGAGCTCACCACCCTGTTCCAGACCCTGACCGAGCGGGCGCGCTTCCTCGCCGGCGGCGGCACTCCGCCCGACCTCGGCGTCGGCGCCCCGCCCTCGGACAGCGGCATCCTCGGCCCGACGGTCCCCGCCGACGGCCTCACCTTCACCCTCGGGGTCGGCGCCTCGCTCTTCGACGGCCGCTTCGGTCTCGCCGCCAAGAAGCCCGCGCGCCTCACCCCGATGAAGACGTTCCCGAACGACAACCTGAACCCCGCCGAGTGCCACGGCGACCTCTCGATCCAGATCTGCGCCGACAGCCGGGACACCGTCGTGCACGCGATCCGCGACATCGCCAAGCACACCCGCGCCGGCATGCAGCTGAAGTACCGCATCGACGGCTGGGCCAACGACCCGCGCCCCACCGGCGCGCAGCGCAACCTGCTCGGCTTCCACGACGGGATCGCCAACCCGGCCACCGAGCACGAGTTCGACTACCTCGTCTGGGTGCAGCCCGGCGGCCCGGAGCCGGCCTGGACCGCCGGCGGCAGCTACCAGGTGGTGCGCCGGATCCGCATGCTCGTCGAGTTCTGGGACCGGGTCTCGCTGCTGGAGCAGGAGAAGATGATCGGCCGGCGCCGCGACACCGGCGCCCCGCTGGACGGCGGCGCGCAGACCGACATCCCGCAGTACGCGAAGGACCCCAAGGGTGCCAACATCCCGCTGGACGCGCACATCCGGCTGGCCAACCCGCGCACCCCGGAGACCGACCGCAACCGCATCCTGCGCCGCGGCTACAACTACGACCGCGGCTTCGACGACGTCGGCGACCTCGACATGGGCCTGGCGTTCGTCGCCTACCAGCAGGACCTCCAGCGGCAGTTCGAGTTCGTGCAGACCAAGCTCATCGACGAGCCCCTGGTCGACTACATCTCGCCGGTCGGCGGCGGCTACTTCTTCGTCCTGCCGGGCGTGAAGGACGCCTCCGACCACTTCGCGAGCGGCCTGCTGGCCTGAGCCGCGCGGCGGCGCGCATATTCGGTGGCAGGCTCGCACACACTGTGCATAGCCTGGAGCAATGCCCATCGAGATCAAGGTCGGCGACGGCTACGTCGACGCCTTCAGCGACGCCGTCGACGTCGCCTTCAGCCGCCCGTCGGCGCGGGGCCGCGGCCCGTTCCGCCGGCAGGTGATGGCCGCCGATATCGCCGCCGGCCGCATCATCGCCGCCTACGACGGCGACCGCGTGGTCGGCACCTTCGGGAACCACCAGAACACCGTGACGGTGCCCGGCGGGGCCGCGGTCCCGGTCTCGGCGGTGTCGGCCGTCAGCGTCGCGCAGACCCACCGCCGGCGCGGCATCCTGACCTCGATGATGGCCGCGGCCCTGCGGCAGAGCGCGGACCTCGGCGAGCCGCTGTCGATCCTGATCCCGGCCGAGTGGCCGATCTACGGCCGCTTCGGCTTCGGCCACGCCAGCGACGAGGTCCGCTACAGCGTCGACAGCAAGCGCTGCGCCCTGGCACGCCCGCTGCCGGGCACCGTGGACTACGCCTCGGCCGAGGAGTGGGTCCGGGAGGTTCCGGCCGTCTACGACCGGATGCGGGCCCGGACCCCCGGCGCGATCGAGCGCCGGCACCAGTGGTGGGAGCGCGAAGCCGGGCTGGTCACTTTCGACGGCAAACCGACCGACAAGGAGCAGTTGTTCGCGCTCTATCGGGACGAGTCCGGGACGGTGCGCGGAAGCGTCTACTACTCGGTCAAGGAAGGCAACTGGTCGGGCTTCGTCGCCGACGACCAAGCCACGGCCTACTTCGTCGCCGAAGACGCGGTCGCGCGCGTCCGACTCCTGCAGTTTCTGTGGGAGCAGGACTGGATCACGTCGTTCGACGCCCCCAAGTTCCCGGCCGACGACAGCTGGCGGCATCTGATGGCCAACCCGCGGATGGCGCGCGAGACAGAGCGCTACGACGTGCTGTGGGCCCGCGTGCTCGACGTCGTCGCGGCGCTGCAGGCACGCACCTACGAGAGCGAGGGCCGGCTCGTCCTGGCCGTGACCGACCCCGCGGGCTTCGCCGAAGGCGTGTACGCGCTCGAAGGCGGCCCGGGCGGTGCCTCGGTGAAGCGCACCACTGAGTCGCCCGACCTGACGCTGCCGGTCCAGACCCTCGGCGCGCTCTACTTCGGCCACCACGCCGCGACCGCGCTGGCCCGCGTCGGCGAGGTCGCCGAGGACAAGCCGGGCGCGCTGGCGGTCGCGGACCGGATGTTCAAGACCGCGATCCCGCCGTACTGCGTGACCTGGTTCTAGTCCGCGTTCTAGTCCGCGCGACCCTGGTTCCGGTCCGGGCGCCGGGCCGGCTAGTCCGTCGGCCCCGGCCGTGTGGCCCGCTCGTCGATCTCCATCCAGGATTGCGGGCGGGCCACCGGGACGAACCCCGCCTTGGCGTACGTCGAGTGCTTGTCCTTGGTGGCCAGCAGGAACCTGTTGATCCCGATCGCCTTCAGGTCCGCGACGATCTCCCGGGACAGCCACGGGCCGATCCCCTTGCCGCGGTAGGCCTCGTCGACGTAGACGTCGCAGAAGTACGCGAAGGTCGCGTGGTCGCTGATCACGCGGGTCACCCCGATCATGGTCTCCCGATCGGCGTAGACCCCGTAGACGTGCGAACCCTCCAGCGAGCGTTCGACGGCCTCGCGCGGGCGCCCCACGCCCCACCAGGACTCCTCGGAGATCCAGCGGTAGATCTTGCCGGCGTCGATCAGGGCCGGGTCGTCGCTGATGAACAATCCGTCCTCGCGCGTCACTTCCATGATGGAAAGTCGATCACACCGCGGGGCGCCCGGCCAAAAGCCAAAGACACAGAAGTGGCCCGGTCTCGCTCATCGAGACCGGGCCGCTTTCAGAGCTTCGCGAGGGCAGGGGGTCCGCGTCACTCGCGGCCCTTCTGCTTGCCGCGCCGCGAGCCGAAGACGATCTCGTCCCACGACGGCACCGTGGCCCGCCGGCCGGGCCGCACGCCGTCCGCCTCGGCCTGCCGGTCGGTGGTGCCGACCATCCGCTCCCGGTGCGGGGAGGTGGTGCGCGGGCCGAAGATCGCGTCGTCGAAGGCCGAGCCGGCCGACTGTCCGGCCGCCGCGGCGATCGGCGCCGCGGCCCGGGTGTCGGCCGCGTCCAGGAAGTCGAAGTCCTCTTCGGGGCTGGCGGTCGGGCTCGGGACGCCCTGCATGCCGGCCGTGCCGTTGGCGGCGGCCTGCGCCGACACCGCACCGGAGGCCGCGGCCGAAGCCGACGCCGGCATCGACGACGGGTGCCGCTCCACCGACGCGGTCCGCTCGGCGGCCGTGCGCTCGCGGTCGCGCTCCCTTTCGCGCTCCCGCTCCATCGCGCTGCCGGAGCCGTTCGCGGCGGAGGAGAACTCGGCCGGGCGCCGGCGGGCCTCCAGGTGCACCAGCGAGCCGCCGGCCGAGGAGCCGTTACTGCTGGGCGCGGGGCCCGGGACCACGGTGCCGCCGGAGAGCACGGAGGCGGCGACGAAGGGGAACATCGGCTGGGAGTCCGCGATCGACGCGGCGTCGGAGGACAGCAGGCGCGCCTCGTCGTCCTCGGGCGTCACCAGCCGGCGCGGCGGGTCGAAGCCCCACAGCGCCTCGTACGTCTCGCCGGAGATCTTGTAGACGGCCTGCACGGTCCACGTGCCGTCCTCGCGCCGCCAGGAGTCCCAGCGCACGGCGGCGGGGTCCTCGGCGCCGCGCTTGGCCAGCCGCTCGCCGACGATCTCCCCGAGCTTCTGCCCGTGGTTCTCGCCCTGGCGGCGCACCTGGGTGTTCTGCGCCTTCTCGGCCATGAACGCGCGCTCGGCGAGGATCGGGCCCTCGAACCGGCGGATGCGCTCCACGGAGATGCCGCAGGCGTCGGCGACCTCCTGCGCGGTGGCGCCGGCGCGGATGCGGGCCTGGATGTCCCGCGGGCGCAGCTGCCCCTCTGCCTCTATCTCGATCTGCCCCAGCCGGGCCCGGTCGCCGCGCACGGCGGCCCGCAGACGCTCGTCGATGGTCAGATGGAATTCCTGGCCGTCGTTAGAGCGCAGCACAAGTCGCTGACCGTCGCTGGTGACGGCCATGACGCGGAGCTCAGTCACGAGCGGACCTCCCTTCGACGAGTGCTGCCAGCTAGACCGTACTGCATCGACACGCCGATCGGGTACGGGAAACGGATGAGGTCGCCCGGACAGCAAGGGTTGTCGGTCATTTGTCGTACGCCGTCCAGTTGTGGGATGTCAGTTCTGTGATCCCCCCGCAGGACCACCCTCCCGCCTTGAACCGGGTACATTCCCAGACATCATGGTCGCCAATCCTCATCTTCCGGTTCTTCTGGATCTCTTGGGTGTCTTCGCCGCCGCGGTCGCGGGCGCTTTCGCGGGTCTGCGCAAGGGCCTTGATCTGGTCGGCATTCTGGTGATCGCGGTGGCGTCGTCACTCGGAGGGGGGATGGTCCGGGACGCCTTGATCGGGGCCACGCCGGTGGCCGCGATCGCGGACTGGCGCTATTTCGCGACCGCGCTGGCCGCGACGACGGTGGTTCTGCTGGTGACCAGCCGCCGAATGAGTGATTCGAAACTGAGGACGGCGATCGGGGAAGTGCGCGGACGGGCCGTCCGCTTCGACCGCGTGGCGGTGATCGCGGATGCTCTCACCCTGGGCCTGTTCGCGGTCTCCGGGACTCTCAAAGCATTGGATTACCATCTGCCGGTCTTCCAGGCCGCGCTGCTCGGGACCCTCACCGCGACCGGCGGCGGTGTGATACGGGACGTGCTGGTCAACGAGGTGCCGATGGTCCTGCAGCGGGAGCTGTACGCGGTGCCGGCGTTCGTCGGGGGACTGCTGTTCGGCCTGCTCGAACGGCACGGGTCCGCCGTACAGGGATATCTCGCCGCCGGGGCGGTGGTGATCACGGCGGCGATCCGGTTGGTCGCCGTGTGGCGGGACTGGCACGCGCCCCGCCCCGGCGCGGTCGCATAGCGCCGGGGCGAAGCCGATCTACGTGCTCTTGCTCACAAAGTGATCTCAGTTCACGACATGGGTCGTCCACCGCGAGGGATCCGCGCCGAGCGACGTGATCCGGTTCAGCAGGCCCTGCGCTCCGCCGACGGAGGCCAGGGCGTCGTCGCTGCCGGGGTTGTCCAGTACGCAGATGCGCACGCCCTCGGAGACCTTGCAAGCGGCGGGCGACGTCGTCGACTGCCGGGGATCGGTGACCGTCGACGCTGAGACGGTGAAGGTTCCGTGGCCCCCCGAGACCTGGCCGTCGGTGTAGAGCAAGGCAGCCGTGAACCCTTCCCTGCCGACCGTGACCGGGTTGTTCAGAGTGGCCTCGCCGAGGATCGCGTCCTTCGGCAGCCCTTCGATGTGGAACGGCAGGGGCACCGCGGAGTCGTCGGCGGTCACCGACTCGGCGACCCGGATCAGCAGCGCCTGCAACGGGTCGCCGTGGATCTGATAATCGCCCCCGAGGGTGAACCAGGACCCGGACGCGGTCTGCCACCGCAGCGACAGGTCGGCCGGGACGGACGGGCCGTCCCCGGGGTTCGTGACGAGGTACGCGTTCGGGCTCCCCGCGACCGTCACCTTCTTCCTCGTCTCGTAAGAAGGCAGTGTCGGTTCGGCGGCGGAGGAGGTCACCGTCAGCTTCACCGGCATCGAGCCGCCCGCCGCGCCGCTCGGCTGCGGCTCGGTCTGCGCGGTGACCGAGGTGCCGTAGAACGGCCCGGTGCCGTGGCCCGCCACCTGGAAGCCCTCGGGCAGCCAGCCGAACTTCGCCACGGCTCGCAGCGGGTCCGTACCGGTGAGCTCGGGGCGGCCCGCCGGGCTGGAGTCGGCCGGCCGCGGGCCGTGCCCGGCCGGCGAGGTCCCGCCGAGCGCGTTCGCCACCAGCACACACGCCACGGCCACGGCCACACCGCCGCCGACGGGCGCCAGCCGCGCGGTGAGCATCCGGCGGCGGCCGGCGGCGCGGGCCCGGCCGATGTCGATCGTGCTGGCCGGCGCGCCGGCGTACTCGGCCTCCGCCAGATCCTCCAGCGAGGTCTTCAAGTCGTGGGTCATCAGCTTCCCTCCATGACGGGGATCACAAGGTCCGGATTCGGATCGAGGAGGTTCCGCAGCGTGGCCAGGCCGCGCGAGGACTGGCTCTTCACGTTGCCCACCGAACAGCCCAGCACCTGGGCGGTCTGCTCGATCGACAGGTCGCAGTAGAAGCGCAGCACCACCGTCGCGCGCTGGCGGGGAGGGAGCCGGGACAGGGCTGTCTTCAGGTCCAGCCCCAGCTCCAGCCCGCCGGCCGGATCGGCCGGGTCCGGCTCCGGGGCGTTCTCGCCGCCCCCGAAACGGTGCAGGATCGTCCGCCTGGCCCAGCCGGAGCGCTGTTCGGCCAGGTAGGTGTTGACCAGGGTGCGGCGGGCGTAGGCGTCGAGGTTGTCGGCGCCGCGGGCCCGGTGCCAGTGCGTGTACAGCTTGGTGATCGCGCTCTGGACCAGGTCGTCGGCGCGGTGCCAGTCTCCGCACAGCAGGAAGGCCACCCGCCGCAGCCACGCTTGGCGCGCGCTGACGTACTCGGTGAACTCGGCGTCGCGGTCAGGCTTCGCCATAGGTTTCCCCCTCAGGAACAGTTGTCCGGACAGTCACCTGATGCGTTCGGACCTGCGAGGGGTTGCATGGAAGTGGGCCGCGCTACACGGGACGGTCCCGAATCGGCCCGTTCCGGTCATCCGGCCGCCGCGCGGGCCGGCCGGACCGTGACCTCGGCCTGAGGGTGAGGTAGTACTAGAGGCGAAGCGGCGGCCACGGACCCCCGGCCGCCGCCGCGGGCAGGCCACTGGTGTGCTCCGGTGATCAGTGGGCTGCCCGCTTCCGTTCGCCCGTCAGTCGATGACCAGGTCGATCTCGGGCTGGTCGGGCCCCAGGTCCAGGTAGCACGCGCCGGGCTCGACGTACTCGCTCCCGCCGGGGCCGTTGATGTGGATCCCGGTGAACACCGCGACCTGCGCCGGCTGCGAGCTCCCCTCGCGCAGCACGCTGATCACCTTGTGCGTGTCCGCGGTGATGACGTCGCGCGCGATCCGGGTGAGCCCGGCCAGGTCCGGCAGCGGGCCCTCCGGCAGGAACGGCGGGATCCGGTCGCGCAGCATGCTCTGCTCGGGGTCGGCCAGGTCCAGGAACGGGTAGTCGCCGGTCGGGGCGTTGTCGCCGCGCAGCTCGTCGTGCAGGGCCATCAGGGCGCCGCAGGTGTGCGAGACGCCGGGGACGCCGGGGCGGTCCACATTGCCGATCACGCCTTGCGCGTCGATCCCGATGTGCGGCAGCGCGACCAGGACGAAGCGGCGCACACCGTCCTCGACCGGGGCGTGGCCCGAGGCGGCCAGGATGCCGGTGCGGCCCAGGACGATCATCCCGGCCAGCCCGGCCATGTTGAAGCCGGGGCCCCAGGCGTCCTGCAGGCGGGCGGTGATGGTCACGGCGAGCTCGTCGCGGCAGGTCGCGATCAGCGGGAGCGTGTTGGCCGCGTGGAATCCGTGGGGCGCGAGCAGCTCGCGCGTGGCGCGCACGAAGCCGGTCGCCGGCACGGCGTCCGGGAACGTGGTGCGAAGGACCTTGGAAGCGGCTGTGGAGGTGCTGGGCTCTGGGTTCACGGGCACAGTATCCATTGGGACGATTGTCACCAGGCTCGGGTGATCCAGCCAGCGGCCACCCGGGTGAGCGTGCTCACACCCGGCGGGCGGACCGGGGCGCGGCGGGCCACGCTGTGGTGGCGGCTGCCGGACACTCGGTGGGCAACCCCCGGGTTGGTGAAGCGCGGCGGCACCCACTAGAGTCTCTTGATGTCGAGATACTTTCCGCAAGCGAGAGCTGGGCCATGGCAATGACCTCCAAGAACAGCTTCGGCGCCCGCGACACCCTCGCGGTGGGCGCGCAGTCGTACGAGATCTTCCGCATCGGGGCCGTCGAGGGCTCCGAGCGCCTCCCCTTCAGCCTGAAGGTGCTGCTGGAGAACCTCCTGCGCACCGAGGACGGCGCCAACGTCACCGCCTCCCAGATCCAGGCGCTGGGCCAGTGGGACCCGAACGCCGAGCCGGACACCGAGATCCAGTTCACGCCGGCGCGCGTGATCATGCAGGACTTCACCGGCGTGCCCTGCGTGGTCGACCTCGCCACGATGCGCGAGGCCGTGGCCGAGCTCGGCGGCGACCCGGCGAAGATCAACCCGCTGGCCCCGGCCGAGCTGGTCATCGACCACTCGGTGATCGCCGACGTCTTCGGCCGCCCGGACGCCTTCGAGCGCAACGTCGAGATCGAGTACGGCCGCAACCGCGAGCGCTACCAGTTCCTGCGCTGGGGCCAGACCGCCTTCGACGAGTTCAAGGTGGTCCCGCCCGGCACCGGCATCGTGCACCAGGTGAACATCGAGCACCTGGCCCGGGTCGTGTTCGACCGCAACGGCCAGGCCTACCCCGACACCCTGGTCGGCACCGACAGCCACACCACCATGGTCAACGGCCTGGGCGTGCTGGGCTGGGGCGTGGGCGGCATCGAGGCCGAGGCCGCGATGCTCGGCCAGCCGGTCAGCATGCTGATCCCGCGCGTGGTCGGCTTCAAGCTCTACGGCGAGCTGCCCGCCGGGGCCACCGCCACCGACCTGGTGCTCACCATCACCGAGATGCTGCGCAAGCACGGTGTCGTGGGCAAGTTCGTGGAGTTCTACGGCGCCGGCGTGGCCGCCGTCCCGCTGGCCAACCGCGCCACCATCGGCAACATGTCGCCGGAGTTCGGCTCCACCTGCGCCATCTTCCCGATCGACGACGAGACGATCAGCTACCTGAAGCTCACCGGCCGCTCGGCCGAGCAGCTGGCGCTGGTCGAGGCCTACGCCAAGGCCCAGGGCCTGTGGCACGACGCGGACCGCGAGCCGTCCTACTCCGAGTACCTGGAGCTGGACCTGGCGACCGTGGTCCCCTCCATCGCCGGCCCGAAGCGCCCGCAGGACCGCGTCGTGCTGTCGCAGGCCAAGGACAAGTTCGCCGAGGTCCTGCCGACCTACGCCGGGCAGGGCACCAAGCCGACCCCGGTCACGATGGAGGACGGCACCCAGTTCGCCATCGACAACGGCGCGGTCGTGATCGCCTCGATCACCTCCTGCACCAACACCTCCAACCCGCAGGTGATGATCGGCGCCGCGCTGCTGGCCAAGAACGCGGTGGAGAAGGGCCTGCACGCCAAGCCCTGGGTCAAGACCACCCTGGCGCCCGGCTCGAAGGTGGTCTCGGACTACTACGAGCGCGCGGGCCTGACGCCGTACCTGGACAAGCTCGGCTTCAACCTGGTCGGCTACGGCTGCGTCACCTGCATCGGCAACTCCGGCCCGCTGCCGGAGCCGGTCAGCAAGGCGGTCAACGAGGCGGACCTGGCGGTGGTGTCGGTGCTGTCCGGCAACCGCAACTTCGAGGGCCGCATCAACCCGGACGTGAAGATGAACTACCTCGCGTCCCCGCCGCTGGTCGTCGCCTACGCCATCGCCGGCACCATGGACTTCGACTTCGAGAACGAGCCCCTGGGCTTCGACGGCGACGAGAACCCGGTGTTCCTGAAGGACATCTGGCCCTCCACCGAGGAGATCCAGTCGGTCATCGAGGGCGCCATCACCGCCGAGATGTTCGCCAAGGACTACTCCGACGTCTTCCACGGCGACGAGCGCTGGCGCTCGCTGCCCACCCCGACCGGCAACGTCTTCGAGTGGGACGCGGACTCCACCTACGTCCGCAAGCCCCCGTACTTCGAGGGTATGGCCGCCGAGCCCTCGCCGGTGGCGGACATCCACGGCGCCCGCGTCCTGGCCAAGCTCGGCGACTCGGTGACCACCGACCACATCAGCCCGGCCGGCTCCATCAAGGCCGACAGCCCGGCCGGCAAGTACCTCGCGGAGCACGGCGTGGAGCGCCGCGACTTCAACAGCTACGGCAGCCGCCGCGGCAACCACGAGGTGATGATCCGCGGCACCTTCGCGAACATCCGCCTGCGCAACCAGCTCCTCGACGGCGTCGAGGGCGGCTTCACGAAGAACCTCCTCACCGGCGAGCAGACCACCATCTACGAGGCCTCCCAGGCCTACCAGGAGGCGGGCATCCCGCTGGTCGTCCTCGCGGGCAAGGAGTACGGCTCGGGCTCCTCGCGCGACTGGGCCGCGAAGGGCACCGCACTGCTGGGTGTGAAGGCGGTCGTGGCGGAGAGCTACGAGCGCATCCACCGCTCCAACCTGATCGGCATGGGCGTCGTCCCGCTCCAGTTCCCGGCCGGCCAGAGCGCCGAGTCCCTGGGGCTGACCGGCGAGGAGACCTTCGAGATCACCGGCCTGGAGGAGCTGAACACCGGGACCACGCCGCGGACCGTGAAGGTCAAGGCCGGGGATGTCGAGTTCGACGCCGTGGTGCGGATCGACACGCCCGGTGAGGCGGACTACTACCGCAACGGCGGGATCATGCAGTACGTGCTGCGGAACCTGCTGAAGAAGTAGTCGCAGCGTTCTGACGGAGCAGCCCTCGGCCCTGACGGGTCGGGGGCTGCTCCGGTTGGCGGGTAAGGATTTCGGCCTCAGTGGTAGGAATCGTTCGTGCCGTTCTCGCACTTGTAGCCGTCGTCGCAGTTGTTCCGGCACGTGGTCGTCCACGTGGGGCCGCGGCCGTTGCAGTTCGGGCAGCGGACCCAGCGCGTCTTCTTGCGGCAGCTGCGGTTGGAGCAGTGCCGGTACTTGTCGCCGGTGTACATGGCCTCAGTCCTCTTGGTTCTTGAAGAAGTTCAGGAGCGACTGGTCCTTGGGGGAGGCGAGGAATGAGCCTCGGCCCGCCTCGAGCAGGATGCGGCGGATCCTGGTCGGCAGGTCGGCGATGTAGGGCGCGACGCCGGGGTTCCAGTCGACGAGGTCGTCGAGGATCTTCTGATTGAACTGAAACGAGGGCGCATCGGGTTGGATGTGGGCATCCCTGAAGGCGTCGGCCTGTCGCTCGTTCTGCGACGAGATGAACTGCCAGGCCTTGGCGAGCATCATGTTGCCGACCATCAGGTACGTCGCCAGCATGTTCTCGGCGGTGAGGGGGAACCCGGCCGTCGTCAGGATCTCGCGGTAGTAGTCCTCGCCGACCCTCGGCGCGCTGGTCGGTTGCGGGGCCGGCGGCGGTTGTCTGGTGAACAGTCCCATGCTGTTTCCTCCTGGCGCGGCGGTGAGTCCGGTCTGCCTGTCTCTGACGGACAGGACGTCGCCCGGCGTGGCGGCTTCACCCCAACCGCCGCAACTCCTGCGTGGCCACCAAGGCCCAATGCCCATCAGGCCCCGAAGCCGCGCGCGTGAACCACATCCGCGCCTCGGGCTCGTCGCGGCGGCGGAAGGCGATGACGCCGAGGAACACCATCGCCGCCGGCGCGGTGTCGGGGTCGCCGATCGCGGCGACCGCGAGGAACGACAGCCGTGCGCCCGCGAGGTCGCCTTCGGTGTAGGCGAACATGGCGCCGTCGAAGAACGACCTGGCCTCCTTCCTCATCACGCGGGGGATGTTCGGGTACAGCGAGCGGGCTATGGCGGTGTGGGCGTGGAAGGTCTCGTCGGCCGCGGGGGCGTCGGGCAGTTCCTCGGAGCCCAGCGGGATGAAGGGCTCGTCGGTGTCGGTGTCCGGGTCTTGATCCGAGGACATGCCGTCTTCTTACCCTCGGTTTAACCCCATTCCTCGATTCTGAGGGTGTGAGCATCGACCAGAACAGATCCGCCGTCGCGCACCTGCTGCGCCGGGCCGGGTTCGGCGCGAGCGGGGCGGAGATCGACGCCGCTGTGAAGGCCGGGTACGAGGCGACCGTGTCCGCGCTGGTGGCGCCGGCGGGGGCCGATCCCGGTGCCGCCGCCACGCCGCCGCCGGACTTCCCGGCCGTGAAGGCGCCCAAGAAGGGCGACGCGCAGGCCGACTACCAGATGGTGGAGTGGTGGCTGGGGCGGATGGCCTCGGTCACGCAGCCGCTGGTGGAGAAGCGCACCTTCTTCTTCCACGGCCATTTCGCCACCTCCATCCAGAAGGTGAAGAGCCCCGGCTTCATGGTCCAGCAGAACCAGACCATGCGGACGCTCGGCGGCGGCGACTTCGGCGCGCTGGCGCACGCGATGGTCCGGGACCCGGCGATGATGCTGTGGCTGGACAGCGCCGGCAACACGCTCAAGGCGCCCAACGAGAACCTGGCGCGCGAGCTGATGGAGCTCTTCACCCTCGGCGTCGGCAACTACTCCGAGGACGACGTCCGCGCCGGCGCCCGCGCCCTCACGGGCTGGCGCCTGGACCCCGACGGCAAGGCCACCCTCGTCCCGAAGCTGCACGACGACACCCCCAAGACCATCCTGGGCAGGACCGCGAACTTCGACGACACCTCCTTCGTCGACTGGATCCTGCAGCAGCCCGCCTCGCCCAAGTTCGTCACCGCCCGCTTCTGGGCCCGCTTCGGCATGCCGGGCCCCATCCCGCCGGACGTCTCCGGCCGCCTGCTGGCCGCCTACGGCCCGAACCGCGACATCACCGCGCTGCTCAGAGCCCTGTTCCTCGACCCGGTCTTCCGAGGCCCGCAGGCCCGCTACGCCCTGGTGAAACAGCCCACCGAGTACGTCGTGGGCGTTCTGCGGGCCCTGAAGATCAAAGTCAGCGCGAACGGCGACTCCAAGGACGACGAAGCCCTGCGCGCCGCTCTCACGGGCCTGGGCCAGATGCCCTTCTACCCGCCGAACGTCGGCGGCTGGCCCGAGGGCACCGCGTGGCTGACCACGGCCGCCGCGCAGACCCGCTTCGGCTTCGCCGAATGGGCGGTCTCCAAGGGCGACCTGTCGCAGGTCGAGAACAGCAGCCCTTCGCAGCGCATCGACGCCGTCGCGCACCTGCTCGGCGTGGACGCGTTCAGCGACCGCAGCGCCTCCGCCCTGAACGAGGTCGTCGCGAACCCGCAGCAACTGGTCACCCTGGCGCTCCTGGCGCCCGAGTACCTCGTGAACTGACCGCCGAGAGAATCCGAGGACCCGATCATGGACACCGTGACCCGCCGCCGCTTCCTGGAGCTGTCCGGCGTCATGTCCACCGGCGCGTTCGCGGCGGCCTGCTCCAGTTCGCACGGCCACCCCGTCGGCGCCCCGACGCTGACCCCGAGCGGCCCGCAGACCTCCGGCGCGCAGCTCGGCGCGGCCGCGCAGCACGCGCCGCTGGCCGCCGGGCAGGGCGTCCTGGTGCTGGTGACCTTGTACGGCGGCAACGACGGTCTCAACACCGTGATCCCGTATGCCGACCCGGCCTATGCCGGCTCCCGCCCCGACCTCGCGTACAGCGCGAGCCAGGTCCTCGACCTCGGCCAGGGCCTGGGCTTCAACCCGGCGATGACCGGCCTGCACCAGATGTGGCAGCGCAAGCTGTGCGCGGTGGTGCGCGGCGTCGGATATCCGCAGCCGAACCACAGCCACTTCGTCTCCATGGACATCTGGCAGACCGCGACCCCCGGCGAGCCGACCGGCTCGGGCTGGCTCGGGCGCTGGCTCGACGCCCAGCCCGACGACCAGATCAGGGCGCTGAAGGCGGTCTCCGTCGGCGGGACCCTCCCCCCTGTCCTCGGCGGCACCAAGACCGCCGGCAGCTCGCTGCCGATCGGCCAGTTCCGGCTGCCCAAGCCCGGGCCGCTGGACACCGGCTTCACGGGCCTGGGGCAGCCCTCGTCGCAGGACTCGCCGACCGCCGCGTACGCCGCGCGCGACGTCGCCGACCTGATCACCGTCGCCAAGACCTTCACCCCGGCGCTGGCCTCGGCCCAGAGCGCCGCAGGGGCGAAGGGCGCCAAGGGGGACAAGGCAACGAAGGCGGCAGGCAACCCCGCCAAGGCCGCCAAAAGCTCAGCGCTCGCTCAACAGCTGGACATCGTCGCCGAGTGCATCAACGCCTCGGTCCCGACCCGCGTCTACAGCGTCAGCCTCGGCGGCTTCGACACGCACAGTGCCGAGAAGGGCACGCAGTCGACGCTGTGGGGCGAGGTCGACAAGGCGGTCACGGACTTCCAGAACGCAATCGCCGCCGGGCCGCACGGCAAGAACGTGGTCACCGTGCTCTACACCGAGTTCGGCCGCCGCGTGCACGCCAACGCCAACCAGGGCACCGACCACGGCACGGCCGGACCGGTCCTGGTCCTGGGCGAGCCGGTGAACGGCGGCTTCTACGGCGAGCAGCCCTCCCTGACCGACCTGGACGACGGCGACCTGAAGTTCAGCACCGACTTCCGCAGCGTCTACGCCACGCTGCTGGACAAGGTGCTCGGCGCGGATCCGGCGCAGATCCTCGGGCAGGACCAGCCGCGGATCGCCTTCCTGTAGCACGCCGCCGTCCCTTCGCGCTCCGCCTCGGCGCCGCCCCACCGTACCCGGGCGGCGCCGAACTCATGAGCGAGCCGGCGACCGCCACGTTCCCGCCACCGAGTGAACACCCTGCGGGGGCCATGTGAAGATCATGTAGAAGGCGGTGGGAAGCGCCAGGGCGGCGCTCAGGCCAGGCTTAGACTCTCTGCCGTATAACTGGAAGCCAGGAGCGTTGTTTCAACTGAAGGAGGATCGGGTGGCACTGCTGGAGGCGATCCAGGGTCCGCGCGATCTGGACAAGCTCAGCTCCGAGCAGCTCGCTGAGCTCGCCTCGGAGATCCGCGCTTATCTGATCCCGACCGTGGCGAAGACGAGCGGGCACATCGGCCCGAACCTGGGGGTGGTGGAGCTCACGATCGCTCTGCACCGGGTCTTCGACTCGCCCAAGGACACCATCCTGTGGGACGTCGGCCACCAGGCCTACGTGCACAAACTCCTCACCGGCCGCCAGGACTTCTCCTCGCTGCGGCACTCCGGCGGCCTGTCCGGCTACCCGGCCCGGGCCGAGTCCGAGCACGACGTGATCGAGAACTCCCACGCCTCCACCGCGCTGGCCTACGCCGACGGCATCGCCAAGGCGCACCAGGTGCGCGGCGTCACCGACCGCCAGGTCGTGGCGGTGATCGGGGACGGCGCGCTGACCGGCGGCATGGCCTGGGAGGCGCTGAACAACATCGCCGCGGCCAAGGACCGGCCGGTGATCATCGTGGTCAACGACAACGAGCGCTCCTACTCCCCGACCATCGGCGGGCTGGCCGACCACCTGGCGACCCTGCGCACGACCCAGGGCTACGAGCGCTTCCTGGAGTGGGGCCGCGGCATGCTCGGCCGCACCCCGGTCATCGGCGGCCCGCTGTACGAGGCGCTGCACGGCGTGAAGAAGGGCCTGAAGGACGTCGTCGCCCCGCAGGGGATGTTCGAGGACCTGGGCCTGAAGTACGTCGGCCCCGTCGACGGCCACGACCTGGCCGGCATGGAGGCCGCCCTGCGCCGGGCCCGGAACTACCACGGCCCGGTGATCGTGCACGCGATCACCCGCAAGGGCGAGGGCTACCCGGCCGCCCGCAACAACGTCAACGACCAGCTGCACCAGGTCGCCGTGGACAGCGACCCGGAGACCGGCCAGCCGCTGGTCCCCGCGGGCACGTCCTGGACCTCGGTGTTCGCCGACGAGATGGTCGGAATCGGCGCCGAGCGCGAGGACGTGGTCGGCGTCACCGCCGCCATGCTGCACCCGGTGGGCCTGGCCAAGTTCGCCGAGCGCTTCCCGGACCGGATCTTCGACGTCGGCATCGCCGAGCAGCACGCGGTGACCTCCGCGGCCGGCATGGCCTACGCCGGCCTGCACCCGGTGGTGGCGATCTACGCGACCTTCCTCAACCGCGCCTTCGACCAGGTCCTGATGGACGCCGCGCTGCACAACGCGGGCGTCACCTTCGTCGCCGACCGGGCCGGGGTCACCGGCAACGACGGCGCCAGCCACAACGGCATGTGGGACATGTCGATCTTCCAGGTGGTGCCCCGCCTGCGCATCGCCGCCCCGCGCGACGGTGCCCAGCTGCGGGCCCAGCTGCGCGAGGCGGTGGCCGTGGACGACGCCCCGACCATGCTCCGCTTCTCCAAGGGCGCGGTCTGCCAGGACATCCCGGCGGTCGCCAAGGCCGGGTCGATGGACGTGCTGCGCACCACCGCGGGCACCGAGCTGGCCCCCGACGTGCTGATCGTCAGCGTCGGGGCGATGGCGCAGGTCTGCCTGGACGTCGCCGAGCGGCTGGCCGACCAGGGCATCGGCGCCACCGTGGTGGACCCGCGCTGGGTCAAGCCGGTGGACCGGGCGCTCGTGTTGCTGGCCGGCGAGCACCGCCTGGTGGTCACCGTCGAGGACAACGTCCGGGTGGGCGGCGTCGGCTGCGTGATCGCCCAGGCGCTGCGCGACGCCGGCGTGCACACCCCGCTGCGCGACTTCGGCATCCCGGCGGAGTTCCTGGACCACGCCAACCGCGGCGAGGTGCTGGAGCAGATCGGGCTGACCGGCCAGCGGATCGCGCACGAGGTCGTCGGTCTGGTCGCCGGGCTCGGCAGCAGGGCGGTGACCGACGGCGCGGTGGCTTCCAACGGATCGTCCAACGGCTCCGCACCGAAAGTCACGACCCGGTAGCAGGCCGTTGATCGAAACGTATTGGCTCGGCAAATCTTAGAGGGTTACCTCCCCGGCCACCGATGCCCGGGAGGTAATCTTCCTTCCATGGGTGTTGAGGCGTAGCACGGCGATGGTCGCGACAGACGCTCACACCCAGTCCGAGCCGGGGCTGAACGGGCCTGCGGACCCGCGGCGCTCGTGGCTCCGCAGAGCCTGGTGCTCCGTCCGGTTCCAGCGCCTGTGGAACACCCCGCAGGCGTCCTGGACACGTGTCGTCCTTCTGTTCTTCGCAGTCGCCACGATCACCCACCTGCCGGCCTTCAGCCGCACCTTCTGGAACCCCGACGAGGGCTTCCTGGCCACCCAGGCCCGGGCGCTGAACACCGAGAACGGGCAGTTCTACCAGATCATCGTCGACCGCAAGCCGCCCCTGCTGCCGTACGTCTACGCCTGGGTGTTCAAGCTCGTCGGCGACCACGGGCTGTCCACGCTGGTGGTGATCCGGGCGCTGGCGATCTGCGTCCACGTCGTCACCGCGATCCTGATCACCCAGATCGCCAAGCGCCGCTTCGGCCGGCACGGGGTCTGGGCCGGCCTGCTCTACCTGCTCGGCTCGGCGGGCCTGGCCCCGGAGGACTCGCAGGCGGCCTCGTTCGAGGTGTTCATGCTGCCGTGGACGTGCGCGGCCTTCCTGCTCGCCGACAGCGCCCGCAGGCATCCCAAGCGGGCGATCCCGCTTCTGGGCGGCTCCGGCGTGGCGGCGGCGCTGGCCACCCTGACCAAGCAGACCGCGGGCGTCACGATGCTCCCGGTGGCCTGGCGGGCCTGGAAGGACCAGCGCTGGAAGGGCCTGGCCACGATCATCCCGGCCTTCGCGCTGCCGATCGTGGGCGTAGCGCTGTGGGTCGGCTTCGGCGACTTCTTCTTCTGGGTGTTCACCGGCAACAGCGGCTACCTGACGTCGCTGGGCTCGTTCTCCACGATCATGGCGCGGTTCTGGGCCAACTTCGGGATCTTCATCGGCGCCTCTGCCGCGGCGTTCCTGGCGATCATGTACATGACGGTCCGGAACGGCATCTTCAAGGCCGACGCCGACCTGTGGCTGTGGCTGGCCGGCTCGGCGATCGGGGTCTCCAGCGGCTTCCACTTCTTCGGGCACTACTTCCTGCAGCTGCTGCCGCCGCTCGTGATCCTGGCCACCGGCGCCCTGCACCGCAACGGCTCACGGCTGCGCTGGACCATGCTCGGCATCACGGCGACCACCGCGACGCTGTTCCTCACACTGGCCTTCACCTGGCCGCGCACCGACATGGAGCACGACTGGGAGGTCGCCCAGGAGGTGCAGAAGATCGCCGGCCCCGGCCGCTCGGAGCCGATCATCGTCTGGGGCATGGATCCCTCGATCTACTTCATGTCCGGCCAGATCCCGGCCAGCCGGTTCATCACCGCCGGCTTCCTGTCCGGGTTCGCCGGCGGCGGCGACCAGGAGAAGGTGCCGCCGATCGTCTACACCCCGACCAGCCCGATCGTGGGCATGGCGCAGGACATCCTGAACCTGCAGAAGAAGGGGCAGGAGCCGGAGCTGTTCGTGGACGACTCCTGGGGCAAGCCCTACCAGCCCAAGGACATCGGGGTCATCTCCGACCTGGTCAACAACTACTACACGTTCCGCAAGGGCGTGGACCACACGTTCATCTGGCAGCTGAAGAACCCCGAGGGGCTGCGGGTGTGGGCCCAGACGATAGTCGACAACGGGATGCAGGACGTGTGGGACAAGAACCAGTGGGACTTCCTGCATCCGCCGACGGACGGCTGAGCGGCGCGCCTTCGGACGGCCGGCGCCGGATAATCGACGACATGGCGCCGACGACTCTCACCCAGGACACGCTGAACCGCACGCTGCTGGCCCGCCAGCATCTGCTGGCGCCCCGGTCGGGCTCGCTCGCCGAGACCGTCGAGGCGATCGGGGCGATCCAGGCCCAGTACTGGCCGGCCGTCGCGATCTCGCTGTTCACCCGGAACGACGGCGCGACGCTGGAGACCGTCTACGACGCGTTCGAGCGGCGGGAGCTGGTCGTCGGCTCCTCGATCCGGGGGACGGTGCACGCGGTGAGCCGCGCGGAGCATCCGCTGTACGCGGCGGTGTCGGAGGCGACGTCCGCCGACATCCTCACGGCTCCCAACGGCGCCAAGGACCCGGGGATGCACGCTTTGCGGACCGCGGTGCTGGAGTTCGCCGCCGACGAGCCGCGCAGTGCTTCGGACTTCGCGGAGTTCGCCGCGTCGTGGGTCGCGGCGAATCCGGGGCGGATGTCGGCGGAGAACCTGGAGTACCACGAGTCGCGGAACTGGCGTCCGATCTATCGCAGCAACGCTCTGATCCGGTTCCCGGCGGACGGGAACTGGGCTCCGGCTACGGGGCCGAAGACGTATATGTACTCGCCCGAGCGGGCCGCCGATCCCGATGCGGCGATCGCCACGCTGGTGCGGCGGCACCTCGGGGCGTTCGGGCCGGCCGCGGCGGACGACGTGGCGGTGTGGCTCGGGCTGAAGGTGACGCGCGCACGCGCTGTCCTCGACGGCTTCAGCGACCTGGTCACGTATGCCGACGAGGCCGGGCGCACGCTGTACGACCTGCCGGACGGCGAGATCATCGACGCCGGAGCGAAGGCTCCGCCGCGTCTGCTGCCGCGGTTCGACAGCATCCTGCTCGCGCACAACGCGAAGCACCGGCAGCGCATCATCTCGCGGGAGTACTGGGAGCGGGTGTACAGCGGCAAGAACCTGCAGATCCTGCCGTCGTTCCTGGTCGGCGGCTACGTCGCGGGGATCTGGTCGGTCGAGGCGAAGAAGAAGCTTGCGACGCTGACGCTGGAGCCGTTCCACAAGCTGGGGAAGGCCGATGCGAAGGCGCTGACCGCCGAGGCGGAGCGGGTGCTGCGGTTGCAGGCACCGGACTCCGCCTCGTATGCGGTCGAGATGGCGGACTAGGCCTGTGCCCGCTCAGTACCGCGCCTTGGGCCGCTCCTGCAGCACGCCGTCGAGATAGATGTCGACCTTCTCGTTGTAGACCGCGGCCAGGCCGGCGATCTTCTGCACCTCGGCGAACGGGGTGCGGTAGCCCCAGATGAGGTCGTTGTGCACCTGGTCGCCGATCTGCACCGACCAGTACGTCGCGGCGCCCTTGTAGGGGCAGTGCGTCACGCTGTCCGAGGGGCGCAGGACGTCCTGGTTCAGCGCGGTGATCGGCACGTAGTAGCGCGGCGGCAGGCCGGTCTCGAACAGGATCATGCTGTTCGGGGATTCGGCCAGGACGACGCCGTCGAGCTCGGCGCGGAAGTGCCGGCTGCTGGCCAGGACGTCGATGCGGCTGTACGGGTCGCGGGGGTGGGTGTAGATCGGCTCGTCTTCCTCGAACCAGTCGAAGGCGTCGAAGTCGAAGCGGACCGCGTCGCGGAGTTCCTCCAGCGGGGACTCCGGGACGGTGCGGGCCTTGCCGGCGGCCGTCGCGCCGCCCACGTGGACGTCCTGCACCTGCGCGTCGCCGCGGCTCGGCGAGTGCTCGGTCTCGCCGGTGGGCTTCAGCTCGGCCAGGACGTCCTTCGCCGGGACGTAGTAGGTCGGGTAGAAGGGCTTCTCCCAGACGAGCAGCGGACGCAGGGTGTCCGCCACCAGCCGGTTGTCGAGGTAGAGCCGGACGCGCTTGGCGCCGGTCTCCACTTTCACGCGCCCGCGGGCGTTCTCCGCCATGACCCTGCCGCCTCTCGGATCAATCACACTCAGTCACGGATGGCGATGCGCAAGCGCCGGAAGCCCTTGCCTTTGTTCTCCACCTTCAACACCTCGATCTTGCCGATCCATCTCGTCGATTCGACATGGGTTCCGCCATCCGCCTGAGTGTCCAGGCCCACGATGTCGACGATCCGCACTTCTTCCAGCTCCGGCGGCACGAGGTTGGTGGCGGTCCGGATGATGTCCGGGATGGCGAAGGCCTCCTCGCGTGGCAGCACCTTCACGTCGATCCGGCGGTCCTGCCCCACCTCGACGTTGCAGGCCGCCTCGACACTCGCCTTGAAGTCCGCGGGCACCTCAGGCAGGTTGAAGTCCATCCGGGCGGTGCCCGGCTCCATGTTCCCGCCGGTCACCAGCGCCCCGAAGTCGCGGAAGACGACGCCGGAGAGCAGGTGCAGGCCGGAGTGGGTGCGCATGAGCCAGGTGCGGCGCTCGTCATCGAGGGCGCCGCGCACGGCGGTGCCCGCGGGCGGTAGCGGGTCCTCGTCGTGCGGGATCAGGACCAGGTCGTCGCCCTTGCGCACCCCGACGATCCGGGTCCGTACGCCGCCCCACACCAGCACGCCCTCGTCCGGCGGCTGGCCGCCCCCGCCGGGATAGAAGGCGGAGCGGTCCAGGATCAGACCCTCGCCGTCGGATTTCAGGACTGTCGCGTCCCACTCGCGCAGGGTCTGGTCGTCGAGTTCGAGGCGCTGGGTGTGCAGATGGGGTGTCGCCGTCATGCTCCCGAAGCGTAGTCCGGGCGGTGCGGTCGGCGGCGGATCCCCGCTAAAGGAGCTGGTAGCCGGCGTCCTCGACGGCGTCGCGCACCGCGGTGATCTCCAGCGGCGCGTCGCTGGTCACCAGCGCCCGCTTGCCCGCCAGGTCGATCTCGACCGCGCTCACCCCGGGCAGCGCGCCCAGGGCCTCGGTGACGGCCGCGCTGCAGTGCCCGCAGCTCATTCCCAGTACTCCGTAGGCGACGGTGTCGGCCCCGGTTTCGGCGACGGCGGTCATCAGGTGCTCCTGGCAAGCTCGGGTTCGGTTGGCTCAGCCGACGCTACGCGCGGGGCGCGGATCAACCCGGCGCCACGCCGGACCCCGGCCTGGATTCCCGCCGAAATGAGCAGCAGGGCCACGCCCACGATGCCGTCGGCCCAGTAGTGGTTCGCGGTGGCCAGCACGACGGTGATGGTCAGGACCGTGTGCAGCGGCCCGATCCAGCGCCACTTGCTGGGGGAGACGCGCCAGACCGTCCAGCCGACCAGGACGGCCCAGATCACGTGGACCGAGGGCATCGCGGAGAGCTGGTCGGGGGAGTCGGCGTTCATCGGGCCGTAGACCGACTGGTGGAAGTACAGGGCCGTGTCGACGAGGTGGGCCTTGTCGATCATGCGGGGCGGGGCCACCGGGATCAGCTGGATCACCAGGGCGCCGGCGGTGGCCATCGCCATGGTGGTGCGGGCCCGGGCGTAGTGCTCGCGGTGCCGGACGAACAGCCAGATCAGGAAGATGATCATGCAGGTGAAGTGCATCGAGGCGTAGTACAGGTTGAAGAACTTCACCACGGTCGGGTGCGCCGGGAAGAACAGCCGCTGGATCCAGTGCTCGCTGGGCAGGAAGATGTCGCGTTCGGCGTCCCAGATCCAGGTGCCGCGGTTGATCGCGCCGTCCACCTTCATCACCGACAGCCGTCCGGCCACCTGCCACAGCCCGAACAGGCCCAGCACGGTCCCGAGCTCGCGGGGGAACGGCATATACCTGACCAGCAGCGGCCTGCGCGAGAAGTACATCGCCGCGGCCAGCACCATGAGGACGCCACACAGCCAGAAGGCCATCTGATAGGGCATCATCCAGTGCACGCGGGACTCCTGGGGAGGGCTCAGCGGTGATCCGCCCCAGCTTAACGTCACCGTCAGGTCGGCCGCCGTTCAGCCCGGAGCCGGGTGCGGGACGGGTGCGAGACGGGTGCGGGACGGGTGCGGGACAGGCGCGGACAGCCCTCTACCCGCGCGATCACAACGGATCTTGACTGGACCCACCGCCGCACACCAGGGTATGAGCCAGCACCGTCGCACCACCGTCGCAGCACCGTCGCAAACCCCTGTAAGTCACAAGGCCGCGGTCACCGTCCCCGTGCCCGCCAAGCGTTGACCTTAGGTAGGCACACTATGCCCGCGCGTACCGGCATGCTCACTCTCCAGCAGCTCCGCGACCTGATCTCGGTCGGCCGCGTCGACACCGTCCAGCTCGCCATGACCGACATGCAGGGCCGCCTGCAAGGCAAACGGCTCTCGGCGGAGTTCTTCCTCGACGAGGTCGCCGCGCACGAGACCGAGGCGTGCAGCTACCTGCTGGGCGTGGACGTCGACATGAACACGGTGGACGGCTACGAGACCGCCAGCTGGGACACCGGCTACGGCGACTTCGTCCTCAAGCCGGACCTGAGCACCCTGCGCAACGTCCCCTGGGAGCCGGGCACGGCGCTGGTCCTGGCCGACGTCCAGGACCACCACGGCGAGCCGATAGCCCAGAGCCCGCGCCAGATCCTGAAGAAGCAGCTCGCCCGCCTGGCCGAGCGCGGCTGGACCGCCTACGCCGGCACCGAGCTGGAGTTCATCGTCTTCGACGACTCCTACCAGGACGCCTGGCGCAAGGGCTACCGCGACATGCAGCCCGCGGTCCACTACAACGGCGACTACTCGATGCTCGGCGGGGCCCTCGTCGAGCCGCTCCTCAAGCGCATCCGCACCGGCATGTCCGGTGCCGGCATGTACGTGGAGTCCGCCAAGGGCGAGTGCAACCTGGGCCAGCAGGAGATCGCCTTCCGCTACCGGGACGCGCTGACCACCTGCGACAACCACGTCATCTACAAGAACGGCGCCAAGACCATCGCGCTGCAGGAGGGCAAGTCCCTCACGTTCATGGCGAAGTACGACCACCGCGAGGGCAACTCCTGCCACATCCATCTGAGCCTGCGCGGCCCCGGCGGCGTGCCCGTGATGGCCGATCCCGAGCGGCCGAACGGATTCTCCGAGATGATGGAGCACTTCCTCGCCGGACAGCTCGCCTTCCTCCGGGACTTCACCTTGATGTACGCGCCGAACATCAACTCCTACAAGCGGTACGCGCACGGCTCCTTCGCCCCCACGGGCATCGCCTGGGGCCGTGACAACCGCACCTGCTCCATGCGCGTCGTGGGCCAGGGGGAGTCGCTGCGGGTGGAGAACCGGGTGCCCGGCGGCGATGTGAACCCCTACCTCGCGATCGCCGCGATGATCGCCGCGGGGCTGGCCGGGATCGACCGCGGTCTGAAGCTCCCGCCGGAATTCACGGGGAACGCCTACGAAGCCGACATCCCCCGGGTGCCGGACATGCTCAACGAGGCCGTCGACTACTTCTCCTGGAGCGAACCCGCCCGGGAGGCGCTCGGCAACGACGTCGTCGAGCACTACATCACCATGGGCCGCGTGGAACTCGCGGCCTTCCAGTCGACCGTCACCGACTGGGAGCGATTCCGTTCTTTCGAAAGGATGTGAGGCCGCGATGCCGGCGCCTCTCATCGGGCTGAGCATGTACCAGGAGACCGCCAGCTGGGGCGCGTGGAAGAACGTGCCCGCCTCGCTGCTCCCGCACGCCTACGTCGAGTCGGTGACGCGGGCGGGGGGTGTCCCGCTGCTGCTCCCGCAGCATCTGGATCGCGACTCCGAGGAGCTCCAGGCCGAGGCCGAGGAGGTGATCGGGGTCCTGCACGGCCTGGTCCTCACCGGCGGCCCCGACATCGACCCGGCGAGCTACGGCGCCGTCCGCCACCTCGACACCGACAGCCCGCGCCTGGAGCGCGACGCCTGGGAGTTCGCGCTCCTGGCCGCCGCCATGGCCCGGAACCTGCCGGTGCTGGCCATCTGCCGCGGCTTCCAGCTCCTGAACGCCGCGCGCGGCGGCACGCTGCGCCAGCACCTGCCCGACGAGTCGGTCTACGGCGACGCGCACCGGCAGCAGCTCGGCCAGTTCGCCGCGGTCCGCATCGACCTGGACCCGGCCTCGCCGCCCGGGCGCGCGCTGGGTACCCAGATCATCGCCTGGTGCCACCACCATCAGGGCATCGACAAGTTGGGGGAGGGCCTGCAATCCTCGGGCAACGCCCCGGACGGCTTGATCGAGGCGGTGTGGATGCCCGAGAAGGACTACGTCGTGGGCGTGCAGTGGCATCCCGAGGAGGACAGCAAGCCGGAGCTCTTCCGCTCCCTGACCGACGCCGCGACCAGATACGCCAAAGGACGATAGCGCGTGTACGACCTGATCAACCCGGCCACCGGCGCCGTTTTCCGCTCCATCGAGATGACCTCCGCCGACGGCGTGGACGACGCCGTCTCCCGTGCCCGGAAGGCGTTTCCGGCCTGGCGGGACCTCGCCCCGGCCGACCGCGCCCGGCTGTTGCGGCGGTTCGCCGAGCTCGTCGACGCCCGGGGCGAGGAGCTGGCGCGGATCGAGGTGGAGAACGCCGGCCACACGATCTCCAACGCGCGCTGGGAGGCCGGCAACGTCCGCGACGTCCTGACGTACTACTCGGCGGCGCCGGAGCGCCTGTTCGGCCGCCAGATCCCCGTCGCGGGCGGTCTGGACCTGACGATCTCCGAGCCGCTCGGCGTCGTCGGCGTGATCGTGCCGTGGAACTTCCCGATGCCGATCGCCGCCTGGGGTTTCGCACCGGCGCTCGCGGCCGGCAACACCGTGGTGCTCAAGCCGGCCGAGACCACGCCGCTGACCGCGCTGCGGCTGGCCGAGATCGCGCTGGAGGCCGGGCTGCCGGAGGGCGTGCTGCAGGTCGTGCCGGGCTTCGGTCCGGAGGCCGGGGCGCGGCTGGTCGAGCACCCCGACGTCCGCAAGATCGTGTTCACCGGCTCCTCCAAGGTGGGCCGCGCGATCATGGCGCAGTGCGCGGCCCAGGTGAAGCGCGTGACGCTGGAACTCGGCGGCAAGAGCCCGAACATCGTCTTCGCCGACGCGGACCTCGCCGAGGCCGCGGCCTCCGCGCCCTACGGCGTCTTCGACAACGCCGGCCAGGACTGCTGCGCGCGGTCCCGGATCTACGTCGAGGCCTCGGCGTACGAGGAGTTCATGCAGCACTTCCTGAACGCCTGCGGGGGTGTGGTGATCGGCGATCTGCTGGACGACAAGACCGAGATGGGCCCGCTGATCTCCGCGGCGCAGAAGGCGCGCGTCGCGGGGTTCGTCGACGCCGTCGCGCCTTCGGACATCGCCTTCCGCGGCGAGGTGCCGGACAACGCAGGGTTCTGGTTCCCTCCGACCGTCGTCACCGGCGCCGCCCCCGACGCGCCGATCCAGTGCGACGAGGTGTTCGGCCCGGTCGTGACCGTGACGCCGTTCGCCTCCGAGGACGAGGTGGTGTCCGCCGCCAACGCCTCGGAGTACGGCCTGTCCGGCTCGATCTGGACCCGCGACCTGTCCCGCGCGCTGCGGGTCTCCCGCGCGGTCCAGTCCGGGAACCTGTCGGTGAACTCGAACTCCTCGGTGCGCTACTCCACGCCCTTCGGCGGATACAAGCAGTCCGGCCTCGGCCGGGAACTCGGACCGGACGCGCTCGCGGCCTTCACCGAGACCAAGAACATCTTCATAGCCTTATGAACCGTCCCCTCAGAACAAGCGTGTTGGGAACAGGAGCGAAATGACCGAGCGTCTGGCCGGCCGCGTGGCCGTCATCACCGGTGGCACCGGCGGTATCGGGATGGCCACCGCGCGGCGGTTCGCCGCCGAGGGCGCGCACGTGGTGCTCGCCGACCTCGACGAGGCGGCCGGCAAGGCGGCGGCCGAGGAGGTCGGCGGGCTGTTCGTGCGCACCGACGTCACCGACGCCGAGCGGGTCGAGGCGCTGTTCCAGGCCGCCGTGGACACCTACGGCAGCGTGGACGTCGCCTTCAACAACGCCGGCATCTCCCCGCCGGACGACGACTCGATCCTGGACACCGGCATGGAGGCCTGGGACCGGGTGCAGAAGGTCAACCTGACCTCGGTGTACCTGTGCTGCAAGGCGGTCATCCCGCACATGCTGCGGCAGTTCGAGGCCACCGGGCGCGGCGGCTCGATCGTCAACACCGCCTCGTTCGTGGCCACGCTCGGCTCGGCGACGTCGCAGATCTCGTACACCGCCTCCAAGGGCGGCGTGCTGGCGATGTCCCGCGAGCTCGGTGTGCAGTTCGCCAAGCAGGGCATCCGGGTCAACGCGCTGTCCCCGGGGCCGGTGAACACCCCGCTGCTCAAGGAGCTGTTCGCCAAGGACCCCGAGCGCGCCGCCCGGCGCCTGGTGCACGTCCCGCGCGGCAGCTTCGCCGAGCCGGAGGAGATCGCCGCCGCCGTGGCCTTCCTGGCCAGCGACGACGCCTCGTTCGTGAACGCCTCGAACTTCCTGGTCGACGGCGGGATCAGCGGCGCGTACGTCACCTCTCTGTGATACCGGCGGTTCTTGTAAGGTCTAGGGCATGACGAGCAACGTCCCCGAGCCGATCGACCCGCGGCAGCTGCGCGTTTCCGACAACGAGCGCGAACAGGTCGCCGAGCGCCTGCGCGAGGCGGCCGGTGAGGGCCGGATCGGTCTGGACGAGCTGGAAGAGCGAATCACCGCGGTCTACAGCGCGAAGACGTATGCCGAGCTCGAGCCGATCACCAGGGACCTGCCGGCGGCCACCGGGCCGCGGCCGTCGGCGGCTCCGGCCGCCAGGGGCCGCGGGCGGTGGCGCGTGGGCATGAAGCCCCGGCGCCGCAAGACCTTCGTGCTGATGGGCGGGTCGGACAACAAGGGCGCCTGGGTGGTGCCCAAGAGCTACGTCGCGGTCGCCGTGATGGGCGGCATCGAGCTCGACCTGCGCGAGGCCGAGTTCGAGGACATGGAGGTCACGATCAACGCCTCCTGCCTGATGGGCGGCATCGGGATCATCGTGCCCGAGGGGTTGAACGTCCAGGTGCACGGCCTCGGCTTCATGGGCGGCTACTCCGGCACCCCGGCCGGCCCGGTCGACCCCGACTCGCCGACCGTGCACGTCCGCGGCTTCGCGATGATGGGCGGCGTGGACGTCAAGCGCAAGGGGCCGCGGCAGCCCAAGAGCGGCGAGCTGAGCGGCCGGCACCACCACGGGCCCGGCGAGATAGAGGGCTGAGACCGCCGCCGGCGCCGGAAACACCAGGCCGGCGCCGGTCCGGCCGGACCGCCGCGCCATAAAGCGTTTACGTATTGTCGGCGAATCCCGCTAGGTTGCGGTCATGGTCGACATCTCCACCTCGCCCACACCCGTTCGCACCTCCCGCACCGCCGAGGCCCCGCTGATCAAGGCGGTGGGCCTGCGCAAAGTCTTCCCACCCACCAAGCGCGGCGGCGAGCCCTTCACCGCGGTCGACGGCATCGACTTCGAGCTGCACCGCGGCGAGGTCTTCGGGTTCCTGGGCCCCAACGGCGCCGGCAAGTCCTCGACCATGCGGATGATCGGCTGCGTCTCGCCGCTGACCGGCGGCGAGCTGACCATCCTGGGCATGGACCCGCGCGTCGACTCCTCGCGCATCAAGGCCCGGCTCGGCGTGGTCCCGCAGGAGGACTCGCTGGACATGGAGCTGCGGGTCCGCGAGAACCTGCTGATCTACGGCCGCTACTTCGGGCTCAAGCGCGCCGAGATCGCCGCGCGGACCGCCGAGCTGCTGGAGTTCGTGCAGCTCTCGGACCGGGCCGAGTCCCCGGTCGAGCCGCTGAGCGGCGGCATGAAGCGGCGCCTGACCATCGCGCGCTCGCTCATCAACTCCCCGGAGATCCTGATCCTCGACGAGCCCACCACCGGCCTGGACCCGCAGGCCCGGCACGTGGTGTGGGACCGGCTGTTCCGGCTCAAGCAGGCCGGCACCACGCTCATCCTCACCACGCACTACATGGACGAGGCCGAGCAGCTGTGCGACCGGCTGGTGGTGATGGACCACGGCCGCATCGCCGCCGAGGGCTCGCCGCGCGAGCTGATCGAGCGCTATTCCACGCGCGAGGTGCTGGAGATCCGGTTCGCGCCGGACGGTGAGGAGCGCAAGGCCGCCGCGGCCGCGCTGGCCGCGCTGGTCGGGACCGGGGAGCGCGGTGCCGTGCAGCGCATAGAGGAGCTGCCGGACCGGATCCTGCTGTACAGCGAGGACGGCGAGGCCTCGCTGGCCGCGGTCCACGGCTCGGGGATCGTGCCGGTGGCCTCGCTCGTGCGGCGTTCGTCGCTGGAGGACGTGTTCCTGCACCTGACCGGACGGACGTTGGTGGACTGATGACCGATTCTGCGGCCGCCGCGCCGCCGATGGCGGTCCGCGAACTGCGCGGGCTGCTGACCAACTACCGCCGCACCTGGCGCGGCTCGATCATCTCCAGCGTGCTCGGGCCGCTGATGGGCCTGGTGGCCCTGGGCATGTCGCTGGGCAAGATCGTGGACGCCGGCCCGGGCGCGCACACGTTCGGGACCGTCGACGGCAGGCCGGTGAAGTACCTGCTGTTCCTGGCCCCGGCGCTGATGGCCAACGCCGGGATGCAGACCGCCATCGGCGAGTCGACGTATCCGGTGCTGTCCTCGATGAAGTGGCAGCGCACGTTCCACGCCTCGATCGCCTCGCCGCTGGGCTCGTTCGACGTCTTCCTCGGCCGCCTGCTGTTCGTGGCTTGCCGGGTATTCATGAATTGCGCGATCTTCCTCGGGGTGATGGCGCTGTTCGGCGCCGTGCGCGCGGCGGGGCCGGCCGGGCTCGGGCCGGTGCTGGCCGTGCCGGCGGCGGTGCTGACCGGGCTGGCGTTCGCGGCGCCGGTGGTGGCCTGGGCGGTGACGCAGGACCGCGATACGGGGTTCTCGGTGCTGTTCCGCTTCGTGATGATCCCGCTGTTCCTGTTCTCCGGGACGTTCTTCCCGCTCTCGCAGCTGCCGCCGGTGCTCCAGCCGCTGGCGTACGCCACGCCGCTGTGGCACGGCGTCGACCTGTGCCGCGGGCTGGCGCTCGGGACGGCCACGGCCGGCTCGGTGCTGCTCCATCTGGCGTACTTGCTCGCGGTGATCGGCGCCGCGCTCTGGTACGGCGCCCGCACCTTCCGCCGCCGGCTGAATCCGTAGAGGGGGAGAACGCGATGACGACCGCCGATGGGAACATCCTGTCCCACGCCCCGCTGACCCGGCTCCTGCTCGGCCGCCGGGCCTTCGGCCCGATGGGTGGCGGCAAGGCCGGGCTGCTGGTCGAGCGCAACCTGATGGTCTACCGCCGCCTGTGGCTGACCATGGTCTCGGGCTTCTTCGAGCCGTTGTTCTACCTGCTGTCGATCGGCGTCGGCCTCGGCAAGCTCACCGGCGCGGTGGACGGCGTCCCGTACGCGCACTACGTCGCCCCCGGCCTGCTCGCGGTCTCGGCGATGAACGGCGCGGTGTTCGACGCCACCTTCAACGTCTTCTTCAAGATCAAGTACGCCAAGATCTACGACGCCATGCTCGCCACCCCGCTGCGCGTGGGGGACATCGCCCTCGGCGACATCGCCTGGGCCCAGCTGCGCGGCATGATGTACTCGGCGGCGTTCCTGCTGGTGATGCTCGTGATGGGGCTGGTCCACAGCTGGTGGGCCCTCCTGGCCCTGCCGGTGACCCTCCTGATCGGCTTCGCCTTCGCCGCGGTCGGCATGGCCTGCACCTCCTTCATGCGCTCCTGGCAGGACTTCGACCTGGTCACCCTGGCTCTGATGCCGATGTTCCTGTTCTCCGGCGCCTTCTACCCCCTGTCGGTCTACCACCACCAGGTCAGGATCCTGATCGAGGCGCTGCCCCTGTACCACGGCATCGATCTGCTGCGGGCCCTGACGCTCGGGCGCGTGCACATCGGGCTGCTGTGGGACGTGCTGTATCTGGCGGTGATGGGGCTGATCGGGGCGGCGGTCGCGGCCCGGCGGCTGGAGCGCTTGCTGCTGACGTAGCTGATCACAGTATTTTTGTGGATCCCCGCCCTCGAACAAGAGCGCTAGTCTGAGCCGCTTTTTTGTTTCGCAGCGTTCTTATGCCGCGGTCCCGACCCGCGGCGGGGGAGGAAAGATCAGCTTGAATCGCACTACGAAGGCGGTCCGCGCGGTCACGGCGGCGGCCGCCGTCGGCGCCGCGACCGTCACCGGCGCCTGGGGGCTCGCGGCGCCGGCGAACGCCGGCTCCGCGGCGCCGCACAACGGCCAGCTCGCCTACAGCCAGGGCCAGATCTGGTACTCGGTCAACCCGGACGGTTCCGGGCAGCACATGGTCACGCCGTCCGGCGGGGGCTTCGACCCGACCGATCAGATCACCTCGCCGGTGTTCTCGCCGGACGGGACGCTGGCGGTGTTCCAGGACGGGCCGAGCGGGGACCTGTGGATCTCCCATGCCGACGGCACCGGCGCCCGGCTGCTCGACAAGGCCACCGGCCCCACCGTCGACAACGTCAACGCGGCCGACCTGTTCCCGCAGTGGATGGACGACTCGACGATCGTGTTCGAGCGGAACAACAACGGCGGCGCGTTCCAGGTCAACGCCGACGGCACCGGGCTCAAGGCGTACCAGGCGCCCGGTGGTCTGCAGGGCCATCTGGTGTTCGGTCCGAACGGACTGGTCGCCGGCATCCAGTCCAATGCGTACACGTTCAACATCTCGATCTACGATCCGGCCACGTCCAAGGTCTCCACCGTGGCGAACGCGGACTCGATCGGCTTCTCGCCGGACGGCACGAAGATCGCCTACAGCGTGTACGGCGGCGGGGCCGGCACGGCGCAGATCGTCGTGGCGAACATCGACGGCACCTCGCCGACCCCGATCACGCACCTCGCGGGCTCGGGCTTCCAGCCGGTCTGGTCGCCGGACGGTACCGAGATCGCCTTCCAGGAGCGGGTCTGGAGCGCGTCGGCCGGCTGGGGCGGGGCGAACCTGGACGTGATCGCGCCCACCGGCGGGAACCCCAAGGCCATCGTCACCAACGGCCCGCTCGGCGGGGGCTACCTGGCCTGGGACAACGGGCCGCTCTACACCGGCCCGACGAACTCGCCCAGCCCCTTCCTGCCGCCCCTCACCCGGCCCGGGATCGACCGGCTCGGCGGTACCGACCGCGTCGACACGGCGGTGAAGGTGTCGGGCTACAACACAGCCGACCGGGGCACCGGTCTGTCCGACTCCGACCCGGGGGCCATCGCGAAGACCGCGGTGCTGGCCCGCGACGACCAGTTCGCCGACGCGCTGTCCGGCAACGCGCTGGCTGTCGCGAAGGGCGGGCCGCTGCTGCTGACCGATCCGCACGAGCTTTCCCCGGAGGTCGCCAACGAGCTGACCCGGATCCTGCCGCCGGGCGCCACGATCTATGTGCTCGGTGGCGAGAAGGCGGTGTCGCCGCAGGTGGTGGCGGGCGTGACCGCCCTGGGCTTCAAGGTGGACCGGATCGGGGGCACCGACCGGTACGCGACGTCGGTGCGGATCGCGCAGACGATCGGCGGGACGCCGGCCAGCGTCGCGCTCGCGACCGGCAACGACTACCCCGACGCGCTGACCGCCGGCGCCGGCGTGAAGGGCAACCGGACCTCGCCGAACCTGAACACCGGCGTCGTCCTGCTCACCGACGACGGTGTCCTGCCGCAGGAGACGAAGGACTTCCTCGCCGGCGTCAACCCCGCGGTGAGCAAGATCTACGCGGTCGGCGGCCAGGGCGTCACCGCCGTGGCCACCGGGCAGCCGGGCTGGAAGGGCGAGGTCACGAACCTGGCCGGCGCCGACCGGTACGCCACCGCCGCGGCGGTGGCCGGCAGCACGATGTTCCAGACGGAGAACGGCGGGCCCCTGGTGCCGGGCATCGCCACCGGGAAGAACTGGCCGGACGCTCTTTCCGGCGGCGCGCTGACCGGCCGCTGGGGCTCGCCGCTCCTGCTGGCCGACGGCGGATCGCTGCCGGCGGCCGAGCTGGCCTGGCTGAAGCAGCACCCGCCGTTCGCTATGGGGCCGAGCGGTCTGATGGGCGCGCTGCCGGTGTTCGGCGGCACCTCGGCCGTCCCGGACAGCGTGATCAAGCAGGTCGGCGACACGCTGTACGGCGCGGGCAAGTACGACGTCTTCGACAACCGGCACCTGGCGTCGATCCTCGGACCGTTCTGAGCCTTCCGGACCACCGCTGAACGAGGGGCCTTCCCGTACCGGGAAGGCCCCTCACTTCGTTAGGTACCGTGCGCGCGGCCCCGCCGTGTCCCCGCTTGGCGTGTCGGAGACCCGCGCGTCTGATCACGCGCGGGAGAATCACTGACGGTAGTGATTCAGGTTGACTTCCGTGACGGGAGTTAGGTAAGCCTTACCTGATCTCTTGCCACGGATGGAGAACCGCTATGCCCTCGCCCGCCCTGCCCGCCGACCGCCCGACCCCCCAGACCGCCTCACCCGGCGACGGGCTGGCCGGTCCGGCCCGCCCGAGTCCGGCCCCGCAGGTCTCGGCGCCGAAGACTTCGTCGGCATTGATGTCGTCGGCGAAGACTTCGTCGGCAAAGACTTCGGCAGCTCAGGCCGCGGCGCTGAAGATCCTCGCGCGGCAGGCGGCGCGGGAGTCGGCGGCTCGGACGTATGCGCGGCATCTGCCGATCGTGCCGGTGCGGGCGCAGGGCTCGTGGATCACCGGGGCGGACGGGCGCGACTACCTGGACTGCCTGTCCGGGGCCGGCACGCTGGCGCTCGGGCACAACCATCCGGTCGTGGTCGCGGCGATCCGCGAGGTGCTGGACAGCGGTGCGCCGCTACACGTCCTGGACCTGGCCACGCCGGTCAAGGACGACTTCACTTCGGCGCTACTCGAAGCCCTGCCCGCGGAGCTGGCGGCCGACTGCCGCATCCACTTCGCCGGCCCGACCGGCGCCGACGCGGTCGAGGCCGCGGTGAAGCTGGCGCGGACCGCCACCGGGCGCCGCGGCGTGTTCGCCTTCACCGGCGCCTACCACGGCATGACCGCCGGTGCGCTGGCGCTGACCGGTGCGAACGCGGTGCGCGAGCCGGCGGTCGCCGGTGACCCGTACCTGACCCGGCTGCCGTTCCCGCATCCGTACCGCTGCCCCTTCGGCCTGGGCGGCACGCTCGGCGCGGCGGCGTCGGCGGCGTATGTGCGCACCCTGCTGTCCGACCCGCACTCCGGCACGGCGGCGCCGGCCGCGGCGGTGGTCGAGCCGGTGCAGGGCGAGGGCGGCGTGGTCCCGGCGCCGGACGGGTGGCTGCGGTCGCTGCGCGCGGTGACGGCCGAGCACGGCGTCCCGCTGATCGCCGACGAGGTCCAGACCGGTTTCGGGCGCACCGGCGCGCTGTTCGGCGTCGACCACGCCGGGGTGGTGCCGGACGTCATGGTGCTGTCGAAGGCGGTCGGCGGCGGGCTGCCGCTGGCGGTCGTGGTCTACCGCGCCGGGCTGGACCGGTGGGGCGAGGGCGCGCACACCGGCACCTTCCGCGGGAACCAGCTGGCCATGGCCGCCGGGGCCGCGACGATCCGCCACATCCTGGCCGAGGGCCTGGCCGCGCGGGCCGCCGCGCTGGGGGAGCGGCTTGTCGGACGTCTGATGAGATATCAGGCCCTGCACCCGCTTCTCGGTCACGTCCGGGGCCGCGGCCTGATGATCGGCCTGGAGATCGTCGACCCGCACGGCGAACCCGACGCCCTCGGGGCCCTGCCCGCCGCGCCCGCGACGGCCCGCCGCCTGCGCGCGGAACTGCTGGCGCGAGGCGTGATCGCGGAGCTCGGCGGCCGCCACGGCGCGGTCCTGCGGCTGCTGCCGCCCCTGACCCTCGGCGACGACGAGGCCGACCACGTGACGAGTGTCCTGGGCCGGGCCCTCGACACGGTGTCCGACCACCCATCCCGCCGCGACCTGGAGGTAGCCGGTGTCTGAGCACGTTGATGAGGAGCCGGGCGCCGAGCTGCCGATCCGGGCCGGCGCGACGGTCGACATCGGCGACGTGAGCGGCATCGAGGCCGACGTGGTGCGCGGGATCCTGCGCGCGGAGCCGGTCGGGCGCCTGGCGGCTTCGGGGCCCGCGGGCACAGAGCATGATCGCGCGACCGGGCTGGCGCTGACCATCGCCGCGAACCAGGCTGCGAATCAGGTGGCGAGTCCCGCTGCGAGCCAGGTGGCGAGCCGGCCTGCGAGCCAGGCCGCAGACCAAGTGGCGAACCCCGCCGCGAACCAAGTGGCGAACCGGACTGCGAATGAGGTAGCGAGCCAGGCGGCGAACTGGGCTGCGAACCGGGCTGCGAAACCGGCTGCGAATCAGGCGGCGGACCGGGCTGCGAAACCGGCTGCGAGCCAGGCTGCGAACCGGGCGGCGGACGGGGCTGCGAAACCGGCTGCGAACC
>Ga0207671_10000170_pt1 | contig 99729 bp, 80 predicted proteins | sample KBSC24metaG_FD_184352 | JGI IMG/M metagenome (GOLD analysis project Ga0207671, IMG submission 184352) | Corn rhizosphere microbial communities from Kellogg Biological Station, Michigan, USA - KBS C2-4 metaG (SPAdes) (version 2) | ecosystem: Host-associated > Plants > Roots > Rhizosphere > Soil...
GACCGTCAAACCACGGACTCACCGCACCAGCCCACACCAACCCGCACCAGCCCACACCAACCCGCACCAAAGCACCACACACCCCGCTGCGGCTCACCCGTCCTCCGCCACCCGATCGGCGATATGGCGCGCAATCTCCAAAGCGCTCGTCGCGGCGGGCGAGGGCGCGTTCAGGACATGCACCTGATCGCGAGCCGTCTCGATGAGAAAGTCGTCGACCAGAGACCCGTCGCTGCGCATCGCCTGGGCGCGGACGCCTGAGCCGTGGCGCACGATGTCGGCCTCGGTGACGGCCGGGACGAGGCGGGCCAGGCTGGCGGCGAAGCGCTTCTTCGAGAACGAGCGGCGGACCTCGTCCAGGCCGGTGGGGATCGCGTAGCGGCGGGCCAGGCGCCAGGTGCCGGGGAAGGTCGCCACCTCGGCGACGTCCTTCGCGGAGAAGTCGGTCCAGCGGTAGCCCTCGCGGCGCAGCGCCAGCACGGCGTTGGGGCCGGCGTGCACGCTGCCGTCGAGCATCCTCGTCAGGTGCACGCCCAGGAACGGCAGCGTCGGGTCCGGGACCGGGTAGATCAGGCCCTTGACCAGGTGGCGGCTCTCGGGCCGGAGTTCGTAGTACTCGCCGCGGAAGGGCACGATGCGGGCCGACGGCGTCAGGCCGGCCAGCCGCGCCACCCGGTCGGAGTGCAGGCCCGCGCAGTTGACCAGGGCGTCGGCGCGGACGATGCCGGCTCCGGTGGCCACCTCGACGCCACCGGTACGCCCGGCCCGGATCGCCAGCGCGGCGCTGTTCAGCCGCAGGTCGGCGCCGGCCTCGCCGAGCAGCCGGACCAGCGCGGCGCAGACGCCGGGGTAGTCGATGATGCCGGTGGACTCCACGCGCAGCGCGGCGACGCACGAGACCTCGGGCTCGTACTCCCGGGCCTCGGCCGACGTGATCCGCTTCGCCGGCACTCCGTTGGCCGCGGCCCGCTCGGCCAGCACGTCGAGCGCCGGGACCTCCTCCTCGCCGGTCGCGACGACGAGCTTCCCGCAGACCTCGACCGGCACGTCGTGCCGCCGGGCGAAGTCCACGATGGACCGGTTCCCGGCGACGGACATGCGGGCCTTGAACGAGCCGGGCTTGTAGTACAGGCCGGCGTGCACGACGTTCGAATTGTGGCCGGTCTGATGCGCCGCCCAGCCGCCCTCCTTCTCCAGCACGGTGACGTCCAGCCCCCGCCCGGTCAGCTCCCAGGCCACGGCCAGACCGATGATCCCGCCCCCGATGACGACGACACTGCGCACGATCGGTCAGGTTACGCGACTGGGTGTCGACCGCCTAGGCACCGAGGGTTTCCGCCCCACTGCCGGATCAGCTCACCGGCTCGAGCTCGGCCTGCTGGCTCTCCAGGAACTGCTCGTGGATCTCCTTGGGCCCGAACGGCCACGCGTGCTCCCGTCGCGCCCAGACCAGGAACGCCACGCAGCCCAGGGCCAGCCAGGCCAGCGACCACTCGATCGGGGCGACGCCGGGGTTCGCCTTGTCCGCCCAGAGGTAGATCGTCGCCCAGCCGATGCCGGCCACGATGCTCGGCAGCGGGTAGAGGATCATCTTGTACGGCCGCGCCAGGTGCGGCTGCCTCTTGCGCAGCACGCTGACCGCGGCGATCTGCGCGATCGACTGCACGATGACCATCACCGTGGTCAGCAGGGAGATCAGCACGGTCAGCGGCGGGTGCGAGGCGGAGCTGCCGAGGTGCCGGGCGAACAGGAAGCTCGCCGCCGTCATCACCCCCATCACCAGCAGGCCCACGGTCGGGAACTCGTGCCTGCGGTGCAGCCGGCCGAACGAGCGGAAGAACATCCCGTCCCGGGCCGCGTCGAAGGGCACGCGGGAGCCGCCGAGCAGGCCGGTGAACACCGAGGCGAACGCGGTGATCAGGACGAGCACGGTGACGACCTGCGCCGCGCCCTTGCCCCAGGTCTGCTGCAGGACCGCGGCGCCGATGGAGCTGGAGTCGATGCTCTTGGCGTCCAGCATGTCGCGCCAGGGCACCACCCCCAGCACACCGATCTGCATCACCACGTAGATCGCGGCGATCGAGAGCACCGAGACGATGATCGAGCGCGGCATCACCCGACCCGGGTCCTTGATCTCCGCCCCGAGGTACGCGGTCGTGTTGTAGCCGAGGTAGTCGAACACGCCGATGGTCAGGCCGCCGGCGAAGCCGACCCAGAACGAGCCCTTCAGCGGCGCGATCGCGCCGGCCGGCCAGGTGAAGGCCAGGGAGGGGTGGAAGTGCGTGAAGCACGCGAGGATCACCGTGCACACGCACACGATCATCACGACCCACAGACCGACGGTCAGCTTGCCGATGTTCTCCACCCGGCGCCACAGCAGCAGGACCAGCAGCGCGACCAGGGCCAGTCCCACGACGTCGCCCTGGCCGGTGCCCATCGAGGGCCAGAGGTAGGCCAGGTACTGCACCATCCCCTGGATGCCGGTGGACATGATCAGGGGGATGAACAGGATGGCGGTCCAGATGAACAGGAAGGGCATCAGCCGCCCGGTCCGGTACTGGAAGGCCTCACGCAGGTAGACGTAAGTGCCGCCGGAGCCGGGCAGCGAGGCGCCGAGCTCGGCCCAGACCAGGCCGTCGGCCAGCGCCAGGATCGCGCCGGCGATCCAGCCGACGATCGCCTGCGGTCCGCCGAACGCCACGACCATCAGCGGGATGGTGACGAACGGCCCGATCCCGCACATCTGGGCCATGTTGATGGTCACGGCCTGGAACAGGCCGATCTTCCGGCCCAGTCTTTCGGCCCCGGGCTCCGGTACGGCGGGCACGGCTCGGATCTCGGCCATCAGCGACTTCCTTCAAGGCTCGCACGGACGTCCGCGTGGTCACGCCGGCGAAGCCGTCGAACTGCCCGACCTGGCAGGAAGGAGCGTCGACCGCCGCCGCTGGACGGCCACATCATGCGCGGACGCCGGACCGACCTCAAGGGCTTGCGCAGAAGCGCGCAGATTGTTTGCGCGTATCGGCGCGAAGTGCGCTCCAGCAGGTCTCGGCAAGGTCGAATCACGATGGCTCAAAAGCGGCGGGGCATCCGGGCAGAACTCGCCGCGGATCCCCGCCCGTCCCGGCCTCAGCGGTAGCCGGTGCAGCCGTTCGCCTCGACCCTGGCCCACCACGTCCCGTCGGCGATCTGGCCGTCGTCGACGAGGAAGTAGGGCCGTTGGCACCCGGTGTAGTCGGCGTTCATCTGACGGCTGGCGGTGGCCTGGGCGTCGGCGAGAGTCGGCCCGTAGCCGTCCTCGATGCCGATGAACGTGGCGGGGCGCACGGCCGCGGAGGCCGTCTCCGCACCGGCCACGCCGGTGAGGCAGAGCGTGGCGGCGAGCGCCGTGAGGACCGCGCCGTGGCGGGTGGGCCGAATGCTCATGGTTCGTCTCCTGAGCGTCGAACGAGGGGTGGCACGGCCCACGATGACACCGTTCCGGGCGATGAACAAGGATCCTGATTCACTCGTCGCCGGCCGATGCGGCGACGCGGCGGCCGGCACCCGCGGTTTCCCCGCGGCATCAGGACTCTGGCATGCTCGCTCGCAGCGGTCGAAGGTCGCCGCTGGAGCACAGGGCGGGGACCGATGCCGACGGTGGGGCTTGCGGATCAGCGGATCGACGAGGTCAGGACGACCCGGAGCACGAGCCTGGACCTGTCGAACACCGGCCTGCGCCAGGTACCGACCGCGGTCCGCGGTCTGACCTACCTGCAAGAGCTCCGCCTCGACCAGAACCAGTCGCTTCGCGAGCTGCCCGACTGGCTCGGCGAGCTGACCGAGCTCCGGACGCTGGACCTGGAGAACTGCGGCGTGACCGAGTTGCCGGAGAGCATGGCGCGCCTCGGCGGCCTGCGCAATCTGCGGCTGAGCCACACCTCGCTCGCGGTGTGGCCCGATTGGCTGGCGGACCTTCCCCTGGCGATCTTGTACCTGGACGGGATGGATCTGCGTTCCGTGCCGCCGACGGTGCTGCGAATGTCCGCCCTGGAAGTGCTGGCTCTGGACGACAACAATCTCACCGCCCTGCCGGAGGAGATCGGCGACCTGCGCAAGCTGCGGGCTCTGTATCTGGCCATGAACCGTCTGCGGGAGCTGCCCGACACGCTGGGGTCGCTGCCGGACCTGACCACGCTCGACGTCGAGGGCAACCCCCTGCCCGCGCTCGATCCGGCCCTGCTCGGCGACGACGCCACCCTCATCGACTGGCTCCGCTCGCGTGTGTCCGGCGAATCGCGCAACTGGCGCTCGCGGGTCCTCGTCGTCGGCGAGGCCGCCGTCGGCAAGACCTCCCTGGTGCGTGCGCTGTCCGGCCTCGACCACCGGCCCGGCGAGCCGACCACCCACGGGATGAGCGTCGCGAACCTGCCCTTCCCCCATCCCACCGAGCCGGCCGCCACCATGCGGCTCGGCTTGTGGGACTTCGGCGGCCAGCCCAACTACCAGGCCTGCCACCAGTTCTTCTTCTCCGGCCGGGCCCTGTTCCTGGTGGTCTGGGACACCCGCAACGGCGCCGACCGGGACCGGGTCGTGCACTGGATCGAGACCGTCGAGGCCCGCGCGCCCGGGGCGCCGATCATCGTCGTCGCCACCCATGCCGACGAGCGTGCCGCCGACCTCGACACCGACCTCACGGCCCGCTTCCCCGGCGTCATGGCCACCCTCGCGGTGGACTGCGCCGGGCCGCGCAACGGCATCGCCGCCCTGCGGAAGCGAATAGCCGAGGTGGCCGCCACACTGCCGCTGATGGGTGCCGGCTGGCCGGCCGCCTGGGACAAGGCCGCGCAGGCCCTCCGCGACCACGACGGAGCACAGATCAGCGTCTTCGCCATGCGGGAGCTCATGATCGACGCCGGCGTCGACGAGGGGTCGGTGGGCAGCCTGACCAGCGTGCTGCACAGCCTCGGCGACATCCTCTACCCCGAGTCCCCGGCCCGGAAGATCATCGGCGACCTGGTCACCCTCGACCCGGCGTGGCTCAACGCCCGTATCAGCCAGATTCTCGACCGGCAGGAGATCCAGGACCGGGCCGGTGTCCTCACCCGCGCCGACCTCGACGAGATCTGGCCCGACCTCGACCGCGAGACCTCCGACTACCTGTTGGCGATGACCGAGGAGTACGACCTCGGCTACCCCATCACCGACTCCCGCGACTCCGGCGCGCTCGCGCTGGTGGTGGATCGGCTGGCCCGCGCCGAGCCGGACTTGGCACCGTGGCACAAGGCCGGCGCGGACCCGGACATGCGCCGGATCCGGATCCGCTACGTGCCGGCCAAGGCACTGCCGGGGATCCCGGCGTGGTTCATCGCCCGCGAATACAGATTCTCCTGCGGATACGCCTGGCGGCGAGGTGCCCTGCTCCGCGATCCCCGCAACGACGACTGGGCTCTGGTTCGCACCGGCGACGACGGCACCGTCGAGCTGGAGGTCCGGGGCCGCTACGCCCCCTCGCGGTTCTTCGGGATCGTGGACGACGGGCTGCACCAGACCTTCGACCGCTACCCGGGACTGACGGTGAGCCGTGAGATCCCTTGCCCCTGCGCGGACGACTGCCGGACCGGCTACCCGGAGGAGGTCGTCCACAAGCGGCTGGCCCGGAACCTCGCCACGATCTCCTGCACCCGCTCCGGCGAGGATGTGGACATGCACGCGCTGCTGGAGGGCATCCTGCCGACCCGCAAGACCCTGCGGTCCGAGGACCGGCACGCGGTCGCGGCGCTGAGCCGGGAGTCAGGCCTGATCGAACTGATCACGGCGCAAACCGAGGCCTCGATGCGGCGGGTGCTGCAGGAACAGCTGCAGCGGGAGTTCTCCCGCAACCGGTCGATCAAGCAGATCTGCTGCCCGAGCGTGGTGACGGTGACCGAGCAGAAGTCGTCGATCGGGAAGACGGTGTACCGGCTGAACCTGTGGTGTGACCAGCCGGGCCAGTGGCACCAGCTCCCCGAGTCCACCGGCTCCTATGAGCTGGCCGAGCCGGCCCGCTGGCTGCGCGAACTGGGACCCCACCTGCGCCGCGTCGCGAAGATCCTGAGTGTCACCGTGCCGATCGGCAAGGCCGCCTTCGGTCTGGCCGCCGATGAACTCGACGGCCGCCTCCACGAGGATCTCGAGTCCTGGCACACCGATCTCGCGAAGATCCCGTCCCACCTCGACGTCCCGGAATTCAAGGACGCCCTGGCCGAGTTCGACGCCGCCGGCCGGGTGCTCCCGCATCGCATCGCGGTCTTGGACTCGGAATATCGGATACTGGAACAGACGCTGACGGCCATGGATCCGAAACGGCGCTGGGGCGGACTGAACCGGGTCGCGACCGCCGAGGGTCACGTGTTCTACCTCTGCGACGAACACACTCGGGAGTACGAGCGGCACCCTGTGCCCTTGCGTCCTGAGGACTACCAGTAGTCAGCGGCCGACGATCAACTCCGCCACCTCGTCCATCCACGCCAGCACGCCCCGCTCGTAGTGGATGCCGAAGCGGACCGTGCTGCGCAACAGCTCGTCCTCGATGTCGTCGGCGATGTCGCAGTAGTGCTTGAGGCGGCGCTCGTGCATCACGCGGTGCTCCACCAGGTAGCCGCGCAGGGTGTCGCGGTCGATGGCCGAGCCGAAGGCCAGCTTCAGGAGCAGGGGGTAGCGGATCTGCTCGGCGCCGGGCGGCTCGGCGAGCCAGGCGGCGAAGGCGGCCCGGCCGGCGTCGGTGAGCTCGTACGGACGGCGGGCGCGCGGGCCCACGGGGCCGGCGGTGACCAGTCCGTGCGCGGACAGGGTGGCCAGCTCGCGGTAGACCTGGCTGCGGGTCAGGCTCCAGAAATCGCCGATCAGGCCCTCGGCGATGCCGACCAGTTCGTAGCCGCTGGCCGGGCCGCCGTGCAGGAACCCCAGCAGAGACGCCGCGGTGCTGTTCAGCTCGCCCGCGTAAGCCTTCGCGCCGGGCGCGGTGCGGCTCATGGTGGTCTCCTGTTTCTCGTCCGGGCCCTTGACAGTCCATTGTGGATGGTTTTTCCTGGAAGCCATAGTCCACTGTGTCACGTCAATGTGACCTGTCAATGTGATCGGTCAGCGTGGCACCGCGACAAGGGGGAAGCTCATGGCCGCCGACTACGACTTGGGCTTCACAAGCCTGGCCACCGAGGTGGAAGACCTCGCCCTGCCGGTGACCGGCGATCTGCCGGCCTGGCTGTCCGGGACCCTGTTCCGGAACGGACCGGCGCGCTTCGAAGGGGGCGAGGTCCCGTTCCGGCACTGGTTCGACGGGCAGGCGATGCTGCACCGCTTCGCCATCGCCGAGGGCGCCGTCACCTACACCAACCGCTTCATCGACTCCTCGAGCAAGCGGGCCACCGACGCCGGCCGGATCGGCTACATCGAATTCGCCACCGATCCCTGCCAGCGCTACTTCTCGCGCGTGTTCACCCGCTACCGTCCGAGCACGCGGGACATGCCGAACGCGAACGTCAACGTCGCGTCCCTGGCCGAGGGCCTGGTCGCCCTGACCGAAGTGCCGCTGGCCGTGTCCTTCGATCCCAAGACGCTCGCCACCGCCGGGATCGCCGCCTACCGCGACAGCCTGTTCGGCCAGGTCACCACCGCACACCCGCATCAGAACCCGCGGACCGGCGAGCTGGTGAACTACCTGCTGTTCTTCGGCAGGAAGAGCACCTACCAGGTCTACCGGCAGTCCCCGACCAGCATGACCCGTGAGCTGGTCGCCCGGATCCCGGTGGCACGCCCCAGCTATATGCACAGCTTCGCCGTCACGGAGAACTACGTCGTGCTCGCGGAGTTCCCCTACACCGTCAACTCCCTGAAACTGCTGCTGTCCGGCAAGCCGTTCATCGACAACTACCGCTGGAAGGCGCGCGGCACCACGCGGTTCCTCGTCGTCGACCTGCGGGACGGCTCAGTGCGCAAGGAGTTCCACAGCGAGCCGTTCTTCGCCTTCCACCACATCAACGCGTTCGAGGATCAGGACACAGACAAGCTGGTCCTCGACATCTGCGCCTACCGGGACGCCTCGGTCATCGACGCGCTTCGTCTCGACGCACTCGCCGAGCAGGTACCGGGAAGCTTCCCGTACCCGACGCGCTATGAGATCGACCTGGCCGCCGGAACGGTGAGCTCGCGCCGCCTGGCGGAGGTCACCATGGAACTTCCGCGCATTCACTACGGGCAGCACAACGGACGCCCGTACCGCTACGCGTACGGGATCACCGGTGACAGCGAAGGGCCCGTGGTGGCCCGCGGGCTGGTCAAGGTGGATGTGGAGAGCGGCCGGAGCAGGCAGTGGTCACGGCCGCGGAGTTACCCCGGGGAGCCGGTGTTCGTCCCCGCGCCCGGCGCGGTCGCCGAGGACGAGGGCGTGGTGCTGTCCGTGGTGCTCGATGCCGAAACCGGCACGTCGAGGCTGGTGGTCCTGGATGGGCAGTCGTTCCGGGAGGTGGCCTCGGCGGCGGTTCCGCACGCGATCCCGTTCGGGTTCCACGGACTGTTTAAAGGCCACTAGCCGGTAGCGAGGTCGAACACCGACACACCCGCGCCCTGAGCGATCGTGTAGCGGTTCGCGGCGGTATCCCAGCTCGGCGAGGTGATGACGGTTCCGGCCGCGATCCCGCTGTGGACGACGCCGTCGACGATCGCCGAGCCGGCACCGCTGCCGAACGAGATCCGGTACGGCACGCTCGCCGGAGTCCGGACGTCGAACCTTGATGCGCCGCCTTGCATCAGGACCGTGACATCGCCGCTGGGCGCCGGCAACGTGGCGGAGATGCTGGAACTGCCGGCGGCGAACACCAAGGACTTCAGATGAGCGCCGGTGAGATCGACGTGCTCCGCGGACGCGCCGGCGTCGAAGGACACCGACCAGTCGACCCGGGAATTCAGAACCACGGTGACCTGTGCGGGTCCTGGCCCGGGGGCGTCTCGGAGCGATACGGTCACCGCGCCGCCGCTGACGGCTGCTTGGGGAATCTGCCGGGCGTCGGCGGGCGTCACCGCCTGAAACAGCGCGTCTCCCAGATCAGCGCTGGTCACGGTGGCGCTGTCCGTCCCGCTCACGAGGTCGAGGCGCGCGGAGGTAAGCGTGCCACGCGCGCCGGAGATCTGGTGCGGGGCGAGGGTGGGCCCGGTTTGGAACGGCTGGTCCGGGCCGCTTCGCGAGGCCTCGAAGGACGGGATCCTTCCTGTCGAACAACCGGCGGCGGCCAGCGCGAACCCGATCGCGAGGATCCGCAGGACCAAGGCGCCGGCCGACGTGGTCCGAGCCCCGCCGCTAGTTCTTCGCATCGCTGTCATCGCTGTCATAGCTCTCACTGCTGTCACCGCTGTCGTCGGTCATGGCGGCCTCTGCCCTCTGCCCCCTGCTTTCAGCGCCAGACTCGGCGCTGACTTTCCACGCATTACGCCGCCCCCATATGGCTCATACGTCCCCTGTCAAACATCGTCACGCCGAGCGGCGGTGTCGTCGTATCCGTCGACGAGGTCGCGGCGGGCTCCAAAGAGTCGAGGAACGATCGCGCCCACCGGTTCACGTCATGCGTCATCACCTGGCGGTGCATGGACCGCATCCGTGTTCGCACCTCGGCCGGGTCCATGGTGAGCGCGCGCTCCAGGGCGTGCGCGACGCTGTTCAGGTCATGCGGATTCACCTGGCATGCCCCGGTCAGCTCGGCCGCCGCCCCCGCGAACTCGGACAGCACCAGGGTTCCGTCGAGCCGGTGCCGGGTGGCGACGTACTCCTTGCACACCAGGTTCATCCCGTCCCGCAGCGGCGTGACCACCATGACGTCGGCCGCGCAGTACAGCGCGACGAGCTCCTCGCGGTCCACCGGCTGGTGCAGGTAGTGGACGATCGGACGGCCGACCCGGCCGAACTCGCCGTTGAGCCGCCCCACCTGCTCCTCGATGTTGCGCCGCATCACCTTGTACTGGTCGACGCGCTCCCGGCTCGGCGTCGCGAGCTGGACCATGGTCACCGTCTCCGGGTCCACCCGCCGCGTGACCAGAAGCTCGCGCAGGGCCCGCAGCCGCACGTCGATGCCCTTGGTGTAGTCGAGCCGGTCCACTCCCAGCAGCACCCGGTGCGGATCCCCAAGGTCGGCACGTATCTGCCGGGCCCGCTCGGCGGTGCCGGTCCGCCGGGCGAGCTCGGCGAAGGACGTGGTGTCGATGGAGATCGGGAAGGCTCCGACCTGGACGTGGCGGCCGTCGTACGGCACGGACCCGGGGTGGCTCCCGACGTGCACAGCCGTCCTCGACGGCTCCAGGCCCAGCAGTTTGCGAGTCAGCCACAGGAAGTTCTGTGCCCCGCCGGGCATCTGGAAGCCGACCACGTCGGCGCCCAGCAGGCCCTGGACGATCTCGCTGCGCCACGGCAGCTGCATGAACAGCTCGACCGGCGGAAACGGTATGTGCAGGAAGAAGCCGATACGCAGATCAGGACGCTGTTCTCGCAGCATGGCCGGCACCAGCTGAAGCTGGTAGTCCTGCACCCACACCGTCGCCCCCGGCGCCGCCGCGGCGGCAGCGGCGTCGGCGAAGCGCCGGTTCACCGCGACGTAGCTGTCCCACCAGGCCCGGTCGAACACCGGCGGCACCACGACGTCGTGATACAACGGCCACAGCGTGGCGTTGGAGAAGCCCTCGTAGTAGTCGCGCACCTCGGCGGAGGACAGACGCACCGGATGCATCACCAGTCCGTCGTCGTCGAACGAGCCCGTATCCAGATCAGCCTGACCGGACCAGCCGACCCAGGCGCCCTTACGACCGCGCAGAAACGGCTCCAGCGCACTGACCAGGCCACCGGGGCTCGAACGCCACCGCGTCGTCCCGTCCTCCAGCCGCTCCACATCAACCGGCAGCCGATTCGCGACCACCAGGAAATCCGCGGTCCGCCCTGTCGTCATCACAGTCAAACGCCTCTCGTCTTCTCGACACGGTCCCGATCGACGTACGGAAAATGGCGCACTTCGACCCGAAAGATCCGTAAGTAGTATTTATAGCGGCGGTTACGCCTTATAGCGACGGTCGATTACGGGGATGTTTCGTCGACCTCGGAAACGTTGCCGGGGCACGTCTGCGTGTTCATGTGGCCGAGGGATAGCCCTGAACGCGGGCGGCACGGCTTCCCGAAAGCGTCTCAGTGCCCTTAAATGACTCCTGCCTTAACACCCGGTCGGAGAGGGGCGCCCGTTTCATGCGTGCATCGAAGCGCTGGCGGAACTGTGTCCTGTACATCGTCGGTGCCGCCCTGAGCCTCGCTGGCGTATCGCTGTCCGAGGCCGCCGCCCGCGCCGCCGACGCGCCGCCGACGACGGTCGCCGACCTCGGGGTCTTCTACCCGTCCTACGACTACTCATCCGCCGCCGGGGGTTCTATGGGCGGGATCACACGCGGTGCGGACGGGAACTTCTGGGCGGCGGTTTCGGACGTCCAGAACTACATCATCGTGTTCTCCCCGACCTCCCACGCGATCGTGACCCGGTATCCGATCGGCCCGTACGTCTCCACCATGGTCACCGGCCCGGACGGCCAGGTGTGGTTCGTGGAGAACGGCGTGGGGCCGAACGGGGCGCAGTCCGCGATCGCCGAGATCGACACCTCCGGCACGATCACAAGCCACCTGCTGCCGGTCGCCGACGGCTCGGATGTCGGCAGCCTGACCTTCGATGCCGCCGGCGACGCGTGGTTCCTGGCGGAGGGATCGCCCGGGGACAACGGATTGGGCTACGTCGGCTACCTCGCGCCCGACGAGTCGGTCACCCAGTTCGCGATGCCGTACCACTACGACGCGGAGAACGCCGACCACGAGCTGGCGATCGCTCGAAACGGCAGCGCCTGGTTCATCGGGAACATCGCCGGCACGGTGCGGGTCGGCTCGGTCAGCCCGGCCGGCGTGTTCGCCTACCAAGGCCTTCCGGGGGACACCGCGAACACCACGGACCAGATGGTGCTCGCGCCGGACGGGCATCTGTGGTTCGACGCCGGGCACCTGTCCCACAGCGACTTCGTCTACGACCTCGGCGAGATCGACCCCGCCACCGGCGCCCAGACCCTTTATCAGATGCCTGCGAACTTCAGCGGGGGATTCCTGAGCGTCGGCGCGGACGGAACGGTCTACGACGCCGGCACCATCGGCCCGCTCCAGCACCAGTCCGGTACCGCCGACGACACCGCGATCATGGCCCTGACGCCCACCGACGGCCACCTCGGCGAGTTCACCGGATCGGACACGTTCAGCCCTCAGGACATCGCCACCGACTCCGCCGGCAATCTGTGGATGAACCAGGGAAGTATGTTCGCTGAGCTGACCCTCAATGCTCCGCACAGCACCGCGATGACGATCGCGCCGGACGCGAATCCCGCGTACTACGGGCAGCCGGGTGGAGTGACCGTGACGCTGGCGCCCAACGAGCCCGGCGCGCCGGTACCCACGGGGACGGTGACGTTCAGCGCTCGTCAGTTCGCTTCCGTCACCGAGCCCGTCGTCAACGGCACGGCGACCCTTCCGATCGCCGACCTGCCGCTGGGGCTGACCTCGCTGGACGCCACCTACAGCGGCGATGCCGCCTACGGCCCGGAAAGCAGCGACCTGCTTCAGGAGACGGTGAACAGCTCGCCGACGACCCTGACTCTGGCAGCATCGCCCAACCCGGCCGCGGCTGGGCAGGCGGTTCACGTCACCGCGACGGTGACGATGGCGGGCGGCTCGGCGCCGAAGTGCTGCTCGGTGCAGTTCAGTGTGGATTCGGGCAGCGTGCAGACGGTTCCGCTGACGGGTTCGACCGCCGCCATCGACCTGCCTTCGCTCAGCGTCGGTGCGCATACCGTCAAGGCGGACTTCGCCGACCAGCCCGGTTACGGGTCCAGCACTGCCACGCTGGCTGAGACGGTGAACGTGGCCGATCCTTGTCCGTGCACGGTTTTCCCGGACTCGGCGACTCCGGCCGTCGCCGACACCGGTGACGGATCAGCGGTCGAACTCGGCACGAAGGTGCAGGTCAGTGCGGCGGGGAACATTACCGGAGTCCGGTTCTACAAAGCCGCGGGAAACGCCGGACCGCATACCGGATCACTGTGGGCTTCGGACGGCACGCTGCTGGCGACTGGGACGTTCAGCGACGAGAGCGCCTCTGGCTGGCAGACGCTGACGTTCGCAAGTCCTGTCGCTGTCAGGCCGGGCGCTACCTACATCGCTTCGTACTACGCGCCGCATGGGCATTACTCGGCTGATGGCGCCTTCTTCGCCAGCGGGGGTGCTGGTACGGGGCCGATCACGGCGCTGGCCGACAGCAGCAGTGGCGGCAACGGTGTGTACGCCTATGCACCGGCCTCGGCTTTCCCGAGCAACAGCTACAACGCGACCAACTACTGGGTCGACGCGGTATTCGACGCTGCCGGCGTCCCCACCGGACCACAAACCGTCACCGGCACCACTCCTGAGGCCTCGGCCGCCGGTGTGGCCGACACCGTCGCGCCGACCGCGACGTTCTCTGCCGCACTCGATCCGGCGAGCCTGCATTTCGTCCTCACCGACGCCGCCGGCACCGGGGTCCCGGCCGTCGTCACCTACGACGCGGCCTCGCGCACGGCGACGCTGACCCCGTCGACTCAGCTGCCCTCCGACACGGCCTTCACCGCCTCGGTCACGGCCACCGACGCCTGGGGCCACGCCATGGTCCAGCCGGCCGGCTGGACCTTCACCACCGGCACCACTCCCCCGGCCTACAGCTGCCCCTGCGCGCTGTTCGCCCCGGGCGACACCCCGGCGGTGGCGAATTCCGGTGAGTACAGCTCGGTGGAGCTGGGCGTGCGCTTCACGGCGGCGATCGACGGCTCGGTCACTGGCATCCGCTTCTACAAGGGCACGTCGAACACTGGCATCCACACCGGCTCGCTGTGGACCGCGGACGGGACGCAACTGGCCACGGGCACGTTCAGCAACGAGAGCGCATCGGGCTGGCAGACCCTCACCTTCGCCAACCCGGTCGCGATCACCGCCGGAACGACATACGTGGCCTCGTACCATGCGCCGAACGGCAACTACTCGTACACCACCGCCTACTTCGACTACCCGCACATGACCTACCCCCTCACCGCACCGGCCGGAAACCACCCGCCGACGGGCAACGGGGTCTTCGCCTACGAACCGGGCACCGCGTATCCGGTCGAGTCCAGCAGCGGCAACAACTACTGGGTCAGTCCTGTGTTCGTGCCCGCGGGCTAGGGACGAATCAGGGCACGGCATAGCCGACAACCGCGGGCCCAGACCACATCCCGCGGGTCGATACGGTCCATCTCGATCGCCAAGAGAGCGTCAGATGCGGAGGCGAGCAGGCCGCCGTCTCCGGTTCGGATGGACGACAGCGCCGTGCGCCGGGCGAAGATGATCAGCGTGTAGCAGTCCTGTTGGCGCAAGAGCGCCCTCGCAGCGCGGCTACGTATCAGCGTCAGTGTTTTCGCCGATGGCCACACAGCCGAGGCCTGGCACAGTGAGCCGGACCGTCGGCCGCCGGGGTGGGCGGTGGCGAGGCGAGGAGAAGATGAGATTGTCCCAGGAACGGCGTGGCACTCCGGAGAAGGGCGTGCGGGAGATCGGGTTCGGTGGCGAGTACCGCGAGTACGCCGTGACGGGGGTGCTGGGCGCCCTGGCGCAGATGGGGTGGCGGACGCTCGCGGTGCTGGACGTCCTCGCGCTCGGCATGATGGTGATCATGCGGCCGCCGTCCGTGGTGCTCAGGATCGCGGTCGTGGCCGGGGTGCTGGTCGTCTTGATCGGGCTGAGGCTGGCGTGGCGCCGGCTGTCCGCCGCTCTCGGGCTGAACCGGTGCCATCTCTACGCCGACGGCTTGGTCCTCACCAACCAGTTCGGGCGGCGGCGCGCCTCGGTGGCGTGGGCGGACGTGACGCACATGAAGTGTACGTACGGGGCCTGGTTGTTCACGATGTCCCACCGCTTCGAGCTGACACGGCGCGACGCGCCGACCATCGTGTTCAACGTTCTGGGGGCTGAGCCCGAGCTGGTCAAGGAGTTGCAGGCGCGGGCGGCGCGGGACAAGATCCCGCAGAAGAACGTGCATATCCGCGTTCACCAGGCCTAAGGCGCGTCTTCGAACCCTGCGGCGTGCAATCACCTAAAGCGCATTTAGGACGCGGCTGACTACTCTAGAACGGTGTCGGCTTCAGAGCTGTCGCGAAGCGAGCTGGCGAAGATCCTGGACTTGGCGGTGTTCCTGGTCGAGACCGCCGACCGGATCGAGCCGATCCAGTCGATGCGGTCCCATCTGGCCGAGCACTTCGGCGTGCAGCCCGGCGCCATCGTCCTGAGCAGCGGCGTGACCGTCGAGCAGATGCGATGCTCGGAAAGTGAATGCCGGTACGACGGCGTGTGGTCGTTCCTGGATCGCCATCCGCTGGTGACGCACTACGCCCGGACGCGCGACGAGCGCATCCTCGCCTCGACCGGTATCGCCCGGGCCGGGCCGGCCTGGTCGGCGAAGTGGGACGAGGTCGTGCGAGAGGCCATCGGCTGCGAGACCTACCTGGCGATGCCGCTGCCGGCCCCGGCAGGCGAGTCCTATGTCTACATCCTCGGCACGCCCCGCCGAGGCCTCCCCTGGCACCGCTCCCTGCTGGCGACGCTCATGCCGCTGGCCTCGGCCGCTGTGAAGAAGTCGGTCAGCGGCATTCAGGCGGCAACGGCACAGGACCCTGATTCGCTGGACTGCGAGGGCATCGGCGTCCTGACCCTCCGCGAGCGACACGTCCTCGAACTCCTCGCGCAGTCGCTGACCGCCGATGCCATGGCCCACCGCCTGGACTGCTCCAAGCGCACGGTGCACAAGCACCTCCAGAACATCTACCGCAAGCTCGGGACGGCGGACCGGCTGCAGACGGTGCTGACGGCGCAGGAGCTGGGCCTCGTGCGCGCTCCGGCTCCCCACGTCGTGGACCTGCGAGCGCCGCTGTGAAAGGCGGGCCGGGCGCCTGGACTCCGCAAGGGGGTCCGGGCGTTCGGTTTGTCAGCTTCCGCCGAACAGACCAGACAGCCCGTGGAACCGACCATCGCAATAGACGAGCGGGGCACCTCCGGGCTCGACAACGCATTCCTGCACCTCGGCGAGCACCAGCAGGTGATCTCCGACCACGAGCCGAATGCGGGTCCTGACAACCATCCAGGCCAGGACGCCGTCGAGCAGGGGCGCTCCGTGCGGACCCCACCGCCAGCCGACGGGGCCGGCGAACTTCTCCGGTCCGGTGCGGGCGAACGCCGACGCCACGGCTGTCTGGTCCGAGCGCAGCAGGTGGACGATGCCGTGGGCAGCCGTCAGCCAGGCCGCACCGGACGTCGAACCGGTGGCGACAGCGAAGGAGACCGTGGGCGGATCCAGTGTCACCGAGTTCAGTGAGGTCGCGCAGAAGCCGACCGGCTCGTCGCCGCGCGCGGTGCGCGTGGTGATGACGGCGACACCGGCGGCGTGCTGGCGCATCGTGGCGCGCAGGACGTCGGGAAGCACGCTCGTCGTGGCGGCCGGGTGAGCACCGTTGGCGATGCTCACCCCGACACCAGCACCACCGCCGTCAGCGACGTGAACGCCGTTGGCGTGGGTCGCACCGCTGCCATGGTCGGCACCGCTGCCATGGTCCGCACCATCGACACCCGGCGCACCACGCGCGACAAGAACCGGCCGGACAGACGCGTCGATCACCGCGCACGTCCGTCCCTCAGCTCGTCGGCGTGCTCCGCCCGCAGCTCGTCGATCTCGTCGGCGTGGTCGGAGACCTCGCCGCCTTCGGCGACCAGCAGCAGATGCGCCGCCCAGTCGGCGGCCGCCCGAGGATGGTCGCCGGCGATGTGGTGGGCCAGGCCGCGCCGGAACAGGGCTTCGGCCCGGTCGGCGTCCGCTGACTCCAGCGCGGCGTCGAAGTCGCGGACGGCGGCCTCGGCCTCGCCGAGCTCCAGCAGCCCGATCCCGCGGTTGACGCGCAGCGCGCCGGTGTCCCTCAGCGCGATGGCCCGGTCGAGGTCGGACACCGCCTCGGCGACGCGGCCCGCCGTGTAGTGCAGGACCGCCCGGTTGCCGAACACCTCCACGAGCTCCGGGTCCAGCTTCAGCGCGGTTGCGTAGCTTTCCAGCGCGGCTTCCTCGTCGCCCTGCTCGCCTCTCAGCAAGCCCCGGGCCGACCACAGGTGAGCGTGCTCGGGCTTGAGGGACAAGCCGTGCGCGATGTCCGCTTCGGCGCCGTCCAGATCTCCCATGCCGATCAGCAGCGCCGCCCGGTTGAGCAACGCCTCGGTGTAGTCCGGATCGATGTCGAGCACCGTGTCCAGGTCCGCGAGCGCCGCCTCCTCGTCGCCCTGGTCCAGCCGGATGTCGGCCCGGTTGTAGTAGGCGTCGGTGAAGGCCACGCTCAGCTCGATCGCGTGGTCGAGGTCGCGCAGCGCGCCGTCGATGTCGCCCTTGGCCTTGCGCGCGACCGACCGGTCGAAGTAGGGCTCGTCGTATTCGGGGTCCCGGGTCAGGACCTCGTCGAAGGCCCGCAGGGCGCCGTCGTAGTCCTTCAGCCCGAGCAGCACCCGGGCCCGGTTGTTGATCAGGACGGTCCGGTGCAGCTGGTGCTTGTCGGGGTCCAGGTGCGCGTCCAGGAGGTCGATCGCCTGGTTGACCAGGTCCAGGGAGCCGGACAGGTTGCCCCGGTGCAGCTCGACCAGGGCGCGGGCGTTGCGCATGAACGCGCTGTAGAAGGCGTGCCGCTCCGGGGTCGGGGCGCCCTCGGCCAGGGCGAGTGCCGTGTTGACCCACGACAGTGCCTTGTCCTGGTCCAGCCGTGCCGCCTCCAGGTGCCGGGTGTAGATCATCGCCATCATGTAGGCGCCGTTCATCTGCTCCTTGACCTCGGTGGTGATCCTGCGGTGCTCGTCGATCAGCTCCATGGCCTCGTCGCAGCGCGAGAGGTACGTGAGCGCGCCGATGACCCGCTTGGTGAGGTAGTCGAACGTCTTCGGGTCGTCGTCGTAGGACAGCTGCGCGCGTCCCCGCCGCCCGAAGTCCAGCGCCGCTTCGTAGAAGCCTTCGCGGAACATCTGGTTCTGCCCGGCCACGAACCACTCGAGGGATTCGGCCGGATCCTCGCCGCGTTCCAGGTGGTACGGGATCGCGCCGAGCTGGCTGCCCGGCTCGGCCCTCGCGATCAACACCCTGGCACGCGCGCTGTGCCGCGCCTTGCGGTCTTCGTCGTTCAGCAGCTCATAGGCCGCGAGGTGCCCGGGGTTGGAGTCGATGCAGTCGGCGTCGATGTAGTGCTGTGCGGGGTCCCGGCCCATGCCTTCGGCAGTGAGCGAGCCGAGCGGGTCGGCGTCGACGAGTTCCAGGGCCGAGGGGTCCCGACGGCGTCGCAAGGTCCTGAACAGCTGGACGTCGGTCGGGTCGGCGTGCTCCAGTTCCCAGAAGCGCAGGGTGACGCCCTCGGGGTGGCAGACCCGGACCCAGACGTTCACGAGTTCCGAGACCATGTAGGCCAGGTCCCGGGTGCGCTGGATCGCGTAGAAGCGGGTGCGCTCGTCGCCGTCGGCGAGGTCGGTCAGGGTCTGCGGCCGGATGGGCGCGTCGGCTTCCAGGTCCGGGGCGATCGCGACCACGGCGGTCGAGGCCGGCTTGATGAGCTCGGGATCCACGCGCGTCAGTTCCGGGACGACGCGCCGCAGCAGCTCACCCCCGGCGGTGTACGGCCCGCGCAGCCTCCGGTGGCTGCGCAGGTCCAGGGCGTACCGGCCGCCGAGGACGCGGTCGGCTCGGGGCGGGGAGGAGACGTGCGGGGTCTCGACGGCGGTCATGACGGGGTCCCTTCAGGGTGACGCGACGCGCGGCGACGGCGCAGGTCGCGGATCGTGACGTAGGCGAGCAGGCCCAGCTCGACGAGCGAGAGCAGGCCGAAGACGAGCGTGTCGAGGAGGCGCTCGGCGGTGAGCGGCTGTGAGCCGTCGAACCGGTGGACCACCGTGGTCCAGAACCGCAGGGTGGTGGGGACGCCGACCACGAGGAGCGTGCCGAGGGAGAAGCCGTAGCCGAGCACCATCATCGGGGCGTACCAGCGGGACACGGCGAGGTCACGGTCCGACCACTCGGCCGGGTCGGACGCCATGTCAGATACCGCCTTCCGGTGCGGCCGGCGGCGGATCACCGCTCGGAACCAGCCTCGAAGCCGCTGCTTGGAGGCTCCGTAGAGATCGGTGCACCCGGTGGCGGTGTTGATGACGAAGTAGAAGTCCGTCTCGAGGTAGAACAGGCACTCCCAGGTGATGCGGAGCACGCCGCTGAACGCCAGCGCGAGTGCCAGACCACTGATCCACGACGGTGCTCCCCCATGCCGTCCCGCGGCGGCGACCAGCGTGAACGCGCCGACTCCGACGGCGTCGATCATCGCTCCGGCCAGAAAGGGCAGGTAGCGCTGTGAGCGCCGGACGCTGTACAGCGAGTCCAGCCGGGTCTCGGCGACGAGGTAGTAGAAGCGTCGCCCGATGCCGAGCCTGGACGGCAGGTTCAGCCGCCGAGCGGCCAGGGCGTGGTAGCCCTCGTGGATCAGCAGCAAAGGGAACTGCGACACCGCGAGCACGATCGGGATGACGGAGATGTTCGAGGTGAAGAAGATGTTGCGGTAGCTCGGGCGCAGCACCGGATCCACGATCATCGCCGCTACGCCGGCCAGCACCACCGCGGCGTACAGCAGGAACGCGGGACGCGAGAAGAGCACTCGGGACAGCCGACGCCACCGGACCGACGGCGGCTCGGCGCGGACGCCGTCCTCGCCGACGAGGAAGCCGAGGTCCTCCAGCGTGGTGAGGAAGTCCTCGGTGTCGAGGGTCTCGCCGGTCTGGTCGTGCCAGGTCAGGGCGCCCGCCTCGAGGGTGACTCCGGCTTCGAGCGAGCGCAGCAGATCGGCGCCCTCGGAGGGGAAGACGGCGTAGGAACCGACGTCCGGACGGCCGACCATGACACCGTCGCCGTCATCGACATAGGTGAGGTGCTGCAATCGCACTCGGGTGCCGGTGGCCGGTTCCGTGGTCATGCGATGCTGCTCCTTTCGCTCGTGAGCGAGTGCTGGCGTGCTGAAGGTCTGGAGTGCTGAAGTTCTGAGGTGCTGAAGTTCTGAGGTGCTGAAGTTCTGACGGGTGGCGAGGCCGGCTGGGGCCGGGAGAGCACCAGCCGACCCCGGAACGCCTAGCCGCAGCAGGGGCAGTAGTAGGCACAGCGCGCCGTGAGGCGGATTGCCCCCGGCTTGCGAACCGTCATCTTGGTCATGGAATTCACCTCCTCCTCGGGTGGCCGCGGTGCCGACCCCGGGGGCCGGGATCGGCGCCGCGTTTCGAATGTCGCCCCGGCCGGTTGTGTTCCGTTTGCAGTCCGGTTGCACCGCAGCGTGGCGGCTTGGAACGGCAAGGAGTCGCTTGCGCAATACGCACTGGTGCGTGTAGCAGGCCCCTGAGAGGGCTGGGACCGTGGAGTACGTGGCAACGGGTGTCGGGGTCTCGGGGGAAGTAGTGATGATCAAACAGATAGGTGTCGGCGGGGTCGAGTTCCGCGTCCTCGGCCCGGTCGAAGCTCTCATCGAGGGCCGGCCGATCGACTTGGGACCGCCGAAACGACGGCTGCTGCTCGCGCTCCTCCTGCTCGAAGGCGGACGGCCGGCGTCCGTCGAGCGCCTGGCCGACCGGCTCTGGCCGGAGCCTCCGCCGGCGGCCAGACGTGTGGTGTTCGCCCACGTCGCGAGGCTGCGGAAGGCGTTGGCGGACGCGGCCGAGTACGGCATCGAGCTCGTCACGTCATCGGCGGGGTACGCACTGCGCGTGGATCCGGACTTCGTCGACGTGCACAGATTCCGCCGCCTCATCGCCGCAGCGGCGACCGTCACGGAGAACACGCGGCGCTCGCAGTTGCTGCACGAGGCGCTCGGGCTCTGGCGCGGACCGGCGCTGGAGAACCTCGCCGGCGGGTCCGGCGCGCCACACCTGGCCCGCGGCCTCGAAGACCTGCGGCTGACCACCATCGAAGATCGGGTGGAAGCGGACCTCGCCGCGGGCCTGCACACCCCGCTCATCAGCGAGCTGATGCTGCTCGTCGCCGAGCATCCACTGCGGGAACGCATGACACGGCATCTGATGCTCGCGCTCTACCTGTGCGGTGACACCAGCGCGGCCTTGGACGTGTACCGACGCACGCGCGCCGATCTCGTAGCGGAGCTCGGGATCGATCCGGGACCTGAACTCAAGGCCTTGCACGAAGCGGTACTGCGCAGAGATCCCGCACTCACATCCGGTCGGATCCTGGCAGGATCAGCGGGGTGGACCAGCCTCTTCGCGTCGTGACCGATGAAATCGTCGTCTCGTTCCACAAGTTCACCCTCGAAGACGCCAACCCTGACAACATCGAGGTCCCGCCCTCGGCCGAGTGGCTTCCCACAGACACCATGACCGTTCGCCAGGGCATCGTCTACATGCGCAGCCCGGGTCACACCCATAGCGCCATCGTCACCATGCAGACCTGGGCCGAAGAGCCGCCCCGGGACAGCCGTTGGGAGCTCGTCGCCGACCTGGACGTCGTCCTCCGTTCCGGCACTGTCGTCGTGGTCGACGGAATGAAGGAATACCGCACCACATCGCTCGATCTCGGCCAAGGACCGATGGTGTACCACCTCCGCGTCAACTCGCGCGGGCACGAGCGGATGCGCGAGCTCGAAGGAGGTGGGGGCGTGCCCGAAGAAGGCGAAATCTACCGACCAGGCGAGGAATACGTCTTCCAGTTCTGGCCCGCCCGGCCCATTCCGGACGACCTGGCTCCGCCGTATCACCCAAAGCGGGGACCACGAGTTCCGCACGGTATGCGGTCGGGCGAGTAGACCTTTGCATGCGGTGAAGTCGCACTGACCGCTAATCTCGACGAGCACCATCCAGAGACGCAGTCAGAGATCGCGATACGCGAGGCGGGGGCAGGCCAATGCTCGGGCACGGTGCACAGCGAGGCGGGCAGCGGGTCGTGCACGGCGTTGCGGTGGTCGCCGGCGGGGCGATCGCGGTGGCGGTGATCGCAGGGTGCGCCAGCAAGGACAGCGGGCTCGCGACGCGGTCGGACAAGTCCGCCGGCGGCGCGATTCAGTTCGCCGCTGCTCAGATCGTCGCGGCGAAGAGCGTGCACGTCCACGGGGCGGTCACCGGGACCACCTCCGGAACGGTCGACGGCTCACTCGTCTTCGCGCCGAAGCTGGAGGGCGACCTGACTCTGAAGGCCGACCAGTACGCGGACACGATGCCCACCCGCTTCCTCTACGACGGCACGACCTTCTACAGCTCGATACCGAAGGCCGACCACGCGACGTCCAAGGCCAAGCCGAACGCCTCATGGTTCTCGATCGACGTGGCCTCTGTGATGCCGAAGGACTCGCCGGTCCTGGCATTGCTGAAGTCCGATCCGGCGGCGCTGGTCAAGGAGTTGCTGGCGAAGGGCAAGTTCACCGAGGCCGGGACGGGCACCGCCGACGGCGTCGCCGCGACCCACTTCACCGGCGATCTGACCGGCGAAGCCAGCGGCCACGTCGACGTGTGGCTCAACGCCTCCGGCCTCCCGGTCGAGATCGTCGTCCAGACGCCCACGGACAAGCAGCCTCCTGCCCGCACCGAGCTGCACTTCAGTCAGTGGGGCGACAAGGTCGCCATCACCACCCCGCCCGCCGACCAAGTCCTCACCGACAAGGACGAGATCTCCTTCGCGATCTCCGGCCAGCAGTTCAAGATCCCCGGCGACCAGCCGGACGGTTCGACCTTCACGCAGGGCGGCGCCGTCCAGATCGGCCCGTCGAGCACCTCCACCGAGCCGATCTGCGTTCCGTTCACCCTCCCGTCGTACACCCCCGAGCCGGGAAAGCCAGCGCCGACGAGCCTGTGCTTCAAGCCTTCGATATCGGAATTGGTGCCGCCGCCGGCGCAGCCGACGAACAGCTGAGCCGCTTCAGCCGGGAGACTCCCCCGCCAGCCCGCGCCACGTAGGGTATGTCCTCGAAAATCCGTACGTGCACCCCCAGAGACGAGATAATCACCCACAGAGCACGAAGGGTGGGGGAAATGGCGCGGGAAAGCGGCGACCCGTTAGACATCGAATTACCCGACGGCGTGGACTCCGAACGGTCGAGCGTGGCCCGTCTCTACGACTGGCTGCTGGGCGGACGGCACAACTTCGCCGCCGACCGCGAGTTGGGGCGCCGGCTCATCGCGGCCGAGCCGAACGCGCGGATGATCGTCCGTGAGAACCGCGACTTCCTGGGCCGCGCGGTGCGCTATCTCCTCAGCCGGGGAGTAACACAGTTCCTTGATCTCGGCTCCGGCATACCCACGCAGGAGAACGTCCATCAGATCGCCCAGCGTTTAGCCCCCGGGGCCCGCGTGGTCTACGTCGACAACGACCCCTCCGCCGTCGCGCACAGCCGCCGGCTCCTGGCCGGCAATCCCGACGCCGGTGTCGTGCTGGCCGACATGCGCGACTCGGCGGCCGTCCTGGGGCATCCCGTCACGCGGGCGCTGTTGGATTTCGATCGTCCGATCGGCCTGCTGATGGTCAGCGTCCTGCACTTCATCCCGTCGACCGACGACCCCTTCGGGATGGTCGCCCGCTACCGCGACGCCGTGGCGCCCGGCAGTTACCTCACGATCTCGCACGCTACTCATGAGGCGTCGCCGGGCGCGGCGGCAGACGTCGAGCGCTTATACGCCTCGACCGCGCGGACGTCGGCGTACACCCGCTCACACGCGGAGATCACCCGGTTCTTCGCCGGGTCCGACCTCGTCGAACCCGGCGTCGTCTACCTGCCGTTGTGGCACCCGCGCTCCCCGGAGCCGCCGGAGCATCCGGAGCGGGCCTGGTTCTACGCGGGGATCGGGCGGCTGCGCGGAGCGGCTGAAGCAGCTGGAGCTGGAGCTGGAGAAGCTGGAACGGCTGAACCGGCTCAGCCGGAGGCGAGCCACTGATCGATGACGGCGAAGGACTGAGCCGCGCTCGGGTGCAGGGCGACGTCGTGGCCCGTGCCGGGAACCGTGGCGACGGCCAGCCGTGGCGTGCTCGCATAGAAGGGGGTTTCCTCAGCGAGCAGGGCCGAGGGGTCTGTGCAGTTCACCGTCAGCCCGCAGAAGATGCCGTCCTGTTGCCCGTCCAGAACCAGGACCGGTGCGGTGACCAGCCGCGAGGGATTCGTCGCGGCGGGAAGCTCGCTCTCGGAGACACCGGCGGCCAGCTCCGTCCCGGAGATGGCGTCCTTGTGCGCTTCGTCGTAGGCGATGATGCCGGGATCGGCGGTCGCCGTGTCGTAGAAGGACGAGGCGCGCGTGCCCGGCAGGGTCGTGAGATACCCGGGGTCGGCGAACAGCAGCCCGAACTGCGGATCGGTGTCGGCGGGGTAGAACGTGGCCGCGACGGTCGCCAGGCCCGAGCCCTGCGAGTGCAGCAGCCCGGTGACCGCCAGCTTGTCCACGTCCCGGTAGGAGGCGGCTTCGTCGATCGCGACCACCGAGCCGAAGGAGTGGCCGACGACGTCGACGCTCGCGAACCCGTCGGCCCGCATCGAGGCGACGACCTGGTGCAGCGCGTAAGCGTCGGCGGCAGTGGTGACCAGCGCGCTGAGCGGATGGCTGCTCGCCCCGGCGCCGAGCCGGTCGTAGGCGAAGGTCGCGCGGCCCGACGCCAGGGTCCGGGCGACGTAGGAGTAGGTGGCCGACTGATCCGGCCAGTCCCAGTACGAGCGGTTGTAGGAGGCGCCGTGGACGAGGACGTCGACGGTCGTGGCCAAGGGTTGCGCGGTAGGGCGGCACAGGGTGCCGGCGATCGTCTGATCGGTGGGGCCGCCCGGTGCGAGCGCCACTCTCAGGGAAAGGCTTTGGCAGGTGCCCGCCGAAGTCGTGGCGGCGGCAGGGACGGGGGCCTGGGGTAACAACAGCGCGGCGAGCACTGCGACGGCGCTCGCCCCAGCAGATAATCGAGCCTTTATCAGCGGTCTCATGAGCGCAGAGTAGCCATCTGGGCGCGGTGCGGGGTCGTTTTTGTCGAACTGATATACGGCACACTGATATACGGCGCGTCCGGCTCGGCGCCGGGCTGCCTACCGCCCGCCGCCCGCCGCCGGCTGGCTACCGGCTACCGGCTACCGGCTACCGGCTACCGGCTACCGGCTACCGGCTACCGGCTACGAAGGCGTACCGAACTCCTTCAGGTCGGCGGCGAGTTCGGCCCGGAACTCCGCGGCACGCCGGAGGCGCTCGGCCGTGCCGAGCCGGAAAAGCTCCTCGGCCTCCGCGCGGGCCTCGGCCTCGATCGCCGGGTCGGATTCCAGCTCGGAGCTGTCACGCCGGTGGATCTCGGTCCCGGCGCCGGGCACCACGGCGCGCACCCGCCACCGGTCGGCGTCGAAGCACACGACATACGGCGGCGCACCATCGCGTCCGATCACCATCACGATCTCGCCGGTGCGCGCCGCGCCGGAGGCGGTGGGGATCGTGATGCGGTCTCCCTGCGAAGCCTGCATGCCCACCAGCTTCGCGCGGCCCGGAATACCGCGGGAGGCGTGTTCGCGCTTTGTCCCTCCTGGACGGGGAGGAACGACATCCGGATGGCATCCTGGACCATATGGTCCAACAAGCGCCGACACAAGGCCCACCAGTGCAAAGCGTGCCCGCGTAGCGAGACCTCTAGACGGCTGTTACTCTGGACCAAATAGTCCACGCCACCGCACACACCCGTGCGGGTGCGACAGGGACTGAACCCCGGGAGGTGTCCGATGAAGGCGATCGTGGTGACGGACGAGGCTGCGGGAACGGCCGGGATGACGCTCGCCGAGCGGCCCGAGCCGAGTGCCGCGATCAACGACGTCGTCGTCGAGGTCCATGCGTCGGGATTCGTGCCGACCGAGCTGGAATGGCCCTCGACCTGGACCGATCGCCGCGACGGCGACCGCAGGCCGTCCATTCCCGGACACGAGGTGGCCGGGGTGGTCACCGCGCTCGGCGACGGCACGACAGGACTGTCGCTGGGGCAGCGGGTGTTCGGCCTCACGGACTGGTACCGCGACGGCACCCTGGCGCAGTACGTGGCCGTCGAGGCGCGCAACCTCGCGCCGCTGCCCGGCGACGTCGATTTCACGGTGGGTGCGAGCCTGCCGATCTCGGGGCTGACAGCCTGGCAGGGGCTGTTCGATCACGGCCGCCTCCAGGCGGGGCACACCGTCCTCGCGCTCGGCGCGGCCGGCGCGGTCGGGACGATGGTGGTGCAGCTGGCGCGGGAGTTCGGTGCGTACGTCATCGGAGCCGGGCGCGCTGCCGACCGCGAGAAGGTGCTCGACTTCGGCGCGCAGGAGTTCGTCGACCCGGGGACCGACGCCCTGGAGGACATCGGCGGCGTCGACCTGGTCTTCGACGTCATCGGGGGCGACATCCAGAAGCGCTCCGCCGGTCTGATCCGGGCCGGGGGAACGCTGGTGTCCATCGTCGGGCCGGCGGAGGCGCAGCCCGCGGACGGCCGGGCGGTCGACTTCGTGGTCGAGGCCGACCGTGCGCAGCTGGTCGAGATCGTTCAGCGGGTCCGAGACGGACGGCTGCGGACGAACATCGGCACCGTCTCGAGCCTCGACGACGCCGTCGCCGCCTTCAATCCGGTCGAACGGGTCAAGGGCAAGACGGTGATCAGCGTCCGTCCGTGAGGACCCACAGGACTGCGGCCGCTGGTACACGCGGCGGTATGATGGACTAATGAGTCCAGAAAGCTCGGGCGCCGGGCGCCGGCCGGTGACCGCGCGCGGCCTGGCCACGCGGGCCAGGATCGTCGACGCGGCGGCCGACCTGATGTGGCGTCGCGGGGTGTCCGCGACAACGCTCGACGACGTGCGCGCGATGAGCGGGACGAGCAAGTCGCAGCTGTACGACCACTTCAAGGACAAGGACGACCTCGTCCGTGCCGTCGTGCAGCTGCGGGGCGAGAACACCCTGGGCATGAACACCAAAGCACTGACCAACCTGAGCTCGATGCGCGGTCTGGAACTGTGGCGCGACGCCGTCATCCAGAAGGTGACCGTCGTCAACGGCGCCTACGGCTGCGAACTCGGTTCCTTGGCGGCGGAGCTGTCGGACGTGGACGAGCCCGCGCGCGCGATGATGGACAAGATGTTCCGCGACTGGGAGAAGCTTCTCGCGGACGGCTTCGAGCGCATGCGCCAGCGCGGCACACTGCGCGAGGAGGCCGACCCGGCCGCCCTGGCCACCGCCGTCATCGTCGCGCTTCAGGGCGGCTACCTGATGTGCCAGGTCGCGCACGAGGTGGAGCCCATGCGCGTGGCCCTGGACATGGCCCTGGACCGCGTGCGCTCGTTCTTGAGCGAAGTGCCCCGGCCGAAGCCGGCGAAGCGCGCCGCCAAGGCGGCCTGATCCACTCTCGAAGACGTCGGCGAGGGGTCATCTTTGCAAGAAAAGCCCTGTCCGGCAGCCGCCGCCCCCTGCTCACGCACGCACTGACCTGCCCCTCTCTGAAATCCCTTGCTGAATATTGCTGAAGCCTTGCAAGGGGAGTAGCTTCGCGCCGCACGCCACCCGGAGCGATGCTCGACGTCCACGAGAGGGAATCACCGTGCTCCCACGATCCGTTAGCAGACGGCCCGGTGCGAGCCGGGCCGGCTCGGTCCTTGCGCGCAGGCGGTTGATGCGGCGCGGCTTCACGGCGGCGGCCATGGTCGTCGCTTTGGCCGCCGGGCTCACGCTGCCCGCGTTCGGCCTCGGTCTCGGCCTCGGTCAGGGCCAGGCTGCGGCCCCGCTCGCCGCCGCGCCGTCCGATGCCTCGCTCGCCGCGCTCGGCGACCGGCCCGGGCTGACCCGCGAGCAGTACTACTTCGTCATGCCCGACCGCTTCGCCGACGGCGACACCGCCAACGACACCGGCGGGCTGACCGGAGGCCGCCTGAGCACCGGGTTCGACCCCACCGACAAGGGCTTCTACCACGGCGGCGATCTCAAGGGGCTGACCTCCAAGCTCGACTACATCAAGGGGCTGGGCACCACCGCCATCTGGATGGCGCCGATCTTCAAGAACAAGCCGGTGCAGGGCACCGGGACCAATGCCTCGGCCGGGTACCACGGGTACTGGGTCACCGACTTCACGCAGGTGGATCCGCACTTCGGGACCAATCAGGACCTCAGGGACCTGATCAAGGCGGCGCACGGCAAGGGGATGAAGGTCTTCTTCGACGTCATCACCAACCACACCGCCGACGTCATCGACTACCAGGGCGGCCAGTACGACTACCGCTCCAAGGCCGCCTATCCCTACCTCGACGCCTCCGGGCGCCCCTTCGACGACTCCGCCTACGCCGACGGCTCGCAGCCGTTCCCGAAGGTGACCACGGCCTCGTTCCCCTACCAGCCGATCTTCGACACGCCGTCGGACGCCACGGCGAAGAAGCCGGCCTGGCTCAACGACCCGACGATGTACCACAACCGCGGCAACTCGACGTTCAGCGGGGAGAGCGGCGACGACGGCGACTTCTCCGGCCTGGACGATCTGTGGACCGAGCGCCCCGAGGTCGTCAAGGGCATGGAGCAGATCTACGAGTCCTGGGTCGACTTCGGTGTGGACGGCTACCGCATCGACACGGCCAAGAACGTCGACCTGCCGTTCTGGACGCAGTGGTCCACCGCGCTGAAGGCGTACGCCGCCAAGCACGGCAAGCCGGACTTCTTCATGTTCGGCGAGGTCTACGACTCCGACCCGGCCGTCCAGGCCCCGTACGTCACCCAGGGCAAGCTCGACGCGACCCTCGGATTCCCGTTCCAGGACGCCGCTCGGGCCTATACGTCTCAGGGTGCTTCGGCGCAGCGCCTGTCCGCGCTGTACGCGCAGGACTCGCTCTACACCTCCGCCGACAGCAACGCCTACGAGCAGCCGACCTTCCTCGGCAACCACGACATGGGCCGCATCGGCTCCTTCCTGGCCCAGGACAACCCGAACGCCTCGCAGGCCGACCTCCTGCAGCGCGACCTGCTGGCCAACCAGCTGATGTTCCTGACCCGCGGCCAGCCCGTCGTCTACTACGGCGACGAGCAGGGCTTCACCGGCCCGGGCGGTGACAAGGACGCCCGGCAGGACATGTTCCCGTCCCAGACCGCCGACTATCTGGCCGACAAGCAGATCGGCACAACCCACACCGACGCGACCGCCGAGTACGACCCCACGCACCCGCTCTACCAGGCGATAGCCTCGCTGTCCAAGCTCCGCAAGGACAACCCGGCCCTGGCCGACGGCGTCCAGGTCGAGCGCTACGCGGCCGACGGCCCCGGCGTCTACGCCTTCTCCCGCGTCGACCAGACCCAGCAGATCGAGTACGTCGTCGCGGTGAACAACGCCACGAGCCCGCAGACCGTGAAGATCCCGACGTATTCGGCCTCTGCGACGTTCGACGAGATCTACCCGTCCGCCGCCGGCTCGGTGACCACGGCCGCCGACGCGACCATGACCGTCACCGTCCCGCCGCTGTCCTCGGCCGTCTACAAGGCCGGCGCCAAGCTGGCCGCCACCACCGCGGCCCCGTCGATCACCCTCACCGCCCCGGCGGCCGGCGTGACCGGCACCGCCACCATCGCCGCCACGGTCCCCGGCGGCGGCCTGGACCGCGTCACGTTCGCCGCGGCCGTCGGCTCGGGCCCGTGGCAGGTCCTCGGCACCGCCGACCACGCGCCGTACCAGGTGACGCAGGACCTTTCGAAGGCCGCCCCCGGAACCCTGGTCCGCTACAAGGCCGTCGTGACGGACAGCTCGGGTAGGACCGCGTCGACGACCGGCTCGACCAATGTCGGGACCGTTCCGCCCGCGCCACCGAAGAGCAGCGTGCAGTACACCTACGCGGTCGTGCACTACAACCGCCCCGACGGGAACTACACCGGCTGGAACCTCTACACCTGGGGCGACATCGACCCCTCGATGCAGACCACGTGGCCGGCCGGGCAGCCGTTCATCGGCCGCGACGCCTACGGCGCCTTCGCCTACGTCAAGCTCAAGCCCGGTGCCACCAGCGTCGGTTTCATCATCGAGAACAACGGCACGAAGGACGTCGACGCCGACCGCTCCATCGACCTCACCAAGTCCGGCGAGGTCTGGGTGAAGCAGGGTGATGCGACAGTGAACACCACCTCGCCCATCACCTATCCGCCGGTCCCGGCGAACACCGCGGTCATCCACTACCACCGCGCCGACGGCGACTACACCGGCTGGGGCCTGCACGACTGGACCGGCGCGGCGAACCCGACCTCGTGGACCTCGCCGCTGGCCCCGTCCGGCACCGACGCGTTCGGCGACGTCTTCACGGTCCCGCTGGCGGCCGGCGCGACGAGCCTGTCCTACATCCTGCACAACGGCGACACCAAGGACCTGCCCGACGACCAGTCGCTGGTCTTCGCCGACCACGGCCGCGAGATCTGGATCATCGGCGGCCAGGAGGGCTATCTGCTCCCCGAGCCGACCGGCACCACGCTCGACGCCGACCTGGCCAAGTCCCAGGCGCAGTGGATCGACGCCACGACCGTGGCGTGGAAGAAGCCGCTGTCGGCGTCGCTGCACTACCAGCTGGTCTACTCCCCCACCGGCGCGATCACGGTCACCGGAGGCGACCTGTCCGACCCCGGCTACTGGATCCGGCTGAACCAGGTGCCCGGCGGACTGACCGCCGCGCAGCTGGCGAAGTACCCGAACCTGGCCGGATACTCCGCCTTCACCGTCGACCCCCGCGATGCCTCCCGCGTGAAGCTCGCACTGAAGTCACAGCTCATAGCCACCGAGCGCGACGGCAACGGCAACCTGCTCGCCGCGACCGGCGTGCAGATCCCCGGCGTGCTGGACGCGCTGTATTCGGCGGCCGGGAGCGCCAAGCTCGGACCGGTCTTCGACGGCACCAAGCCGGCGCTGTCGGTCTGGGCGCCGACCGCGCAGTCGGTCAAGCTCGAGCTCTTCAACGACGCCAAGGCCACGACGAAGCCCACGCTCATCCCGATGGACCGCGACGACCGCACCGGAGTGTGGAGCGTGCGCGGCAAGCCGGACTGGAACGGCAAGTACTACCTGTATCAGGTCACTGTGTGGGCGCCGACGGTCCAGAAGATCGTCGTCAACGAGGTGACCGATCCGTACTCGCTGTCGCTGTCCGCGGACTCCACCCGCAGCCAGATCGTCGACCTGTCCGAGGCCGAGCTCGCGCCGGAGGCCTGGAAGACGACCCCGGCGCCGAAGGCGATCCCCGCAGGCGACCAGGAGATCACCGAGCTGCACGTCCGTGACTTCTCGGTGGCGGACACCTCGGTGCCGGCGGCTGATCGCGGCACCTACCTGGCCTTCACCGACGGCACCTCGCTGGGCATGCAGCATCTCAAAGCCCTGGCGAAGTCCGGAGTGACGACGGTTCACCTGCTTCCGGTCTTCGACTTCAGCTCGGTCCCGGAGCTGAAGTCCGAGCAGTCGACCCCGGCCTGCGACCCGGCCTCGTACCCGGCCGACTCCGACAAGCAGCAGGCCTGCGTCAGCGCCACCGCGGCGAGCGACGCCTACAACTGGGGCTACGACCCGTACCACTTCACCGTCCCGGAGGGCTCCTACTCGACCGACCCGAACGGCACCGCGCGGATCGTCCAGTTCCGGCAGATGGTCGCGGCGCTGCACGCGGCCGGGCTGCGGGTGGTCCTGGACGTGGTCTACAACCACACCACCGCCTCGGGGCAGGACCCGCACTCGGTCCTGGACCGGATCGTGCCCGGCTACTACCAGCGCCTGTCGGACGCCGGCACGGTGACGACGGACTCGTGCTGCGCGGACACCGCCCCCGAGCACGCGATGATGGACAAGCTGGTCGTCGACTCGGTGACCACGTGGGCCAGGCAGTACCACGTCGACGGTTTCCGATTCGACCTGATGGGCCTGGACCCGAAGCAGACCATGCTCGACGTGCAGTCCGCGCTGGGCAAGCTCACGCTCGCCCGCGACGGCGTGGACGGCAAGGCGATCTACCTCTACGGCGAGGGCTGGAACTTCGGCACCGTCGCGAGCAACGCCCGCTTCGTCAACGCCTCCCAGGCCAACATGGCCGGAACCGGGATCGGCACCTTCAACGACCGGCTCCGCGACGCGGTCCGAGGCGGCGGGCCGTTCGACGCCGATCCGCGCCTGCAGGGCTTCGCCTCGGGGCTTTACACCGATCCGAACGGGGACGGCGCGAACGGCGACGCCGCAGCGCAGAAGGCGCAGTTGCTGCACGACCAGGACCTGATCCAGGTCGGGCTCACCGGCAACCTCGCGTCGTATTCCTTCACCGACTCCGCCGGCAAAACCGTCACCGGAGCGCAGGTGGACTACAACGGATCGCCCGCCGGATACGCCGCGAACCCCGCGGACTCGATCACGTACGTCGACGCGCACGACAACGAGATCCTGTACGACGCCCTGGCCTACAAACTGCCCGCCTCGACCTCGCCGGCCGACAGGGCCCGGATGCAGGTCCTCGCGCTGGCCACGACAGCGCTGTCGCAGGGGCCTGGTTTCAGCGCTGCGGGCAGCGATCTGCTGCGGTCCAAGTCGTTCGACTCCAACTCCTTCGACTCCGGTGACTGGTTCAACGCGATCCACTGGGACTGCACGAGCGGCAACGGCTTCGGGCAGGGCCTGCCGCCGGCCGCCTCCAACCAGGCCAAGTGGCCGTTCATGCAGCCGCTGCTGGCGAACCCCGCCCTGAAGCCGGACTGCGCGACGGTGAACGCGGCTTCGGCGGCGTACCAGGACCTGCTGCGGATCAAGCAGTCCTCGCCGCTGTTCGCTTTGGGGACCTCGGCAGCTGTGCAGGCCGACCTGTCCTACCCGCTGTCGGGCAGCACCGAGACCCCCGGCGTTATCACCCTGCGCCTGGGCAGCGGGGCGAAGTCCATCACCGTGGTCTTCAATGCGACACCGAACGCCCAATCGCAGGCCGTCGCAGCGCTGGCCGGGACGAAGCAGGCGCTGGACCCGATCCAGGCGAACGGATCGGACTCGGTGGTGAAGGCGTCCGCGTTCGACACGGCCACCGGGACGTTCACGGTTCCGGCGCGGAGCGTGGCGGTGTTCGTGCAGAGCTGATCCCGCTGCATAGGCGAAGCGTGGGAGCCGGAGAACTTTTCCGGCTCCCACGCTTCATCGTTCCGGGAGCTTGTCAGGAGCCTGTCAGAAGATCGGTTCGGTGCCGGCCGGTCGATCAGTCCAGGTGAATCAGAGTCTCCTTCTTCCTGCCGTTGTCACCAGCGGGTTGTTCCGCCGGTGACTACGAAGCTACGGAGAAGGACGGGCCGGATCGTCAGCCCTGAACTCGAACTCTGTTTCGTACCCGCGTATCAGGGGACGAGGATTCGTCATACCGGGGATGGTCCGTCGGTGTACGCCCCTAAACCCACCGCGATACTCGCCGCTGACCGCGTAGGCCCGATGGCGGGCCGGACGTCACGGCAGCGCAGTTCCCGCGGGACAGCGCCGCGATCGATGAGATCAGGGATCTGTACAAGCAGCGGTTCGCGCAGGAAGCCGTCGCGCGCATCGACGAGCAGGCGCGCGTCGGCTTCTGATCTTTCGCACCGCGCGGCGGGTTAAGCCCCCAACCCCGCCAACCGCTCAGCAGCCGCCGGGCCCCACTCTTCGTGACCGGACGCGACAGCCTGCTGATAAGCGACGCGCGCCCCGGGGACGGCGCCGTGGTCGGCCAGAAGGTTTCCGAGGTGGTAGGCGGCTTTGGGAGCCGCCCCCTTGTGACCGGAGTCGATGGCGCTCTGGAACGCGGTGCGCGCGCCGGACACGTCGTGCTGCGTGGCCAGCATTTCGCCGAGTTCGAAGGCGGCGTGCGGGGCCGTCTCGTCGTCCCCGGTGTCGACCGCCTGCTGGTAGGCGATGCGGGAGGCGGCGAAGTCGCCGTCCTGCTTCAGCATGTAGGCGAGTTCGAAGGCTGCTTTCGGGGCTATCGCGTGGCCCGATGCGCCCGCCCGCCGGAAGGCGTCCAGGGCTGCGGCTCGATCGCCCTGCTTGGCCAGCAGCCAGCCGAGCTGGTTCTCTGCCCTGGGCGCCAGGTCGGCGTGGCCGGAGTTCGCAGCCGTCTGGTACGCCGCCACCGCGCCGTCGGCGTCGCCCGCTTGTTTCAGCACCGTCGCGAGCTCGTAGGCCGCTGCTGCGAAGACCTTCGGGTGCCGGGAGTCGATTGCCTGCTGGTAGGACTCGCGGGCGCGGGCGACGTCGCCTTGCTTGTCGAAGAGGAAGCCGAGCTCGTAGGCGGCCTTGGGGGCGAACTCGCTGTCGCCGGTGGCTGCGCAGCGCTGGTAGGCAGCCTGGGCGGCGGTCTCATCACCCTGCTTCACCAGCAACAGCCCGAGGTTGTAGCCGGCCTTCGCTATGTATTCGGCGCTGGCACCGTCCACGGCGCGCTGGTAGGCGGCTCGCGCCCCGGCCAGGTCGCCCTGCTCGTTGAGGAGCACGCCGAGGTTGTAGCTCGCGAACGGGACGGCCTCGGGTTCCCCTGTGTCGATGGCCCATTGGTAGGCGGCTCGGGCACCGGCCGCATCGCCCTGCTCGGCCATCAGGATGCCCAAGCTCCCCACGCACAGCGGCGCGTACTTGGGATGGTTGCTCCGCCCGCCCCAGTCCCAGGCGGTCCGCGCACCCTGCTGGTCCCCGGCACCGACGAGCAGGTTGCCGACATTGAACGCGGCTCGCGGGGCCATGTCGGGGTGCCCGGAGCCGACCGCGCGCTCATAGGCGGCCTTGGCTCCCGGCACGTCTCCCATGTCCCGCAGGAGCCCGCCGAGGTTGACCGATGCCATCGGCCCCATCTCCCAGTGCCCGGAATCGGCAGCCCACTGATATGCCGCCCGCGCACCGGCCTTGTCTCCGGACCGGGACAGCACGATGCCCAGGCTGTAAGCGGCTTTCGGCGACAGGTCGGGGTGCCGGGCACTCATCACCTGCTCGTAGGCGACCCGCGCGGTCTTCACGTCTCCGCTTTCGGCCGACGCCCGCGCCCGGTCGAAGATCTCGCCCAGATCCCAGTTCGGATCACCCGTGGGTGGATACACATGCCCGCTCATCGATGCCCCCTCATCCCGTTGGCGGACGACTATACCGATGAGGACTGTCGGAAACGGGTGGGCAGAGGATCACCGCTCAGGGGGAGATCGCAGCGAGTGCGGCGTCGGCTCCCCGAAGGAGTTCGTCGGCGGAGGCGCCGCTGCGAGATCGGATGTTGACTCCATAAGCCACGAGTGCGAGGTGCTCCGCGCACGCCTGGAGATCGGTGCCCGCTCGCAGCTGCCCGTGTTCTCGAGCCGCGTCCAAAGCTGTGCGCAGGGCGGTGATCAGGCGGCGGTGGTGGTCGAGCAGGATGCTGCTCACATCCGGCTGGGAGCGCTCAGCACCGGCGTGGGCGTTGGACACCATGCAGCCCCAGCGGGCGTATTCGCCTTCGCAGCGGGCGTTGATCAGGCCTGTGAAGAAGTCGCGGATCGCTTCCAGGCCTCGGGCGTTCTCGGCCAGGCGCTTGAACGCGGGCTGGGAGTAGTGGTCCACGTAGCGGCGCAGGGCCGCGATGTAGAGCTCGTTCTTGCCGCCGAAGGTGTTGTAGATACTCGAGCGGTTCAGGCCGGTGGTCTCGACGACGTCTTGGATGCCGGTGGCGGCCGTGCCGTTGCGCCAGAAGAGGCGCAGGACGTCGTCCAGGACGGCTTCAGGCTCGAAATGCTTGATGTCCGGCACTTCGGGCCTCCCATCTTGGACCAGTCGTTTCAGGTTACCGTTGCGCGCCGCCGGTGGCCATCGCTATCTTGAAACGGTCGTTCCAAGTTAGCCCGTTGCGCCTCTCCCGAAGGACGGATATGAGCCTCCGCGCCGAACTCGATGCCTTCTACCAGGCACGTCAAGAACAGATTCCCCTCGAGATCCGCGAGATCATGGCCCGGTCGGCCGCGACGCTCGCCGCCGGCGGCCAGGCCGATCGGGCCGTGGCGGCCGGCGAGGCGGCGCCGTCGTTCACGCTGCCCTCGGCGACCGGCCGGGTCATCACGCTGGCCGAGCGCCTCGCCGAAGGGCCGGTCGTCCTCACCTTCTACCGCGGCGCCTGGTGCCCGTACTGCAACCTCACGCTGCACGCCCTCCAGCAGGCCCACGCCGACATCAAGGCGCGCGGCGCCCAGCTGATCGCCATCAGCCCCCAGATCCCCGACGAGTCGCTGAGCCTCACCGAGAAGCACCAACTGGGCTTCGACGTCCTCAGCGACATCGGCTGCGCCACCGCGACCGAATACGGGCTGTCCTTCGACATCGACGAGGAACTCGCCGGCGTCTACGACCGCCTCGGCTTCGAGATGGAGCGCGTCAACGCCGGCCACGCCCGCACCCTGCCGCTGCCCGCGACCTTCGTCATCGCCCCCGACGGCACGATCGCCTGGGCCTTCGTCGACACCGACTACACCAAGCGCGCCGAGCCGGCCGACATCCTCGCCGCGCTCGATGAGCTGGTCGCCGCGCCGTCGGGCGCGTAACCGGCGCAACCGGCCATGACCGACGCCGCCCCGCGACGCCTTTGACGGCGACGCGGGGCGGTTCCTTGAAGCGGATGACGTGGTCGATGTCGTGTGTCATGCGATCTCCCCCTCAGGTGGGGAAACCGGGACGCCTCGACGAGAACTTGACCCGCCAGACTAAATGTTAGATCCTCGAACCATGAGTGAGTCGAACCAACTGTCCGGGCTGCCCGCGGAGCGGGTGGTCGACGCCGTCCAGGTGCTGGTGCGCCTGCGGCGGTCGCTGGAGCGGGTGGACACCGGCTTGAGCCTGCCGCAGTACCAGCTGCTGTCGATGGTGCGCGGGGGCGGGGAGCGGTCGGCGCGGCTGGCCGACAAGCTCGCGGTGCGCAAGCCGACGCTGACGGCCGCCGCCGATGCGCTCGTCGCCGCCGGGTTCCTGGAGCGGGAGGCCGATCCCGGGGACCGGCGCGTGGTCCGGGTGCGGATTACCGAGGCCGGGCTGGCTGCTGTACGGAGTGCCGAGGAGCAGTTGGCCGCCGCGCTGGCGCCGCTGTTCGGGGATGCCGCCTCGCACCTGGAGGGCGGCGGGGAGGCGCTGCTGGACTGCTTCGACGCGCTGAGCGGGGCCCTGGACCGGCGCTTCGCCGAGCACCGGGCCCGGCACCTGGCAGCGCAGGCCGAAGCCGCCGGCGCGGGCGCCGAGTAGGAAACGAACCACAAGGGGTGGATGTGACGAACGCCGAGCGCCGAGATGCGCGCGAGAGTAAGGCCGAGAGTACGAAGAACTACACCAGCGACACCAGCGATGCCGTCACCACTGGCAGCACCGTCCACACCGTCCATACCGTCCATACCGTCCACACCGGCAACGGCGGGAGCGGCGGGAGCGGCGGGAGCGGCGGCGAAAACGCGCGGGCCGAAAGCCCCGGCAAGCCTGCCAAGCCCGGCAAGCCCGGAACCCCGGGAAAGCCCGGCATCCGCGGCAGGATAGCCGCAGCCGACGCCCCCTCCAGCTCCTGGATACGCCGCCTGGCCGCGGTCAGCTGGGTCTACCGCCGCAGCGTCCTCCTGGCCTTCGGCGGCTCGCTGCTGGCGATGCTCGCCACCGCCGCCATGCCGCTGATCCAGCGCCACATCATCGACGATGTCATCATCACCCGCACCTCCCCCCTCGCGCCCTGGGCGGCGCTGGCCCTGGTGCTGGCCCTCCTGAACTTCGCCGGGACCCGGCTGCGCCGCTACGTCGGCGGCAAGCTGTCCCTGGACGTGCAGTACGACCTGCGCAACCGCATCTTCGGCGCGCTCTCCCGGCTCGACGGCGCGCGCCAGGACGAGCTGGCCACCGGCCAGCTGATCTCGCGCGCCACCTCCGACGTCACCATGGTGCAGGGCCTGCTCGGCATGCTGCCGATGCTCACCGGCAACGCGTTGCTGTTCTTCGTCGCGCTCGGGGTGATGGCGTTCCTGTCCCCGCTGCTCACGCTGGTCGCCCTGGCGACCGGTCCGCTGCTGTGGCTGGTCGCGATCGCCGCGCGCCGGCGGCTGTATCCGGCCACCTGGGAGGCGCAGCAGCAGGCCTCGGCGCTGGCCGGCGTGGTGGACGCCGCGGTCGGCGGGGTGCGCGTGGTCAAGGGCTTCGGGCAGGAGGAGCAGGAGCTCGGCAAGCTGGAGGCGGCCGGCGAGCGGCTGTTCGCCTCGCGGCTGCGCGCCGTGCGCTTCTCGGCCCGCTACAACCCGGCGATCATGGCGATCCCGGCGCTGGGCCAGGTCGGGGTGCTGTTCCTCGGCGGCTGGCTGGCGCTGCGCGGCACGATCACGCTGGGCACGTTCCTGGCGTTCTCCACCTACCTGGCGCAGATGCTCGGCCCGGTGCGGATGCTGTCCTCGCTGGTGACCATCGGGCAGCAGGCGCGGGCCAGCGTGGAGCGGATCTTCGAGATCATCGACTCCCAGCCGAAGGTGACGGAGAAGCCTGACGCGGCGGTGCTGCCGCGCGAGGCCTCCGGCGTGGAGTTCGACGGCGCGGTGTTCGGCTACGTGGCCTCCCGGCCGGTGCTGCGCGGCCTGGAGCTGTCGGTGCGCCCCGGGGAAACCGTGGCGCTGGTCGGCACCTCCGGGTCCGGCAAGTCCACGGTCTCGATGCTGCTCCCCCGCTTCTACGACGTGCAGGGCGGTTCGGTGCGGGTCGGCGGCGCCGACGTGCGCGAGGTGACCCTGGATTCCCTGCGCGAGGCGATCGGCCTGGTCATGGAGGACAGCTTCCTGTTCTCCGACACCGTCCGCGCCAACATCGCCTACGGCCGCCCCGACGCCACCGACGAGCAGGTCCGGGCCGCCGCGCGCATGGCCGAGGCCGACGAGTTCGTCGAGCAGCTGCCCGAGGGCTACGACACGGTGGTCGGCGAGCAGGGCCTGACCCTGTCCGGCGGCCAGCGCCAGCGCATAGCCCTGGCCCGGGCGCTGATCACCGACCCCCGGGTGCTGATCCTGGACGACGCCACCTCGGCGGTGGACTCCCGGGTGGAGGCGGAGATCCACGACACGCTGCGCCGGGTCATGGCCGGGCGCACCACGCTGCTGATCGCGCACCGGCGCTCGACGCTGGCGCTGGCCGACCGCATCGCGGTGCTCGATCGGGGCCGGGTCGTCGACATCGGCACGCACGAGGAGCTCACGCAGCGCTGCCCGCTGTACCGGCTGCTGCTGTCCGGGCCGGGCGAGGACGCCGAGGGCATCGACGCCGGTGACCTGAGCCGGGCCGCCGCGGCGACGAGCAACGGCGTGAACGGTGTGAACGGCGCGAGCGCCGCCACCGCCACCGCCAACACCGTCGTCCTCAACGGCCACACCAACGGCACCGCCGCCGAAGCGATGACCCCCACCGCTGCCGCGACCGGCACCGAATCCCAGGTCGACGGCATCACCCCGAGCCTGTGGCCGGCCACCGAAGACGACGCCGACTCGCTGGCCGGCGCCAACGGCACCGCCACCAAGGCGATGCCGGGCATGGGCGGCGGAGGGGGAGGAGGCGGCGGCATGCGCGCCGGCGCCGCTCCCGGCGGAGGCGGCGGCTTCGGCGGCTTCCTCGCCTCGATGCCCCCGACCCCGGAGCTGCTGGCCAAGGTCGCGGCGCTGCCGCCGGCCACCGACACCCCGAAGGTCGCGCAAGCCGAGGCCCGCGCCGCGGACCCGTCCTTCTCCCTGCGCAAGCTCCTGCGTCCCTTCCGCCTGGCCCTGCTGCTCGGCCTGCTGCTGGTCGCCGCGGACACCGCGGCCGGGCTGGCGCTGCCGGCGCTGATCCGCGGCGGCGTGGACAAGGGGATCCTGGCGCACTCGCTGTCGGCGATCCTCGGGGTGTCGGTGGCGGCGCTCGTGGTCGTGTGCACGGACACGGTGATCAACATCTGCCAGTACCGCGTCACCGGCCGCACCGGCGAGCGCCTGCTGTACGCGCTGCGGGTGAAGGTGTTCGCGCAGTTGCAGCGCCTGGGCCTGGACTACTACGAGCGCGAGCTGTCCGGCCGCATCATGACGCGTATGACCACCGACGTGGACGCCCTGTCCACGTTCCTGCAGACCGGTCTTCAGCAGGCGGTCGTCAGCGTCCTGTCCTTCGTCGGGATCGTGGTCGCGCTGTTCGTCATCGACTGGAAGATGGCGCTGATCGCGCTGAGCGTCCTGCCGCCGCTGCTGATCGCGACCGCGGTGTTCCGCGCCAAGTCCAGCAAGGCCTACACCGAGGCGCGTGAGAAGGTCGCGGCGGTCAACGCCGACCTGCAGGAGAACGTCGCGGGCATGCGCGTGACGCAGGCCTTCCGGCGGGAGGGCACCAACGCGACCCGGTTCGCCGGGCTGTCCGACCAGTTCCGCGTCTCGCGGCTGCGCGCGCAGAAGTACATCGCGACGTACTTCCCGTTCGTGCAGCTCCTGGCCGACGTCGCCGGGCTGCTGGTGCTGGCCGCCGGCGCCTCGCGGGTGCACTCCGGGGAGCTGACCGCCGGCGCCCTGATCGCCTACCTGCTCTACATCGACATGGTGTTCTCGCCGGTGCAGCAGCTCTCGCAGGTGTTCGACGGGTACCAGCAGGCCGCCGTGGGCCTGCGCCGGATCGGCGATCTGCTGCGCACCAAGCCCTCCACGCCGGAGCCGGCGCGGCCGGTGCCGGTCCCGGGGCGCATCGGCGAGATCGTGTTCGACGACGTCACCTTCGCCTACGGCCCGGACACGCGCCCGGCGCTGGCCGGTGTCAGCGTCCGGATCCCGGCCGGGCAGACGGTGGCGCTGGTCGGGCAGACCGGCGCCGGGAAGTCGACCTTCGTGAAGATGGTCGCCAGGTTCTACGACCCGACCGGCGGCGCGGTCACCGCCGGCGGCCACGACCTGCGCGAGTTCCCGCTGACCGACTGGCGGCACCGGCTCGGCGTGGTGCCGCAGGAGGCGTATCTGTTCGACGGGACCGTGGCCGAGGCCATCGCCTACGCCCGCCCCGGCGCCCCGCGCCGGGACATCGAGGCCGCGGCGCGCGCGGTCGGCGCCGAGGAGATGATCGCGACGCTGCCCGAGGGGTTCCACTCCCGAGTGGCCGAGCGCGGCCGGAACCTGTCGGCCGGGCAGCGGCAGCTGCTGGCGCTGGCCCGTGCGGAGCTCGCGGACCCCGACGTGCTGATCCTGGACGAGGCCACCTCGGCCCTGGACCTGGCCACCGAGGCCGCGGTCACCCGCGCCGAGCTGGCCCGCTCCGCCGGCCAGGCCCGCGACGGCGCCGAGGGCCGGACCCGCACCACGCTGGTCGTGGCGCACCGGCTGACCACGGCGGCGCGCGCCGACCGGATCCTGGTGCTGGACGGCGGACGGATCGTGGAGGACGGCACGCACACCGAACTGGTCGGCGCCGGCGGGACGTACGCGGCGCTGTGGGAGGCGTTCGCCGCCGGGCACGAGGACGGCGAGCGGGAGACGGAGATCGCGGGCGCCGCTGTGTAGAGGGTCCCTATAGCTGCGTAGGGGTCCTTATATAGGGAGTAGAAGGAAGTCGGCCCGGCGGATCGGATCCGCCGGGCCGACTTTCTGGGCGAACGCGCTGGCGCGAACTCTCAGACGGTCTCAGGCAGCTGCCAGTCGATCGGCTCCTGCCCGAAACCGGCCAGCGCCTCGTTCACCGCCGAGAACGGCTTGGAGCCGAAGAACAGCTTCGCCGACAGCGGCGAGGGGTGCGCGCCCTGGACGATCGCGTGGCGCGAGGCGTCGATCAGCTTCGCCTTCTTCTTGGCGTGGGCGCCCCAGAGCACGAAAACGACCGGCTTCTCCCGCGCCGAGACGTCCTTGATGACGGCGTCGGTGAACTTCTCCCAGCCGCGGTCCTTGTGCGAGGCCGGCTCGTGCGCGCGCACGGTGAGCACCGTGTTGAGCAGCAGCACGCCCTGGTCGGCCCAGGCCTTCAGGTAGCCGTGCTTGACCGGCGCGACGCCGAGGTCGCTCTCCAGCTCCTTGTACATGTTCCGCAGCGACGGCGGGATGCGCACGCCGGGACGCACCGAGAAGCACATGCCGTGGGCCTGGCCGTCGTCGTGGTACGGGTCCTGCCCGATCAGCACCACCTTGACGTCCTCGTACGGCGTCGCCTCCAGCGCCGCGAAGACCTCGTCCTCGGGCGGGAACACCTGGTGCTCGGCACGCTCGGTCTTAAGGAAAGCCTCCAGGTCGGCGAAGTACGGCTGCTCGGTCTCGGCGGCCAGCACCGGCGCCCAGGAGGCGGGGATGAGTTCACGCATGAGAGGAACCTATCGGCGGGCTGTGACACGTCTGAGCGGGGCCGCAAAAATTTCTCTGAAAAAGTTCGGGCGCGATGTATCAGGGGCCGTCCAGGGTGCTCTTGTAAGTGAGCGGGTCGGGGGGCCCGCGGGCGTGGACCAGTCGGTGTGTGTCTCTAGGGGGGACGCGCCGCCGGCCAGGCCGGGTGGAAAGGTGGTGTGCCGTGACGCCGGGGGGTGGGTGCGGCACACCACCGCCGGCCAGGTGGAACCACGTCGGTGAGAAAGATGAGGGGGGACCCCGGGGGGATTTTCGGGGTCGCGACATCTGGGGGGAACCACGGGGTCACGGGGGAACGGGGACCTTGGGGGGAACGCTGGGGGACAGCAAGTCCGGGGGGACTGCAAGACCAGGGGGATGCACCACCTGGGGGGGAACCGTAAGACCGGCGGGCGGCGATCTGTGGGGGACGCCTCCCGCCAGGGGGGACCGGAGGCGGGACTGGGACGGGGGTCCAGTTCCGCCTGCGGCTATTGGCAAGGCAGCATTGATGCTGGTTACGTTGTTTACAGGGAGGGCATGATGAGGGACCACGCAGCCTGGCTGGACCGGATTCTTGAGACACACCCGGACGTCGTCCAGGTCAACGGCGCCACCGAGACGCTGATCAAGCGCGACGAGCTGCTGGTGCTCGACACGCACGCCGACGAGGTGCACGACAAGGCGCGCCGGTGGGTCGACTCCCGCGAGGAGTCGGCTGCTCCGGGGGTCACGCGGCTGCGGCTGGTGAGCGGGACCGACGCCGCCGACCTGACGCACACCCTGCGCGGCGGCGCCAAGGCCCACCGCCGCTGGAGCGTCACGCCCAACCACGTTCTCAGCGGTGCCCCGAGCTGGACCGGCGGCCCCAAGGGCCGTCCGACTCCGACCGGGGACATGACCGCCCCGCGGCCCGGCGGCGGCCGGCCGGTGACCGTCGGGATCCTGGACACCGGCATCGACCAGCACCCCTGGTTCGACAACGAGCCCTGGTACCAGGCCTGCACCCAGGACCAGCACGAGGCCCTGAACCCGGCCGGCGAGCGGGACCTGGAGTCCGACGCCGGCCACGGCACCTTCATCGCCGGCCTGATCATGCAGGAGGCGCCGAGCGCCTACCTGCGCTTCGAGCGCGTCCTGAACCCCGACGGCATCACCGACGAGGTGCAGCTGCTCAACGGCCTGGACCGGATCGAGCAGCGGGTGCAGGCCGCGGGCGACCACCTGGACATCCTGAACCTGTCGCTGGGCTGCTACACCTTCGACGACCGGCCCTCGCCGGTGGTCAACGACGCGATCACCCGGCTGGGCCGGCGCACGCTGGTGGTGGCGGCCGCGGGGAACTTCGACTCCGACCGCCCCTACTGGCCGGCCGCCCTGAAGGACGTCGTCGCCGTCGCCGCGCTGAAGCACTCGCCCTCCGGGGAGCCGGAGCGGGCCCCGTTCTCCAACTACGGCTGGTGGGTGGACGCCGCCGCCCCGGGTGTGAAGTTGAAGAGCACCTTCCTGACCCACGGCCAGGAGGACGGCAAGGAGTTCCACGGCTACGCCAAGTGGAGCGGCACCAGCTTCGCCGCCCCGGTCGTGGCCGGCCGGATCGCCGCCTTGATGTCCGACAAGGACATGTCGGTGCGCGACGCCGCCTCGGAACTGCTCGACCCCGCGGGCCTGCGCATCCCGGACCTCGGAGTCGTCGTCCCGGCGGCTTTCGCTTGACGGCTCGGCGCAGTTCACGTACCCCACACCAGTAAGAAGGCTCATATGGACCGCTCCCCCGCGCTGCTGGTCGAGGCGGCCGCCGCCGGCGACGCCCAGGCCTGGCAGCAGATCGTCGACGACTACAGCCGGCTGGTGTGGTCGGTGGCCCGGGGCTTCCGGCTCTCGCTGGCCGACGCCGCCGACGTCACCCAGAACACCTGGCTGCGCCTGGTGGAGAACCTCGACCGGATCCAGAATCCGGACCAGCTCGCGGGGTGGCTGGCCACGACGACACGCAGGGAGGCGCTGCGCCTGATCCGCAAGGCGCAGCGCGAAGTCCCCGACTCGGAGGAGGCCGAGGCGAATGTCTCCTTCTTCGGGGACTCCGAGGACGACGGCGACCCGCAGACCGCTCTGGTCGCCGAGCAGGATCGCACCGATCTGTGGGAGGCCTTCGGCACGCTCTCCGAGCGCTGCCGGAACCTGCTGCGGGTCGTCGCGGTGACACCGCTGGAGAGCTACGCGGTCGTCGCCGAGACGTTGGGCATGAGAGTGGGGTCGATCGGGCCGACCCGCTCGCGGTGCCTGGAACACCTCAAACGGGCCCTGCGCACCGTGACCGCCGTGCCGGAGACGACGCGGCCGTGACGGCCGGCGCCAGGCCCGCCACGATCCATCAGCACCCGAGCACACCATGAAGAACCTGATCCAGGGGGAACGATGTCGAAGTTGACGAACGGGGCCTCAGCGGAGGACATCGGACTCCTGTCCGCCCTCGGTGAGATGTTCGACCAGGTCGACCCGGTGCCGCCGGAGGTGGTGCGCGCCGGCTACGCCGCCTTCACCTGGCGCACCATCGACGCCGAACTGGCCGAGCTGGCCGAGGACTCGATGCTGGTCGGGGCCGGATCGGTGCGCGGCACCGACACCAGGCTGCTGACCTTCGAGGCGCCCAGCGTCTCGGTGGTCGTGGAGGTGACCGAGATGGGCGAGCGGCGCAAGCTGGTCGGCCAGCTGATCCCGGCCTGCGCCGCGGCGCTGAGGATCGAGCATCCCGCGGGGGCCACGACCGTCGCGGTGGACGAGCAGGGCCTGTTCAGCGCCGAGTCGCTGCCGGCCGGACCGGCCCGGGTGGCGCTGACCGTGCCCGGCGGGGGCGCCGTGGTCACCAGCTGGGTGACCGTCTAGACCCGGTCGGCGACCGCGCTTCCCCCGCGGCCGCCGCCGACTCTTGATCGCCGCCGGGCGTCACCGCTCGGCGGCGATGAGTCATGCACGGTAGAACAAATCGCCGTGCGTTTGAGACAGTATCCGCATGCCATCTACTGCCGCGGACCGGCTGCAGCTTGCCGTGAAAGCCCTCGACCAGGTGCACGCCCAGCCTGCGGAGGGCCGGGCGGTGGCCGAGGCCGTGGTGGCCGGGGGCGGCGACGACGAGGCCGCGACCGTGGCCCTGCGCGCGATCGGGCTGTCGTGGAAGGAGAACGGCGACCTGACGCGCGCCAGCAGGACCCTGAAACGGGCGATCGCCGTGGCGGAGAAGGCCAGTCTGCCCTATCGCGCCGCCGAGGCCCGGATGTCGCTGGTGGTGATCCTGGCCGACCTGGGCAACACCGACGGGGCGCTGGCCGAGGTCTCGCTGGCCGACAGTGTCCTGACCGGCCTGGACCGGGCCCGGCTGCGGGTGAACCTGGGTCTGGTGCTGGGCCGGATCGGACGCACCGCCGAGGCGCTGGACGCCCTGGACGCCAGCCAGCCGGTGCTGGCCGCGCACCGGGACGCGCGCTGGGAGGCGATCGCCCTGAACCTGCGCGGGATCATCAACGTCTACCGCGGCGCCGGGCAGCCGGCCCAGTCGGACCTTCTGCGGGCCGCCCGGCTGACCGAGGAGGGCGGCTACCGCCAGCTGAACGCGCTGGTGCTGCACAACCTGGGCTTCGCCGCGTCCCGGGCCGGCGACCTGCCCTCGGCGCTGTACTGGATCGACGCCGCCACGCAGCGGTTCGCAGAACACGACAAGCCGGTCGCGCCCCTGCTGATCGACCGGGCCGAGGCGCTGTTGACGGCCGGGTTGAGCACCGAGGCCCACACCACGCTGCGCGAGGCGATCGCCGAACAGGAACGCAGCGGCTTCCGCTACGACCGCGCCGAGTACCACCTGGCCTGGGCCCGGGCCGCGCTGGCCGACGGCGACCCGGCGGTGGCCGCGCAGGCCGCGCGCACCGCCCGGAGCATGTTCGGCCGGCAGCGCCGCGCGGCCTGGGCCGATCTGGCCCGGTACGTGGAGGCCTCGGCCCGGTTCGCCACCGGCGAGCGCAGCCCGGCGCTGTTGAAGACGGCCGTGGAACTCGGCGACCGGATGGACGCGGCGAAGTGGCCGGTGGCGCCGTTGGAGGCCCGGCTGCTGGCCGGCCGCGTCGCGGCCGCCCTGAACCGGCGCGAGCAGGCCATGGCGCTGTTCGAGCGGGTGGCGCGGCACCGGAACCGGCAGGAGATCGAGATCAGGGCCCTGGCCTGGCACGCGCACGCGCTGCACGCGCTCAGCGCCGGCCGGCCCTCCTCGGCCGAGCGGGCGCTGCAGGCCGCCCTGCGCGTGCACGCCGAGAACAACGCCGTGCTCGGCGCCACCGACCTGCGCGCCCACGCCGCCGCCCGGGGCGAGGAGCTGGCCAAGCTGGGCCTGAAGCTGGCACTGGAGCGCGGGGACGCGCGGGCGGTGCTGCGCTGGGCCGAGACCTGGCGCGCGGCCTCGCTGCGGCGCCGGCCGGTGCGGCCGCCGGACGACGAGCAGCTGGCGGCCGACCTGGCCGAGCTGCGGCGGGTGGTGGCGGACCTGGCGGCGGTGGAGGCCCCGACGCTGCGGGGCTCCTCGCGCTCGGAGGCCTCGCGGCTGAACGCCGAGCGGCTGCGGCTGGAGGCGGCTATCCGGGACCGGTCCCGCTACGCGCGCGGGACCTACGCGCCGGAGCCGCCGTTCTCCCCCGCCGCCCTGGCCGCGGCCCTCGGCGAGCGGGTGCTGGTGGAGTTCGTGCGGCTGGACGACGATCTGCACGCGGTGACGGTGCGCGACGGGGTGGTGCGACGGCACCGGCTCGGGTCCTACGCGGCGGTACTCAAGCAACTGGACGTGGTGCGGTTCGCGATGAACCGGATGTCGCGGCGGTTCGGCTCGCAGGTGATGCAGGCCGCGGCGGTGCAGGCGTACGACCACAGCCGGCAGGTGCTGGACGGGCTGCTGTTCGGGCCGGTGCGCCGGGCCCTGGACGGCTCGAGCAAGGTCGCCGACCGGCCGCTGATCGTGGTCCCGACCGGCTCGCTGCACGCGCTGCCGTGGACCGCGCTGCCGACGTGCGCGGGCCGGGCGGTGTCCGTGACGCCTTCGGCGCGGCTGTGGCTCGCGGCGGCCAATGCCGGGGAGGGCGCGGCGGAGGGCCCGGTTGCGAGCTCGGCGACCGGCGTGGGCACGGTGCTGATGGCAGGCCCGGGCCTGGCCCACACCGAGCCGGAGATCGCAGCCCTGGCAGCGCGCTACCCGGACGCCGTGGTCCTCACCGGCTCCGAGGCGACGGCCGCGAACGCCGCCCGCGCCCTGGACGGCGCCGCGCTGGCCCACGTCGCCACCCACGGCCGCTTCCGCGCCGACCACCCGCTCTTCTCCAGCCTGGACGCCTTCGACGGCCCGCTGTACGTCTACGACCTCGAACGCCTCGGCTCGACCCCGCAGACGCTGGTGCTCTCGGCCTGCGAATCGGCGCTGTCCGGCGTGCGGCCCGGGGACGAGCTGATGGGACTGGCCTCAGCGGTCTTCGCCCTGGGCACCAGGACGCTGATCGCCAGCGTCACCCCCGTCGACGACGAGGACACGCGCATCCTGATGCTCGCGCTGCACGCGGCCCTGGCGGCCGGGCGGCCCCCGGCGGCGGCGGTCGCCGAGGCTTCGGAGCAGACGGGGATAGGCGGGTTCGTGTGCTTCGGGTTCGGGGGGTGAGGTTCACTCACCGGTGCGCCAGCACCGCGATCTCCGAACCGAACCCGACCACCAGCCGCCCGTCCGGCGTCACCGCGATTCTCCAGACGCCGGCTGAGAAGGCGTGCCGGGCGATCTGCTGCCCGGTGGTCGCGTCCCATACCCGCAGGGTTCTGTCATCGCCGCCGGTGGCGACGACCGGACGGCCGTCGACCATCCCGGCCGCCGCTGCCCACACGGCGCCGGTGTGGCCGGTCAGAGCGGGCGCCATCTGCTCACCGGTGGCGAGGTCCCACAGGTGGACGGCCGTCTTCGTCTCGCTGTTGGTCAGGATGACGGTGCGGCCTTCGAGCGTCTCCAGGGCCAGGGCGTAGACGCGGCGTTGTTTGGGCTGAACACCGATCCAGCGGCTCGTGGTCAGGTCCCAGACCCGGCCTTCCCACGTCACGGACACGAAGTGGCTCTGCAAGACCGCGAAGAAGTGAACGTCCGCGATGGTGTAGTCGCTCGTGGTCCGTCCGGGCAGCTCTTCGCGGTCGGCCAGATTCCAGATCCGTGCCGTCCGGTCCACGTCGCGGGTGAGCAGCGTGGGCCGGCCCTGGGCCGTCCCGACCGTCAGCAGGTCCACGTAGCCGGCGGATCCCGGCAGAGCGGCACCGAGCTGGCGCCCGTCGTCGAGGTCCCGGATCCGCACCTTCTTGTCCGCGTCGCCGGTGACCAGCACGGGACGGCCGTCGAGGACGGCGGTGGCGAACCGCCGTACGGGCCGTGCGTGATCGGTCGGCCAAGCGGCCGTGCGCATATCGGCGTCCAGACCCCGGATCCGGGCCGGTCCGGGTCGGTCGTCCATTCCGATGGCGGCGTGATGGCGCCGTTTCAGCACCGGTACCGCCGTTGCCCGCGCGGCGTCCGGGTTGCCGACTCCGCCGTGAAAATCACCTGGCATGACCAGCACCGTAATCGCGGCGCGGGCCCTGCGACCCGTACCGGAGCGAAGTTCAGTGGCAAGCTACGTGGTTTCCGCAGACCCTGCGGCACCTGAGCGTGAGCTGGGGTGAATCGTCGGCCTGTGAGGCCATCACACCGTATGCGGATCCGTATAAATCACCCTGCAGACCGCAGCACCAGCACCAGCACACCGGCCGGACAAACCGCAGCCCAGCCGGAAAAGCCAAGCGCGGGCACCCGCCGGCCATCGCCGGCACGCACCCGCGCCTTACAAAGAGTTCTGAGCTCCTGGACCCAGAGGGACGCGCCCCTCAGTCGATCCGCACGCTCCCGCCGGCGCACCGGAAGTGCACCGCCAGCACGCCGGGCTCCTCGGCGTCGACCCAGTCGACCTTCACTTCCTCCAGCGGGTCGTGGTCCGGAGAGCCGCCGATCCAGGACAGCACCTGGGTGCGGTCGCCGCTGATCTCCAGGCGCTCGAAGGCCGGGATGCCGTTCTCGGCGCCGGCGCCGGGGCGCTGCTCGGGGGCGACCTCCCAGGCCAGGAAGTAGGGCAGCTGCGGGTCGGCCATCAGGTCCAGGACCCCGAGCTGCTTCCAGCACAGGTCGAACCCGTCGGGGCGGACCCGGTGGCCCTGCGCGGCCGGGCGGCCGAGGCGCTGCTCCCAGGGGGTGATGTCGTCGACGCCGACGACCCAGCCCAGCCAGCCGCCGCCCTCCTCGGCGCGGGCCTTGACGGCCTTGCCGAAGGGCGCCGAATCGGTGGCCGGGTGGTCCAGCGGGGCCACCACCTCCACGTAGGAGCCGCCGGCCAGGGGCAGCACGAAGTTGCGGGTGCCGAAGCGCGGGTGGACGCCGCCGTCGCGGAAGGTCGCGCCGAGCAGCGTGCCGAGCCGGTTCACCGTGGAGCCGAGCTCGGAGTTGGACACAGCGTAGGAAACGTGATCGAGACGCACGGTTCATACTCTGCCCTGCGGATGCCTGGATAACCCAATCGGGGCCGTCCGGGTGCCCCTTACCGCGGATTACGGTACGTTCCGCGCACGTATCGTCACCAGCGGCAACATAAAAGGGCCAAGATGGTCAGCCCATGCGCTCAGCCGATGATCGGACCATCCTCACTTGCGCTTCCAGACCGCCTCGCGCTTCTCGGCGAACGCCCGCGGCCCCTCCTTGGCGTCCTCGGTGGCGAACACCGGCCAGCCGATCTCGAACTCCCGGGCCAGGCCGTCGGCCTCGCTCATCCCGGAGGTCTCCTTCACCGACCGCTTCACCGCCTCCACCGACAGGGGCGCGGCGGCGTTGATCAGTGCGGCGATCTCCAGGGCCTTGTCCAGGGCTTTACCGTCGTCCACCACGTGCCCGACCAGCCCGATCTCGCGCGCCTCGGCGGCGGTGTAAGGGCGGCCGGTCAGCAGCATCTCCATGGCGTGGCTGTAGGGGATCTGCCGCGGCAGGCGCACCGTGGACCCGGCGACCGGGAACAGCCCGCGCCGCACCTCGAACAGCCCGAACGTGGCCGAGGCCGCCGCGACGCGGATGTCGCAGGCCTGGATCAGCTCGGTCCCGCCGGCCACCGCGTAGCCCTCGACCGCGCCGATCAGCGGCTTGCGGGGGCTGTAGTGGCGCAGGAGCGCCTTCCAGTGCAGGTCCGGGTCGGCTTTGAGGCGCTCGGCGTAGACCGAGCCCTGCGCCATGTTCATCGCCTTGAGGTCCATCCCCGCACAGAACGCGCCGCCGGCGCCGGTCAGGACGATGGAGCGCACGCCGTCGTCGGCGTCGGCCTCGACCCAGGCGTCGGCCATCCCGACGAGCATCGGCAGCGACAGGGCGTTCTTGGCCTCGGGCCGGTTCATCGTGACGACCAGGGTGTGGCCGTCGCGCTCGATGGTGCAGTGCTCGGTGCCGCCCATGGAGAGTCCCCTCTCGTCGCCGGAAAACGAGAACACGTTCTACCATGCGGCGCCAGATGGCAAGAGGCAGGCCGCTCACTCCCCGGCGACGTTCGGCACCGCGATGAACCCGGCCTCGGGACTGAACCGCGTGTGCATCGCGTCGGCCAGCTCGTTCAGCACCCGCGCCCCGTCGCCGCGGAAGCTGGACCCGTGCATCACGGCGAGCGTGGCCGGCTCCAGGGCGGCCAGCGACCGTAGCGCGGCGACCGTCGCGGTCAGGCAGGAGGTCTGCCGGAACATCGCCTCGGCCCCGATCGCCGCCTCGATGAGGCCCTCGGCGTCCTCGCGCACCGCCGGGCCGCTGCCGACGTGCGTGAACAGGTCGCCGCAGAAGAGCGTGCGCGTGTTCTCCTCGAACAGCACACGCGCCTCCCAGCCGTGCGGGACGTGCGGGGTGTCGATGCTGCGCACCCGCCTGCCGCCGCCGAGGTCGAGCACCTCGCCGTCGGCCATCGGATGCGGCAGCCGGTCGGCCAGGTCGTCCAGCGACACCTGGCAGCCCAGCACCGGATGGGCGACCTCGGCCTGCGGCGCGGCGGCCAGGAACTCGTTCATCGCCCCGCACTCGTCGGCCTCGACGTGGCCGAAGGTGATCCACCGCAGCCGCTCCACCGGCAGGATGCGGTCCACCTCGGCGGACACCGCCGGGAACAGGGACCGCATGCCGGTGTGGAAGATGAGCGGCTCCTCGGCGGCCACCAGGAACTGGTTGAAGGTGAACCCGGCCGGAGGGGCGATCTCCGGCACATGGGTCGAGATGCGGTAGATGCCCTCCGCGATCTCGTCAGTGCGCGTCTCCATGCCCTCGGTGCTACCCGCCTCTACCGGCCCAATTCACGCACCACCACCCCGATCACCCGCTCACCGGGGCAAAAGCCCCACCTCCGGGAGTCCTCGCTCGCCGGGTTGTCGCCGAGCAGATACAGGTGGTCCGGCGGCACGGAGCCCTCGGGCAGCGGGTCGCCGGGCAGCGCGGTGGCTCGCTTGACGAACCACGGACTGTCCCCCGGCCTCCCCCCGGCGCGCCCCGCCACCTCCCAGCCGGTGACCAGGTCCGGACGCAGGACCACGACCGCCTGCCCCCGGCTGACCTCGGCCAAGCCGCAGCGCCGGACCAGGAGCCGATCGCCCGGCGCATAGGTCGGGGCCATGCTCGTGCCCTCGATGGTCACCACCACGTGGCGGCGTGCCTTGGCGATGCCCGCGACGGCCAGCCCCGCCAATGCGACCAGCGCGGCCAGCCCCGTCACCACCGCCAGGCCACTGGACGCCATCAGCGGGCGCTCCCCGCGGCAGCGGCAGCGGCAGAAGCACCGGCACCGGCACCGGCACCGGCACCGGCACCGGCGGCAGCCTGCTGGTAACCGGCGGATTGCAGCGTGAACAGCGCGTGGTACCGCCCCTCCGCCGCCATCAGCTCCGCGTGCGTGCCCTGCTCGGCGATGACGCCGTCCTCGAGCACGACCACGACGATCAGGTCGGCCTCGCGCACCGCCCCGAGCCGGTGCGACACCAGCAGCGTGGTGCGCCCGGCGCGGTGGTGCCGCAGCCGGGAGTGGACGTCGTGCTCGGCCTCGGCGTCCAGGCCGGAGCTGGGCTCGTCCAGGATCAGCAGGTCGGCGCCCTCGCGCATCATCCCGCGGGCCAGGGCCACCCGCTGCCACTGGCCACCGGACAGCGTGACGCCGGTCCGCGGGTTGTTCTTGTCGGCCATGTCGAAGAACCGGCGGCTGAGCAGCGTGTCATAGCCGAACGGCAGCGCCTGCAGCGTGGCGTCGATGCCGGCCAGGCGTGCGGCCCGGCTGACGCGCGAGGCCTCGCCGAGCGCGGGCAGGTCCCCCATGCCGATGTTCTCCGAGGCCGGCAGGTCGTAGGCCATGTAGTCCTGGAAGACGGTCCCGATCCGGGCCCGCAGACCGGCCGGCTCCATGTCCCGCAGGTCCACGGCGTCCCAGCGGATCGCGCCACGCTCGGGGTCGTAGAGCCGGCACAGCAGCTTGATCAGCGTGCTCTTGCCCGCGCCGTTGAGCCCGACCAGCGCGACCGTGGCCCCGCGCGGGATCGTCAACGACAGCCCGCGCAGGATCCACGGCTGCTCCGGGCCGTAGCGGAACCACAGATCGTCGATCTCGATCGCGCCGCTGAGCACCGGCACCGGCACCGGATCGGCGCGCACCGGGAGGTCCGAACCGCCCCGGCACAGCGCCTCGAAGTGCCGCAGCAGGCCCCGTGCCTCGGTCATCTCCGCGACCTTGCCGGCGACGGTGCCCAATCCGTTCTGCACCGCCACCACCGCGGTGAAGAACAGCATCACGGTGCCGGGCGAGAAGCGGCCGGAGGTCCCGCCGACCGCCCAGAACAGTCCCGCGCCGGTGATCGCGGCGGTCATCGCAGCCAGCGTGGACTGCGTGGCCAGCGTCGCGCGGTCGACCTTCTCCTCCTCGGCGTGCACGACCCGGGTCTCCCGCCGCATCCGCCCGAGCAGGAAGCCGCCGAGCCCGAACAGCCGGACCTCCTTGATCGCGTTCAGGTCGGTCAGCAGGCTCGTGTAGAAGATCTGCCGGCGCAGGTTCGGCGACACCGTCATCTGCGTCTGGGCACGCCGCCGCCCCAGGCGGTGCTGCGCCGCCATCGCCGGCACGGCCGCGATGCCCGTCACCACCGCCAGCACCGGCGCGATCGTCAGCAGCGCGAGCAGGAACCCGGCCGCCGAGACGACCGCCTGGACCGACCCGAAGCCCGCCGCGACCAGCTGGCCGGGCGCGGTCTGCGTGGCCTGCTGCGCCAGCCGCACCTTGTCCAGGTGCTCCGGGGACTCGAACCGGGCCAGGCCCTCCAGCCGGTTCAGCCCGCCGAACAGCTCCTCGTGCATGCGCAGGCTGACGCGGCGCCGCAGTCCGGCGTCCAGGAAGCGGTTGACGTGCGGCGCCACCGCCGTGATCGCGACCGTCGTGACCAGCACGGCCAGGTAGCCGGTGCGGTGTCCGGCGCCGGCGGACCCGGCGGCCCCGGCTCCCCCGCTCTGCCCGGCCGCCAGCGAGTCCAGTAGACCGCGCAGCGCCCAGGCCGAGACCACCGGACCGCAGCCGAGCAGCAGCGTCGCCAGGGCCTGGCCCAGCGCGAAGCGTGCCGAGGACCGCCAGATCAGGGCGGCGACGGTCACCGTCAGGCCTCCGCGGGCTGCGGCAGCCGGGCGGTGGTGAAGGCGAAGCGCTCGACCCGGCCCTCGGGATCCAGGACATACATCGTGGGGAACGCCTCGACCTTGAAGGCGCGCGCCGCCGGGCCGTTCATCGCCTCGATGACGACCTCGACGCCGGGCAGGTACCGCTCGGCGAAGGCCCGCGCCGCCCCGGATTCTCCGTCCTGCACGACCGCCAGAACCCTGCCGGGCTCGAAGGTGCGCGCGTATTCGGCGAATTGTGGTGCATTCTCCACACACGGCTCGCAGGTCGTGGAGAAAAAGCCGATCAGATTCCGGCCGCCGGATAGTCCGGCGCGCTCGAATCGCCGGCCGCTTTCACTGGTGACGGCGAATTCCGCCGGGGATTCGCCGATGATCAATGTCGGCGGCGCGGCCGGAGCCGTCCCCGTCTCCGCGGCCATGATCCGTATTCTGCGGACCAGCCCGAGAGTGATCAGCATATGGCCGATCGAGAACAGCGAAAGCAGAATGACCGCGGCGGTCAAGTAAGGCATCGTCCGATTCCTCCGAAGTCGTCGGCGAAGCGGTTTTCCGGTGGGTTCCTCACGGCGAGAAGAGCTCGAGGAATTCGTCGAGAAGGACGACGGCGAGCGCCACGGCGCATCCGGCGGCCCCGGCGACGGCGATCCCGGCGGCCGGCGGCAGCGCGGCCGAGCCGAGGCCGATGCCCGCCGCCGCGGCGGCGGCCAGGGCCGCGTCGCGCACGACATGCCGGCGTCCGAGCACGTCCGGCGAGGCTCCGAAGCACAGGCACTTCGCCCGCGTCCCGGCTCGCACGACGATCGCGGTCGCGGCCGCGAATCCCGTGAGCAGTGCCGTGGCCAGCGCGAACGCCACCGGCGCCCAGGGGGTGAGCAGCAGTGCCGCCACTGCCCACTCCGCGGCGACGGCCGTTGCCGCGACGGCGCCGGCGTACCGGGAGGGCACCAGAGCGAGGTCTTCGACCCAGCCGGCGAAGGTCCGCCGGGCCTCGGCGGAGCGGGTCTTGGAAGCCGCGGCGATGACGAAGAGCACGAAGAAGGCCGCCCGCAGTCCGAGCGCCACAGATTGCTCCCATTGCATGCAGATATGCCCACCGTGAAAGGGGAGAAAAAGAAGATCCGGGCTTCGAGGATGCCCGCGGAAGGGACGCCGGACCACACTGCCGGCGCAACCCGGCGCCCCGTGATTCAGATCAGCGCCCGCCGACCGGAATGATCAGCAGGAGCCGACCTGGTGGCAGAACTCCTGGCCGGTGCAGTTGTTCGTGCAGTACATGTAGGCGTGATTCCAGCACGTGTAGTAGGGGTCGTTCGGAATGCACGCCGAGGCCTTCGCCTTCGGAGCCAGCCGCGCGACGATCTTGTCCGCGACACCCGTGATGATACGAGCCACTGTGACCACCATCCTTGTGAGAGGTTTGCGAGTAGCGATCGCTCATCAGTATTCGTAGTTATGAATCAGTGCACTGTCAAGACGCCGTTCCCTGAGAATTATTACGGACATATCTGCGAATGTTCTGCCAGGAACGGTCAGGAGTGCGCAGGTCAGGGCGGTCGGGGCGGCGGGGCTGAAAGCCGCCCGTAAGCGCCGGGCTCAGGCGGCGGCCGGGACCGGCCCGCTCAGAGCCCCGAATGTGGGTACCGTGAAAGCCATGAACGGTCATGATCTCCTCCTCGATGCCTTCGAGCGGGTCCACCAGGGCGTGCACGGCGCCGTCGCCGACCTGAGCCTGGAGCAGCTGCACCGCCGCCTCGACCCCGACGCGAACCCGGTCGCCTGGCTGGTCTGGCACCTCACCCGGGTGCAGGACGACCACGTCGCCGACGTCGCCGGCCTGGACCAGGTGTGGACCTCCCAGGGATTCGACGCCAAGTTCGACACGCCGTACCCGTCGGCGGCCGTCGGCTACGGGCAGTCCTCGCACGAGGTCGGCAAGCTGACCGTGCCCTCGGCCGACGTCCTGCTCGCCTACCACGACGCCGTGCACGACCTGACCGCCGGCTACGTCGAGGGCCTGAGCGACGCGGACTTCGACCGCGTCGTCGACACGCGCTGGGACCCGCCGGTCACGCTCGGCGTGCGGCTGGTGAGCGTCGTGAACGATACGCTGCAGCATGTCGGACAGGCTGCTTACGTCCGGGGGATCCTGCTGCGGGAGGCTTAGAAGGTGCTCGTCTGGCAGCGACGTCGGCGAGGCGCGCGCGCGACAGTGATGCTGCTCGCCGCCGTCGCGGCCGCCGCCATAGTCCCGGTGCTGCTGTTCGCCCACGGCTGGCACCAGGCGGACATGATCCGCGGCATCGGGCCGGGCCGGGGGACGTTCACGGTCGCCTCCTGCGACGACCCGCAGGAGGGCCCCAACGACCACCTCGTCTACACCTGCACCGGCACCTTCGACGGCCGCGAGGCGCCCGGGGTCTCGGCCAAGGTGACCTCCGACGCCGAGTTCGAGACCGGGGTGAGCAAGCTCGCCTACCTGGCCGCGGACGGCGACATCTCCCTGGCCAGCGACGACCGGGCGGCCTCGAAGGTGGCGGCCTGGTTCACGGTGGCCTGCGGCGTGGCCGCCCTGGAAGCGGCGGTCGGCGGGGTGGTGGTGCGCCGGGTCCGCGGCGAGGCCGCGATCACGCGGCCGGACAAGCCGTGGTCGTGGGCGCTGCTGGTCTTCGGGGTGACGCTGTGCACCTGGATGCTGGCGTTCTTCGTGCTGCAGGTCCTTTACCGCTTCTGGTAAGCGATCTGGTTCTGGTAAGCGTTCTGATAGCCGACTGCTTGCATACAGCCCGGCGGCGAGTAGGTTCCGCAGCGACGGCCACTCCCCGATTCCGGAGGCGCATCGTGACAGAGCACGAACCTCGCACGGGCCCCACCAGGCGACAGGCCCTTTCCGGTGCGGCGGTCCTGGGAACCGCCGCGACCCTGGCCGGGACGGGGACGGCCGCCGCGGCGGCGTCTCCGGCCTCCCCAGCCTCCGGCGCGATGCCCGGTATCGGCTCCACGCCGATCGGCATCGGCCGCCAGAAGCCCAGCCGCGAGCTGCGCGCCCTGCTGGCCCAGGTCGACCCGGCGCGGCTGAAGGCCACCGTGTTGAAACTCGCCGGCTTCGGCACCCGCCACACGCTGTCCAGCCAGACCGATCCGGCGCGCGGCATCGGCGCGGCCACCGACTGGGTCGTGGCGCAGATGCAGGCCATCGCGGCGACCTCCGGCGGCCGGATGACCGTGCAGCGGCAGAGCTTCGTCCAGCCGGCGGGCTCGCGCATCCCGGTGCCGACGACGATCACGAACGTCATCGCCACGCTCAAGGGCACCGCCGCCACCGAGCGCGTGTACGTGGTCACCGGGCACCTGGACTCGCGCGTCACCGACGTCATGAACTTCACCAGCGACGCCCCCGGCGCCGACGACGACGCCTCAGGCGTGGCCGCCGTCCTGGAGATGGCGCGGCTGTTCGCCACCCGCAGCTTCCCCGGCACGCTGGTGTTCGCCACCGTCGCCGGCGAGGAGCAGGGGCTGTTCGGCTCGGCGTTCATGGCCCAGCAGATGAAGGCCGCCGGGACCGACGTGCAGGGCATGTTCAGCAACGACATCGTCGGAGCCAGCAGCGCTTGGGACGGCACGCCGCCGGACCCGCACACGGTGCGGCTGTTCGTCGAGGGCGTGCCCACCTCCGAGACACCGTCGCAGACCGTGATCCGGCAGGAGGTCGGCGGCGAGAACGACGGGCCCTCGCGGCAGCTGGCCCGCTTCGCGCAGGACGTGGCCGTCAACGACGCGACAAACATGGACATCCGCGTGGTCTGGCGCCGCGACCGCTACCTGCGCGGCAGCGACCACCTCTCCTTCCTGCAGCAGGCCTACCCGGCCGGACGGTTCACCGAGCCGCGTGAGAACTTCAACCACGAACACCAGGACGTGCGGGTCGCCGACGGTGTGCAGTACGGCGACCTGCCCGAGTTCTGCGACTTCGACTACCTGGCGCGGGTGACGCGGGTCAACGCCGCGACGCTGTGGTCGCTGGCCGCCGGCCCCGGGACGCCGAAGGGCACGACCATCCTGACCGCACCGCCGACGAACTTCAGCGGCACCAACAACACCACGCTGACCTGGACGCGCGGTGACGACGCGGGCCTGAGCGGGTATGAGGTGGTGCTGCGGGAGACGACGTCACCGGTATGGACCGAGGCGCTGGCGGTCGGGGACGTCACGACGGTGACGCTGCCGATCTCGAAGGACAACGTGCAGTTCGGGCTGCGCGCGATCGGGGCCGGCGGGCTGCGCAGCCCGGTGGCTTTTCCGGCTGTGGGGTAGCGGCGGGCGGCACCTGTCGGTGCCCGGAGGTAGCGTCGTGAGTGATGACCTCGGTGTATGCGGAGCATCAGCCACGGCGCGCGCCGGGCCGCTTCGTGGTGTGTACGTGGACGCAGGTGAATATCGGGGCGAGCGAGTATCGGCAGCTGGTGGTGCCGGACGGGTGTTCGGACCTGACCTGGCAGGACGGCCGGTTGCGGCTGGTCGGCCCGGACCGGGCGGCGTGGCGGGCCGGGCTGGCTGCGGGGTCGGCGATCGCGGGGGTGCGGCTGCGGCCGGGAGCGGCGCGGCTGCTGCTGGGGCGGATGCCGGTCGATGAGGTGCGGGGTTTGCAGGTGCCTTTGGACGCCGCGCCCCCGTCCCTGGCCGATCGGCTGGCCGCTGCCGGATCTGCGGAGGCGGCGGTCGAGGTGCTGGAGGCATTCGTCGCCGAGCTCGCCCGGGAGTACGAACCGGACACAGCCGTCGAGCAGGCGGTGAGGATGCTGCGATCGGGCCAGAGCCCGCATGTTGCCGCCCTCGCCGACGCGGTGGGCATCTCCGAGCGGCAGCTGCGGCGGCGGTTCACCGAGACGGTCGGATACGGGCCGAAGACCTTGCACAGCATCCTGCGTTTCCAGCACGCGCTGGGCCTCAGCCGCCGTGCCGGCGCATCAGCCGGCCTGGCCGACATCGCGCATCAGGCCGGGTACGCCGACCAGGCGCACTTCACGCGGGAGGTGCGGCGCCTGGCCGGAATGACGCCGACGGAGCTGCTGGGGTAGCGCCCCGCCATCGCCGAACCCGCCGCCGCCTCACCAGCCAGAGCACCATCGGGCCGCCAACGCCAGCCAGCCAGCCAGCCAGCCAGCCAGCATCACCAACAGACCGCCGGCACCTCGCCAGCCGCCAGTCAGCAGTCAGCAGTCAGCAGTCAGCAGTCAGCAGTCAGCAGTCAGCAGTCAGCAGTCAGCAGTCAGCAGTCAGCAGCACCATCATGCCGCCAGCTCCCCTACACCCGTCCGTAAGCCCGCAGCACCCGCAGCGCCTTCACCGTCACCCCCGGCCGCGCCTCCATCTCCGTCGTCGGCGACCACTTCGCCCAGTTGATCGGCCAGCCGCCGTCCGAGTCCTGCGATGCGGCCAGGTGGTCCAGGCTCCGCTCCATCTCCTCGTCGCTGAACCAGGCGCGCGCCAGGCTCTGCGGCTTCGGCGCGTAGTCGTGCGGCAGGTGGTACTCCCCCGGCGCGTAGCCCGGGGTGATCACCGCGTCCTCGGGGTGCGCCGGGTCCAGCAGGACCGTGCGCTGCTCGCGCAGCAGCTTGCCCAGGCGCGCCGCCTGCTCCGCGGCCCAGGCCCGGTCCGGTGCCGCCTCCAGGAACATCAGCGCCGACTCCACCCCGTACGGGTGCGTCTGCTCCATGGCCTCGACCCCGCGCCGTGCGAACTCCACCGCCGGGCCGATCCAGGCGTGCGCCACCCCGCTGCGCAGCACCGGGCCGAGGATCTGGCCGGTCGCGAGCAGGTCGGCGGTCGGTTCGCCGGCGATCGGCAGCCACGGCGGACGCGGGTAGGCCGCCAGCGTGGGCAGCACCGCCGGGACGCCGCCCTCGGCCGTGGTCACCGTGGTCAGCCAGTCCAGGACGGAGGTCACGGTCGCGGCGTCCAGCGGGCCGGCGTCCTCCAGCGTCGCCAGCGCCGTGGCCGCGGTCAGCGGCTGGGGCGCGGGGCCGCGCACGTCCGGTTCGAGGCCGTAGGCGTACCCGCCGTCGGCCGTCCGATAGGCCGCCACCGCCGCGGCCAGGCCGGAGCCGTCCGGCGCGCCGCCGAACAGGACCTCGAACCGCCGCTGCTCCAGCACCCGCCCGGATGCCCACACGAAAGCCGCCGCCGAAGAAATGATCTCGTTCATGCCCCCGACGCTAGCCCGGTCCGACCTGGGCGTCTTGAACGTTCCGGCCATGGCGCGCGCGGTTTCCTTCCGGCGCCGACGGGGTGCCCAAGGCCACAGCGATCCCGCACGACACGCACAGGCCCCTGCTCTAAGGTCGGCTATGACGTAGCAGTGAACACGTTCCAGTTTCGTTGGGAGCCATAGTCGTGAGCGCACCGCACATCGGTTACGCCGCCATGTTGGAGCAGTTCGGCCCGATCGAGGTCACCGACTACTCGGCCCTGGCCGAGCAGCACGGCTTCACCGGGACCATGGCCGCCGACCACTTCCAGCCCTGGGTCCCGCAGCAGGGCAACGCCCCCTTCGTCTGGAACGTGCTGACCGCCCTCGGCGAGCGCACCACCACCGACATGGGCCCCGGCGTCACCTGCCCCTCCTTCCGCATGCACCCGGCGATGGTGGCGCAGGCCTCGGCGACGCTGGAGGCGATGTACCCGGGGCGGCACTGGCTGGGCCTGGGCTCCGGCGAGGCGCTGAACGAGCACATCATCGGCGGGTACTGGCCCGAGGCCCCGACCCGGGTCGCGATGATGTTCGAGGCCATCGAGGTGATCAACAAGCTGTTCACCGGCAAGGACGTGAAGCACTCCGGCAAGTACTACACGCTGGAGACCACGCGCCTGTGGACGATGCCGGCCACGCCGCCGCCCATCTACATCGCCGCCGCCGGCCCCTACACCTCGCGCAAGACCGGCGAGCTGTGCGACGGCATCATCACCCCCGGCGCCGCGCACTCCAAGGTCGCCGGCGTGTTCGAGAACTTCGCCGCCGGGGCGCGCAAGGCCGGCAAGGACCCGGACACCATGCCCAAGATCCTGCAGCTGCACCTGTCCTGGGCCCCGACCGACGAGGAGGCGCTGGCCAACGCCGTCACCGAGTGGCCCAACGGCGGCATGAAGTTCCCCAAGCAGGACATCCGCTCGCCGTTCGACTTCGAGCAGATGGCCAAGCTGGTGCGGCCGGAGGACTTCGAGGGCCGCATGGTCATCTCCTCCGACCCCGACGTGCACCGCGCCTCCATCCAGGCCTTCCTGGACCTCGGCGTGGACCGGATCTACCTGCACAACGTGGGCCGCAACCAGGCCGAGTGGATCGAGGTCTTCGGCCGCGAGGTGCTGCCGAAGCTGACTCGGTAGCCGCGGGTCCGTGTCCGGGGGGCGCGTATCAGGCCCCGTTTTTCCTGGCGCACCTCAAGATCCTCAAGGAACGCCGGCGGCGCCTCCGGCACGTCGGACACCGCGAGCCGGTCCAGGCGAAGCTGTCAAGGCCCTGTTCACCGATTCACCGAACACCCCCCGCTCCACCTGGGGTCCGGCCCCGCGCGCGGCGCGCACCAGGGCCGGACCCGGACTTTTCGAGGCCTTTCGATAGCCCTTTCGGGGGAACCGGGGTTCGCACGGCGCGCACGCCCCGCTGCCGGCAGCACACTGACCGTCAGATCCGCAGCCCAGAAGGATGCGGCACAGATGGGGAGGTGGCGTGCGTGGCATCCCGGCACAGGAAACCCGGCCCGATACGCAAGACCGCTGAGACGCTCATCGGCGGTGCCGCGGGCATCGGGGCGGTGACCGCCGTGGCCACCGTGCTGCACACCGGCGCCGGCACCCCGGCCGCCGCGGGGACGTCCGCCCACACCGCTCCGGCGCAGCCCGGGGCCTCGTCCGCGGCGGCCGGCGCCGACCCGGCGGTCGCCATAGCCGGGGACACGACGGCGGCCCCGAGCGTCCCGAACACGGTGCCGGGCACCTCGCTGCCCGGCGCGCCGGCACCGAGCGCGACCGGCTCGGGGACGCCCTCAGGCATCGACGACACCGCGCCGCGCATACAGTACGAACCCACTCACGCGGCCCCGCCGACGTCCTCGCTGGTCAACGCGCCGATGAGCACGCAGCCTCCGCCCGTGCCGCGCACCCGCCCCTCGGACCCGCCGACCGGCGGGCAGCCGAGCCCGCCTCCGAGCAACGCGCCGATCAGCACCCCGGCCCCGCCGACCACCACGCCCTCCCAGCCGCCCTCCCAGCCGCCCTCGCACGGCGGAGGCGGCGGCAACGGACCCGGCGCAGGAGGCGACGGCGGTCTCGGCGGGCTTCTGGAAGGCGTGCTGGGTACACTCGGAACCGTCACCAGCACGCTGCTCGGCGGTCTGGGAAGGCACTGATTCCCCTCGAAGACACCGATTCCCCCTCGAAGACACCGGTTCGGCGGTCGAACCCCGATTCGGTGGGTTATCAGTGGTTTGACATCAGACCCGCCTGCGGAATCATTGTCCTGGTACCGCGTCCACGTACTGCATCGCGCACGGCACCCCGTCGAGCGCGCAGCCGGCGGGCGCGGCCAGGACGCCGTCGAACCCCATGCCGAACACGGCCGGGGCCCCGGCGGCGACCGGCCGCCGCCAGTCCGCGGGCGTGATGGTCACCACGTCGCCGGTCATCGAGGTCTCGCCGGTATCCGTGGGCTGATGCAGTTGCGCGCCGGTGACGTGGAAGGTCAGGTGCCAGCCGGTCAGCGGTACGGCGCCGGTGTCGGTGATCGTCACGTCGGCGCGATAGCCGTCGTCCCAATGACTGGTTACCTTGAACTGCACGAGTGCGGAGGCTGAGACGGGAGCGGAGGATGACGCGGCGGGCGGAGCGGGGGATGGCGCGGCCTTCGGGGCCGTCGTGGCCGGGGCCGTGCGGCTGCCCTGCTGCCCCGGAACCTGCCCCGACTGCGACGCCGGCCCCGGGCTCGACGACGGGCCGGCCGGAGTCGACGCCGTCTCCGAGCCCGACTCCGAGGCCGACCCCGAAGTGGACCCATGCGACCGCGCACCCTGCGAACCGGACGGCCGGCACACGGCCCCGCACACGGAGGAGGCCGCATCCCGATCCGGACCGAACCGTCCGCTCACCAGCAGCCCCGCGCACACGGCCGCCACGGCCAGCGCGCAGGCCACGGCCCATCGCACGGTTCTGCCGCCCCAGCGCTCCGCCGGCCCCGACGTCGCGTGTCCGCCCACAGCCTCTCCTCGTCCATCCCCGGATCGGGTGCCATCGCGGCGGCATTGCCGCGATCTTCGCCGACCGGTGCCACGATCGGGGGCACAAGCTATCGCCGATGCCGGTCCGGGGCACAACCTCCGTGGCCGGGACGCTGGTGAGGCGGCCACTCGACCGGGCGGAGCCGCCGCGCCGGATGGGGCAAACGACCGCGCTCGGTGAGGATGTGTCGGCATGATTGTGTCTGGGCCCCCGCCGGGGTCCGCACGGACCACCCACAGGACGGCGGGAATGGCGTCGGCGTTCGACCTCTCCGGCTTCTCGGTCACCGACATGGTCGTCGCCTCCGGCGAACTGCGCGCCGCCACCGCCGGGGCCGCCACCATGGAGGAGGGCTCGGCGGCCATCGTGGAGTGGCTGCGGCACGCCTTCACCGACCCGGCGACCGGCCGCCCGGCCTTCGCCCTGGCCCGCATGTTCCACACCGTCACCTGGGACCGCCTCACCCCCGAGCTGCGCGCCTACGTCGGCACCCGCGACCCGGCGGCCGCGGCCAACGACGACGGCCTGCCGTACCTGACGCTGCTGGCCACCTCCGGCGACCACCCGCACTGGTCGGACCGCCGCAACAGCCGCGACCACCAGGCCATCCCGCTGTCGGCCTCGGACGTGGTGCGGCGCGCGCCGCTGGCGCTGGCCCTGCTGGACCGGCTGCTGGGCCTGCAGCCCGCCCCCGAGCCGATGCAGACGCGCCCGCACGGCGGCGGCGAGGCGCCGGGGCTCTCGGCGCGGCTGCGGGACCGGTTCGACGTCTTCCATGTGCCCGAGGCGTTGGGCAGCCCTTATGTGCCCACGCCTGAGTTCGTGCGCGACTATCAGATCCGCTCGGCGATCGCGCTGGGCGCGGTGCTGGACTCCGGCGGGCCGGACCACCCGGATCTGCCCGGGGTGCGGAACACGTCGCTGTACACGGCGCTGCTGTACTCGCGGGTCCGCATCCCGGCCGAGACCGCGGCGCATTTCCGGACGTTGGCCGCGGCGATCCGGCTGGCGCTGACCCCGCTGCTGGCAGTGCCCTTGTTCGAACCCTCCGCCCCGACCGCCGGGCACCAGCTGTTCGGGACGCGCAACGGCAACGGTTCGGGCAACGGCGCCTCCGGCAACGGGGTGGCCTCCGCGCCGGCCGGCAACGGCGCCGTGTCGGCCCCGGGCCACGGCGCCTCCGGGAACGGGCACCGGCCGCCGGCCCCGCTGGTGCCGCAGCAGGCCTCCGCGCCGCCTCCGTCGTCGTCCTCGGTGGCGGTCTCGGCGGCCGAGAGCAACGCCGCGACGCTGGCCGCCGAGGCCGAGCTGCGGGCCTCGCAGCGGCGGCTGACGCAGGAGACCCGGATCGTCGAGACGCTCTACATGATCGGGCAGTCTCTGCACCGGGAGCTGGACACCCGCAAGATCGCCAAGCTGGCCACGGACGCCGCGACCACCGCGATCGACGCCGAGTTCGGGTCCTGCTTCTACACCCTGACCTCCGCCAACGGCCAGGCGCAGACCCGGTTCGCGCTGGCCGGGACGGTTCCGGGCGAGCGGTTCGAGAACCTGCCGATGCCGCGGCCGACCTCGCTGGTCGGGGCGGCCTTCCCCGGGACGGCGCCGATCCGCTCCGGCGACGTCACCGCCGACCCGCGCTACGGCCAGCGCGCGCCGTTCCACGGCCTGCCGCCGGGGCACCCGCCGGTGAAGTCCTTCCTGGCGCTGCCGATCACCACGATCGGCGGCACCGTGCTGGGCTCGATGTACTTCGGCCACTCCGAGCCGAACCGGTTCACCGAGCGCGACGAGCAGATCGTGAAGGGCATCGCCGGCCAGGCGGCCTCGGCGATGGACAACGCGCGGCTGTACCGGCTGGAGCGCGAGACCGCGGTGGAGCTGCAGAACTCGCTGCTGCCGGCCTACCCGCCGCAGCTGGCCGAGCTGGAGATCGCCTTCACCTACCTGCCCGGCGCGCAGGGCACCCAGGTCGGCGGCGACTGGTTCGACGTGATCCCGCTGGCCGGCGGCCGGGTGGCCCTGGTCATCGGCGACGTCATGGGCCGCGGGATCAAGGCCGCGGCGATCATGGGGCAGCTGCGCACGGCGGTGCGCGCGTACGCGGTGATGGACCTGCCGCCGGGGCAGATCATGCACCTGCTGAACCGGCTGGTGTGCACGATGCCGGCCTCGGCGGCGAGCAGCTCGGCGGCGCTGAACGCGCTGAGCGCCTCGGGCATCCACCCGGCCGGGACCGGGGCGCTGGGGCCCGCCGACGACGGCGTCGCCGAGCAGATCGCGACCTGTGTCTACGCCGTCTACGACCCGGCCGAGGAGGTCCTGACCTGGGCCAGCGCCGGCCACATGCCGCCGGCGCTGATCACCCCGGAGGGCACGGCGCACCTGCTGGAGGACGACCTCGGGATGCCGCTGGGCATCGAGGAGGCGGTGTTCGACGAGAAGGTGCAGCCGCTGGGCGGCGGCAGCAGGCTGCTGCTGTACACCGACGGCCTGGTGGAGTGCCACAACGCGCCGCTGACCGAGCGCCTGAACCGGCTGTCCACGGAGCTGGTGCGCTCCGAGGACGGACCGGGCAGCCTGGGAACGCTGGGGTCGGCACCGCTGGGCACGGAGACGGTGCAGCGCACCTGCGACCGGCTGCTGCACGCGATGCTCTCCGGCGACGAGCACGACGACGTGGCGCTGCTGATGGTGCGCACCCGGCCCACGCGCATCCGCAAGGCGGCCCTGGACCTGGATCCGGACCCGATGGCGGCGCGGGCGGCGCGGCGGTTCGTGACCTCGACGCTGCAGGAGTGGGATCTGGACCACCTGACCGACGACGTGCTGTCGGTGGTGACCGAACTGGTCACCAACGCCACGCAGCACGCCGCGACGACCAGCCAGCTGGCGCTGCGCTCGCACCCGGGGCGGCTGATGGTGGAGGTCGCGGACTGCGACGGGCGGATCCCGCGGCCGGCGGTGACGCAGCACATGGACGAGCGGCATCGCGGGCTGCTGATAGTCGCGCAGCTGTCGCGGCGGTGGGGGGTGCGGCCCACCGATCGGGGCAAGATCGTGTGGGCTGAGATGGCGGAGGCGGACGCGGAGTCGGCGTTTTAGGCGTCTTCGGCGTCTTAGGCGTCTTAGGCGTCTTAGGCGGCAGCCCTGGCGGAGGTGCGGCCGGTCCGCGCTCCGCCTGGGCCACGCTTACATCGCGGTGCTCAGCCTTGAGTCTTCGGTTCCTTCTGCTCCTTCGCCAGCGGCGCTCCCCCGCTGATGCCGGCCACGATCGACACGTTCGACGCGGTCTGCGCCACCGTGGTCCCCAGATTCGTGTAGATCGGCGCCTTGGCCGCGTTCACTGCCTGTCGAAGCCTGCTGAAGATCCCCATGCACCGCAGGCTAGCCGACCCCGGCTCCGCCAAGCCATCCGCCTTAAGTAGCGGGCTAGAGGAGCGGCTTAAGGAGCGCCTTTAGGTGCGGTCTTAGGGACCGGCCTAAAGGAGCGGCCGCAGCGCCTCGCGAACTCTCCGCTCGACCACGGCGAGCGCCAGGTTCGCGTCCTCCCGCGCGAACGGCGACCCTTCGCGGTCCACCAGCGGTCGCCGCACTCCCTGCCAGCTGCTGGCAACGCCGAGCTCGCGAAGCGAGGTGCGCGCGCCGTCGGCCGCCGGCAGCCCTCCGGCCGCGGCGCGGTCCAGCGTCGCGCGCCGGTGACGCCAGCGCCACGGGTCCGAGGCGGCTCCCGCAGCCGCGCGCGGAGCGGCGAACAGCAGGCGCGGCACTGTGGTCGTGGCATGCCAGCCCTCGACCAGCACCGCCGAGATCCCCAGTCCCGGCAGCCGGTCCACGCCCCGGTACGCCGCCGCCACCGGCTCCAGCACCAGGCCGTGGATCTCGACCAGCGCCAGGCCCGGCGCCGAGGACGCCGACAGGTAGACCGTCACCACGCTCTCGGCCGGGTCCGTCAGGATCCGGAACCGCCGGAAGACGCGCGGCGCCGCCGTACCGCGCGGCGAGGGCAGCAGCCGCAGCGAGGCGTCCGTGGTCTGCCCGACGGCCAGCACCGGCCCGGTGGCGACCACGAAGTCGTCCCACACGACCTTGTCGAGCAGCCCTTCGGGTCCCAGCCCCGGCACGCCGCCGGCCAGCGCCTCGGTCACGCGCTCGATCATGTCCTCGACGTCGTACCGGATCGGGCCGGTCTCCACCAGCCAGCGGCGCCGCAGGACCTGGCGGCCGGAGCCGGCGAAGGGGCGCGCGGGGTCGGCCAGGACCTGCCGGTCGGAGGCGACGCGCGCAGCGAGCTCGGCCAGAGCGCGCCGGGCCCAGACCGTCTCGGTCGTTATCCAGCGATGCGTGGCGAACCGGTCGCGGCGCAGCTTGTCCACCAGCACGTGCCGCGCCGCCAGCCGCTCGGCCAGCACGATCAGCCACGCCATCAGCACCCCGGCCAGCGGCACGAACAGCCACGCCACCCACGGCCGGCTGGCGTGGCCGACGTCGTGGAAGCGCGCGGGGGCATGGAACCCGAAGGGATGCACGAGCCCGGCCGCCGAAGCGATCGCCCCGGCGCCGCCGACACCCCACACAAGCGCCACGAAGCGCGCCAGCGGGGCGAACGACGGTCCGAGGGGCGCCGGTCCGGTGGGGGGCGGCCGCAGGGCGTCAGCGGGCCCTGAGCCGGGCGGCTCGCCGCCGCTGCCGCCGCCACTGCCCGCGCCGGTGCCGTTCGCCGCGGCCCGGCCGGCTCCGGCCAGCAGCAGGCGCAGCCCGGCGCCCCACACCAGCCAGACCGCGACGGTCCAGACCGACACCAGCAGCGCGATGCCGATCAGCGCCACCAGAGCCACGTCCCGGTGCAGGCGGCGGGTCCGGGCGGCCAGCGCGTGACGCAGCACCAGGACCTCGTCGACACCGGTCGCCGGAGCCGGGGCACGGCCCTCGTCGAAGACGAACTCCTTCAGCGCCCGCCGGGTGAAGGCGGCGTCGAGATGCGCGGCCGAGCACAGGTAGCGGGTGGCTTCGTCTCCGGGCGCCGGGGCGGACCAGGAGGGGGTGGTCAGGCGGGGCCTCGGGGGGAGGACGGGGGCTACGGGGATTGCGGGGGCGGCTGCGTAGTGGCCTGCCCTGGCGCTTGCTCTGGAGCTTGCTCTGGTGCTTGCGCTACCGCCTGTGCTGGCGCTGCTGCCTGAACTGGCACTGAGACTTGGGGCCGGGCTGGATTCGAGCTCGGACTCTGGCTCCCGCTCGGGCCGAAGCTCGGACTGGGACTCGTTCTCGGACCCAGCCGGCCCGGCGGGTCTGGCACGTCCGGATCCGCCGCCGAACAGCACGTCGCCGAGGATGTCCGAGGCGCGGCGTAACCGCCCGCCTTCGCTGGGCCGCGTCGCGGCGTCGCCGGAGTCGGGACCGGCTTCCTGATCGGCGTCGTCGCCCCCGGCCGACCCAGCATCGTCCGCCGCCCGGCCTGCCGCCTTCAAACCCGCACTCCCCACGCTCGCCGCACCATCGCGCCCTCAGCAAACCATGAACCGCGCTCCCCCGGGGCTGCGATCGCATCAGCGTAGGGACTGCGGAGCGGGCGCGCACCCCGCCACGCGCACTTTGATGAAGTTGTGACCCGCGGCTTGGGATACTGGCGGCCATGTCCGCCAGCACCGTCCGCCACGCGTTCCTCGACCACCCCGGGCCCATCCCGTTCGCCCACCGGGGCGGCGCGGACGGACCGGCCGGGGAGAACACGCTGTCCGCCTTCAAGATCGCCGTCGACACCGGCTACCGGTACCTGGAGACGGACGTGCACGCCACGTCCGACGGCGTCCTGCTGGCCTTCCACGACCGGCGGCTGCAGCGCGTCACGGACACCAAGGGCCGGATCAGCATGCTCACCGCCGCCGAGGTCTCCCTGGCCCGCATCGGCGACGAGCCGATCCCGACGATGGCCGACCTGCTGGAGGAGTTCCCCGACGCGCGCTTCAACATCGACGTCAAGGAGCCGAACGCCATCGGTCCGCTGACCGAGCTGCTGCGGCGCACCGACGCGGTGGAGCGGGTGTGCATCAGCTCCTTCTCCGACACCCGGCTGACCGCGATGCGCGCGGCGTTCGGGCCGGAGCTGTGCACGAGCGCGGGGCCGCGCGAAGCGTTCCGGTTCTGGCGGGCCTCGCGCAGGCTCAAGGCCGGGGAGGTGCCGGATCCGGCGACGCTGCCGCACCTGGCCGCGGCGTGCCTGCAGGTGCCGCCGGGGCTGGGGCGGATCGTGGTGGTCGACGAGCGGCTGCTGGCCGCCGCCCGCGCCGCCGGGCTGCCGGTGCACGTGTGGACCGTGAACGAGGCCGCTGACATGGAACGGTTGCTCGACCTGGGTGCGGACGGCATCATGACCGACCGGCTGGACACGTTGAAAACCGTGCTGACGAAACGAGGGACCTGGTCCTGATGTCGATCGACGACACCGCCGACGCGTTCACCGCCGACGGCGCCGCGACGCTCTCCGAGCCCGCGTTCATCGCCCGGCCGCCGTCGACCCTGGCCGAGGAATCCCTGAACGCCCCGCCCGACGCTGCAAGGCCCGACAGCCCTCGCCCTCGAACCGATGCCCCCGCCCCCGACCCGGCTCAGCTCTCCCGCCGCAAAGGCTGGTACCGCTACGCCTGGGGCGCGCACGCTTTCCCCACCACAGTCACCGCGGTCTTCCTGGGCCCGTACCTCACCGACATCGCGCGCAACGCCGCAGGTGGCGAGAACCACTACCTGCACCTGGCCGGCGTGAGCGTCCGGGCCGAGTCGTTCTACCCCTTCGCCGTCACCGCCGCCGCGCTCCTGCAAGCGGCGATCCTGCCGCTGGTCGGCGCCACAGCCGACCGCAGCGGCCGCACCCGTACGCTGCTCACCGCCGCGATGGGCCTGGGTGTCGTGGCGACGCTGCTGTTCTACACCGTGAGCGGCGGGGCGTACCTGTGGGGCGGCGCGCTGTTCCTGGCCGCATCCCTGGGCTACTCCACGGCCAACGTCCTGGCCAACGGCTACCTGCCGACCCTGGCCGACCCCGACGAGCGCGACGCGATCAGCTCCAAGGGCTGGGCCGTGGGCTACCTCGGCGGCGCGGTACTGCTGACCGTCAACCTGGGCATCTACACCGCGCACAGCGCCCTGGGCCTGTCCCAGGCGCACGCCGCCCGCGTCGCTCTGGCCTCGGCCGGGCTGTGGTGGCTGGTGTTCGGCACCGCGGGCGTGCGGCGCCTGACCGCCGGCACCTCCCGGCTGCCCCAGGCCCAGCGCCCGGAGTCCGGGACCGGCTACCGCCAGCTCGGCCGCACCCTGGCCGCGCTGTCCCGCAACCGCAACGCGCTGCTGTTCCTGCTGGCCTACATGGCTTACAACGAGGGCGTGCAGACGGTCATCTCCTTCGCCTCCACCTACGGCACCAAGGAGCTGGACCTGGGCCAGTCCGTCATGGCCAGCGCGATCCTGGTGGTGCAGTTCGTGGCCTTCGGCGGCGCGCTGTGGATGGGGCGCCTGGCCGCGCGGCACGGGACCCGGCGCACCATCAGCGGCTCGCTGGTGGCCTGGATCGTGCTGCTGGCCTCGGCCTTCGCCATGACCAAGCACGCCGCCTGGCAGTTCTACGTCCTGGGCTGCGCCATCGGCCTGGTCCTCGGCGGCACGCAGGCACTGTCCCGCTCCCTGTTCGCCCAGATCATCCCGGCCGGGCAGGAGAGCGAGTACTTCGGGCTCTACGAGGTCAGCCAGAACGGTGTCGCCTGGATCGGGTCGCTGACCGTGGCGCTGGCGATCCAGTTCACCGGCTCCTACCGGCTGGCGATCATCTCGCTAGTGGCGTTCTTCGTGATCGGCCTGGTCCTGCTGGCGCGCACCGATCTTCGCACCGCCATCCGCAACGCCGGGAACCCGGTGCCCGAGCGTCTGTGACCCGAGGTATCCCGGGCTTGCGCAGTTCTCGTTCGGGGGTTCCCGGCCCCCAAGCCCCCGGCTCAGACTCCCCGGCTCCCAAGCCCTCGGGCTCCTTCACCCGCCGGCCGCAAACCCATATCCCCTGGTCGTCATCACCCAGTGTGACAAAGCCCACGTCACACTACTCCTAAGAGCTGACTAAAGACGTTTGCCCCTTTTTGCCCGGTGGAACCCATCCGTGGGAGGCTCTGGCTGGCACACCCGCCCACGCCCGACCGGCCCAGGCCCGGAACAAAACGTGCGCCGCAACGCGTTGTGAGCGGGTGAGACGATCTGGAGGGAACACCAATGAGCGAGCGGGCACTGCGAGGGACGCGCCTCGGCGCGACCAGCTATGAAAGCGACGCGGGGATCGACTTCGCCCCCCGCCAGGACATCGAGTACGTGTGCCCGAACGAGCACCGCTTCGTGATGCCGTTCTCCGTGGAGGCCGACGTGCCGCCCACGTGGGAATGCAAGGTCTGCGGAGCCGTGGCCCTGGTGGTGGACGGCACCGCGCCGGAGGAGAAGGCCGGCAAGCCGGCCCGTACCCACTGGGACATGCTGCTGGAGCGGCGCACCGTGGCCGACCTGGAGGAAGTCCTGGCCGAGCGCCTGGCCGTCCTCCGCGACGGCGGCATCGCCCGCAGCGATGTCGTCCGGCCGGCCCCGGCGCGCACCACGGCAGGACGCGCCAAGAAGTCGGCCGCCTCGGCGAAGGCATCCTCGGTCAAGGCCCCGGCCGCCCCGGCCGGCAAGCCGAAGACCACGGCCGCCCGCGCCGGCGCGCGCAAGGCCGCGGCGCACACGTCCGACTGAAGTCCGACGGCAGGGCGCGCGATTGATCCGCGCACAGAACCCATCGATACGACTACAGTAGGAACAGCGCATCACCCCTTCGTGAGTGACGCGCCCACAATCCCCGAGCCGCACTGCATCCCCCCGACAGTGCGGCTCGGGCCTTTTTGCGTCCGGGCATCGGCGGGCCCTGCGCCGGCCCCTTCCTCGACCCCTGCGCCAGCCCTACCAACTCGGCCGAACGCGCAGCTCAGCGACGCCCCAGCAGCCGATTCAGGCGGTACTGCATACCCCACACCGTGGTGCGCCACAGGGCCTCGGCGACGATGTTCGTACTCATCTTCGACGCACCAAGTTCGCGTTCGACGAAGGTGATCGGCACCTCGACCACCTTCAGCCCGGCCCGCACCGTCCGCCAGGCCAGATCGACCTGGAAGGTGTACCCGGCGCTGGCAACGGTGGAGAGCTCTATGGCCTCCAACGTCTCGCGACGGAACAGCCGATAGCCCCCGGTGGAGTCCGCCAGCTTCATCCCGGTGACCAGCCGAACCCACGTATTGCCACCCTTGGACAGCAGCTCACGGTGCTTGGGCCAGCCGACCGTCTTGCCACCGGGAACATAGCGCGAGCCCAGGACCAGGTCAGCCTTCTTGTCCACCAGCGCCTTCAGCAACGCCGGAAAGTCCTCCGGCCGGTGCGAGCCATCAGCATCCATCTCGCAGATGACGTCGTACCCCTGCTCGATCCCCCAGGCGAACCCGGCCAGATACGCCTTGCCCAACCCCTCCTTGCCGGCCCGATGCAGCACCTTGACCCGCTCATCAGACTCGGCGAGCTCATCGGCGAGCTTGCCCGTACCGTCCGGCGAGTTGTCATCGGCCACCAGCACGTGCACGCCAGGATTGGCCGTGTGCACCCGGTCAACGATCGTCGGCAGATTCTCCGCCTCGTTGTACGTCGGGATGATCACCAGGACGCGCAGGTTCGTCAACGTGCTCGGCCTTTCGCAGCGGTCTGTATGGGTTGAAGGTCGGCGTCGGTCTCCGCCGGTCGTTCGGTCTGTGTCACGGGGTCGGCCTGTGTCGCTCCGTCGGCCTGTGTCGCTCGGTCAGCCTGTCTCGCTCGAAGGCCGGCCGGCCCTCCGGTGGCCACGGCGCCGTCCGGGGCACCGGGCAGGGTATCGGCTGGAGTTCTGAAAGCCGGAATCAGGGCCCGAGTACGCCGCCATGTCGTCGCAGCGCCGGCCAGCCCGATCGCCGCAAGCAGCCCAACCAGGGCGAACGCGTACTCCGGCCACGCCCCGACCCGATCAGCCAGCGTGATCGCAGTGTTCCGCCGCACCTCCATGTCGAGGTAGCGCGCCTGGTACTCCCCGGTCTGCGCCAAGACCTTGCCATGCGGATCGATGACCGCCGACACACCCGAGGTCGCGGCCTCCATAGTCCAGCGGCCGTGCTCCACCGCCCGGAAACGAGCAATCGCCAGCTGCTGATAGGTCTGCCCGGTACCCATGTACGAGGCATTGTTGCTGGGAACCAGCAGCACCTGCCCGCCACCCTTGACCGCGTTGCGCACCACGTCGTCGTAGGCGACCTCAAAGCAGATGACCGCGGCGACGGTGACCCCACCCAGCGTCAGCACACCCTTGCCATGCCCAGGGACGAAGTCACGCGGGATCATATTGAACCGCTTGATCATCTTGGTGAGGATCCCCCGGAACGGCAGATACTCACCGAAGGGCACCAGGTGCGTCTTGTCGTAGGTGGCACCCATCCCACCACTGGCACCCGGAGTCCACACGATCAGCCGGTTCAGCACATTGGTCCCCGCCGCATTCGCATTGATCACGGCACCCACCAACACGGGGACACCGACATCATCGACGGCCTGCTGAATCTGCGCACCGACCCCAGGGTCGGAGTACGGGTCCATGTCCGAACCGTTCTCCGGCCACACCACCAGGTCCGGCTTGACCGCCTTGCCCGACCGGATGTCGGCGGCCAGAACCTCGGTCTCCTTGACATGGTTGTCCAGGACCGCCGCCTCCTGCTCCTCCCGCCCGAAGCCCACGCGCGGCACGTTGCCCTGGATGAGCGCGATACGGACCGGCGTACCGGAGTCCGGGGACTGCAACGGCACGGCATAACCCAGCGCCGGAATCACCAACGCGCCGGCCACGAGCGCAGCGACCCACTTGAGTCCAGCCCGCTGATCACGCCGCAGCACCACCACACCGCGCCACAGCAACGCCCCGGACAGCGCCACGGCGAAGGTCACCAGCGGCGCGCCGCCGACAGCCGCCAACGGCGTGAACGGCGAGTCCGGCTGCGAGAACGCCAGCCGTCCCCACGAGAAGCCACCGAAAGGCCACCGCGAACGGCCGAACTCCTCGGTGACCCACAGGCACGCCTGCCACAGCGGCGCGAAGCGCATCACCGACACCCGCGCCATGCCCCACCCGAACGGGATGAAGTACAGCGACTCGACAACGCCGACCGCCTCCTGCGCCCCGGGCCCGAAGACCCGCAGCCACTGGAACATGACCCAACAGAAGCCGGTCCCGAACCAGAACCCAATAAGCATCCCGCGGCGGCCGGTCCGATTCGCGACCAACGCCGAGAACGCGGCCACAGCCAGCGGCGCCACCGGCCACCACCCGACCGGCGCGAACGCCAGGTTCAGCGCCGCCCCGGCGAGCAGCGCCAGGGCGGCCAGCCGCACCGACTGGGCACTCGGCCGGCGGAACCGCAACCGCCGCCGGCGGGCACCGGCCTCATCCACGTTCGCCACCAGCGGGACCCACCCTAGAAAAGATCTGCGGACAACGTTGAGCGCACCCTATACGAGCAGGGTGTGAATCCAGGATCTCAAGATTGGCAGCCCCGGGAAACACTCTTCACCTGCCGGAAAGCCGCAAGACACCTTCGCCGGTGAGCATGAGGGCGGCTTCACCAGCGGCAAAGCCCTCAACAGCGCTCCGCCGCCGACCCCAGGTGCCCCGGTCCACGCGAAAACCCGGCGGCACCCTTCGGACCGGCTGCGGACCCGTTGGTTGCGAGTCCCGCACGCCGTTGTCTACTGGATCCGCCGGGTTCCCGGTGAAGACCCACCATCTTTCGCCGCATCCGCCGCCATGCCCCCGCCCAGACGCCCCGGCGCCGGATCGCACCGCGGCGAGACAGGACCACCAAGCGACGCGTGCGGCCGGTGGACGTGGTCACCGACGCTACCCGGACTGCAGGGACTCCTGTCAACCAGTGATCCGACCAGTCGTGGCCTGCACGAACGCGACAAACATGCAGGTCAGCCACCCCTCGGCGAAAGCGGTCGGCACGGACGACGATCACTCGGAAGGGCGCGAGGGATATTTGCGACCGAACCCCACCGAAACGCCGGGGCGCTCGGCATGCGCTCGGCCAGCTCGAGACACACGGCCGACCGCACACGCGCCCTCCTGGCACTTCGGCCCCGGCGAGGCGAGCCAGCGCGGCTCAACACCTCAACAGGGCAGCCTCCGGGGCCGGGCCCTGGCGCTTGGGGGAAGCGCCGGGGCCCGGCTGATGGTTTGCCGTACCCGCCCCCGAAGGGGCCTGCTCGATGCGGGGCGATCCCCCACTTTGCCTCCGACTTGGCCGAAGTCGAAGGCCCTTATCGCCTCGCTCCGAGCAGTCGACGACCGAGGTCATCGAGGGTGTGGCGGCGGTCTCCGGGCCGGGCGCGGCGAGCTCTTTCCGCGTCCGGCCGGTGGCGACCGTCGGCCCTGGGGCCGCCGTTGTGCCTGGCGGTGACTGGCGGCCTTTGGACTAGGTCAATAGTGATTGATGGGTAGATATCGGACATCAGGTGATTCGCGTAGATCGGGCTACGCAGATCGGCTGACGCCGAATGGGTACGCGAAGGTATCGACGATGCGGGGCCCTACGTACCGCTCAGCGATCGGCAAAGCGCCAGCTCCGCTTACTGGTCGGCGATATACAAGGTGCACACCCAGGCACCGCGCCCGCCGCAAAGCGCGCCGCTGCTTCGCGCTCCCCAGCAGTGCGCCGAGACTCCGCAAACCGCGTCGCCGCTGCAACGTGCGTCGTTGCAACGCGTTCCGCCGACTACGCGCGTCACCGCGCCGCTGCCCGCCGCGCCCAGCGCACCCGCAGCACCCCGGCCACCCCGGCCACCCCGGCCACTCCGGCACCCCGGCACCCCGGCACCGGCGGCACCCGGAGCTCTGAAACTGTCCGCGCCGGGCCGACCCCCACCTACCCCTACCCCTCCGAAAGCCACCCCGAATCAAACACCGTCCGTCCCCGCACCACCGTCCGGGCTGCGGTCGGCAGGGGCCGGCCCGGCGTCAGGTCCGGCAGGCCGGGGACGCCGGAGCGTGGGTCCGTCGACCATGCCGACAGGCGCTCGTCGGCGGCTTGGACGACTACGTCCTCCGGTGCCACGTCCCACACCGCGTAGGTCGCCGGTTCGCCGACGCGGAGGACGCCGGTGGCCGTGGCGCGGGCGCCGAGGGCTCGCCAGCCGCCGCGGGTGTGGGCGGCGAAGGCTGCCCGGACCGAGATGCGGTGCTCCGTGGTCTGGTGGAAGGCTGCGGCGCGCACCGTGCCCCATGGGTCGAGCGGCGTGACCGGCGCGTCGGAGCCGAATGCCAGCGGGACGCCTGCCTTCTGCAGTGCTGCGAAAGGGTTCATTGCTTGCGCGCGTTCGGCGCCTAGGCGCTCCACATACATGCCGTCCGGGCCGCCCCAGGCCGCGTCAAAGGACGGCTGGACGCTCGCGACGATTCCGAAGTCCAGTAGGCGCTGGATTCCGCCGACGGGGATCATCTCCGCGTGTTCGACGCGGTGGCCGATGCGGTACAGGGCGTCGCGGCCGACCTTCGCTGCGGCGGCGTCGAAACCGTCGAGGAGGGTGGTCATCGCCGCGTCGCCGATCACATGGAAGCCGGCCTGCATCCCGGCCTGGGTGCACTCGACCACGTGGGCGGCGACTTGCTCGGTGGTCGCGTAGGCCGCGCCGAGGGTGTCCTTGTCTGCGTAGGGGTGGGCCAGGCATGCGGTGTGGGAGCCGATGGCGCCGTCCAGGAACAGGTCGCCGCCGGCGCCGACCGCGCCGAGGAAGGCCGCCTTCTCCACCGCGCTGCGCTCGCCGCTGAGCTCACCCCAGTACCCGAACACCTCGGGGCCGGGCAGCTCCAGGCTGGAGGCGAGCACCTGGATGAAGTCCGCCTCGCCGCTGATGTCCGGGCCGCCACACTCGTGCAGTGCCCCGATCCCCAGTTCCGCGGCCCGGCGCCGTGCCGCCGCCTGCAGCTCGCCGCGCATGCCTGGGCTCAGCATGCTGAATGCCGCCTTGCGGACCAGGTGGTGCGCCTGCTGCCGGAGCTGCCCCGACTCGTCGAAGCCCGCCGCGCCGCGTACCTGCGGGACCGCCGCGATGAGGGCTGAGGATGCCAGGGCGCTGTGCACGTCGGCACGCGACAGATACGCCGGTCGGCCGCCGACGGCGCGGTCCAGCTCTGACAGGGACGGCGCGCGCCGTTCTGGCCAGCGGGATTCGTCCCAGCCTTGGCCGATCACCATCTCGCCGGCGGGGATGCCCGCGGCGAAGGTGGCGATGGCGTCGAGGGCGGCGGTCAGGGAGGGTGCGTCATGCAGGTCCAGGCCGGCGACGATGAGGCCGGTGGAGGTGAGGTGGACGTGCGCGTCGACGAAGGCCGGGGTGATCAGGGCGCCGCGCAGTTCGACGATCTCGTCGACGGAGTCGGCGTGCGCCACGTCGGCCGCGCTGTCCGAGCCGAGCCAGGCCACCGCACCGTCCTCGACCAGCATCGCCGTCGCGAAGGGCTCCTCCGGCGAGTGGATGGTGCCGCCGCGCAGCAGGACGCGCTGCGGAAGCGGACGATCGGGATCGGGCGCGGCGGTGTTCTTCATGGTGAACAGTGTCCCGTACAGCGGACGGGGCTCGGCGCCTGCCTCGTTGCCCTGCTGGCGGGACGGGAAGGGACTCGCCGGAGCAGGGCGAGGCGAGATGGAGCGGACACCCCCGCGGGGGGGGCAGGTAACAGGAGGCAAGCCCACCCGCCTCAGCCCGAAGCGTTCCCCCGCACCCGAGCCTCGAACGGTGTCGAGAGCACGACGGTGGTGCGTGTGGACACCTCGGCGGCCGTGCGGATGCGTGTCAGCAGCGACTCCAGCTGGCCCGGCGTGCCGACGCGCACCTTGAGGATGTAGTTCTCGTCGCCGGCGACGCTGTAGCAGTCCTCGACCTCTTCCAGGCCCTTGAGCCGGTCCGGCACGTCGTCGGGCGCCGCCGGGTCGATGGGCTTCACCGAGATGAACGCCGTCAGGCTCAGGCCCAGCGCCTCGGGATCCACCACCGCGCGGAATCCCCGTAGCACGCCGCGTTCCTCCAGCTTCTGCACCCGCTGGTGCACCGCCGAGGTCGACAACCCGATCAGCTTGCCGAGGTCGGTGTAGCTCATCCGGCCGTCGGCGACCAGGGCCGCCACGATGTGCCTGTCGATATCGTCCACGCGCTTACGGTAAATCCTGCGGTGCCCAGGCGCCTACACAACATAGTCTGCCGGTCCGGAACCGGCTTGAGTCTCCATCTACTGGAGCCCCGAAGGTAGGGCGCATGACCGAGGACGACCTCCGCTACACCATCGGCGACCTGGCCCGGCGCACCGGGCTGCCGGTGAAGACGATCCGGTTCTATGCCGATGAGGGTGTCGTCCCCGAAACCGGCCGCACCCCGGCCGGCTACCGCGTGTACGACGTCGGGGCCGTCGCGCGCCTGGACTTGGTCCGGACGCTGCGGGAGCTCGGCGTCGATCTGCCGGCGATCCGGCGCGTGCTGGCGCGCGAGGCGACGTTGACCGAGGTCGCCAGCGCGCATGCGGAAGCGCTGGACGTGCAGATCCGGACGCTGCGGCTGCGGCGTGCGGTGCTGGGCGCGGTGGCTGCCCGGGGTGCCACGCACCAGGAGATGGATTTGATGCACAGGATCGCGAGGATGTCGGACGTCGAGCGCAAGCGCATGATCGAGGACTTCGTGGAGAGCACCTTCGGCGGGGTCGATGCCAATCCGGAGCTGGTCGAGCTGGTGCGCGCGGCCACCCCGGACCTGCCCGAGGACGCGGGAGCGGAGCAGGTCGAGGCGTGGATCGAGTTGGCCGAGCTGACCCAGGACCCGGATTTCCGGGCCAGTGTGCGGCGCATGGCCGAGTATCAGGCCGCGGAGAGGGCCGAGGGCGATACCACCGGGCTGCATCACGAGCTGACGGTGCTGGTGCGCGAGCGCATCGGCCGGGCGGTGGCGGAGGGGGTCGAGCCCGAGTCGCACGCCGCAGACCCGATCATCGCCGAGCTGGGGGCGCAGTACGCCGCGACGTTCGGCAAGCCTGATGACGCGGCGTTGCGCAAGTGGCTGTGGCGACGGCTGGAAGTGGCTGCTGATCCGCGAGTGGAGCGGTACTGGAGGCTCCTGGCGGCGATCAACCGGTGGCCGGAGCCGGAGAGCTTGGGGCCGGTGTTCGACTGGTTCCTGAGGGCTCTGCGGGTGCGGATGAACCGCTCAGGGGAGACGGACGAGACGGAGCACTAGGCAGGACGAGGTAAAGCAGGCGGGAAGGGGGAGGCGACAGCCAGCACGCAGCACGCTGCCGCCTGCCGCCAGCACGCAGCCGCCAGCAGGCGGCAGGCGGCACGCGGCACGCGGCACGCGGCACGCGGCACGCGGCACGCGGCACGCGGCACGCGGCACGCGGCACGCGGCACGCGGCACGCGGTACGCGGTACGCGGTACGCGGCAGGCAAGGATCAGGATGCGGCAGGTCGCAAGTCGTCGTCAGGGTCCCCGTCCTCCTCCTCCGCGCCGCTCACCGCCCGCAGCCACTGCCTCAGCACGTCGAAGTCCATGCCGGTCAGGCCCAGCAGCGACCGCACGTGGTGCACCAGCGCGCGCCCGGGATGGTTCTGCTCCACCCATTCGCGGTCCGCGGGGGTCACCTCGTCGTCCGCCCAGGCGAAGTCGCGGCCGCGTGCGTATTCGACCACCTGGCGGGTCTTCCAGTGCAGGTTGAAGTACTGGTCCAGGGTCTCCTGCGCGGCGGTCGGCGCCCGCCACTCCACGACCGGCAGCTGCGGCAGTCCTAGGCGGGGCGCTATCTCGTGGTTCGCGCCGTGTTCCCATGCGGTGGCCCATACCAGCTCTCCGGGGAGCGCGGCCAGGCGTGCGCCGAGATCGATGCCGAGATCGTCGAGTTCGGCCCCGAAGGGCAGCACGACGCCGTCGACGTCCAGGAACAGCAGTGGCGCGCTCATACTGACCACGGTATGTCAGTGTCCTCAGAATGCCAGTGCCTGCGGGGGATCACGCCACCGTGCGCTCCCCTGCGCCACGCGAGGGCCGCCACGTGCGCCTCAGCGGCCCCTCGCGAATGGTCCGTCCCCATCCCTGTCAGAGCTTTGTTCTAGCGTCGCTGTCGGCTGGTTTTTGCCTTCGTGCGATAACGTGGGCACGCATAGGCCAGTTATCTTGACCAATGATTGGACAACTGGAGACCGGACCCGAAGACCGGACAGCCAGGCCCGGCCCGGACAACCAAGACCCGAGAGGACCCCGCCGTGCCGAAGAAGGCGAAGCCGGCCAGCCCGGCGGCCAGCGTCTCGATCGAGGCCTGGACCGAGCGCGTGATCACCGAGCGCGAGGTCAGCAAGTCGCGCGCCCGGCAGCTGCGCTGGGTCGCCGGCGAGCTCGCGCTGGTCCGCAACCACGAGGAGTTCCCGTTCCGCGACTCCTCCGCCAGCGCTGCCGACCTCCTGCAGCCCGCCCCGATAACGGCCTACCTCGACCTCGCCGCCCGCGGCGAGCTGCGGCGCCGCGCCAAAGCCGGCAGCGCCCAGGCCACCAACGCCTCCATGCGGATCCGGGCCGACTGTCTGAAGATCCTCGGTGAGCACGGCGGCATCCTGGTCGCCGTCGCCGACCGGCCCGGCCTGCCCGAGCTGCGCGAGACCGTCGACGGCCCCTCACGCTCCCAGCTGCGCGACTACCTTGCCAAGCGCGCGGAGCACGTCGGCGCGCCGGCCGCGCGGGTCCGCCTGTTCGCGCTGATCGGCGTCGAGCTCGACACCGGCGCACGCGTCGGGGAGCTCGCGGCCCTGACCCTCGGCGACCTCGCCGACGATCTCAGCACCGTGCAAGTGGTACGCCGCCCCCAGGCCCGCACGACCAGCGAGGCCGTCCACGACACCGTCAAGCTCTCCGACGGCACGCGCGCCGCTCTGAAGGCCTGGCTGGAAGTGCGCGAGACGCTGGTGCAGCCGCTGAACGGGACGGCCAAGGCCCTGTGGGTGTCGGTGATGCCCAACCACGCCGGCCGGCTGAACGTCGAGGGCGAGGCCATCCGACGTCCCCCGGGGATGCCGCTCATGCCGCGCGGCATGCAGCGTGCCTACACCCGCGCGGTGGTGGAGGCGAACATGAACCTGGCCGGCTCCCCCGGCTGGGTGCCGCTGCCGATTCGCTTCGAGCAGCTGCGGCGGGCGGTCACCGAGCACCAGCGGCCGCGGCGGGACGCGGACGGCGCCGAGCAGGCTGAGAGCACGGAGAACGTCGGCGCCCGCGGGAACTGACATCGAACACTGAGAGCAAGGTTTCAGAGCAAGGACTGAGATCAAGGACTGAGATCAAGGACTGAGGGCACGGTCCCAGAGCTAGAACTGAGACCTAGAACTGAGACCTAGAACAGAGACCAAGCAGTCGAATCAAAAGCCGACACCCCACCCCGACATCCCCCCAAAAACTGCGGCGGCCCGTGGAAGACTCCACGGACCGCCGCTCCCCTATGTACTAACGCAGGATTCAGCAGCCGCTGCTGAAGGTGCCCCGTGCGCTGGTGGTGTTACTGCTGCGGCGGCTGCTGGCCGGGCATGTAGCCGGGCTGCACAGCCTGCGTCGGCTGGTTCGCCGACGGGTCGTAGCCGCCCCACTGCTGCTGACCGCCCTGCTGGGGCGGCTGCGGGTTGCCCCACTGCTGCTGCCCCTGCTGCTGGCCCTGGCCCTGCTGCTGGCCCCAGCCGGCCTGCTGCTGGCCCTGCTGCGGCTGCTGGTAGCCCTGCTGGCCGTAGCCGGCCTGCTGGCCCTGCTGGTAGCCCTGCTGGCCGTAGCCCTGGTTGTACGACGAGGCCGACGCGGTCCCGGCGCCCTGGCCGATCGACAGCTGCGCCAGCACCGCCAGCACGACGGCGATCAGCGCCGCGGCCAGGGCCAGGTAGGCGCCCATGCCCAGGCCGATCGAGTACTTCGTGCCCGACGGAAGGCCCTCGGCGAGGATGCCCTTCTTCATGTCGGAGGCCTTGCCGTTGAAGTAGATCGCGTCGATCGCGGCGAACAGCAGGGTGCCGCCGGCGCCGCCGACCGTCACCCAGCCGGCGACCGGGGTCTTCATCACGATGACCATGACCACGCCGGCGACCGCCACGACCGCGGCGACCAGCAGGAGCCAGCCCCAGATCGCGGTGATGTCCTTGGCGTCGCCGCTGCCGCCGGCCGAGCTGGAGCCCTTGGCGATGGCGTTGATCGTGATGGTCTCGGTCTTGCCGCCGCCGAACCCCGCCGGCGGCGTGAGCTTCACGCTGGCCCAGGCCAGGAACACGCCGATGGCCGCGACCACGGCCAGGCCGCCGGCCGCGTAGAAGCCCCAGACCTTGCCCCACACCGCGGTGCCGCCGCTGCCGGCGGTGCCGCCGCCATAGGCGGAGGAACCCCCGCCGTACTGCTGCTGGGCCGGCTGCGCCTGCCCGTACTGGGGCTGCTGGGCCCCCCACTGAGCGCCGCCCTGCTGCTGCGCGGGCTGCTGCTGTCCCCAGCCCTGCTGTGCGGGCTGCTGCTGTCCCCATCCCCCGGGCTGGGGGTAGTTCTGATTCGGCTGCTGCGTCATGGGCAGCACGGTACATGGTCTGCCGATGTACTGATAAGACGATCCGCGACCAGACGTCGGAAGGCCCCGATTCGTCCCGTTCTGGGAATGCGGGATTTCTCCTCGGGGCCCGCCGTTTTACGTATGCGCTTGTACGGTGCCTGTCATCGGGGCGACCATCACAACGGCCATACAACGGCCATCATGACGACCGTCACGACGGTCATCACAACAGCCATCGCAACGGCCATCATCACGACGACCACTACGAACGTGTGAGCGCCCTACTGATAACGAGGCGCTGCACCTGATTGGTTCCCTCAACGATCTGCAACACCTTCGCCTCGCGCATATAGCGCTCGACGGGGAAGTCCGCGGTGTAACCGTAACCCCCGAATACCTGCACCGCGTCAGTGGTCACCTTCATCGCCATGTCTGTGCAGAACAGCTTGGCCATGGCCGCCTCGGTCCCGTAGGCCAGCCCCGCGTCCCGCCGCCGCGCCGCCGCCAGGTACGACGCGCGCCCGGCCGCGATGGCCGTGGCCATGTCGGCCAGCAGGAAGCCCACGCCCTGGAAGTCGGCGATCGCGTGCCCGAACTGCTGCCGGGACCTGGCGTACTCCACCGCCGCGTCCAGCGCCGCCTGCGCCAGCCCGACCGCGCACGCCGCGATCCCCAGCCGCCCGGCCTCCAGCGCCGACAGCGCGATGGAGAAGCCCTGGCCCTCGGCGCCGATGAGCCGCTCGGCCGGGATCCGAACGCCGTCCAGCAGCACCTGCGCGGTCACCGAGCCCCGCATGCCCATCTTGTTCTCGGGCTTGCCGAACCCCAGGCCCGGCGTGCCGGCCTCGGCCAGCAGGGCGCTGATGCCCTTGGCGCCGTCGTCGGAGGTGCGGACCATCAGGGTGTAGAAGTCGGCGTGCCCGGAGTGCGTGATCCAGGCCTTGGTGCCGTTGACCGTGTACGCGTCGTCGCCGGAGCGGACGGCGCGCGTGGTGAGCGCCGCGGCGTCGGAGCCGGACTGCGGCTCGGACAGGCAGTACGCGCCGAGCTGGTCGCCGCCGAGCATGCCCGGCAGCCACTTCTCCTTCTGCTCGGCCGTGCCGTAATCGGCCAGGCCGTAGCAGGCCAGGGAGTGCACCGAGACGCCCAGGCCGATGGTGAGCCAGTGGCGCGCCAGCTCCTCGACGACCTGCAGGTACACCTCGTACGGCTGACCGCCGCCGCCGTACTCCTCGTCATAGGGCAGGCCCAAAAGGCCCGCCTGGCCCAGGGTCCGGAACACCTCGCGCGGGAAGCGCTCGGCGGCCTCGTACTCGGCCGCGCGCGGCGCGAGCTCCTTGGCACAAAGATCCTGAACCAGCTCAAAAAGGGCACGCGACTCATCGCTGGGGAGAGTCCTGTCGACCGCGACCATCAGAGATCCACCACCACGAGCTCGCGGGTGGTCAGGTTGAGGCGCTCGCCGCCCTCGGCGGTGCACACCGCGATGTCCTCGATGCGCGCGCCGTGCTTGCCCGCCAGGTAGATGCCGGGCTCGATGGAGAAGGCCATGCCGGGCTCCAGCGCGAGCGCCGAGCCGGAGACGATGTACGGCTCCTCGTGCGTCTCCAGGCCGATGCCGTGGCCGGTGCGGTGGATGAAGTTCTCGCCGTAGCCGGCGGAGGCGATCAGGTCGCGGCCGACGGCGTCCAGCTCCTCGGCGGTGATGCCGGGGCGGACGGCCTCGCACTGCGCCTTCTGCGCGGCCAGCAGGACCGCGAAGTACTCGGCGTACTCGGCCGGGGGCTCGCCGAGGCTGTAGTTGCGCGTGGAGTCCGAGCAGTAGCCGTCGGGCATGGCGCCGCCGATGTCCACGACGACCTGGTCGCCGGCCTGGATCACGCGGTCGGACAGCTCGTGGTGCGGGGAGGCGCCGTTGGGGCCGGAGCCGACGATGACGAAGTCGACTCCCGCGTGGCCGGCGGCCAGGATCGCGTCGGCGATGTCCTTGCCGACCTCGCGCTCGGTGCGGCCGGGGCGCAGCCACTCCGGGACGCGGCGGTGCACGGCGTCGATGGCCGCCCCGGCCGCACGCAGGGACTCCACCTCCGCCGCGGTCTTGCGCATGCGCAGCCCGGCCAGGACCTGCCCGGCCAGCACCTGCTCGGCGCCGGGCAGCACGCGCCGGAAGTTCAGGACCTTCTCGGCCCACATGTGGTTGTCCAGGCCGACGGTCCCGGGCCCGGAGCTCAGGCGGGAGGCGACCAGCGCGTAGGGGTCGTCGGTCTCGGCCCAGGGGACGATGTCCAGGCCGAGCCCGCCCAGCGGCGAGGCCTCGGCGGCGGGCTTCTCCAGCGCCGGGACGACCATCAGGGGGTCGCCGCCGGCGGGAAGGACCAAACAGGTCAGCCGCTCCAGCGGCAGCGCCTCGTAGCCGGTCAGGTAGCGCAGGTCGGCACCAGGGCTGATCAGGAGGGCGTCCATACCGGCCTCGGCGGCAGCCTTTTGGGCCCGGGCGAGGCGGTCGGTCAGATCATGTGTGTGGTGTGTCACGAGGGCCAGGATAGTGGCCGCGCGCGGTTCCAACGATGCGGAGGAATCCAGACATGTCCGGTGTGGCTCGCGCCGGCTCCCGCCGGGGTAACACACGCCACAGCGGCACCGTCGCCGCGCACCTGCTCCGCCCCGCCGCCAGCCGCCACCGCATGGCCTTTTGCACCGCGACAGCCCCACCTTGCGCGACTATGGTCAGCCCCATGAGCGCGAAAGCTGCCGCGATCGGCATCGTCGTCGCAGACCTGTCCGTGTCCATCACCTTCTATGAGCACTTCGGCCTGTCCTTCGCCGAACCCGAACACGGCCACACCGAAGCCGACCTCGGCAGCGGACTGCGCCTCATGCTGGACACCGAGGAGTCGATCCAGACCTTCACCTCGGCGTGGACCCGGCCCTTCGGCAGCCCGCGCACGACCGTGTGCTTCGAGGTCGACACGCCCGCCGATGTGGACGCCAAGTTCGCCGAGCTGATGGAGGCCGGGTATCACGGCCTGCGCGGGCCGTGGAACGCTCCCTGGGGTCAACGCTATGCGTCGATCATCGACCCCGACGGAAGCGGCGTGGACCTTTTCGCCCGGCTTTAGCCCGGGGCGGGGGGCCATATCGGGCACCTCGTTCGTCTCCCGCGCAACGAATCGGTTACGGAACCTTGACGCCCACCGCCGTGGAGAGCACCCTCTGAGCAATCCCATGAGAGCGCTCTCACACCTCGCGCACTTTCGAATGAGAGCGCTCTCACTCCATCGCACCTCACCTCGTGGCCGCCGCGCGCGGTCCACTTCAGGAGGCATAAACAATGCTCAGGGCACGGAAGAGAACCGCCGCGGTGCTCGCCCTTCTGGCTTCCAGCGCGCTGCTGGCATCCGGGTGCAGCAGCAGTAGCAGCAAGGGGTCCTCGTCGAGCAACAACGCCGGCGGCAGCGGGCAGCAGATCACGCTGAAGATCGGGCTGTTCGGCACCTTCGGGCTCAAGGAGGGCGGCCTGTACGACCAGTACATGAAGCTGCACCCGAACATCAAGATCGTCGAGGACAGCGTCGAGGACGAGGGCCAGTACTACACCACGCTGCAGACCCACCTGTCGGCCGGCAGCGGGCTCGACGACATCCAGGGCATCGAGGTCGGCCGCATCGCCGACGTCGACCAGAACCTGTCGAGCAAGTTCGTGGACCTGAACACCCTGGGCGCGGCGAGCCTGAAGAGCACCTTCTACCCGGCGAAGTGGGCGGCCGCGACCACCTCCGACGGCAAGGTCATGGGCCTGGGCACCGACTACGGACCGCTGGCCATCTGCTACCGCACCGACCTGTTCAAGGCCGCCGGCCTGCCCACCGACAGCGCCGCGGTCAGCGCTCTGTGGCCGGACTGGGAGAGCTACGTCAAGACCGGGCTGCAGTACAAGGCCAAGGCTCCGGCCAACCAGGCCTGGACCGACACCGCCGGCGGCACGTTCAACGCCATCGTCGGGCAGTCGGCGAACCAGTACTACGACAGCTCCGGCAAGGTGATCGCGGACACCAACCCCGCGGTTCAGAACGCCTGGAAGATCGCGATGGAGCTGTCCACCCAGGGCCTGACCGCCAAGCTCAGCCAGTTCACGCCCGCCTGGAACCAGGCCTTCACCACCGGCTCGTTCGCCACGATCTCGTGCCCGGCGTGGATGACCGGCTACATCAAGAGCGAGGCCGGGGCGATGACCGGCGACTGGGGCGTGGCCAAGATCCCCGGCGGCACCGGTGACTGGGGCGGCTCCTACCTGGCCATCCCGAAGGCCGGCAAGCACCAGAAGGAGGCCTACGACCTGATCAGCTGGCTGACCGCGCCGGAGCAGCAGAAGACGATGTTCACCAGCCAGGGCCACTTCCCGTCCTCGCAGACGGCGGCCCAGGACCCGGCCATCGCCTCGCACACCGACCCCTACTTCGGCACCTCGCCGCTGGGCCAGATCTACGCCGCCTCGGCTGCCACGATCCCGCAGGCGGTCCTCGGCGCCAAGGACGGGACGATCAAGGACACGTTCTCCAAGGCGATCACCCGCGTGGAGGCCCAGAACCAGGCCCCGGACGCCTCGTGGTCCAAGGCCCTGTCCGACATCAAGTCCGCCACGAGCGGCTGAGCACCACCGATCGATGAGGTGAAGGGGCTGTCCGTCCTCGGGGCGTGAGGACGGACGCCCCCGGCGCCATTCTCGCCGATCAAGGGCGGGCCCGCGGGCCCGCCCCCACCCCGCAGCGACCCCGAACGCGAATCCGAGGACGAAAGCATGGCCGTGGCGACCACAGAATCCCCTCTTGAGAAGGCCCTTCCCCCGCCGGGGGGCAACTCCTGGCGCAGCAGGCGGGCCCGGTGGGACCTGAAGTTCTCCCCCTACGCGTTCGTCTCCCCGTTCTTCGTGCTGTTCGCGGCGTTCGGGCTCTACCCCTTGATCTGGACCGCCTGGACCTCGCTGCACAAGGTCGAGCTGGAGAACCCGGACCAGGCCAGCTGGGTGGGCCTGAAGAACTACACGGACCTGCTCACCGACCACAATTTCTGGAACGCCTTCCGCAACACCTTCACCATGGGTGTGCTCTCCACGGTCCCGCAGCTGATGATGGCTCTGGGCCTGGCGCACCTTTTGAACTACAAACTGCGAGGCCGCACCTTCTGGCGGGTGGCGGTCCTGTCGCCGTTCGCCACGTCGGTGGCCGCGGCGACCATCGTCTTCGCCCAGCTGTTCGGCCGGGACTACGGGTTCATCAACTGGGTCCTGCACTTCTTCGGCGTTCATAACATCGACTTCCAGAACGGCCAGTGGTCGGCGCAGATCGCCATCTCGGTGATCGTCACCTGGCGCTGGACCGGCTACAACGCCCTGATCTACCTCGCCGCGATGCAGGCCATCCCCGGCGAGCTCTATGAGAGCGCGGCGATGGACGGCGCCAACCGCTGGCAGCAGTTCCGGCACGTCACCGTCCCGAGCCTGCGCCCCACGATCGTGTTCACGGTCGTGGTGTCCACCATCGGCGCCAGCCAGCTGTTCGGTGAACCGCTGCTGTTCAGCGGCGGCGGCAGCAACCCGGAGATGGGCGGCGTGAGCCGGCAGTACCAGACCTTGTCCATGTACTTCTACGAACGCGGATTCACCGACCAGCACCTGGGCCGGGCCGCGGCGATCGCCTGGGCGATGTTCCTGATGATCGTGGTCTTCGTGGTGATCAATACCCTGCTGTCCCGCCGCACGCGGTCGGCCAAGTGAGGAGCGTGCGCTGACATGGCGACAGTGATAGAGACGACCGCCGCGGCCCGGGCCGGCCGGCGCGGGCGCAAACGACAGCACGGCGTGAACCAGGCCGGCAAGCAGATGCACGGCTCCAAGCTCACCTACGTGATCCTGTCCGTGGTGGTGCTGATCTCGATCTTCCCGTTCTACTGGACCATCCTGGCGGCCTCGACCTCGAACACCGAGATCAACAAGGTCCCGCCGAACTGGCTGCCCGGCGGCAACCTGTTCAAGAACTTCCACGCCGCCCTGAACAACGTGGACATGGGCAAGGCGCTGCTGAACTCGCTCATCGTCTCCGGCTGCGTGGCGGCCGGCACTGTGATGTTCTCCACGCTGGCCGGGTTCGCCTTCGCCAAGCTGCGCTTCCGGTTCCGCAACGTGCTGCTGGGCCTGACCATCGGCACCATGATGGTGCCCTACCAGCTGGGCATCGTGCCGCTGTTCCTGCTGATGACCAAGCTGGGCTGGAGCGACCACCTGGAAGCGGTCATCTTCCCCACGCTGGTCAGCGCGTTCGGCGTGTTCTTCATGCGGCAGTACCTGCTCAACGCGCTGCCCGACGAGCTGGTCGAGGCCGGCCGGGTGGACGGCGCGAGCTCGCTGCGCATCTTCGTCTCGGTGGTGCTGCCGATCGCCCGGCCGGCGATGGCGGTGCTGGGCATGCTGACCTTCATGGCCAGCTGGAACGACTTCTTCTGGCCGATCGTGGTGCTGACCAGCGACAACCCCACGGTCCAGGTGGCCATCGACAACCTCGGATCCGGTTATGTGCCGGACGAGTCGATCATCATGGCCGGCACCCTGCTCGGGACGCTGCCGGTGCTCGCTGTGTTCATCATCCTCGGCCGGCAGATCGTCGGCGGGATCATGCAAGGAGCTGTCAAGGGATGAGTGACGGGGTCTTTCCGGAGAGCTTCCTGTGGGGCGCGGCCACGGCGGCGTACCAGATCGAGGGCGGTGCCGCCGAGGGCGGCCGGACCCCGTCGATCTGGGACACGTTCAGCCACACCCCGGGCCTGGTCCTGGCCGGCGACACCGGCGACGTGGCCGCGGACCACTACCACCGGTTCCGCGAGGACGTCGCCCTGATGGAGAAGCTGGGCCTGGGCGCCTACCGGTTCTCCACGGCCTGGCCGCGCGTGCAGCCCGGCGGTAGCGGACCGGGCAACGCCGAGGGGCTGGCGTTCTACGACCAGCTGGTCGACGAGCTGCTCGGCGCCGGCATCGAGCCTGTGCTGACGCTGTACCACTGGGACCTGCCGCAGGCGCTGGAGGACGCCGGCGGGTGGGGAGCGCGCGACACCTCCTACCGGTTCGCCGAGTACGCGGCGATCGTGGCCGAGCGCTTCGGCGACCGGGTGAAGCAGTGGACGACGTTGAACGAGCCGTTCTGCTCGGCGTTCCTGGGCTACGCCTCCGGCGTCCACGCCCCGGGCCGGCACGAGCCGGAGGTCGCGCTGCGCGCGGCGCACCACCTGCTGCTCGGGCACGGGCTGGCGCTGCAGGCGCTGCGCGAGACCCTTCCGCAGCAGGCCCAGGTCTCGATCACCCTGAACGCCACCGAGTTCAGGGCCCTGACGGACTCCCCGGAGGACGCCGACGCGCAGCGCCGGGTGGACGCGATCCAGAACCGGATCTTCCTGGACCCGCTGTTCCGCGGCTCCTACCCCGAGGATCTGATCCGCGACACGGCCGAGGTCACCGACTGGTCCTTCGTCGAGGACGGGGACCTGGCGCTGATCAGCGCGCCGATCGACCAGCTGGGCATCAACTTCTACAACCCCTCGCTGGTCGCGGCCCCGCTGCCGCCCGGCGCCGAGGACGGGCCGCGCGACGACGGGCACGGGGCCTCGGAGTTCTCGCCGTGGGTCGGCAGCGAGGGCGCGGTGCGCTTCGCCCGGCAGGACGGTGAGCGCACGGCGATGGGCTGGGTCGTGGACCCCTCGGGGCTGTACGACCTGCTGCTGCGCATCGACCGCGACTACGGCCCGATCCCGATGGCGGTGACCGAGAACGGCGCCGCGTTCGAGGACGAGGCCGGGCCCGACGGAGAGGTCGACGACCCGCGCCGCATCGCCTATCTGCAGGCGCACATAGCCGCGGTGCGCGACGCCTTGGCGGCCGGCGTGGACATGCGCGCCTACTTCGTCTGGTCGCTGCTGGATAATTTCGAGTGGAGCTACGGATACTCCAAGCGGTTCGGCATCGTACGTGTCGACTTCGCGAGCGGGAAGCGCGTCGTGAAGGCCAGTGGACATTGGTATCGCCGGATCGTCGAGGGCAACGGGAGCGGTTTGTGAGCGCGGGGGACGTCGGAGGCGTCGGCAGCAAGAGCGGAGCCCTGGGCGGGCCGGTCGGCGAGGTCGTGGACGGCGTCGGCCGCCCCGCCGCGCCGGCCGGAACGGGCAGCCCGCTCGGGTCGGCCTCGCCGACGCTGGAAACGGTGGCGGCCGCCGCCGGCGTCTCCCGCGCGACGGTGTCCAGGGTGGTCAACGGCGGCGCGCGGGTCTCCCCGGAGGTCCGCGCCGCCGTCGAGGCCGCCATCGCAGAACTGGGCTACTCCCCCAACCGGGCGGCCCGCTCCCTGGTGACGCGCCGCACCGGCTCGGTGGCCCTGGTGGTCAGCGAGCCGGAGGCGCGGGTGTTCAGCGACCCGATGCTGGCCGGCATCACCCGGGCCATCGGCCAGGCGCTGGCCGAGACGGACCTGCAGCTGGTCCTGATGATGGTCCCGGCCGACTCCGGCCGCCGCCGCCTGACCCGCTACCTGCTCGGCGGGCACGTCGACGGCGTGATGCTGATGTCCCTGCACGGCGACGACCCGCTGGTGAAGCAGCTCTCGGACTCGCCCCTGCCGGTGGTCCTGATGGGGCGGCCCATGAGCCCGCTGCCGATCCCGCACGTGGACTCCGACAGCGTGGACGGCGCCCGCCAGGCGACGAGCCACCTGCGGGCCCTGGGACGCACGAAGATCGCCACCATCGCCGGCCCGACCGACATGTGCGCGGGCGTGGACCGGCTGCTGGGCTACCGCGAGGCCCTGGACGGCCCGGGCATCGTCGTGCACGGCGACTTCAGCATGGCCTCCGGCGAGGCGGCGATGACCGAACTGCTGGAGCGCGTGCCGGACGTCGACGGGGTCTTCGCGGCCAGCGACCTGATGGCCGCCGGCGCGCTGCGGGCCCTGAAGGCGACCGGCCGGCGCGTCCCGGACGACGTGGCGCTGGTGGGCTACGACGACCTGGACGTCGCCGAGCTGACCGAGCCGCCGCTGACCACCATCCACCAGCCGCTGTCGGACATGGCGCGCGCCATGGTGGTCTCGCTGCTGGCGCAGATCTCCGGGGAGCGCGCGCCGGAGTCGGTGGTGCTGCCGAACGCTTTGGTGGTGCGGTCTTCGGCGTGAGGGGTGGATCGCGGCGCGGCATCCGGCATCCGGCAGGTGCTGTGCGGCGATCGATCTGAACCGACCGCGGCACACGCTCGTTAGAACGACGCGAGTACGTGTTCTGCGAACCGATGAGCTGCCGGACCCCTCGGCATGGGGCCCGGCGCGAGACGCGGCCCGGCCGGAGCGGTGAGGGATCCGGCCGGGCCGCTTCCATGTCTGCTTCCGTATCTGCTTCCGTGTCCGGACCCGTCCGCTTCCATGTCCGGACCGGTCAGCACACGACGCCGGCCGTAGCCAGCCCGTGGCGGGAATCCGGCCGATGACACGGGATTGATGGCGATCTGGAAGTCCCGGCGATCACACTGGGTGCATGAACAGTCTCAGAATCGCCGCTCGCCTCTTCGTCGCCGCCGCGAGCCTCGGTGCGGCCGCCGTGGTCGCCGTTCCCGCCTCCGCTGCTCCGGCCGCCGCCTCCGGCAGCTGCTATTTCTACGACAACCTGAACAACCAGCCGGGTGCCTGCGCGGACGAGACGACCAACTACTCCGAAGGGAACGTCGCCGTCTGGAACGACCCGGACAACCCCGCCACACAAGTGGCGACCGGCTCGGCCGGGCAGGTCTTCAAGACCCTCGCCTACGTTTCCCAGGGCCGATCGACGACCTGCGACAACGGCATGACGACGAGCTTTTGGTACCAGGGCGTCGACATGGTGAGCCGGCAGACAGGCTGGGTGCCCGACTGCTACCTCAACGGCGAGCCGAGCTGAGCTCTACTCAATGAGATGACAGCCGCGGTGCCCCGAAACGCGCCAGGTAATGCCACACCCGCTTGAGCGCCTGCGGATCGTGCTTCCCGGTCGCCGCGGCTTTGCCTATCACGCGCGGGGTCAGCAGGCCGTGTGGCGCGATCTGCCGGGCCAGCTCGATGATCTCCGGCCCACGGTAGTCCGGATAGCGCGCCATCTCCTCCAGGCTCAGCCCGAAACCCCGGATGCCATTGCACCCGGCACGGCAGCTTGCCCGCCAGTTCCTCGACCTCCGTGCCCTGATAGCAGGGGTCGAGCACCAGCGCCTCGACGTCCGCGTCCAGCCGCACCGGGCCGTGGACCTGCGCCTCGATGTAGTCGTCGAGCGCGTCGGCCGTGCTGTCGGCGAGCGCCACGCGGATCAGGTCCATCGCCGCCGCGACGCCGAAGTCCTCCGGCTCCCGGAAGCTGTCCGGATAGCAGAAGGTCGCCCGCCCCAGCGACTCGGCGCCGAGCACGAAGTACGCCGAGCCGAACCGCGGCGCCGCCCCGACCACGCTGCCGCGGAAGTTCAGCGCGCCGTAGACCGGCCGCTCCTCGGGCGCAGCGTCGTCGTACGCCCCGCCGAAGATGCGGCTCTCCCATCGCCACCGGTCGCCGCCGGGGTACGCGGTCAGGCCGCCATTGCTCGTGCCGGTCACGAACTGCGACCGGTACACCCCCGCCGACGCCAACGATTCCAGGATCGACGGCTCGCCCCGGTCCGGGTGGAAGTTCAGCGTCACCCGCAGCGCCGCATCGACCGGCTTGCCCGCCGAGCGTGCCGCCACGTGCTCGACCGCCCGCCGCGCGGCCGACGACATCCCCCCGCTCACCATCGCCTCAGTATGCCGCCAGCGGTGATCACACGTCCCCGATGATCCCCGCCATCCCCTCGGTCGACAGCAGATGCCGCGCCGCCAGCCGCACCGCTCCGAGCACCCCGGCGCGCTCGCCCAACACCGACGTCTCGATCGCCAGGCTGCGCGTCGCCAGTGGCAGCGCGCGCCGGTAGATCACCGCGCGGACGTCCGCGAGCAGGTCCTCGTGCAGCTGCGCGAGCACGCCGCCGATCACGATCGTGTCGGGGTTGTGGAACGACACCAGCGAGGCCAGTACCTCCCCGATCCGCTGGCCCGCCAGGCGCACCTGCCGTCGTGCGGCCGCGTGGCCCTCGGAGACCAGGCGCACCACGTCGGCGGCCCGCGCCGCGTCAGTGCCCTGCGATCGCAGCGCCGCGGCTATGGCCGCGCCGGAGGCCACCGCCTCCACGCAGCCGGTGTTGCCGCAGTGGCACAGCACGTCCTCGTGCCCCGGCAGCTGGATGTGGCCGATGTCCCCGGCCGCGCCGGACGCGCCGCGGTGCAGCACCCCGTCGGAGACCACGCCGCAACCGATGCCGGTCCCGACTTTCACGTAGAGCAGATGCCGGCTGGCCTGCCGGTGCGTGTACTCGCCGAGCGCCATGGTGTTGACGTCGTTGTCGACCAGGACCGGCGCCGCGTAGTGCCCTTCGAAGAACGCCGGCACCCGGCAGCCGTCCCAGCCGGCCATGATCGGCGGGCGTACCACGGTCCCGCTGGCGAACTCCACCGGCCCCGGCACCCCGATGCCGATCGCCCGCAGGTGATCGGCCGGACGTCCGGCCTCGCCGAGCAGCTCCTCCAGATCGGCGCGCACTGTGCCGAGCACCGCGTCGGGACCGGCGTTGATGTCGATCGAGCGGGCCCGCTCGGCCAGCACCCTGCCGGACAGCGTCGCGATCGCCAGCCGGCTGTGCGTGGCCCCCAGATCGCATCCGGCGACGACGATCCGCGCGTCCGACAGGTCCAGCGCCAGCGGCGGACGTCCCCGATCGGTGGGCGCGGGCTCGGTCTCCACCAGCAGTCCGCGCTCGATGAGCAGGTCCACCCGCTGCGCTATGGCCGCGCGCGAGAGACCGGTGGCGCCGACGATCGCCGAGCGCGTGGTCGCCGCACCGTCCGCGACCAGTCCGGCGAGCTCGCTGAGCGACGCCATGCGCCGTCTGGCCGCACTGTTCATCGAGCCCCTCCCGACTGCCTGCGACCGACTGTCGCCCGACTCCCGTGAACGTTTCTTTATGACAGAACTAAGCCTAATGATGACTCTTGTCAGTCGTAAAGAGCACCCATATCGTCGATCTCGGGGCCGGTGAGGGTCGGCCCCGGTGGCGGGAACCGTGTTGAGGGAAATCTGTGGGAAATCGGCGCTCGGGAGGGCAGATGACGGTACGGGCGGGCATAGCCGGAGCGGGAATGGTCGCGGCGGTCCACGCCGACGCGATCCGCCGCGCCGGAGCCTCGGTCGTGGGCGTCGCCGCCTCGACGCCGGAGCGGTCGAAGGCCGCGGTCCGAAGAGTGGGAGCGGGCCGCGCCTACGATTGCGCCGAGGAGTTGGCGGTCAGCGACGAGATCGACGTGCTCCACGTGTGCACCCCGAACGCCCTGCACGGCCCGCTGGTCCGCGCGGCGCTGTCGGCCGGCAAGCACGTGGTCTGCGAGAAGCCGCTGTCGCTGACCGGCACCGATTCGGACGCGCTGGTCGAGCTGGCCGCGAGCTCGGGTCTGGTGAACGCGGTGCCGCTGGTCTACCGCTACCACCCGCTGACCGTGGAGGCCCGCGAGCGGGTGCGGCGCGAGGAGATCGGCCCGATCCGCCTCATCCACGGCCACTACCTGCAGGACTGGCTGGCCCGGCCCGAGGACAACAACTGGCGCGTGGACCCGGCCGTCGGCGGGGCCTCCCGGGCCTTCGCCGACATCGGCTCGCACTGGTGCGACCTCGTCGAGTGGATCAGCGGGCACCGGATCAGCGAACTGACCGCCGCCACCCAGACCGTGCTGGCGCAACGCTCGGCCGCCGGCCGGGAGACGTTCACCGGATCCGGCGGCGAAAGCCCGTCGGAAGCGGAGCACACGGCGCAGGCGGAGAACACCCACGTCGACGTCACCACCGAGGACGCCGTCCAGGTCCTGTTCCGCACCGACCGCGGCGCCACCGGCGCCCTGGTCGTCTCGCAGGTCTCCCCGGGCCGCAAGAACCGGCTCTGGTTCGAGATCGACGGCGCCGAGCGCAGCCTGTCCTACGACGGCGAGGACCCCGAGAACCTGCTGTTCGGCGGGCGGGAGCGCACCGAGATCCTGCGCCGCGACGCCCTGAGCGAGCAGGCGGGCCGGATCAACGCGGTGCCCGCCGGGCATCCATGGGGATACCGCGACTGCTTCGCGGCCTTCACCGAGGACGTCTACGCGGCGATCCAAGACCCCGAGGCCGCCGCGAAGGCGGACCCGCTGTTCCCGACCTTCGCCGACGCCGCCCGCACAGCCCACATCACCGACGCGGTCCTGACTTCGGCCGCGCACCGCTCCTGGATCGAGGTGTCCTGACATGAAGCTCGGCTTTCTCACCGCGTGCCTGCCGCAGGTTCGGCTCGCGGACATCGCCGCCTGGGCGGCCGAAAACGATTACGCCGCCCTGGAGGTCGCGGTCTGGCCCAAGGTCGGCGGCCGGGACTTCGAGGCCAGCCACATCGACGTCGCGAACTTCGGCGGCGAGCAGGCCGAGGAGGTCACCGAGCTGTTCGCCGAGCACGGCCTGACGCTGTCCTCGCTGGCGTACTACGAGAACAACCTGCACCCCGACGAGCAGCGGCGCGAGGAGATCGCCACGCACGTGCTGCGCGCCATCGACGCCGCGGCGCTGCTCGGCGTGGAGACCGTCGGCACCTTCATCGGCCGGCACCCGGGCCTGAGCGTGAAGGAGAACGTCGCGCTGGCCGAGCAGGCCTTCCCGCGGCTGGTCGACTACGCCGGCGAGCGCGGCGTGAAGATCATCATCGAGAACTGCGTCATGGAGGGCTGGCACCCCGACGGCTACCCGGGGAACATCGCCTACTCCCCCGAGCTGTGGGAGTGGATGTTCTCCCTCGGGCTCTACCTGAACTACGACCCCTCCCACCTGCTGTGGATCGGGATCGACCCGGTGACGGCGCTGAAGCCGTACGTCGATCGCATCCCGCACGCGCAGGCCAAGGACACCCAGCTCGACCCGCTGGCGCGCGACCGCTACGGCTTCTTCGGCAAGACCCTGAGCCGCGAGCACCCCTGGGACGAGGGCTGGTGGCGCTACCGCGTGCCGGGCCTGGGCCAGGTCGACTGGAGCGGTGTGGTGGACGCGCTGTACGAGGGCGGGTTCACCGGCGTGCTGAGCGTCGAGCACGAGGACCCGGTGTGGGGCGGCACCGAGGAGAAGGTCAAGCAGGGGCTGCGGATCGCCCACCGCACGCTCTCCCCGCTCATCGTCGGCTGAGCGGGCTCGTCACCGCCCGAAGGGCAGCGGGATCGAAGACCCCGCTGTCGGCGACCATCGCTGAACCGCTCAACACTTTTCGAAGAAGGCCTGACCATGACCCGCAAGCCGAGTGTCCAGCTCTATACCGTCCGCGACCACCTGGCCGACCTCACGCAGCGCGAGGGCACCTTGAAGCGCCTCGCCGACATCGGGTTCACCGCCGTGGAGCCCTACGACCCGACGACCGACCCGACGGGCTTCCGCAAACTCGCCGACGACCTGGGCCTGACCGTCTCCGGCGCGCACGCCATGGCGATGGTGCGCGAGCCGGACCCGGCACCGGTGTTCGAGGCGATCGCCACCATCGGCACCGACCTGGCGATCCTGCCGGCCGGCGTCCCGGAGGAGAACTTCCAGAGCACCGAGGGCCTCAAGCACGCCGCCGACCAGCTCAACGCCCTGGCCGCGAAGGCCGAGCAGGCCGGTCTGCGCTTCGGCTACCACAACCACTGGTGGGAGTTCGAGCCCGTGCTCGACGGCCGCCACGCCCTGGAGATCCTCGTCGACCTGGTCGATCCGCGGATCCTGTTCGAGGTCGACACCTACTGGTCCACCGTCGGCGGCGCCGACACCCCGGCGGTCCTGGAGCGCCTGGGCGAGCGCGTGGTGGCCCTGCACGTCAAGGACGGCCCGACCGTCAAGGGCGAGCCGAACGTCGCCGTGGGCACCGGCGCGATGCCGGTGCCGGCCGTGCTGGCCGCCGCGCCTAAGGACGCCTGGCGCGTCATCGAGTTCGACGAGTGCGCGACCGACGTCTTCGAGGCGCTGGCCGCGAGCCTGGCCTACGTGACCGGTCTGGAGGAGGCGTGAGCGAGGTCGGCGGGGGCGGCGCCGGCCGGAGCGGTCCGGTCGGCGTCGCGGTCATCGGGGCGGGCAACATCAGCTCGCAGTATCTGAGCAACCTGACACGCTTCCCGGACCTGAACGTCCTGGCCGTGGCGGACCTGGACGTCCAGCGGGCCGCGGCGGCGGCCGCGGAGTACGGCGTCCCGGCCTCCGGCTCGGTCGTCGACATCCTGGCGCTGCCAGAGGTCGAACTGGTCGTGAACCTCACGATCCCGGCCGCGCACGCCGAGGTCGCCCTGGCCGCGGTGGGCGCCGGCAAGCACGTCTACGGCGAGAAGCCGCTCGCTCTGGACCCGGCCTCGGCGCGCGCCGTGCTGGCCGAGGCGACGGCGCGCGGCGTGCGCGTCGGCAACGCCCCGGACACCTTCCTCGGCGCGGGCCTGCAGTCGGCGCTGCGCGCGGTGACCTCCGGCCTGATCGGCACGCCGGTCGCGGCCGCCGCGGCGTTCCAGAGCCCGGGGCCGGAGAGCTGGCACCCGAGCCCGGAGTTCCTGTTCGCGCACGGTGCCGGCCCGCTGTTCGACATGGGTCCGTACTACCTCACGGCGCTGGTGGCGCTGCTCGGCCCGGTCGGGAGCGTGGCGGCCTGCGGGCACAAGGCGCGCGAGAGCCGGGTCATCGGCTCCGGCCCCAAGGCCGGGACGGCGTTCCCGGTCGAGGTCCCGACGCATGTCACGGCACTGCTGGAGTTCCGCGGCGGGGCCGGGGCGACGACCACGTTCAGCTTCGACTCGCCGCTGGCGCGGCAGAGCATCGAGATCACCGGCACCGAGGCCACGCTGCTGCTCCCGGACCCGAACCACTTCGACGGCGCGCTGCGGCTGCGCCGGCCCGGGGCGAAGGAGGCCGAGGAGATCGCGGCCACCGGGACGTCGGTCGGGCGCGGCATCGGCGTGCTGGACATGGCGCGGTCGCTGCGCAGCGGGGCGGCGCACCGCGCCTCCGGGGAGCTGGCGCTGCACGTGCTGGAGGTGATGGCGGCGATCTCGACGTCGGCGCAGAGCGCGGCTTTCGAGAACGTTCCGGCATGGACGGAGAAGCTGGAGGCGCTGCCGGAGGCGTGGGATCCGCTGGAGGCGACGCTCTGACGGCGTCGAGGTAGACCTCGCCCGGTCTCATCGGCTGTGCAGCCGGCGAGACCGGGCTTTTGCTGTGAAGCTGAGACCGGGCTTTGGCTGTGCAGCCGGCGAGACCGGGCTTTGGCTGTGCAGCCGGCGAGACCGGGCTTTGGCTGTGCTGGTCGTGCTGGTCGTGCTGGTCGTGCTCAGCGAGCGGCACTGTGCGACCTGAGGGCCGCGACGTCCCGAGCTAGCGCATCCCGCCGGTGACCACCCGCAGCCGCCGACGGAGCGCGTCGCGCGGATCGGGCTGGCGCGCCAGCAGCACCCGCGCGATCCGCCCGGCGCGCACCGCGCCCTCCGAGGTCCC